>Ga0160428_1002004_pt1 | contig 13412 bp, 8 predicted proteins | sample SolpanmetagenomM_FD_108198 | JGI IMG/M metagenome (GOLD analysis project Ga0160428, IMG submission 108198) | Solar panel surface microbial communities from Lawrence Berkeley National Laboratory, California, USA - M | ecosystem: Engineered > Built environment > Solar panel > Unclassified ... | reverse complement strand
CGAGGAGCTATGGCGCAGGATCGCTTTCTCTATCCTGATCACCAACGTCGACGACCATCTGATAAACCACGGCTTCCTGCACGTCGACCGTGGTCTGTGGCGGCTGGCACCGGCGTTCGATATCAATCCATTCCCCGAGCGAATGCGCGAGCTGAAGACCTGGGTCTCGGAAGAGGTTGGACCTGAAGCGACGATCGACGCGCTGATGTCGGTGCTGCCATACTTTCGCATCACTCTGCCACGCGCGAAAGAGATACTGGCGCAGGTCGAACAGGCCGTCGCTAGCTGGCAAGACGAGGGACGCGCGCTCGGCATGACCAGCGCCAACCTCGATAGCTTTGCCGAGGCGTTCGAGCACGAGGAGCGCGCTGCGGCTCGAGCAGCACTGGCATGATGCAACACTCGACGCCCCGAATGGCAGCTAACAAAAGGATCTGATGATGCGCCTGATCCACACTGCTGACTGGCAGCTCGGCAACTGGATCGAGCCGACGACTGCGCAGTAATGAATGTCTACAATCAGACGCGCTGAGATGGAAGTCACCACGTATGCCACTGGTCTACAATCGCAATCTTGCCGCTGAGGCCGGTGCTGTCGGCCGGCTTATGGGGAAAATGGAATGACGGGCGGGTGGAGGGCTGGCGACACCGTCGCTGGTGATGACGCTCGTAGGCTCGTCGCGGACCAGATCGAACAGCACAGCGCCGGGTTGCATGCCGCGCTTGCAAAGTTTGATCGGCAGTCGGCCTTCTCCGCCTGGTTTGAGACGATCCGCGCCGTTGAGGAGCTCATCAATCTCCCACGTTTCGGTCTAAAAGAGCCGTGGCTCTGGGAAGCGCTCCTGGACCTGCCGATCGACATGACCCGCGAGCCACGCCGATTTCGCGTTCTGCACCACCATATCGTTTACCAGTTCGGGGAGACGTTTGCGCAGAGGTTCACGACCCTGCTGCTGCAGGCCGCTGCGATTGGTATGTCGTTCGCAATGCATGATATCCAATCATCCCGGGGTGCATTCCGATCGATCGGAGCGGTGATCAATTATCTTCAGTCGCGGCGCAGGCACTTGGTGTCGCTCCTCTACACGCTACCACAGGCGGCCAACGGGCAACAGGCCGTCCCGCAAATCGATACGCTGAATCAGTTTCTGCCTCTCGTCGAAATCAACGGCGCGACGCTTACGGGTCTCTACCAGAAGGCAATGCTGGTTGAGGTTTTCAAGGATTACACGCTGCACTTCCGGGACAACGACTTCTGCGGATCCCACGAATATCCGATCCTCGATCGGATGCACCTCGAGCCCGAACGGACGTCGATCATCGACATGCAGCCGCTTGAGCCCGCGCTCGTGGAGGCGGTCAACCTCGAGCCTGTGTCGTCCGCCCGCCTCTTCTCTGCAGCAGAGCTTCGAAACGATATCCGGCTTATGGAAGCAGCCTACGCCGAGTTCGATCTCGCTGGGTCCGAATTTCGGTTCGCTGCCGCGTTCGCCCGGCACATCGCTGATCTGGCTGAGGATGACTATTGGGTCAGGCTCTCGCGGCGCAAGTTCGAGCGTGTGGCGTCTGCGCTGCGCCTTCCGCAAGCTCTCCGGCAGGCGCTGGTGCATCGTGCGGGGAGCTATACCGAAAACACCAACAGCTATGCGCCGCTGATCGAGATCGATGGACAACTGACAGGCACCGTCGCTCTGCTGAGCCGCTTCCTCTACTACTGGCGCAACGTCTGTCTCTATAAAAACAGGCGCTATCAAATCAGGTCGGGGTACATTTTCGAAAAAGCGGTGTCGGAGGAGCTCGAGCAGCAGGGATTTTCCCTGACGCCGGTCAAACGCATAAACCATAAGGAGTTCGATGTCGTCACGATCCGTGATGGCATCATTTTCAATATTCAATGCAAAAACAATTTGGTGGACGTCACGAAGCTCGAAGCTAACGTTCGCCTGTTCGCCCGATACAACCGCGCGCGGTCGGCGAGCTACGAACGGGCGCTCCGAAAGGAAGTGAACCGCGAGAGCCTTCTCCTGAATGAACTCGGCCTAGCACGGGTTGAGCATCTTGTGGTGAGCCGCTTTCCCGTCGCAACCGATAATCCCCGCATCATCTCGTATAGTCAGATCGGAGATATCGGGGCGATCGCAGCGGCGTTGGCACACCGCCAGACCTGATCTCTCAGGATATCCCGGGATCCTACCACATCGTGGCGCAAGTGGGCGTTGATGGCGCTGTTCTTCGGGTTACACTCGCTCCCAACGGTGCTCTCCGAACCTTGGTTGTGGCGCCATCGCAAGCTGGACCGATGTTCGTGACGAATTGGACAACGACGCTCGAAGATGATCCGATCGCACAGGCGATCCTGAACCCCGCGCGGCTTTACGGGGCCGACGAGGCTGCGAAGGCTGCGCCGCGTAAGCCGGGACTCTATGGCTGGTATTTCGATGTAGTCCCGGCCGGTGTCGACGCAGCGGAATGCCATCGGCAGGGGGCGTGGACACTGCTCTACTGCGGGATCTCCCCCAAAAAGCCACCGACCAACGGTCGCCCGCCAAGCCGGTCCCATGTCCACCAGCGCCTGCGGACCCATTTTGGGGGAAACGCCGCAGGCTCGACGCTTCGCCTGACCCTTGGCTGCCTGCTCGAAACTGAAATCGGCACGATCCTGCGGCGGGTTGGGGCGACTGGTCGTCTCACCTTCACCAATCCTGGTGAACAGCTGCTCGACCGCTGGCTGCATGCCCACGCGCGAATTGTCTGGGTAGAGCATCCGACCCCCTGGGAAGCAGAACATGCTTTGCTGGCAAGCGGCCTGCCGTTGCCCCTGAACATCGAGGGCAATCCATGCGCAGCATTCACGGCACCGCTGTCGGCGTTGCGCAGTGCCGCCAAGCGGCGGGCGGAGGGAATGCCATTGATCGGTAACAGCGGTGGTCCCCGCCGCGCGCCGACGCAGGTGCAGGGATGATTAGTGATGTTTTCTGCTGCTACGCGTGCGTCGGCGACGCATTTCTGAAGGCGAGGATCAAGACTGAAGGGGGGATAGAAACCTGCGAGCATTGCGGTGAAGATCGGGAATCTGTCTCTGAATTCGACCTTGGCCAATGGATCGAGGAGGCGTTGGAAGCTCACTTTGAGCCCGGCGATGGTGACGATATCCCCTCGATCATAGAAGACATTGCAGGGCTGCAGCCCGATCTCGCACAGCAGATCGCAGACGAGCTCGCTTCGCTTGCTGGTTATGTAGCGAGCGGGGGGGAGACCTTCTACGATTGTGAAGACGGCTATGTCGTCATCCAGGATCCGTCGGGCGTCCGCGACCGTCAGTGGGAGACGTTCACGCAGACAGTGAGATCTCAGGCTCGCTTCTTCAACCGCCACGCGGAGGAGTGGCTCGCCAAGATTTTCGGTCCGTTGTCGGAGGATCGGACCTGGCGCGGACAGGCAGTGATCAAGACCTGCGACCCCGGCACCGGCTTCTATCGTGCGCGACATGTCGCGACTGAAGCGAGGGCCTTTGACATCCTGCGGGCACCGGCCGCACAACTCGGTCCCTTACCCACTGGTGCCGGCTCAGCTGGGCGCATGAACGCTGCCGGCGTATCGGTTTTCTATGGGGCGTTCGATGTTGAGACCTGCGTCGCCGAAATCAGGCCGCCGGTGGGCTCAACCGTAGTGTCAGGCCGCTTCGAGCTTCAGCGGCCGCTCCAGCTTCTCGATTTCGATTTGCTCGAGATGGTGGTCGCCAAGGCAAGTCATTTCGATCCAGATTATGAAATGAAGATGGAACGCGCACTGTTCCTACGTGCCTTCGGTCGGCGTATCGCTGAGCCAGTGATGCCAGGAGAGGAAGGGTTCGGCTATCTAGCGACCCAGATCGTAGCTGACTATCTGGCGCAGCGCGCTGAGCCTCCGCTTGATGGGTTGATCTATCGGTCCACCCAAACCGGCGGCAAAGGCCGCAACGTCGTCCTTTTCAATCACGCGTCACGAGTCTTCGGCGATCCTAATCCAGCGCCGGCCTCAGCGACCGCCATTGTCGATCCAAGACTGGAAACGCTGGCTCTCGTGCCGGACAGCATAGAAATCACGGATATCCGGGCGGTCACCTATGAGCAGCCGCGCCGATCGGTCGAAATCTGGGAAATAGAGCTGGAGGAGCGGGAGCACTATCAGGAATAAGCCTACGCTGCGGCTGTCGGCAATGGGTTGGCGGGCAAGGCAACGACATTGGTTGCGCCAAACAATTGGGTCACTTCGGCCATAGCCGCGGCATTCAAGACCTGGGTAAACAGCACCGCCAGCCGCCGTTTTGGCCGGGAGCACGCTACGTAAAACAAATTGCGATTGCTTTCGAAGGTTTCGACCTTGTCGGCAGGTGGACCGGGATTGAGACGTTCCAGCATCTGCGCGAAGTTGTAGATATTCCAGCCGCGGCCCACGATGACCAGCACGTTTTCGAATTCGGCTCCCTTCACACCATGCTTCGTCGCAAAGGGCGTGTGTCCGTCGATGAAAGCGTCCACCGCCATCAATTCGGTGTAGGCGACGTCGCGCAATTTGCGCAGCTGCGTCACTCTGCTCGACTCGCCTTCAATCGGCTCCGGCCCGGCGTCTGCGAGACGTTGTTCGCGTTCCAACACCGCTTCGGGCAAGTGTATGTGAGGCTGACCCCTGATGAAATCGATCACCTCGCCGATCGAGCCAGACGTTCGCAATTTGAAGAGCTGCTCTAAGGATTGCGTCCATGCGACCTTGTCTTGATGCTGTCGGATGCTCGGCCTGCCCGCGCCCAGGGCCTCGAACATCTCACCATAGCGTTGCGCCTGAAAGGCTGCGACGGCGGGTTCGAGTTGGTCAGCCAAGAATTTGATATGCGGATCCTCCTTCTTGAGCCACGCGCCGTTGAACCGACCGTAGATGCTCTGAATCGTGGAATAGCCCTGTTCCTTCGCAAGCACGCTGTGGCTGAGCATCAGGATTTTGGTGTGTTCGACGGCAAAATCCCAACCTTCGTCTCCCAGGCGCCGCTTCAGATGGTCGGCATATGCGCGAGCGGCCTCCGGTGATGTATCGCCAGCCCAATGTCCGCCCGTCCGGCGCTGCCCCGGCCACGCATTAGAGTGGAAAACGCGCGCCTCGCCCTGCGCATCCGGATCGCTTGCTATCTGGTCCAGCCCCGGACGCATCCGGTTGAGCACGGCGACGATCGGCTCGGCCGAGCGAAAATTGGCGTTCTTGTCGATGGCCTCGAGCGCAGCATGTTCAACCGCGCCGCAACCCTCACCGTAGATTTTCTGCCAGTGATCTCCAAACAAGCCGATGACCGGACCGGTGCCGGTATCTAGGAAATGCTGTTTGAGGGCATCGACAAAGCCTGCATCTGTGTCCTGATACTCATCTATCAGGAGGACCGGATAGCGGGTCGAAAGCACCTGGCGGAATTTTGGACGAGTGAGGAGCTCGATCATCACCAAAAGCACGTCCTCATGCTTCAGCGAAACTTCGTCCGGCGTCACCCGCGGATAACCAAGATCATATTTGACGGTGCGGCTGCCAAGCGCCTCAGCACCCGCCTCGGCGAGACGGTCGGCCCATCCCGGCAGGGCAGGCACAACGGTGCGCAGATCCGACTGGAAGTCCTGGAGCACTGACCAGCAGAAACCATGAATTGTTTCGGGCCGAACCGCGGGATGCGCCTGAACGCGCGCGATGATCTCGTCCTTCGCGACGTTCGTAAAGGTAATGCAGCCGATCTGCTGCCGCTTGCGCACAAGATCCGTGCCGCGCTGGACAATCAGGCGCCGAAGCGCCTTTTCCAGCGAATAGGTCTTGCCGGCTCCCGCACCGGCTTCGAGGCGAAAGCTCTGTCCGGCGTCGAGGCAAGCATACACGCGTTCGAGCGCGACGCGACCAGCGATATCAGCGGCGCTTTCTTCATCAGCCATTAGCGTGGCCGCCGTCGACCGCCTCGATGACCTCTGCAACCAGCTCGGCGGCCAGCGCCGCCGGCGCCAGGGTCGGAGCCGGATTGCCCTGCGCCAGCCACCGCAGCCCTTCCGCGATATAGCGCGGCGTTTGCCACTCGGTGTTCACGATCGCATGCTCAAGCGCGAAACTTGATTTTTTTTGCTCGGCCGCATGCTGATAGGCCAGCGCCGCGACGTCACCCTCGCCGAGGTCGAAAAGGTCCGGGTTGGCGAGAATGAAGGCGTCTTCGAAGCTGCGGGCGCAAGGTCCGCCGTCTTGTTCAGGGACCTGAAAAGCAAGGCGTCGCCCTCCACCGGTTTTCTCCTCAACCGTCTTGGCCAAGAGTTGCTCTGGACTCACATCTGGTTCGAACCAGCTTTTGATACAGGCGTTGCTGGTGAACGTACCGGACGCGACTTGGACCGCGACGCGCTTGTTATTCGCGCCTGGGGCGACAGTATCGATATCGGTGATGATCAACGTCCGGAGCTCAAGGAAGGCAAGTAACTCGAAGAACCGGTGGGCATAGGCACCGCCGACCTCCATGACAGTCAGATACTGGCTACTCAACTGGGGCTCGCCAACCGCGGCGGCATCGGTCTTTCGAATCATCGCGGGGAGCAACAATCTTTCTGCCGTTCCCTCAATCAACACAGCTTTGTCGGCGAAAAATAGGTCGCAGCGCGACAGGGTGAGATATTGATGGAGGAAGTTTCGATCTTCGACAGGCGTCCCTCCCATTCCCTGGCGCAAATCTTTCACGACGGAGCGACGCAACACCGGTCCGTCCGGGATCGACAGGAAATAGCGCAGGCTTTCGAAGCGTGCTTCGTTGGCCATGTGCGGCGAGTGAGTGGTGACAACGAACTGGACCGGCCATGGCCGATCGGCGTTTAGCTGTGCGACGAACGCGTTCGAAATGCGTTCGAGCTGCCGGATGAAGACTTCTTGCATCTGAGGATGCAGGTGCGCCTCGGGTTCCTCAATGAAGATCAGATGCACACCCGCCGCGGTCGGCGTTCCCTGAAACTCCCGGAAGAAGCGCAGCAGCTGCAGCAGCATATAGACGAGGTTGCGGGCTCCGAGCCCGTTGTAGGTCTCTGGCAACGTCACGCCATTGACCCCGCGGTAGCGCAACCGGGTGTGATTGTTGAGAAGCTTATCGACGTCGAAACTAGTCTCCGTCACCAGGCCAGGATCGACGAGGCCGGGATATCCGAAGAGGTCAAACGTTGGCAGGAGCGACGTCAATTTAGCGTTGAAGCCGATATGAAGGTCGCCTTGGATCTGGTCGACAGCCTCTTTGAGCTGCTCGGCGGTGGTACGTCGCTCCGGATCGAGATCATCGTTCAGTGCCGACTGGAACAGCACCTCCACAACCTTACCGAGCACGTCACGCTCGCGAAAAGTATCATCGTCGAGCCCGCGCTGCGCGTTGATGAAACCGCCGCCCACGAGCACTTGAAGAAGTTTGGGTTCGAGCATTTTGCGGTTTGTAGCGTCGTTTGGATCAACGGCCTCGAGCGACCCCGAATAGGCGGTGACGATGCGATCTCCGAGCGACCGGAAGACCCGCGCGCGATCCTCGTCATGGCTCTCGAGCGGCTCGGTGAAGTCCGCGAACAGAAGCTGCAAGGCAGTGGCTTTTGGAGCGAAACGAAACTCGAGACGCGCCTCATGGCAATCGGGGTTCAGATCGATAATGCACTCGCTGAGCGGCCCAAGGTCGGTGGCGTCGACCTCGTATCCGATATCGAGAACGAGCTTGATCGCGGGAAGCTGTCCTAGCGTCTCCGATGCGTCAGGCGCTGCCCGGTAAGCAAGCAGCGCGGTCCAAAAACATTCATGGCAACCAAGAGAGAAGTCTTCGAGACGGAAGCTCAACGCGCGATCGGACAGCAGTCGCCGAAACAACTCGGCGATCGATGTCTTACCGCTATTGTTGCGGCCGACGATGAGTGTTGTGCGCTCCTCGAAGCCGATCTCGACATCGCGGAGCAGCCGGAAATTCTCAATCTTGGCCCGGTTAATTCGCATGCATTTACCCCCCTCAACATCGATTAGCAGATCGGGAGGAGACTGTCCCCGCCGACAGCGTTCTTAAGGTAAGGGCTCCTCAGCCAACTAGCCTTAGACGATCCGCTCTTCGATCCGGCTGCCGCTTGGAGTCTTGATAACGGTGAACCCATTGGGCACCGCCTGTTGCACGAGCGGAACGTGCGAGATCAGACCGACCGCCCTGCGCTGGCCGACGATATCCTGGAGAACCTGCAGAACTTGGTCCAAGGTCCCACCGTCGCTGTCGCTGTCGAGGCTGCCGAATCCCTCGTCGATAAAGATTGTGTCGAGACGGATCGCGCCATGCGTCATCTCCACGATATCTGAAAGCCCAAGCGCTAAGGCCAAAGCGGCGATGAAGGTCTCGCCGCCCGACAGGGTCGTGACTTCGCGCGCACGCCCGGTCTGGATGTCATGCACGCGGATATCGAGACCGCGCTTCCTGCGACCGCCTACCGTCTGCACGTCGCGCTCCAGGCGGTACCGGCCTTGGCTCATCGGACCGAAGCGAAGGTTGGCGGCTTCCAGCACCTGATCGAACATCGCGCCGACGGCGTAGGTCTCCAGAGTGATATTCATCGCGTTGCGGCCTTCGAACGCGTCGGCCAGAGCGCGCAAAGGACCGGATTGTTCGTTCAACCGCGCGAGACGCTCCATCTGCTGGCGAAGGCTTTCGAGCAATTGGGTCAGCTGGTTGCAACCCGCCCGCGCATCGGCGGCAGTGCGGGTGGCGGTCGCGGCGGCTGCGTGCGCGGCATCCCGGTCTGCGCGGAGAAGCTCGAGATTTGGTCGCTCACGCTCCGCTATCGCCGCGCTCGTATCTTCGGCCCGGCTCTGGGCACGCGTCAGGTTTTCGCGGAACGTGTCGAGTTGCTCGAGCATGGTCGCGATGTTCGCAATATCGGCTTTCGCGGCTCGATATTGCTCATCGGTTAGGCCGAGCTCGTCGCGCCTTGTCTCGTAAGCGGTACGCGCATCCGCAAGGCCCTGGTCGCATTCGGTGATACGCTTTGCCGCACCCGTTCGGTCGCTTTCGGCGGCGGCGCGATCGGCGCTGCTCTGCGTGAAGGTGTCCTGCGCCGTCTGGATCTCCTGCTGACGGTCGTCGATCTGTGTGCTGACGGTGCTCCGCCGAAGCGTGATCGTGGCTGCGTCGCGAAGCGATTCGGGAATTGCGGCGATATGGTCATTATATGACTGCCGGGCGAGCGCGGCCGCTGTCTCCGCCGACTGCTCTGCTTCGGCCTTCGTCGAGCGTTCGGCGTCCGCCGTGGTGACATTGCCCTCGAGCGTCCCGGTCTGTCCGACGAGGGACGCAACATCGACAGCAGCGCCCAGCGCCTCGATCGCCTTGCCCATCCGCAGGGCCTCACTCTCGAGATCCGCGGCACTGCCTTCGGGTGCGTCCAGCGCTTCCAGGGCAGTCTTTCGTTCATCCCGAACGCTGCGTGCAGCGCTGAATGCTGATTCCGCCGTCTGTGCATCCGTTGCGGCGCTGTCGAAAGCGACCTGCGCCTCACGCCATGCGGCCTCCAATCCGGCGGCTGGCTCGCCACCATGGGCTGGCCGGGGATGGTCTGCGCTGCCACAGACAGGGCAGGGGCTGCCGCTCTCAAGGCTCTCGGCGAGCAGCCTCGCCTGGCCAGCGATGAATTCCGCCTGCCGATCACGGACCGCGCTCTCAAGGCCGCTACGGTGCAACCGTGCGCCCGCCACGGTGGTCTGCGCTTTCGTCAGAAGTCCTTCGGCGATGTCCAGGGCCGTCCGAGCCCGCTCCACCTCGCGTGCGTGGCGCGATAGCCGCTGAACGCGGTCTCGATCTGCGGTGAGGCGCACCCGTTCATTCTGGTTGGCATGCGCCCGATCGACGTTTGCACGATGGGTGACGAGCGCTTGCGTTGCACGATCGGCCTGTTGCCGGGCCATCGCGGCCGCGGTCCGAGAGCTTGCGAGCAGGCTCTCGGTATTCTCGGCCTGCACCTTCAAATCGGCGGCATCGGCGAGGACCGTAGCATAGCGGTCGAAATCGGAAAGTTGCTGCTTCAAGGCGTCGATTTCACCGACCTTGGCTTTAAGATCTTCCAGTGTCCGCTGCGCTGTCGCCTCTGCCGCCACGGTTTCGATCACGCGCCGCGAGGCGATCGTCTCCGTGTCCTTGGCCGCAGCCAAGGCTGTGACCGCGCGCGTGACGGCGTCATCACGATCGACCAGCTGCGCCGCGCATCCGGCCGCCGTATGGCGCTCGCGAAGGGCGTCCATATCGGTCTGGCGTCCTTGAAGGGCCGCGAGCGCGGTCGCAGCAGCGCCGGCTTCATCGAAACATTTCTGCAGGGCCTCACCATTGCCAAGCGTGGCGGCGGCGGCAGCACGGGTCGCGTCGGCCGTGGCGGCGCCAACATCGAGTTCGGCGCAGCGTCCTTCCGCTGCATCGATCGCGCTGGTCAGATCATCGGTGCTGGCGAACCCGGCGTTGGTCAGTTGCTGAACGTGCAGCGACATGCCCTGTTGGTAGGTCGTGCGGGCTTCGGCGGCACGCTCCTTCAGGCGCTCGGTCATCCGCTCGTAGAGCGAGACGTCGAACAGGCCGCGCAATATCTCCAGACGCGCCTTGCTGTCCGACGCGAGGAAGCGCTCGAATTGCCCCTGAGGCAGAAGGACGATCTGGCGGAATTGCTCGACGTCGTAGCCAAGCAAATCGCGAATGCGCTCGTTGACCACGCCGACCCGCTTCTCGGCCAACACCGTCCCGCAATTGTCGACCGAGACATCATCGACCTCGATATCAGTTACATCGAATAGATAGGCGGTGTGGACATGGTCGGTCTCGCCATCGCCCCGCATTCTAGGCCGCTTCTGCTCTGGCTGCCGGCGCACGAAGTATCGCTTGCCGCCCAGCTCGAATAGGAAAGACACCTCTGTGAGGGTCTGCGCTGCGGCATGGCCTGACCGCATGCTGGTCGTCGGCTGCTCGTGCCTCGCACCTTCGCCGAAGAGCGCGAACGCCATTGCGCTGAAGATCGAGGATTTGCCCGATCCGGTGGGCCCGTAGATCCCGAACAGGCCTGCATCGACGGCGCGGCGGAAATCGACGACCTCGGTCGCGGCATAGGGCCCGAAGGCGGTTATGAAAAGCTTGAGGGGTTTCACGCCTCGATCTCCTGACGTGCTTCGTGGATCAGTGTGTTCACTAGCTGGGTGTCGATCTCGCCCGGTGCTTCCCCGCGAACGAATTCTATGAAGTCGGAGACAAGGGTCTCAGGATCGTCGATGGCGGCGCGCCCTTCACCCAGCTTCTCCTCCAGCGTGCGTTCAGCGCGTTCGTAACTGAGCTGGACAGCATTGGGGTAGAGCACACGGATTCGCTTCATCGGATCGATTTGGGGCGTCTCATCGGTGAGGACCACGCGGATGAAATCTTCCGAGCCAACGGGCGCTGCGACGAGCTCCTCGAGCGTCCCCCGGATCGTCCGGGCCTGCCGTCGGGGCTTTAGCGGTATGGCCGTTGTCTCGATGGAGCCATCGGCGCCCATGTCGATCAGCGTCAGCGATTTCTCCTGACCTTCCTCGTCGAAGCCGAAGGCAAGCGGCGAGCCGGAATAGCGAATGTGCGGTGCTCCCACCGATTGCGCCCGATGGAGATGCCCAAGCGCGACATAGTGGGCGCCGTCGAAAATCTCCGCGCTGATCGTCTCGATTCCGCCGACGGTGCGTGACAGCGACCGTTCGCTGTCCGTCGGGGCGGCGCCTTCGACGAAGCTGTGGGCGACCACGATCCAGCGAGCGCCGGCCGGGACACGGTCACGCGCGGCGTTGACCTGGGCTGCGATGACGTCGGCTGGGCAGCTGATATCCTCTGCGTCAAAGCAGGCTCGCGCGGCGAACTCATAGGAAAAGGGAAGGGCAGAGATAGCAACTGACCCGTGCTCGTCTTCGAGCATCATCGGCAGATCGTTGGCATCGAGCGGTCCCCGGATCAGCGCCTTTTTGATCGGCGCGAGGACGCCGAGCATGCCGATCTGGGCGGCCGCATCATGATTGCCGGCGATGACAACGATGGCGAGTCCTGGGTTGGCCGTCGCCCGAACCAGAAAGTCGCGAAGACGCGTGAGCGCGGTTTGCGGTGGCCCGGCGCGGTCGAAGATATCGCCGGCAATGATCAGCACGTCGGGGGAATGCTCGAGGATGGCCGAATCGATCTGGGCGAGGATCGTATCGTGATCATCGTCGAGCGGGAGCTGAAAGAACTGGCGGCCGAGATGCCAGTCGCTCGTGTGCAAAATCCGCATGCCGTAGTTCCATCTATTTTCTATGCGTGTACAAACTAGATGGATTCTACCCGTAGAGTCAACTAAGGTCCCCTCATGACCGACGGCGAGCCCAAGCCCGCACAGCGTGCGAGGCTACACTATCTGGACCAATGCCTCACCTGGCTGGGGCAGGCGAACAGGCGCGACCTGATCGAGCGGTTCGGTATCTCCAACGCACAGGCGGCGGTCGACTTCCGGATCTACTTGGAGCGCGTGCGCGCGCCCGCACCGTCCTATGACCCCGTTCGCAAAACCTATGTCGCGGACCGGGCGCATCGCGGACTCGAAGATGCGGCCGAGCCGCCTTCGCTTGAAGCGATATACGCACAGGCCCACCAGGATTTTGCGCGGCTTCCCGGACCGACCCGGCAATGTCCGGCGCCGGTAATGCGCGAGCTAAATCAGGCGATCGAAAGGCGCTGTTTCGTCGAGATCGACTATGTGTCGATGTCGTCCGGCCGCCGCGATCGCCAATGGATCGCGCCCGCCCATATCGCGAGCGACGGCGAGCGATTGCATGTCCGGGCCTGGAGCCCAGATCGCAACGATTGGCGTGACTTCCTGCCTGTACGGGTGTCGGACGGTAGCAGCTTCAAGATGCGCCCGATCGAGGACACGCTGCCGCCGGACGAAGACTGGGACATGATTGTCGAGGTCCGCTTGCGGCCCAGAGCGGATCTGACGGCGGAGCAGAAGCGGGCAGTCCGGCTCGAATATGGCTTCGTGGGCGACGATATCCGCTTCGAGACGCGGCGAGCCCTCGAATTCTACATCGAGCGGCGTTGGGGGCTTGATCGCCCCGGCGCCCGGCTCGAGCGGTATTGACTGCGCGATGGGTGGCAACGTCACCATCGATCCCCGTGAGCGGGCCACCCCGGTCGACGATCCCGCGATCATCGAAGCGCGCAGCCGTCGTACCGGCCGCCTGCTCGACGCCAAGCGTCTGATCCGCTTTTTCGATTACGCCGCAGCCATCCGCCTGAGGGGCATTTTGAAAGACGCAGCCAGTCGTGGACGGCCGCGCCTGGTCTGCCCGATGTGCGGCGTCACGCTGTTCCTGGCGAGCAGCATGCACAAGAATTT
>Ga0160428_1002001_pt1 | contig 13437 bp, 9 predicted proteins | sample SolpanmetagenomM_FD_108198 | JGI IMG/M metagenome (GOLD analysis project Ga0160428, IMG submission 108198) | Solar panel surface microbial communities from Lawrence Berkeley National Laboratory, California, USA - M | ecosystem: Engineered > Built environment > Solar panel > Unclassified ... | reverse complement strand
GCGGCCCGGCGGGCATAGGCGGGATCGCGGCGCGTTGGAGCCTGGAGCAGCACCGCGGCGGGACGGGCGATCACGGCCAGCACATCGTCCGCCGCCTCCATCGAGGCGGTGACACTCGCGTAGCCCAGGTTGGCAAGCTCGCCCGATAGGGACCGGTCCACGGCGCGAACGCCGTCGTCGACCACGAGCACTTGTTGCAGCGCACCCATGAGCTTGAGCGGTACTCCATCCGGCACAGCTTGGAAAGGTAGCCGTGACTACAATCCGTTGCAGAACCCGCGAGGGGGCGGTTCGGATCCGTCGAGCCGTGTGCAGATGCGAGATTATACGGTACGCCTGAGCGTGGGATGAACCGCGGATCGGCGGACGTTCAGCCGGCCGCGTTATCGGGGTCCCCCTGCGCGAGGAGGACGGGGCGGCCCGTCTCGCGCCACGTGTCCGCGTCCGGCTCGGGCACGTCGCCGCGGTGCAGCGGTGCCACCGCGCAGGCGGGACCACGATAGGCCAGGCTTCCGTCGGCGCCGCGGGCGAGGGCCAGAAGGGCGCGGGGGAGGGGGGCCCGGTCCGGGAAGGCCAGGGTCGCGGCGAGGTCGCGCAGGCCGGGGCGGGTGATCACGGCCTCCTCGCCGAGAGTGAGCGAGTCGAGTCGCTGCGGTGCCGCGAAGCCGGGGGTGGCCCGCAGGTGCGCTGGCGCCCGGTGGACCACGTTGAGGGCGCGCACGGTCCAGGGCAGGGGCAGCGCGGCGAGCGCCGGCTCGATCCGGGCGGGCGCGACGAGTCGGGTCGGCACCGGCCGCAGCAGGGCGGCGCGGAAGCCCGCCTCGTCGAAGGGAATCACCGTCTCGAGGCCGGCGCCCACCGTCAGCGCGGCGCCGAGGCCGGTCACGAGGCCGCGCAGATCGTGGGCCGGCAGCAGCGTCAGGATCCGCTCGTCTGCGGTCAGCGGCAGGGCATCGAGATGCGCCGCGATGGCGGCCGCGAGCGCGGCCGCGGGTCGGTAGACGGGCCGATCCGGCTCGCCGCCCTCGAACGTCACGAGGCCGAGGCTCGGGCCCGGCGCGGCCACGCCGCGCTCCAGGGCCATCGCATCGAGGCTGATCACGCCGTCCGGCACGCCGGGGCCGAACGCGGCGAGGTAGCGCAGGTTGAACTGGCGCATGGCCGCCCGGGTGAGATCCTCCGCGGGCCGGCGCTCGCCCCGGCGCCCCTCCGTCAACACGCCGACGAGCCCGGCGGTCTCGATCCCGGCCGCGAGCTGCTCGTCATCCCAGGACGCCGGCATCGCACAGGGCAGGTGGCCGGCTGTCTCGACGGCGAGGTGGGCCAGCGCCGCTTCGGCGCCCCCGGAGAACCACAGGCCGATCCGGCTGCCGGCCGGCAGGCGCCATCCGCCGATGCCGCGGGCGAGCCGGCCGACGATCTCTGCGGCGGCCGCGTAGGTCCAGACGATCGGCGGACGCCCGCACCAGCCGGCCCGGTCGCCCGAATCACGCAGGGCCGTGCGCTGCGGGGCGGCGTGCGCCGCCGCGAACAGGCAGGCGGCCAGCCCGCCGCGCGGCCCCTCGGCCCGCGCGAACGCGTCCGCCGCGGCGTCGGCCGTCCTCTCCGCCACCGCGAACGCACTCAACCCGCCGCCCCCACCGATATTGCAGATCCTGCGGCATGGTCGGCCGATTAGGGTTAACCGACCGCTAAGTCCGGCACGACCGCACGGACCGGCCCTGCGCCGACCGGGCGGCGGACCCCGCCCGTGCGGCTGCCGCAGGGCCTCAGCCGGGTCGATCACGCGCTCGTGCGACGCGGCGCTTGCGGACGGGCGGGCGCGGGCCTATCGGGGGCCGGCCGCGGCTTGGCGGGTGCTGACGTGCCCGCCAAGCCGCGGTGTCAAGCCGCGGTGTCATGCCTTCGCCGCATTCCAGGGGAAAGGCAGGCCGCCCGGTCAGGGCGGGAGATGCGCGCCTCCGGGCGCCGGTCCCGCTCCACGACCGGATCCGTTCATCCGGAGCTCCGGGAGGCACGCCATGGCGGCGCGCACCCGGTCGGTCCGGCGGACCTGCCGCCCGGCGGGCTCCGCATCCTGCCAGCCACACCACGTCTCTTCCAAGGGGTCAGAGCCGATGTCCTTCACCCGCTCCGCGACACGCGCGCGCGCTGCCCTCCTCGGCCTCGCCGGCCTCGGCCTCGCGGCTGCGCCGGCCCTGGCACAGCCGAAGAAGCCGGCCGCCGCACCGGCCCCGACCGCGCCGGCCCCGGCAGCGCCGGGCACCCCGGCGGCCAACACCCCCGCCGCCCAGACCGGTCCGCAGATCGTGACGGTCAAGTCCGAGCCGAGCCAGGCCGACTGGACCAAGGTGTGCGGCAAGGATCAGAACTCGGGCACAGACATCTGCTACACGACCCGCGACTTCGTGTCCGACCAGGGCCAGCCCGTGCTGGCCGTGGCGGTCTACGAGATGAAGAACGCCGCCCAGAAGCAGGACGTGCGGGTGATCCGCTACCTGCTGCCCCTCGGCCTCCTGCTGCAGCCCGGCATCCGCTTCAACGTCGACGGCCAGACCCCGACGGCCGGCCGCTTCGCGGTCTGCTTCCCGAACGGCTGCTTCGCCGAGGCCGGCGGCGTCGATGCCAGCGTCGTCGCGGGGATGAAGAAGGGCACGACCCTCAACGTCTCGGTCCAGAACCAGACCCAGCGTGAGGTCACCTTCGCGGTGCCGCTCGCCGGCTTCGGCAAGGCCTTCGACGGCCCGGCCGTGGACCCGAAGGTGCTCGAGGAGCAGCAGAAGAAGCTCCAGGCCGAGTTGGAGAAGCGCTCCGAGGACATGCGCAAGAAGCTCGAGCAGCAGGGTGGCGCCGCCGGCGGCACGGCTCCGGCGGCCGGCGCCGCGGCTCCGGCCGCGAAGTAAAACCGTTCCGCATCGGCCCGCCGCGAGCGGGCCGGCTTCAGGGGCCGGGCCGCGAGGTCCGGCCCCGCGCGTTCGCGGCGCCTGTCGGATCCCCGTCGGCCCCGGACCGGCAGCACGAACAGCACGCGCGGATCCTGATCCGGCAGGTGATCCCGGGCCTCCGGCAATGCGTGGCCAGTCCGGCCTGCGTCAGGCAGCAGGCCGCCCGGCAGGCGTTGCGGGATGCCGCCTCAAGGTTCGAGGAAGTGGACGCCGTTCACACCGGCGCGTCGCCGGGCGCGATCCGGACGTCGCGGCGTGGGGGGAACCTCTGCGGCCCGTGGACCTTCGCCGCGCCGCGCCACTGCCCCTCTCGGTCATGACCCCGGCATCCGGGAACAGGCCGGCCTTGATCAGTTCCCCCATCCGGGCGTGCCGATCCGCTTCGTGGCCGCGTCGATCGTGTCGACGGGCAAGGGGGTTCGGGGGCAGGCCGCGCGGGACGGCAGGCCCGTGGCCTCGCGCGCACCCACTACGGCGCGCGCCTCCCATTCCGGCGCTATCGGCCGGCCATCGACCGTGGCGGTGACGCCGACGTAGTTCGCCGTCCGCGGGATCGGGCCGCGCGAGGGTCGAGACGCGGAGCCCGCGTCCGTCGACCGGCGGCAGCGGGAAGGCGATCCGCACCGGACGCGGATCCCCCGCCGCGTTGCGGACCTGGTGAGATACGGTGATCCGGCCGCGGGCGATCGACAACTCCTCGCGCCAGCGCAATCCCGGGCCCGCGCGACGCGGCGCAGCCCCTGGCGCGGGCCGGGAGACAGAGGAATCCGGCGACCAGTTGCGCCGCGGCGCCCCGGAGAGCCGCGGTGGCGAGGCGGGCTCGGAGGACATGGCGACGGGGCCGCCCGACGGCGTCCGCCGTGGCAGGAGCCCACCACGGTGGGCCTGCCGGGCCCGTCTGCAGCCCCTCGCGGGACCACGTCCGCTCAGTTCGTGGCGCGATCGCGCATGTGGTAGGCGCCGGCATCGTCGCGCACGAACATCTCGGCGATGGCGGCGTGTCGCAGGGCCTCCCCCGACGTATCGGGCAACAGGTTCTGCTCCGACACGTAGGCGACGTACTCGGTCTCGGCGTTCTCGGCCAGCAGGTGGTAGAAGGGCTGATCCTTGCGCGGCCGCACCTCCTCGGGGATCGACAGCCACCATTCCTCGGTGTTGTCGAAGACCGGATCGACGTCGAAGACGACACCCCGGAACGGGTAGATCCGGTGGCGCACCACGGCGCCGATCGCAAACTTCGCGGTTCTCAGTGTTACGTCCATCATGGTTCAGTCCGTCCAGACTGGACAGATAGGTGCGATGATCGAGCCTGTCACCGGGCGTGGACTGATCCTTCGGCATCGGCGGCGCGGAGCGGCAAGTCCCGGGGACGATCGCCTCGGGGCTACCCGCCGACCCGAAGACGACCTGACCGCATCGAGGCCCCGGCCCTCGATGCGCCTGAGTCGGCCCGGACCGCACGGGACCCTCGGGGCCTGAACGCGGCTCCCTCCGGCCCCGGCGATGTCCGAGCGGGAGGGAAGGCAGACCCTCGCAGGCCATCCCGGCCCCTCCCGGACCCTCGACTCGAAGCCCCGTGCCGGGCGGATCAGCCTCCCTGGCCGCCGCGCCATGCGTGACCGAACGAGAGGACTAACGCGCGCGCTGAAACGTCTTGAGAGAAAAGCGGCAGAATTACCAGTCACGATGCCGTGCAGAACAAGCAATTTCACGAGCTCTTCAAAAACACAATGCGCAGCATTATCTCACTGTCCTGGCCACGACACGGGGAACATCTATGATAAAGGAAGCCGTCAAGAAGGTTTTACCGAATGGCATGAAGCACAATATTCATAAGCTGTCAGCGAAGATCGCGCAATCGCGGGAGGCGAGCCGAAACCGCGACAAGTCTGCGCGCGAGGTGTTCTCGGAGATTTACGCGAAGGCAAAATGGGGCGGGGCCGTCGGAGGCATCAACTCGGGTTCAGGCTCCTACGGCCCCGCGGCGGAACTGTACATTCACAACATAAATCGATTTATACAGTCGCACGCTGTCAAGAGCGTCCTGGATATCGGCTGCGGTGACTTCTCCATTGGAAGCCGCCTGATATGTGACGATTATACGGGCATTGACGTTGCGCAATCGGTCGTCGACAGGAACAATGCCGAATATTCCTCGGACGGGCGCCGCTTCGCATGCCTGGACGCCGCGGGACCGGCCGATCTTCCCAGGGCCCAGCTGTGCCTCATTCGGCAAGTACTTCAGCACCTGTCAAATCAGCAGGTCACGGCCATTCTTCGAAAATTCTCGCCATTCGAGTTCGTTATCTTGACGGAGCACCAGCCGGCAGCGTGCGATTTCAGGTCTCATAACAGGGATATCGTGCATGGAAGCAACACGCGTCTGGCTTACGGGTCGGGTTTGTATTTTGACAAGCCTCCCTTCAACTTGAAAACCGATCTTCTATTCGAGCATGCCGGGGACCTGACATCGCACAACATGTACGATAGAGGTTTGATCAGAAGTTTCCTCGTTCAGAATTCCCAGTGATGTGTCCGCTCACGACCGTACGGGTGCCCCCCGCTGAGGCCGCGGTCGCCCGCCGGATTGCCCGCGTGACGTCGGGTTCGCGGATCCGGTTCCGCGGGTGACGCACGACCGCGACGGGGCGCCATCCGCCGTTCCGCACCCGGGTAGAGCGGATCCGGCCGCGGCGATCGCACAGCGCAGGCCGGCACGCCCGGCCTCCCCGGTCCGGATGCGGCCAGCGGCGCGGTGCGGACGACGCGCCCGTGACGGAGGCGCGTCGCGGATCTCTCCTAGGGAATCCGGATCCCGAGGTCCGCGGCGATGGACCGGGCCGTGGCCTCGCGCCGGGCGGTGATGTCGGCAGCCGCGGCCCGCGCCCGCTCCACGATGGCGGGCGGCGCGGTCCGCGGGGTCCCGCTGTCGAAGGGCGGCTCGGGGGCGTACTGCATGCCGAGCTGGATCGCCTGGGCGGCCTCGTCCCCGCGCAACGCGGCGGCGAGCCGCAGCGCCCCGTCGATTCCCGCGGTGACGCCGGCCGCGAAGACCCAGGTGCGGCCGTCGGCGTCGCGGTCGATCACGACGCGCTCATCCACCGGCTCGGCTCCGAACCAGGGCAGCAGATGGGCCGCGTTCCAGTAGGTGGTCGCCCGTCGCCCCACGAGGAGGCCGGCGGCGCCGAGGAGCAGGGCGCCTGTGCAGACCGACAGGACGTGGCCGGCCCCCGCCGCCTGATCGCGGATCCAGCTGAGGAGGTCGGCGTCGCGCATCAGCGCCTCCTGGCCCTGGCCGCCCGGCACGTGGAGTACGTCGAGGCGCGGGGCGTCGGCGAGGACGGCGTCCGGCAGGATCCGGAGGCCGCGGACGTCGCGGACGGGCTCAAGACTCGGCCCGTAGACCCGATAGGTGCTGTTGGGCACCCGCGACAGGACCTCGAACGGGCCGGTGAGGTCGATCTGGTCCAGCCCCTCGAACAGGAGCGAGCCGATCTGAAGATGGGTGTCGGGCGGGATCATGCCGAAATCTCCGTGGTGGACAGGCGGCTTCTAGCGCGTCACAGTTTGGCCGAGATGCCAAAGACCCCTCGTTTTCCGCCAAATCTTCCGCGATCCGTGGAGGTGCTGGCCTTCCCGGCGGTGCAGCTCCTCGACGTGGCCGGGCCCCTCCAGGTTTTCGCCACCGCCAACGAGCACGCCGGCGTCGGCACCCCCTACGCGCCGCTCGTGGTCTCGGCCGGAGACCTGACGCTCACCGCGTCGGCGGGCCTGCGGCTGATGGCCGACCCGCTGCCGGCCTCCGACGCGCCGGTGGACACGCTGGTGATCGCCGGCGGTCCCGGCGTCACGGCCGCCTGCGCCGATCCCGCCCTGGTGGACTGGGTCCGGATCCGCGCCGGGCGGGCGCGCCGGGTGGCCTCGGTCTGCACCGGCGCGTTCCTGCTCGGTGCAGCGGGCCTCCTCGACGGGCGGCGGGCCGTCACCCACTGGAAGCATTGCGGGGCGCTCGCCGCGCGCTATCCGCGTGCCCGGGTCGAGCCGGATCCGATCTTCGTGCGGGACGGCCCGGTCTGGTCCTCGGCGGGGATCACGGCGGGCATCGACCTGACGCTGGCGCTGGTGGAGGAGGATCTCGGCCGCGCGACCGCCCTGGCGGTGGCGCGGCACCTCGTGATGTTCCTCAAGCGCCCGGGCGGACAGGCGCAGTTCAGCGCGGCGCTCGCCCTGCAGGCGGGGGAGGCGCGGTTCGGGACGCTGCACGCCTTCATCGCCGGGAACCTCGCGGGCGACCTGTCGCTGCCGGCGCTCGCCGCGGCGGCCGGGATGAGCGAACGCAGCCTCAGCCGGCACTACCGGGAGGCGACCGGCCTCACCCCGGCCAGGGCCGTGGAGCGCCTGCGGGTGGAGGCCGCCCGGCGCGCGCTCGCCGAGACGGCGCAGCCCGTGAAGCGCATCGCCCGCACCTGCGGCTTCGGCTCCGAGGAGACTCTGCGGCGCAGCTTCCTGCGGCACGTCGCGGCGACGCCGCAGGAGTACCGGGCACGGTTCGGCGGGTGAGGGGCTCGGGCGGTCTCGCGGCGTTCGAGGGCCGCCGGGATCGTCCGGCGCAGGCCCTCGCGATGGTCGGGGAGGTCCGCATTCGGGATGCGGAGCAGGGCGAAGCAGGCACGGTCGACGACGAACCGGTCGACCGGGTGCCGGTACTTCCGCCGTCCAGGGCCCGGTTCCGGAGAACGCGCCGGAGCTTGGCCTCGGCCGACATCCGGGTGCGGCGCAGAGTGCGGGATCGATCTGCTCGCCGCCCGGCTCCGACAGTCCGATCGCGGATCCTGCCGACGATACGGATGCGTCGCTGGTGCGGGCCTGATCCGACGAACCGCTCGGGTCAGCGATGACACGCCCAGGCCAGCGCAACCCGCCCCGTTCCCGCGTGGGAGAGGGGACGGGTCGTGGCAGCCGCTCAGCCCAGATTGTAGACCGCCGCCAGCTCCGGATCCTTCGCGGCCACCAGCTTGGCGAGGTCGACGATGACCTTGGCCTGCTTCCACGTGGCGTCATCCTGCATCTTGCCGTCGAGCATCACCGCGCCCGTGCCGTCCGGCATGGCCTCCACGATCCGGGCCGCGAAGGCGACCTCGGCCGGGTCGGGGGCGAAGACCCGCTTGGCGATCGCCACCTGGCTCGGGTGCAGCGTCCAGGCGCCGGCGCAGCCCATCAGGAAGGCGTTGCGGAACTGCGCCTCGCAGGCATCGCCGTCGGAGAAGTCGCCGAACGGGCCGTAGAAGGCCTTGATGCCGTTGGCCATGCAGGCATCGACCATCCGAGCGATGGTGTAGTGCCAGAGATCCTGCTGGGCCGTGGCCCGCGGCGCGTCGCCGGAGGGATCGCTCAGCACCCGGTAATCCGGGTGGCCACCGCCGACCCGGGTGGTCTTCATGCCGCGCGACGCAGCGAGATCCGCCGGTCCGAGGCTCATGCCGTGCATCCGCGGCGAAGCCGACGCGATGGCGTCGACATTGGCCACGCCCTCGGCGGTCTCCAGGATCGCGTGGACCAGGATCGGCTTCGTCACGCCGTGGCGCGCCTCGAGCTGGGCGAGCAGCTGGTCGATGTAGTGGATGTCCCACGGTCCCTCGACCTTGGGCACCATGACGACGTCGAGCTTGTCCCCGACCTCGGCCACGATCGTGAACAGGTCGTCGAGAATCCAGGGCGAGTTGAGGGCGTTGATCCGGGTCCAGAGGCCGGTGCCGGTGGCGGCGAAGTCGGTGGCCTGCGCCATGGCCACGAAGCCCTTGCGGGCCGCCTCCTTCTGGTCGGCGGGAACCGCGTCCTCCAGGTTGCCCAGCACCACGTCGACCGTGCCGGCGAGCTCCGGCACCCGGGCGCGGACCTTGTCGTTGTGCGGCGGCACGAAGTGGATCATCCGCTCCAGCCGCACCGGCAGCTCGCGGAACGGGGCCGGCGCGCCGGTGGCGAGGGGCTGGAAGAAGCGGCGGGGCAGTTTCATCGGGGGCCTCTTGTACGGGGCTGGCGTTCGGCCCCGTTAAGGCAGGCTTGGGCGTGCGCGTAAAGCCGCGCCGTGCGGAAGTGCCCTTGGACTTCCGACGCAGCCGCTCACCCGCGCCGGCCGGGACGATCGACCATGCCGACCCGACTGCCGAAGAAATCGCCGCTGCTGCCGGCCACCACCACGAGGCGCCGGACCTCGCCCCGCAGGAAGGCCTGCAGGAAGCGGTTATAGTCGCGGAACGAGACGCAGCCGTTCGATGCGCCCGGCTGACGCAACATGTAGGTGTGAGCCAACAGACCGTCGCGTCCGTGGATCGCACCGCTGCCGCCGACCGGGGTGAGGCGGATCGCCCGGACGCCGTGGAACAGGCGCTCGCGCTCGGTCAGCGTGTAGGTTCCGGGCGGCGTCGAGCCGCGCATGCGCAGGTGGACGTAGCGCGGGTTGTCCATCGCGGGCCCGAGACCGGAATGGGCCTCCAGCACCTCGCCCGAGGGCAGCGTCACCGTGCGGGCGGTGATATCGTAGACCGCGGTGCCGCCCACGGATTCGGGCGCCGGGCTGATCCGGGTGCGCGGGGCCTCCTGGGGCAGGGCGTCGGGGCTGGCATAGGCCAGGACTTGCCGGGCGTCCTGCCGGGCGTCTTGACGAGCATCCGGCCGGGATGCGGCGTCGACGCCGAAGAGCTTCTCGAAGAAGGAGGGCTCCTCGGCCATCGCGGCGCGGAACACGTCGCGGGTGCGGGGCAGGGTGCGGGCGGCCAGCCGGGCGGCCGGGACGGCGGGCGGACGACGCAGCTCGGGGGGCCGCGCCACCGGCAGGGGCACGAGGGCCGCGGGCGTCGGCGCGGCCTCGGCGATCCGCACCTGCGGCTCCGGCGCCTTCGCGGCCTGGGCGACCCTCGGCTGGACATCGCTCGGCTGAACATCCCGGGCCTGCGCGGCTCGGGCCTGCTCCGCCCTGGCGACTTGCCGGGCGATCGCGCGGATCGCGGGCGGCGGTTCGGCGGCGGCGACCAGGAAGGCGGGGGCGGGGGGGGCCTCGTCCCCGAAGGTCTGAGCGGCGGCAGGGCCCAGGGTGGGGCTCGGATCGAGCATCCAGGCGACGCTCAGGCGCGGCGCCGGGCTCTGGGCCGTCGCCGGGGTGAGCCGGAGCGCGGGCGCGGGCTCCGCGGCGGCAAGAGTCGGCCGCTCACCGGCGGGAAGCGGATCGTGCGGCGGGGTGAGCATGGCCCAGCCGGCGAGGGTCACGGCCGTCAGGGTGATCAGCCCCGTCAGCCGGGCCCGGCGGCGGGCACGCCGCATGGCGCTCGGGTAGGGGGCCCGTGTCCGGACGACCGGATCGTAGACGGTCTCCACGTAGGTGATGCGCGAGGGCGCCGTGCGAACGGGCTCCGCGGCGCGGTACGCGGGTGGGGACATCGCAGCCTGGGCCATTCGGGAACTCGCGCACGCGCCTCCCCGCGGGCAGCCGCCGCCGTTCACCCGCGGAAGCCGTTTCCGCGCGCGTGGCCTGGGTTGCCCAAATGGGAAGGACATCAACCGTCCGTCCCATTAAGCGTCCCTATGGTTAAGTCTTGCTGAAGACGCCCTGTCGTCCGCGAAGACGCGATCAGGTCGCCGTCCCGGGCGCCTCCATGGGCCCGTGCCACCGCGCCACCAGGACACAGAGCACGGCCACCGGCACGCCGATCAGCGACGTGCCGACGAAGAACCACGTGAACCCGGTCCACTCGATCACGAAGCCCGAGAACCCGGCGAGCAGGCTGCCCGGCAGGGCGCAGAGGGACGTGAGCAGGGCGTACTGACTCGCCGCGTGGGCGGTCGCCGAGAGCCGCGACATGTAGGTGATCAGCACGATAGACGCGAAGGCGTAGGCGAAGCCGTCGATCCCCACCGTCAGCGCGAAGGTCCAGAACGCTGCCCCGCCATGGCCCCCGTGCCAGGCGAGGTAGGCCAGCGCGAGGTGCGAGGCGGAGGCCGTCACGGTGCCGATGAGCAGGCTCGCCATCATGCCGATCCGGGGGATGATGGCGCTGGCCAGGAAGGTGCCGCCGAGCGCGATCCAGAAGCCGAACAGCTTGGTCACCGTGGCGATGTCGGTATTGGAATAGCCGAGCGTCTTGAACAGCGGGATCGCCATGGCGCTCGAGACGTAGCCGGGCATCCGGAAGCCGGCGACGAGGGCCAGGACCGGCACGGCGAGGGGTCCGAGCCGGGCGAGGAGGTCGCGGATCGGCGCCCAGACGGTCTCGACGAAACCGCCGGTCGCCGGCGTCTCGGGGGCGGGGGGCTCGGGGGCGAGCAGCGCCGCGATCGTCCCGGGGGCCATCAGCGCGGCCATGCACAGGTAGGCGGCGCGCCAGCCATAGGCGTCGGAGAGGTAGAGGGCGCCAGCGCCCGCCGCGAGGTTGCCGATCCGGTAGCCGATCTCCGACCAGGACGACATCAGCGCCTGCTGCTCGGGGGGCGCGGCGGTGATGCGCCAGCCGTCGATCACCACATCCTGGGTGGCGCCCGCGACGCCGAGCGCCAGGGAGAAGGCCACCGTCCAGGCGAGCCAGTGCGCCGGGTCGCCGAAGGCGACGCCGGCCAGCGCCAGGGCCACCAGGATCTGCGTGGCGACGATCCAGCCCCGGCGCCGCCCCAGCCAGCGGCCCAGTAGCGGCGCGTCGTGCCGGTCGAGGAACGGCGCCCAGAGAAACTTGAGCTTGTACGCGATGGTCAGTTCGCTCATCAGCCCGATCGTGGCGAGCGGCACCTTCGCCTGGACGAGCCACGCCGATTGGGTCGCGTAGACCAGCAGGAACGGGATCCCCTGCGCGAAGCCGAGGCCCAGCACCGCGGCCACGCGCCGGTCGGTGAACAGGGGGGTGAGGAAAGCGCCCGGCGCGGCCCTCACCGGCTCGGGCGCGCCGGTGACCTGCGCCGGGTTTGCCATCCACGCGTCTCCTGAGTCGCGGGGCAGGAGAGAGCAGAGATGCGCTGCCGGCGCAACGATCGCGCGACCGTCGCAACCTCCCCCTTCATCCTGAGGTGACCGCGAAGCGGGCCCCAACGGAGGCTTCCAGAAGCCGCCGCGGTCCCTGGAGGGCTCCTGCGAGGCGGCTTCGCCGCACCTCAGGCTGAAGGGGGGGGTTGGGAGGGGCGTCGCGCGCGCCGCCCGTCACGCCGCCTTCTTGCCCCGCTCGGCGATCTTCACGAGGCTCCGCAGCACCTCGGTGGCGGTCTTGAGCCGTGCCGGGACCGTGGTCAGTTCGCGCACGAACACCACGCTCATGTCGGGCCGCACCTTCGCGAACGACGCCTGCTCGGCCACGTAGGCCACCAAACCCTGCGGGTTGGCGTAGGACTTGTCGCGGAAGTGGACCACCACGCCCTTCGGTCCGGCCTCGACCTTCTCGATGTTGGCCTTGAGGCAGAGGATCTTGATCGTGCCGATCTTGAGGAGCTGCTCCACCTCCGGCGGCAGCGGTCCGAACCGGTCGATCATCTCGGCGCCGAAGCTCTCCATCTCGGCATCGTCCTGAAGGGTGGCGAGGCGCCGGTAGAGGGCGAGCCGGACGCCCAGATCCTCGACGTACTCCTCCGGGATCGTCACGGGCGCGCCGAGCGCGATGGTCGGCGACCACGCCTCCTCGGGCACGTCCTCGATGCCGGCCTTCAGCGCCGTGACCGCGTCCTCCAGCATCTGCTGGTAGAGCTCGTAGCCAACCTCCTTGATGTGGCCCGACTGGGCGTCGCCCAGCAGGTTACCGGCACCGCGGATGTCGAGGTCGTGGGAGGCGAGCTGGAAGCCCGCGCCCAGCGTGTCGAGGCTCTGCAGCACCTTGAGGCGCTGCTCGGCCTGGGCGGTGAGCTGGCGGTTCGCCGGCGTCGTGAACAGCGCGTAGGCCCGGGCCTTCGAGCGGCCGACGCGGCCGCGCAGCTGGTAGAGCTGGGCCAGCCCGAACATGTCGGCCCGGTGCACGATCAGCGTGTTGGCGGTGGGGATGTCGAGGCCCGATTCCACGATCGTGGTCGAGAGCAGCACGTCGAACTTGCCCTCGTAGAAGGCCGTCATCACGTCCTCGAGCTGGCCCGCCGCCATCTGGCCGTGGGCGACCGCGACCTTGATCTCCGGCATCTCGGCATCGAGGAACTTCTTGACCTCCGCCAGATCCTCGATCCGCGGCACCACGTAGAAGGCCTGGCCGCCGCGGTAGCGCTCGCGCAGCAGGGCCTCCCGGATGGTCAGGGGGTCGAAGGGCGTCACGAAGGTGCGCACCACGAGGCGGTCCACCGGGGGCGTCGCGATGATCGAGAGCTCGCGCACCCCCGTCATGGCGAGCTGGAGCGTGCGGGGGATCGGGGTCGCCGAGAGGGTCAGCACGTGGACGTCCGCCTGGAGCGCCTTCAGCCGCTCCTTGTGGGCCACGCCGAAATGCTGCTCCTCGTCCACGATGATCAGGCCGAGATCCTTGAAGGCGATGTTCTTGGC
>Ga0160428_1002000_pt1 | contig 13443 bp, 11 predicted proteins | sample SolpanmetagenomM_FD_108198 | JGI IMG/M metagenome (GOLD analysis project Ga0160428, IMG submission 108198) | Solar panel surface microbial communities from Lawrence Berkeley National Laboratory, California, USA - M | ecosystem: Engineered > Built environment > Solar panel > Unclassified ... | reverse complement strand
CGCTCCACGATACCGTCGGTGACGCGGCAACCCGCGACCTTGCCGACCTTCGAGACCTCGAAGACCTCCTGGATGGTGGCCTCGCCGAGGCGCTCCTCCCGCAGGGTCGGCGGCAGCATCCCCGACAGCGTGGCTTTGATGTCGTCCACGAGGTCGTAGATGATGTTGTAGTAGCGGATGTCGATCCCGGCCCGCTCGGCGGCCTCGCGGGCCTCCTTGTGGGCACGCACGTTGAAGCCGATCACCACCGCCTTCGAGGCCTGAGCCAGGGTGACGTCCGACTCGGTGATGCCGCCGACACCCGACAGGAGGATGCGGGCCGCGACCTCGTCGTTGCCGAGCTTCTCCAGGGCGCCGGAGATCGCCTCGACCGAGCCCTGCACGTCGCCCTTGATGAGGACCGGCAGTTCCTTGCGGCCGGCGCCCTCCTTCAGGTCGCGCATCATGTCGACGAGCGAGCGGTTCGCACCGCCGGTCCGCGCGGCGAGGCGCTCGCGCTTCTGACGGGCACGGTACTCGGTGACCTCGCGGGCGCGGGCCTCGTTGGGCACCACGATCACGCGGTCGCCGGCGTCGGGCGTGCCGTTGAAGCCGAGAACCTCGACAGGAACCGACGGGCCCGCGTACTGCACGTTCTCGCCGAGATCGTCGATCAGGGCGCGCACGCGGCCCCACTCGGCGCCCGCCACGACGATGTCGCCGGTGAAGAGGGTGCCGCGCTGGACCAGGACCGTCGCCACCGGGCCACGCCCGCGGTCGAGCTGGGCCTCGATCACCGTGCCTTCGCCGTCGCGCTTCTCGTTGGCGCGCAGGTTCATGATCTCGGCCTGGATCTGGATGCCGTCCAGCAGTTCCGACAGGCCGGCACCGGTCTTCGCCGAGACCTCGAATTCCAGGGTCTCACCGCCCATCGACTCGACCTGGATGTCGTGCTGGAGCAGCTCCGTGCGGACCCGCTCCGGCTTCGCATCCGGCTTGTCGATCTTGTTGACCGCGATGATCATCGGGACGCCCGCCGCCTTGGCGTGCTGGATGGCCTCGATGGTCTGGGGCATGACGCCGTCATCGGCCGCGACCACGATCACCACGATGTCGGTGACCTTGGCGCCACGGGCACGCATGGACGTAAACGCCGCGTGGCCCGGGGTGTCGATGAAGGTGACCATGTCGCCGGACGGGGCCGCGACTTGATAGGCGCCGATGTGCTGGGTGATGCCACCGGCCTCGCCCTCGACGACGTTCGCCTTGCGGATCGCGTCGAGCAGCGAGGTCTTGCCGTGATCGACGTGACCCATGATCGTGACCACCGGCGGACGGGGATCGAGATCCTCCTCCAGATCCGGCTCGTCGGACGACAGACCTTCCTCGACGTCCGACTCGGCGACGCGCCGCACCGTGTGGCCGAGCTCCTCGGCGATGAGCTGGGCGGTGTCCGAATCGATCACGTCGGTGATCTTGTGGATCTGGCCCTGCTTCATCAGCATGCGGATCACGTCCACGGCCCGCTCCGACATGCGGTTGGCGAGCTCCTGGATGGTGATCGTCTCGGGGATCGTCACCTCGCGGGACAGCTTCTCTTTCTGTTCGACGTGCCCACGCCCGCTCATCCGCTGCTGGCGGCGGCGGAACGAGGCGACGGAGCGCGTGCGCTCGTCCTCACCCGACGTCGCGGTCGCGATGGTCAGACGGCCGCGGTTCCGGTCGCCGCCCGGCGACTTCGGCGTCTTGGGCGGCGTGATGATCTTGAGCGGCATGCCGGGCCGCCGGATCACGCGCTTGGTCTCGGACTCGTCGTCGTTGGTCTGGGCGCCGCGCCCGGGCGCGGGACGGGCCGCGGCCGCACCGGCGGGACGCGCGGCGGTCGCCGGCGTGGCGCTCTTCTCCGGCTCGGGCGCCGGAGCGGGACGGGCCATGAAGTTGAGGTCGCGGGGCTTGCGCGAGTCGGCCGTGATGGTCTTGCGCGGCTCGCCCGTTGAGGGCCGCGGCGTCAGCGGCGGACGCGGGGCGGCAGGCGCCGCGGCGGGCGCGGCACGCGCGGTGGCCGGACGCGGGGCCTCGGCGGGCTGGCGGGCCGGAGCGGCCGGACGGGCTGCCGCCGCCGGACGAGCCGGCGCGGCTGCGGTTTGTACAGGCGCCTGGGCCGGGCGCGCCGGCTCGGCGGCGGCAGCCTCGGCGGGCGCCGGGGCTGTCGGAGCAGCCGGGGCGGGAGCGGCAGCGGCAGCCGCCGCGGCCTTGGCGGCCTCGGCCGCTTCCGCAGCGGCGGCCGCAGCGGCAGCCTTGCGCTCTTCCTCCTCGCGACGGCGAGCCTCAGCGGCCTCGCGCTCGCGGCGAGCAAGGGCTTCTTCCTCCTGGCGGCGCGCCTCGGCTTCGGCCTCGGCCTTGCGGCGGGCCTCCGCCTCGCGGCGCTGCGCATCGGCGAGGGCGGCGGCGCGGGCGGCGCTCTCCTGCTCGCTCAGCGTGCGCAGGACGACGCCCGAGGCCGGCCGCTGGGCCGGACGTGGGGCCGCCGCCGCGGGCGCGGCCTGGGCCGGACGCGGGGCGGGCGCAGGCTCGCGGGCTGGGGCGGCCGGTGCCGCGCCGATGACGCGGCGCTTCACCGTCTCAACCACGACCTGCTTGGAGCGGCCATGGGAGAAGCTCTGACGCACGGTGCCCGCCTCGATCGGCCGCTTGAGGGACAGCGGCTTCGGGGAAGTCCTGTTCAGAGTCTTGTCGCCCGGGTTGTTCGTATCGCTCATTCAGCCTGAACCCTGAGGGTTTCCATCGTCCCGTGAACCGACGCCCGGTGGCGCCGGCCAAATCCATCCTGCGTCGTCAACGTGAGGCTTGGTCGATCCGGCCGATTCGGGCTAGATCGGGCTCCTCGGTCGCCGCAGCAGCGCTCTCGAAGGAGCGTAGCCGACGCCAACGCGACAGGCAGCCGGCGGCTCCGGCTCCTGCGACGAGCGCAGCGTGTATCACATGACCCCGACCCAAGGCCATGTCCAATTCGTCTTCGGACAGGTCATCGATGATCGGGATCCTTGACATGGCCTCACCGTGACGCCGGTGCAAGGCCGACGCGATCTTCCGCCGGCCGTCCGGACTGGCCTCCGAGGCGTGAATCACCGCGATCGCCCCGGGGTGGCCGCCGATGGCGGCCTCCACCTTCGAGAAGCCCGCAACGATGCAGCCGGCCTTGTTGGCGAGCGCGATGGCCTGTCGCAGGTCGTCGCGCAGGGCCGCGACGATCCTGTCCGGAAGATCCGGCGCGGCCGGGGTCGGCCCCTTGAACGCCCGCGAGAACAGGTTCTTGCGCACCGCCAGGGCGACGACGTCCCGGCGGGCGCTGACCCAGGCTCCGCGACCCGGCAGCTTGGCGCGCAGGTCCGGCACGACGCTGCCGTCCGGCCCGCGCACGAAGCGGATCATCCCGTCCGGCGCCTGCGTGACGCGCGTGACGATGCAGGTCCGCTCAGGCGCGCGGCGGCCGGGGCCGGCATCGAGCCCCGGGGCCTCCGGGCCCTCTTCGGGCAGGGTCGTGTCGGCCGCGACCATGGCGCCTCCGCGCGCTCCCGGTTCAGGCCTCGGCCTGGGCCGGGGCGGACTCTTCGCCCTCGACTCCCTCGGCGCCGTCCTCGGCCTCCGGCTCCGGCAGAGCCTCGATCCAGCCGGCCTTGAGGCGGGCGGCCATAATCAGGCCCTCGGCCTCGGCACGGGACAGGTCGAATCCGTCGAGGTAGCCGGCGTGACGCACGGCCTCGGGGCCGCGACCCTCGGTGTAGCCGACGAGATCGTCGGTGGCGCAACCCGCCAGATCCTCGACGGTCTTCACGTCGTTCTCGCCGAGTGCCACCATCATGGGTGTCGTGACGCCCTCGATCTCGCGCAGCTCGTCGGCGACGCCGAGTTCGGTGCGGCGCGCGTCGTGCTCCTGCTCGATCCGGGCGAGGTGATCCTGCGCGCGCGCCTGGATCTCGGCGCCGGTCTCCTCGTCCAGGCCCTGGATGCCCGACAGCTCCTGGGTGTCGACGTAGGCGATCTCCTCGACGTTGCGGAAGCCTTCCGCGGCGAGCAGCTGGCCGACGGTCTCGTCGACGTCCAGCGCCTCCATGAACACCTGGGTCCGCTCGGCGAACTCCTTCTGGCGGCGCTCCGACTCCTCGGCCTCGGTGAGGATGTCGATGTCCCAGCCGGTGAGCTGGGAGGCGAGCCGCACGTTCTGGCCGCGGCGGCCGATGGCCAGCGACAGCTGGTCGTCCGGCACCACCACCTCGATGCGGTCGGCCTCCTCGTCGAGTACCACCTTCACCACCTCGGCGGGCTGGAGGGCGTTGACGATGAAGGTCGCCTCGTCCTCGGACCACGGGATGATGTCGATCTTCTCGCCCTGGAGTTCGCCGACCACCGCCTGGACGCGGGATCCGCGCATGCCCACGCAGGCGCCCACCGGGTCGATGCTGCCGTCGCGGGAGATCACCGCGATCTTGGCGCGGGAGCCCGGGTCGCGGGCCACCGCCTTCACCTCGACGATGCCGTCGTAGATCTCGGGCACTTCCTGGCCGAACAGCTTGGCCATGAACTGCGGATGCGAGCGCGACAGGAAGATCTGCGGTCCGCGCACTTCCGAGCGCACGTCGAACAGGTAGGAGCGGATGCGGTCGCCCGGCCGGAAGGTCTCGCGCGGGATCATCTCGTCCCGGCGCACGATGCCCTCGCCGCGGCCCAGATCCACGATCACGTTGCCATACTCGACCCGCTTGACGATGCCGTTGAGGATCTCGCCGATGCGGTCCTTGTACTCGTCGAACTGGCGGGCGCGCTCGGCGTCGCGCACCTTCTGGACGATGACCTGCTTGGCCGACTGGGCGGCTACGCGACCGAAGTCGAACGGCGGCAGGGTATCGGAGATCACGTCGCCGACGAGTGCGCCCGGGTTGTAGCGGCGGGCCTGATCCAGGGTGATCTCGCGGGCGTCGTTCTCGACCTGATCGACCACCAGGAGGTGGCGCGAGAGGCGCAGCGCCCCGGTCTTGTTGTCGATCTCGGCGTGGACATCCGTCTCGGCGCCGTAGCGGGAGCGGGCCGCCTTGGCGATCGCCTCCTCCATCGCGTCGATCACGATGGAGCGGTCGATCACCTTCTCGCGGGCGACCGCATCGGCGATCTGGAGGAGTTCGAGCCTGTTGGCGCTGACGACGGCCATCGGTGTCGGTCCTTCTCTTCCGTCAAATCTTCGGGACGGCCGCGCGTGGACGGCCGTCGCGGGGGTCTCAGTGCAGGGAGTCACGGTCCTTGAGCCGGGACGCCTTGGTCACGATCGGCTTCTTGGGACCGGTCCGGGCCGGGTGTTTGGGCTTGGCCGCGGGACTGGCCTTCTTCGGCCCCTGCGGCCGGAAGGGCGCGCGGGCAGGCTCCGCCGCGCGCTCCTCGACCGGTTCCGCATCTTCGGCCTCGTCGGCCTCGTCCTCGGCGGGCGGACCGCCGCGGCGGAGCGATTCGCGGATCAGTTCGTCGGTGAGGACGAGATGGGCCTCGGCGAGGTCCCTGAGCGGCAGGTCGATGCGGCTCGGCAGGCCTTCCTTCACGTCGGGCAGATCGATCGGGACGGTGAACCCCGCCGGATCCGGCGCGCCGAGGATGCCGCGGAAGCGCTTGCGCCCGTCGAGGGGCGGGCTCAGCTCGACCTTGGCCTCGTAGCCGACCCAGCGGGCGAAATCCGAGATCCGCACCAGCGGCCGGTCGATCCCCGGCGAGGAGACCTCGAGGTTGTAGGCGCCCCCCACCGGATCGTCGACGTCGAGGATCGGGGAGATCGTCCGGCTCACCGCCTCGCAATCCGCGATCGTGAAGGTGCCGTCCGGCCGCTCCGCCATGATCTGCACGGTACAGCCGTTGATGTTGTTGACCTTTACCCGCACCAGCCGGAAGCCGAGACCCTGGAGAGGCCCCTCGATCGCCTGCGCGACGCGCGCGGCGACACCGGCCTCGCGGACGAGGCGCTTCTCGGACAGATCCGCTTCGATCTCGGACGACATGGGTTTGAGCGCGCAACCTTCGCGGCGTTCTGCCTGGCCCGCCCGCGGCGTACGGCCTCGTGCGGCGAGGGACGGTGCGGCGAAAAAAAAGAGCGGACCCGGTGGGGCCCACTCCCGAACCGCAGCCTCTCGACTGCCATCAGAACTGATGGAGGCTAGATAGCGACCCTTTGCCGGGAGCGCAAGGCGGATCGGATGCGCCGCGGGGACCGGGTCTTCCAAATCTCGCCCGCATCCTGAGGCGCCGCAGCGCAGCGGAGGCCGCGGCTCGCCGCGCGCCCCTCCGATGCGGGGAGATCGACGACGCTCCCCCGCCTCCAGCATCGTCAGCCGCTGCGCGGCACCCGCCCCTCCAGCGGATAGGCCGGATCGTTGTAGCCCGGCGTCGTCGGGTGACCCGCGGCCACGAACCCGTCGACCAGCGCCTCGTCCTCGGGGGTGAAGGCGTAGTCGAGGGCGCCGAGATATTCCTGCCACTGCGCCTCCGTGCGCGGTCCCGCGATGACGCCGGTGACGAGGCGGTTGTTCAGCACCCAGGCGGTGGCGAACTGGCCGGCCGTGATACCCCGCGCCTCGGCGTGCTCCCTGAGCGTCCGGGCGATCCGCAGGGATTCCGGCCGCCACTCGGTCTGCATCATCCGGGTGTCCTGGCGGCCGGCGCGGGACTCGGCCGGCGGCGGGGCGTCGGGATCGTACTTGCCGGTGAGCACGCCGCGGGCGAGCGGCGAGTACGGCACGACGCCGAGCCCGAAATGGGCGCAGGCCGGCAGGTGCTCGGTCTCGGGCATGCGGTTGAAGGCGTTGTAGTAGGGCTGGCTCACCACCGGCCGGTCGATCCCGATCTCGTCGCAGATCCGGCAGATCTCGGCGACCCGCCAGGACCGGTGGTTCGAGACGCCGAAATGGCGGATCTTGCCGGCGCGGACGAGGTCGGCCATCGCCCGCACGGTCTCCGCGAGCGGCGTGTGGTGGTCCTCCTTGTGGAGGTAGTAGATGTCGATGAAGTCGGTGCCGAGCCGGCGCAGGCTGTCCTCGGCGGCCTTCATGACGTGGACCCGCGAGAGGCCGCCGTCATTGATGCCGGGCCCCGTCGGGTTGGCAACCTTGGTGGCCAGGATCCAGGCGCTGCGCTCGGACCTGATCGCCCGGCCGGTGATCTCCTCGGAGCGGCCGTCCGTGTAGACGTTGGCCGTGTCGATGAAGTTGATCCCGGCCTCCCGCGCGCTGCCGACGATGCGGCCTGCGGCGGCCTCATCGGTGGGCCCGCCGAACATCATCGTGCCGAGGCAGATCGGCGAGACCTTGAGGCCGGAGCGGCCGAGATTGCGGTACTGCATGGGATCCATCCGGTGTCCGTCGCCACGCTATCTCGCCGCCGGGGCGGCGTGGTCAACCACGCAGGTGAACGCATCCCCGTAACCGTCACGCATCCGCGGCGAACCGACCCGCGACGGCACCGATGGCCGGACACGGCCGTTCCCGCCGCGGGCGCGACCGGATTGCCACCGCCATCCCGTCGACGCATGCCCTGTTCGAGATCCCATGATTGATCGCTTGGCCATCCCCCTCCCCTGGCTCGACCGGGCCGGCCGCCTCTCCTGGCTGAAGCTCGCGGTGTTCGCGGGCTGCGTCGCACCGGCGCTGTACCTCGCGGCCGCCTACCGGCTCGATGCCCTGGGCGCGAAGCCGATCACCGCGCTGATCCATGCCACCGGCGAGTGGGCGGTGCGCATCCTGCTGTTCTGCCTGGCAATCTCGCCGCTGCGCCGCATCGCCGACTGGCCGAAGGTCTTGGTCGTCCGGCGGATGCTCGGCGTCGCCGTGATGGCCTACGCGGTCGCCCATCTCACCCTCTACGCGGTCGACCAGAACCTGATCCTCACCAAGGTCGCCTCGGAGATCGCGCTCCGGCTCTACCTGACCATCGGCTTCGTGGCGCTGATCGGCCTGATCGCCCTCGGGCTGACCTCGACGGACGCGGCGATCCGCAATCTCGGCCCGAACTGGCACCGGCTGCACCGGCTCGTCTACACGATCGCCGTGCTGGCGCTCGCCCACTACTTCCTGCAATCGAAGATCGACGTGACCGATCCGGTCTTCTCGGCCGGCCTGTTCCTGCTGCTGATGGGCTGGCGGGTGATGCGGCGGTTCAAGTGGCCCGAGCGGCCCTGGTCGCTGCTTCTCCTCGCGCTGCTGGCCGGCCTCGTCACCGCGGGGTTGGAAGCGGCCTGGTACGGGTTGGCCAGCGGCGTCCCGGCCAGCCTCGTCCTCGCCGCCAACCTGGACTTCTCGGGGCCGATCCGGCCGGCCTGGTGGGTGCTGGGGATCGGGCTGCTCCTGCCGGTCGCGGCCCTGGTGCGGCGCCCGCGGGTACCCTCGGCCGGACCGGCGCCGGCCCGGCGGCCCGCCACCGAGGCCCGCGCCCCGCGTGTGCAGGAGCCCTTGTCGCCGCCGGCGTGATGCCGCAGAACCCGCACCCGGCCCAGCGGAGCTTCCAGGACGACATGCGCGGCACGCTTCTCCTGATCGCGGGACTGCTCGCACCGAGCGTCGCCCTCGCGGCGCCGCCCGCGACACCACCGGGCGCGACCGCGAAACCGGCCGCCAAGGCGCCCCCGGCCGCGGCGGCGCCGGCCGTCGCGGCCTGCACCCCGCCCGAGCCGCCACCGGCCTCCGTCCGGCCGACCAAGCCGGCCCTGCCGGAGAAGCCCGCCTGCCTCGACGCCAAGGCGGGCTGCCCGGGCTGGGAGGCCTACAGCTACAACGACGCGATCAAGGCCTATAACCTGCAGGCGCAGGCCTTCCGGCCGATCGCCGAGGCCTACCTGCAGAAGCTCAATGCCTACGTGAAGGCGAGTGCCGAATACGCCCAGTGCGAAGTCACCGCGATGCAGAAATAGCCGGCTGAACGGAAGCCGACACGGACCTGCGGCGGCGGTTCAGGTGCCTCGGTGCAACCTCCGGAGATGATGGCCGCGATCCCCGTGTGCCCGATTCCGCTGAGGCCCCCGTGCCCGCCCGTCGCCTCCTCGCATGCACCGGACTCCTTGCCCTGCTCCTCGCCGCCGGCCCGGCGCTGGCCGCCGATTTCGGGGGGCCCTATCCGCCGCCCGGCTATGGCGGTCCGCCTCAGGAAGACGAGCCCGAACGCGGCCCCCCGCCGCCGCCGCCGCGGCGCGAGCCTGAGTTCCGCGGCCCCCGTTTCACCGCCGCGCCGCCCGAGCCGTGCCGGGAATTCGTGCGGCGCCGGTTCGATCCGGACGGCGCGCCGGTGCTGCGCCGTGTGCGGGTCTGCGACGAGCCGGCCTTCGACCGCGGCCCGCCCCCTCCGCCGCCGCCGCCGGAGGACATCCCGCCCCGCCGCTGGGGCGGACCGCGCTGGTAGGATGGACCTTGCGGCACCCGGTCGGTGCCTCGGGGCTTCCATCCCCGGCGGAGCGAGGCAATCCCTTCGGCGCCGCGCCGAGTGACATCGCCCCGCTCCGGATCGCGTCGCTTCGCGCGTGATGACGGCCAGGACCGCCTCAGCCGAAGGTCCCGACCGGAAGGCGACATCAGATGCGCGCCGGCGCCTTCTTCAGCGCCGCCGCGAAGGCCTTGAGCTGGCGGTTGAGGTCCGCCAGCTCGTTCAGCGCGATGGTCTTGTGGCCGTCGCGGACCGCGCGATCGATGTCCTCGACCTGCGAGGCGACGAGGCGGCGGATGGCGGTGGCAACTTGTTGTCGGGTCATCGATTCGAGCGTCTCGTGCGTGCGTCCTGGCGGGCCTCGACGGACGGCCGGAATCGGGCCGTCGACACGGTTCGGTGATAGGGCGGTAGGCTTAACCGTTGGTGTCCGCACCCGCCCGGCGCACAGGGATTCCGGTCCTATCGGCGCCCCTGCATCTCGGCGCGCCGCATCGGCATCGCGTCGATCGTGGCGAACAGCGTCTGCGGTGGGATCGGCGTGTCGGCGGCGAGCTTGGCGCCCCCGTCCTTCCCGATCAGGACCGCGCGGAAGCGGTCGGCCGGCAGGCCGAGCCGCGCGCGCAGAGCCAGCGCCCCGGCCCCGGAGCCGATCGCTTCCAGCACCACGAGGTCGCGCTCGGCGACGCTGGCGCGGGCGGCCCCCAACGCGGCCCGCTGGGCCCTCAGCTGCGCATCCCCGCCGTCGGGTGCCGACAGGACCAGCACCCGGGCGCGGTCCCGATACCTGTCGAGCGGGCCGGCCGAGGCGGCCCCCGCCGTCAGGATCGCCAGGCCGAGCCCCAGTGTCGTCCGCCGCATGCTGCCGCTCCCCGCTCAGGAGATCGGACAACGCACGATCCGGCCCGGAGATCGCCGCCGCGCCTTTGCCGCAGCCGCCTCGCGCCCCAGATCGGAGGCGGCATCCAGCATCCGGGAGTCTGCCATGACCGAGTCCGCCACGACCGAGTCCGCCACGATCGCCATGAACCGCCGCATCGTCCTGGCCTCGCGCCCGCACGGCGAGCCGCGCCCCGAGAACTTCCGTCTGGAGGAGGTGCCGGTACCGCGTCCCGGCCCGGGGCAGGTCCTCCTGCGCACCCGCTGGCTGTCCCTCGACCCCTACATGCGCGGCCGGATGAGCGACGCCAAATCCTACGCCGCCCCCGTGGAGATCGGCGCGCCGATCACCGCCGAGACGGTGGGCGAGGTCGTCGCCTCGAACCACCCGGACCATGCCGTGGGCGCCCTCATCACCGCCTTCGCGGGCTGGCAGGACTACTTCGTCACCGACGGAAAGGGGTCACGCAGGGTCGATCCGGCCGCGGCGCCGCCCTCGACGGCGCTCGGCGTGCTCGGGATGCCCGGCATGACCGCCTATACCGGGCTTCTCAACATCGGCCAGCCGAAGGCCGGCGAGACCGTCGTGGTCGCCGCCGCTGCCGGTCCCGTAGGCTCCCTCGTCGGGCAGATCGCCAAGCTGAAGGGCGCCCGCGCCGTCGGGATCGCGGGCGGCCCGGACAAGTGCCGCTACCTCACCGAAGAACTGGGCTTCGACGCCGCCATCGACCATCGCGGCGCCGATCTGCCCGTGGCTCTGGCCGCCGCCTGCCCCAAGGGCATCGACGTCTACTTCGAGAATGTCGGTGGCGCAGTCTTCGCCGCCGTGATGCCGCTGCTCAACCCCTTCGCGCGGATCCCGGTCTGCGGACTCGTCTCGGGCTACAACGCCACCGAGGTGCCCCCCGGCCCCGACCGCCTGCCGGGCCTGATGCGCTCGGTTCTCACGAACCGGCTGCACATCCAGGGCTTCATCGTCTGGGACTTCGCCGATCAGGCGGAGATCTTCCGCCGGGAGGTCGGCGGCTGGATCCAGGAGGGCCGGGTCCGCTACCGCGAGGACGTGGTGGAGGGCCTGGAGAAGGCACCCGAGGCCTTCGTCGGCCTGTTGAAAGGCCGGAATTTCGGAAAGCTGGTCGTGCGGGTCTCCTGATCGAGGCTTGCTGCCGTTCAAGAACAGATATAGAACATAGCGATCCGTCGGCGCTGCGGAAAGCGGGCACAAGCCCGCTCCGCAGGTTGCCGCTCCGGAAGCCCGGGCGCATGGTTCGCGCGCCTCCGGGCAGATGCCCAGTGAGATCCGTACGGTGAGGAGAGAGCGATGGCGGGCAGCGTCAACAAGGTGATTCTGGTGGGCAATCTCGGGCGCGACCCCGAGATGCGCCGCCTCGGCTCGGGCGATCCGGTGTGCAATCTGCGGCTCGCCACCTCCGAGTCGTGGAAGGACAAGGCCTCCGGCGAGCGCAAGGAGAAGACCGAGTGGCACTCGGTCGTGATCTACAACGACAACCTCGCCCGCGTGGCCGAGCAGTACCTGCGCAAGGGCTCGAAGGTCTACATCGAGGGCCAGCTCCAGACCCGGAAGTGGACCGACAATTCCGGCGTCGAGAAGTACACCACCGAGGTGGTGCTCCAGCGCTTCCGGGGCGAGATGACGATTCTCGACGGGCGTGGCGGTGGCGGCGGAGACTTCGCCGGCGAGGACGAGGGCGGCGGCCAGATCAGCCGCGGCGGCGACTTCGGCGGTGGCCGGGGTGGTGACCGCGGGGGCGATTTCGGCGGCGGCCGCGCTCAGGGCGGCGAGCGGCGTCCGGCCCCGGCGTCCTCCGGCAACGGCAATGGCGGCGGCGGTGGCGGACGCGGCGGCTACGACCTGGACGACGATATCCCGTTTTAGGTCGTTCCATCGGCGCGGCGACAGGGCCTGCGCAGGATACACCAACGACAGGCTCTAAGTTCAGACCCGCCGCGCCCCGCGTGGCGGGTCATTCTTTGGAACCAGGCTGCTATCCGCCGGTGCCGGGCGCGCCGTCGGGCATCGCAGACCCACTGCGGGCATCGCATCCGGGGCCGGGCGCGCCGGCGGCATACCGTCGGTCCGGATGTCGCAGACCGAACCCGTAGATCGGTGACGCTGCGCGTAGCCAGCAGCCGGACGAGCCTGACTCCACGATCCGACATCACGACGGCGATCACAGGAAAGGGTCGACACCCGTCATGATGGCCGGCGCCGCGGCCTTCAGCCGCCTGGCGTGGCCGATCCTCCGGCTGCTGACCCACGCCGCGCCGACCTACGTGCCGGCCGGCGAGGTTCTCTCCATGCGGATGCTGTCCGTTGCCGGCGGTCCCCTCGGAGCGATGCGGACCGCGTTGTTCAGCCGGCGCGCCGCTCCGCCCCTGCGTCGTCCGCGATCGGCGAACTCAGAGCATCGGCAGGCCGCCGGTGACCGGCACCAGGGCGCCCGACATGTAGCTGCCCTCGCGGGAGGCGAGCAGCACGTAGGCCGGCGCCAGTTCCGCCGGCTGGCCGGCGCGGCCCAGCGGCGTCTGCGCGCCGAGCTGCTCCATCTCCTCCGGGCTCTTCACGATGGGCTGGATCGGCGTCCAGACCGGCCCGGGGGCGACGCAGTTCACCCGGATGCCCTGCGGGGCGAGGAGGTTCGACAGGCCGATGGTCAGGCTCGCGATGGCGCCCTTGGTGGCAGCGTAGATCAGCATGTTCGGGCCGGCGACCTTCGCCTGCACGCTGGTGCTGTTCACGATCGCCCCGCCCGGCTTCATGTGCGGCACCGCCGCCTGAGCGAGGTAGTACATGGCGAACACGTTGGCCCGGAACGAGCCCTCGATATCGGCGGCCTTCAGATCGCCGAGGCCGTCGTTGACCACCTGGGCGGCGGCGTTGTTCACGAGGATATCGAGGCGCCCGAAGATTTCCACGGTGCGCGCCACGAGGGTCCGGCACTGGGCCTCGTCGCAGATGTCGCCCGGGAGCAGCAGGCAGCGGCGCCCGGCCTTCTCCACCCAGGCCCGCGTCTCCTCGGCATCCTCCTGCTCGACCTCCAGGTAGGAGATCGCGACGTCGGCGCCCTCCCGGGCGTAGGCGATCGCCACCGCCCGACCGATCCCCGAATCACCGCCCGT
>Ga0160428_1001999_pt1 | contig 13447 bp, 15 predicted proteins | sample SolpanmetagenomM_FD_108198 | JGI IMG/M metagenome (GOLD analysis project Ga0160428, IMG submission 108198) | Solar panel surface microbial communities from Lawrence Berkeley National Laboratory, California, USA - M | ecosystem: Engineered > Built environment > Solar panel > Unclassified ... | reverse complement strand
TATGTTATTAGCATTACGCCAGTCCCAGATTCTGATAATTTTGTATTGACCGATGCTGGAAAAGCAACTATTTACAGTTCGAACTTCACCGAAGTAGGAACACTACCGGACAATCAAGTTACCGGCTTAGCTTGGAAGAGTAGTAGTGTGCTGTTTTATACCTCAAACAATGTACTGTGGAAATACAACCCAATTGATAAAACAGCATCTTCTGTTGCAGTTCTTCCGAAGTACGTCAGTATCATCGGCGTTAGTTTGAGCCAAAACGGTAATTCTATCTATCTTAAGACTCAAGCCTCAGGCCTTCCGACGCTCTATGTTGTCTCTTCAGACATTGATCCCGCACAGATAACTTCAGCGCAAAAAGTCGGAGAATCAAACATGCAAACATTGGGCATCTGCTCTATACATTATGTTAATTACACAAAAGTTGCTTTTAAACTTTCAGCTCCAATTGGTGAAGAATCACAATGTATAACCACAGTTCAAAATTATTTAAATTCTATTGGTGTAAGTGTATTAACGTCAATTCAGATTCAAATGTCGCAGAACGAGACCTAACGCTCTTCGCTACTAGCTCTTAATCGGCATAATTATATGCATATACTCCGGTTCATCGATATCTGCCGTCATGACACACGGTGAGAGGGTTCCTGAGAAGCCAAAACGAAATGATGGAGATCCGAGCACTGCGAGGGCGTCGTTGAGGTAGCGTGAGTTTAAATGCACAGCGCCGTCAGTACCACTTGTCTGCACATCGAGGTCGCTCGTATTCTCACCATACTCAGATGCAATCGAGCGAATAGTAAGTTGATTGGTTGTCGTATCGACGGACAGCGCAATGCTACCACCAGAATCACGAGCAAATAAACTAGCAAGTTTAACTATTTGTTTTACATCATCAGTTTTCGTTGTAAACGAGGTTTCGTTCGAACTTGGTATAAGCTGCCTATAGTCAGGAAATTTACCATCAATTAAACGGCTGGTTATTTCACCATCAGCTAGTTTAAATATAACCTGCGTATCATCAAACACTATCTGTACCGTGTCATCATTGTCGTTATGCGTTCGTAACACTTCTTGTAGTGTCGTAGTTGGTATGATAGCTGAAAGCTCGCCTGCGTGCTCTGTGATACGTTTTTGAGATAACCGGTAGCCATCAGTTGCAGCCGCATAGAGGTAGCCGTCATGTGTGTGCCAATATACACCAGTTAGTACTGGTCGCGTTGCATCGTTACTTGCAGTAAGTATCGTTTGGTTGATTGTATCTTTAATGAGTTGCAGTGGCAGCTCAATTTCTGATTCAATTTTTTCTATAATTGGAAGTTCTGGAAATTCTTCGTCTGAAACTCCATTAATAGTCGCTTTATTTTTACCCGATTTGATAAGAAGAGTCGTATTGGTCACTTTCAGATCAATAGTACCTTTTCCAAGCGTCGCAATTAATTCGGTAATTAATTTTGCCGGTACCGTGAACGAACCGGGTTTTATGATCTTTGCACCAACTCGCTGTGTTGACGCAATCTCAAGGTTTGTTGCTGCAACAGTCAGTTGATTGTTTTCTGTTCTGAGTAAGATATTGTGAAGGATTTCTAGATTTGCCCGTGCTCCTGCTACTCGACCAACATTACCGAGCGCTCGTGATAGATTTTCCTGAGTTACTTGTACTTCCATTATTATAATTCCTTTAGACTTTTGTCGTGTTAATAGTAGGCGCTGTGGAAACTGGGTATAACGTCGTGACGTATCTGATAAACGAAGTAGAATACTGTGGAGAACCATAGTGGATAACAAATGGTAACGGTGAGTACAACCTAGAGTTATACCACGTGGTAGCACGATAGGTGGCACGCCTACAAAGTTGTACTAGTACCTGAACACATCTTGTACTCATACTTATGAACCAGTTATACACGGAGTTTACACAGGCATTACGCATACAGCTGCTCCCGTATTTCCGCGACATGTTCACGCGTCGAAAAGTCTAACTTTACGGCTTTTTCAATCTTTTCTACGGAGTGAATGGCTGTTGTGTGGTCTTTGCGCCCAAGCTCCATGGCAATTTTCGGAAAACTCATATGTAGCTCACTTCGCAGTAGGTACATTGCAATTTGCCGCGGGGTGACGATATGTTTATCACGTTTTGCACTACATATTTCTTCACTCGAAAGTTGAAAATACTTTGCAGTTCGATCGATAACTTGCTTACTTGTGAGGTAATGAGGACGACTTCGCCGTACATTGCCAACGAATCCCTCTGCAGTCGATATGTCTGGGGTTATGCCTCGCATTTCTGAGTAGGCGAGCATTTGATTGAGTACCCCTTCAAGTTCACGTATGTTCGTTTTGACGTTATTCGCAAGATATTCAACCGTCTGGCTGTCCAGTTCAATACCAGCTAATGCCGACTTCGACTCTAGAATGGCACAGCGAGTTTCAAAGTCAGGCATCTGAATGTCGATAGCCATACCCCACTCAAAACGACTCCGCAGACGCTCAGTGAGTGTCGGGATACTTCGAGGTGGCTTATCGCTACTGATGATGATTTGCTTATTTGCCTGGTGGAGGGCATTAAACGTGTGAAAAAATTCTTCCTGAGTTTTTTCCTTGCCAGCAATAAACTGCATATCATCAACGATCAGTACGTCAACATTGCGATATTTGTCCGAAAAGCCTTTTTTCTTAAAACGAATACTTTCAAGAAACTCTTTGACGAACGTCTCTGAGCTTATATACAAGACATTCGTTGACGGATCTTTCGCTTTAATTGCATTGCCGACTGCCTGAATAAGATGAGTTTTACCGAGTCCAACACCGCCATAGAGAAACAGGGGATTATACTTCGTACCCATTTGGGAAACCACTGCCTGACAAGCCGAGTAAGCGAGATCGTTGCTAGAGCCTACAATAAACGATTCAAAGTTATAGCGTGGGTTAAGTGTGTTTGCAGGAGTAATAGAGGTGTTTTGAATACGTTGTACTGGTTTTTTAGCGAGTAGGGGCTCGTCATCGCGATCACGAGAGATAGGGCCGCGCTTGGAAGATTTGACAACATACGCAATCGTTTGAGGCGTGAGACCATTATTTTTAAGAACTGAACGAACTTGCTTATCAAATTTAACTTCAAACTGACGTTTAGCAAATATGTTTGGCACCGAAATAACAACCGGCTCACCAGCTTCAATCAATTCAGTATTTTTGAACCATGTCATGAAAGTAGCGTGGGGAACAGAGACCTCTATTTCTCCAAGCACACTCTTCCAGACTGATTGGTTCACGTTGTATACCCCTCCTTGATGCGGCAATTTCGATGTTCGATTATCTATAATTGTATCCAAGCAACAAGTTTTCCACAACCATGAAAACCATTCGTCGTAGACAGTGCTCCATGGTGATAGAGTTATCCACAGGCAGCAGCTGACACCTTACGATGTGTGGATAACTAACTTGCAACTGTGGATGAAAAAAGTTCTAGCGGTTGAGTTATATGAGCGAATATAGTATAGTCATATTCGATATGCCTAAACGAACCCACCAACCACACACACGTCATCGTGCTAAAACACACGGCTTTCGTGCACGTGTCTCAACCAAGGCTGGCCGGGCTGTCCTGAAGCGCCGACGCGCCAAAGGTCGCGCACGAGTCGCCCTCTAAGTCATTTACCGCCCAGTAATGGGCGGTATTTTGTATACTAGTAACAATGCTTTCATTTACTCATCGCTTCCACGGCTACAATTCACTGCGGTTCGTCTACAAAAACGGCGCCGTCTCCCGTTGCAAATACGTCACCCTCAAAGCTACAAAAAATCCACGACGCACCCATTCACGTGTCTCGATAGTTGTCAGTCGCAAGATCTCTAAACGCGCAGTGAAACGAAACCGAATACGTCGTCGCTTATATGAATGGTTTCGCCGCGAACTACCGAATCTTGAGAGCCCGATCGACGTCGTATGTGTCGTGACATCACCCGAGCTAATAACAATGTCCGCGAGCGACGTTGATGCGATGCTCAGAAGTCTTGTTACCCAGGCTAACCTCTATAAAGATCAGTCAGAAACTGCTACAATAGAAACTAAATAGTTTACAGCGTGCGTTTAGTCGCCAGAGGGAAGTAACCAGTGAATATCTTTGATCTCATTATTGTGCAGCCAATCTTCAACCTACTGATTGGCATCTATAGCTTTATACCGGGTCGTGACTTTGGTGTCGCGATCATCATCTTTACGGTTTTGGTTCGTTTTGCATTGTACCCATTAACAAAAAGTATGCTGCATCAATCTCGTCAGATGCGCAAACTACAGCCAGAACTTGCTCGCATCAAAAAGCAGTCAAAAGGCAACCGCCAAGCTGAAAGTGCCCAAATGATGGAGCTTTACAAGAAACATAACGTCAATCCATTTCGTTCAATCGGTATTTTGATTATCCAACTGCCTATATTTATCGCGCTCTATCACGTGATTCAGATATTTACCCTGCACCGTGACCAAGTCGCGAAGTACACCTACGGTTTCATGGACGGCCTCAAACCGGTAGCCGATTTGATCGCTCATCCAGAAAACTTTAATGAAAAGCTTCTAGGCATCATTGATCTTGCTAAACCAGCCTTTCACGATGGACGTGTTGAGATCTTCCTTGTACTCCTTGCGATCATCGCGGCAGTTACGCAGTACATCATGTCAAAACAGACGATGCCACAAACCCAATCAACCAAGCGACTGCGTGACATCATGGCCGAAGCTGCCGAGGGTAAGCAAGCGAATCAATCAGAAATGAACGCCATCGTTATGGGTCGCATGGCAAAGATACTACCACTGTTTATGTTCTTTGTGATGATAAGTGTCCCCGGTGCGCTAGCTCTGTACTATACGGTTTCAAACCTCGTAGCGGTTGCTCAGCAACGCTACCTGCTCCAAAAAGACGAAGACGAACTCGAAGAAATTGCTGATGAAGCACCAATAAAGCCAGGCAAAAAAGCCACCATCAAAGCGCGCGAAAAAGCCGCCAAAGAAGCAACTGTAACGCGTATCGTCGCTAAAGATAAGGCAGGAAAATAACATGACACAAGATGAATCTGTTGCTTTCGCAAAAAAATACCTTGAAGATTTGCTGGCGTTCTTTGAAGTGAACGTCGAGGTTGAGGCAACGCTCAGTGATGACATCATCGAACTACGAGTTCCTTCAACCGACAACAATAGTATCCTGATCGGTCGTAGTGCTGAAACGCTTCGTGCGTTGCAGTATACGCTCTCAACCACGCTTCGCAACCGAGACGCCGAAGTTATACGCGTCAACGTCGATATAGCTGATTACAAAAAACAGCGCGCGCTAAAGATCGCCGATCAAGCTCGTGGTTGGATAGAAGAAGTTCGAAAAACTGGTGATTCGCATGTAGTGAGTCTCAATGCCGCTGATCGCCGTGTTGTCCATCAAGTAGCCACAGAATTTGATGATGTTCAGACCTTCTCTGAAGGTGAAGGCCGAGACCGAAAAATCATTATTGCACAAAAAAGTTCGTAAGAATTAGTTTTTGTTGAGCGCTTGATTGTACACATCGAGCGTCTGTTCGGCCATTCGCTTCCATGAGTATTTTTTTACCTGTTCGTAGCCACTAGCAACCAGCCTGCTACGTAGCTGCTCGTCTGTCATGATTTGCTCGATTGTACTCGCAATTTCCTCTGGTTTTGCGGGGTCAAAATACGCGGCTGCTTCGCCGTATACCTCAGGAAGACACGTTGCATCACTGCTTGCAACGGGTGCTCCTTGAAGCATTGCCTCGAGGCCCATCAAGCCAAACCCTTCCATAAATGAAGGGAACACATAGACTTTTGTATGTTGATAAAGCCAATTGAGTTGATCATCCGATACGAAACCGGTAAAAATGATATTCTTGTACCCAAGCTTTTTGAAATACACTTGGTTTTTTTGAGCTGGGCTATCGATCTTGCCAGCCAGCACTAAATATAGATCAGGGTATTTTTTTAAGAGCGATTGATGTGCTGCAGCGAGGCCACGCGCGTTTTTATAGTCACTTTGTTGCCCAACGAATAGTATGAAATTAGCAGAGGGAAGTGGATACGCATCGCTACCTGTAGTTTTAAGTTCTGCCGCCTCGTAGGTGCGGATCACTTTTTCACTCGAAAGACGATATCTCTCTAAGACCTCGTTCTTCGTAAAGTCCGTCGGTACAATGATTGCGCGACTACTGTTTGCTACTTGCCAAAATACAAACCGACCTATGAACTGCTTTGATTTGTAAATTAACCAGTTTTTATCGGGATTATAGGTCTTCAAAAGTGTCAAATCATGAAACGTCGTGACTTTTTTGCCGCGATACAGTATCGGCTGCTGCGGCATTGTAAAGTGTACAAGATCAGCCTTTAATGAGTTTAGTACACGCAGTAGACCGTACTGTTCGTTAAACGAATAACTGTCAAATTCAGCAATATTAATTCGAAAGTTGGGGTTTGTCGGCGCCCAATACTTCTCATCCTTTTTTCGTACCAATACCGTATAGCTGTTTGTGCTATCTATATTTTCGAGGTGATGTAATAACCGCTCGACATATCGCCCAGTTGTTGAGCTGATGATCCGTGCATCTATGACGATATGACTCATCTTACAGTGATTCCGAATGAGTGTGTTTTTTGAAAACAATTCGTGAGTATGTGAAATAATTCCAGAGTAACGTTACCCCTGTTGCTGCAAATTTGGCAACGAGTAACAATAAATTGTCATTACTAATTGTATTGTTTAGCAGCGATTCGACGGCCCAGATGATAGGTGGCTGCAAGATCCAGAGCCCAAAGAACGTAAAGAGAAAATACAATATGATTTGCCGCTTTGGATCGCCATTGTGATCTTTAAACGTAAATTTTCGATTGACACTAAAGCTAAAACAAAATGCAACGCCGGTTGAAATGAAGTTTGCGGCGATTGATGTTAAACCAATTGCGTGTAAGCCAAATAATATACCAAAATCAAGCGCTGTACTGATCGCCCCGACAAGTGCAAATCGCCCTTTTTGTCGTTTATTTCTGATGCGCGGCATGGATTTCCTCTACAAAGTACAGTGGTCGATGCTTCGTTTCGACAAAGATCCGCCCGACATATTCACCGATGATGCCCAGTGATAGTAGTTGTACACCACCGAGAAATAATATAACAGCCATCATTGATGGGTAGCCGGCAAGATCATTACCAAACAATATCGTCCGAATAACAAGGTACAAAATATAAATAAAAGCCAGTAGCGATACAACGATCCCAAAGAACGAGGCAATACGCAGCGGAGCAGTGGTAAAAGAGGTAATGCCATCGATCGCAAGATTGAATAGTTTTATGTAGTTCCATTTGGTTTCACCAGCAAGCCGAGCATCACGGTCATAGATAATTTCCTTTTTGCGGTAGCCGATCCAGCTAAACATTCCCTTTGTATACCGCTCTGATTCGCGAAATTCTCGAAGCGCTTCCACGCAGCGCTTATCGAGCAAGCGGAAGTCACCGGTATCGCGTTGGATGGTAACATTGGTCGAACTCTGTAAAATACGATAAAACCACGTTGAAGTGAGTTTCTTTACCCAGCTTTCTCCGGCTCGTGATCGCCGCTTGGCATAGATATCATCGTAACCCTCTTCCCAATATTCGAGCATTTTTGGTATGAGCTCTGGTGGATCTTGTAGGTCGGCATCGATAATGACGATAGCATCGCCTTTGGCGTGATCAAGACCGGCTATCATTGCAACCTCTTTACCAAAATTACGCGATAAGTTTATATAGCTCACGCGAGTATCTCTTTGAGCGTAGATCTTAATTTGCTCAAGCGTCGAGTCACGACTACCATCATTGATAAAAAAGAATTCAAACCGATAGTTTTTGTTATCCTCGGCAAGTTTACCGAGGCGCTCATAAAGCGGTCGAAGCACTTCAGCTTCGTTGTAAGCGGGTATAAGAATAGTGATATGTTTCATGCGATTGTCAGTCATTAGTATATCATTTGACGGACTCAATTAGCTGACTACTCGAATTTGCCATGATAACGCCAGCCTTTTGCAAAGCATGTGATTTTGCTGCTGCTGATTCGTCGTTAGTCGAGAGTATTGCTCCCGCGTGACCGAGTTGGATGCCTTTAGGTGCAGCGTATCCGACTATATAGCCATAGACCGGCTTGGTGACATGCGCGGCGATGAAGCTAGCTGCCTCTATCTCCTCGGTGCCACCGATTTCTCCAACCATGACAATACTTGTTACCTCGGGGTCATTTTGAAATAGGGCAATACAGTCCACAAAACTCGTACCCTTGATCGGATCTCCACCTATGCCTATGACGTATTTTTGGCCAACGCCACGGCGCGAGAGACCTGCGACGACTTCGTACGTTAGTGTGCCGCTTCGACTCACGAGACCAACAGTGCCTGGTAGCCCTAAGGACGCTGGAATGATACCGAGTTTGAGTTTGCCCGGCAGTAATATTCCTGGACAGTTTGGTCCAATGAGTCTTGATTTTGAATCTTTCAGACGTTTGTTGATAACGAGCATATCGTGAATCGGGATGCCTTCGGTGATACATACAATAAGCGGAACTTCAGCGCTGATAGCCTCTAAGATCGCGCCCTTTGCAAATGGCGCAGGCACGAAGATTACCGATGCATCGACAGCATGATCTTGTTTGATACTGGTGATGGAGTCGTAGACTGGGATCTCATCTACCGTACTACCTGCTTTGGTCGGCGAAGTCCCAGCGATGACTGAGGTGCCCGCAGCCACCATGGCACGGGTATGAAAGGCGCCATGATGACCGGTGATGCCTTGAACGATGACGTTATTGCCGTCAAATAGTGCAGGATTCATAATCGCAGCGCTCCTTTGGCAGCCTCGATACATACCTCAAACGAGGTTTTGAGCGGAATGTTTTGTGCACTCAGAAGTTCCTTCGCTTGATCGACATTAGTTCCTTCAAGTCGTATGAAAAGAGGTGGCAAATTTGGAATATTCTTTTTTGCGCCGATGATGGCTTTCGCTACTTCATCGCAACGAGTGATTCCAGCGAAAATATTAATAATGATCGCCTTCACGTTTTTGTAATCCGAGATACTGCGAAATGCTGCCTTCACACTATCTTCATTGGCGCCACCACCGATATCGAGGAAGTTTGCTGGCGTCAGTCCAGCCGCTGTTACACTGTCGACCGTTGCCATCGCGAGCCCCGCACCATTGGCTATTGTGGCAATGTCACCCTCGGGATCAAGGGTGACAAAGTTGACACTTGGGGTTGGCGTCTCAAAATCCCATTCTTTATGTCGAAAGAGAGCGGCGTCATCTAGTGTCATTTTGCAGTCACCAGCGATGAGCTTCGCATCATCGGTCAGGACCAGAGGATTGATCTCGATCAGAGTTGCGTCATTTTTTACGAAACATTCATACAAGTGTTCTGCGATATCCTGAAGCGTATATGCATGAGACTGCATATCGTAATAATCCGCTAGTTTTTGGCCGATTTGATCAAAATCAATCCGGTTTTTCGTGCTAAATTCATCAGCTGGGAGCCGCAAAAAGCTCGCTTTGTCGTTGTCCTCGACTTCTACACCACCGTTTGTATGAGCCATGAATACAATCTGTGCTTCAGCTCGGTCGATGAGAATCGATAGATACAATTCACGCGTGATTGATAGTTTCTCTTCGAGCAACAGTTTTTTCGGTAGATGAGACTGTATTGGTAGCTTACTGACATCTGTTACAGCTTGTTCTAAAGCTTCTTCCGTATCTGCAACAACAATCCCGCCAGCTTTGCCACGTCCACCTATAGGCACCTGTGATTTTACAACGCGCGGTAATGATACGTTTACAGAGACACTACCAGCATCGATGACATCGCCCTCAGGGATGGGTACGCTGGCTATATGGAGGAGTTGCTTTGCCTCGTATTCGAGTAAAACTGGCATACACCTATTGTACTAGGCTATACTGAAAAAACTATGACTACATTATCATCACTCGAAACAATCAACCCTAATACAGACGTTGCAGCGCTAACCGCTGAGATTATAACCGATGCGGAAAAGGCTGGTTATCGAATTGTCGAAGTAAATGACTCAAAGCCGTGGGGGGCATATGTTCGTATCAACAATGATGATGCTGATAAATTTATCGAGGAGTTTTTCCCCGGACTCACTCCAAACGAGGCTAGACTTGGCGATGACTCAGCAGAAGTGAGCCCGAAGTTTCTCATCGTCGCTCCCGGTCAGAGACTGAGTCTGCAAACTCACGCTAGACGAGCCGAGCGCTGGCGATTTCTGACACCCGGTTCGTACGTGAAAGGCGTATCAGAAGAAACCGCTGAGCAACTAGATGCAGCAGTAGATGATGTTGTACAGTTCCAAACCGGTGATCTGCACCGTTTATGTGGTTTAAGTGATGGTTTTGTCGTGGTGGCGGAGATCTGGCAACATGCAGATCCTGCGCAACTTTCTGATGAAGACGACATAAGTCGTCTACAAGATGACTACAGTCGTTAATCAGTGTATAATTAAGCTTAGCAATGATGAAACAAATTCTTTCACTCGACCGCTATCGGTACTCACTCATACTACTTCGAGAGCTAGTTATCACAGAGTTTAGACTACGATATCAAGGATCAGTTTTAGGCTATATGTGGTCATTATTAAAGCCACTATTTTTATTCGTTATACTTTATTTCGTATTTGTACATTTTTTGAAAGTAGGAAGCGATGTTCCGAATTGGCCGCTCGCACTTCTCTTTGGTATTGTACTGTGGAATTTCTTTTCCGAAATTACTAACAACGGCGTTGGTTCTGTTGTCGGTCGAGGAGATGTTATTCGTAAAATTAATTTCCCCAAATACATCATTGTCTTAGCAAGCTCGGTATCTGCTTTGATTAATCTATTACTGAACTTAGTGGTGCTATCTGTGTTTATGCTCATAACCCGGCTCGATCTAAGCTGGTCATTGCTGTTAACGCCTATATTCATTATAGAGTTATTTGTTTTCGGAATCGGCATAGCTTTTATCCTTAGTACATTATTTGTGAAGTATCGAGATATGAACTATATATGGGAAATTATTACACAGGCATTATTTTATGGATCGGCAGTAATATACCCTCTTTCCATGATCGCAAAGTCAAATAATCACTTAGCTCAACTCATTTTACTAAATCCAATTACGCAGGCTATTCAGGGTGCGCGATGGTCACTTATTGATCATGCCAATCTCACATCAGCCTCACTTGGAAGCTCTGTGCTCATGCAACTATTTCCTGTATTACTCAGTATTGTGACATTTATGTTTGGAGCGTGGTTTTTTAAGAAAAATTCACCTTACTTTGCGGAGAATATTTAGATGAGTGACGACAAAGCCATTTCTGTTAAGAATGTTACAAAAGACTTTTATTTGCCGCATGAAAAAAGTTCAAAATCGCTGAAGTCGACAATCATAAATGTGTACAGGAAAAAAAATAATGAATTGACGACCCAGCACGCCCTAAAGGGAGTAAGTTTTGATATTCCAAAAGGTGAATTCTTTGGAATCTTAGGTCGTAACGGTAGTGGAAAAAGCACACTGCTCAAGATGCTTGCTGGAATATATCAACCAACTACTGGAAGTATAGAAACAAATGGTAAGCTTGTTCCATTTATTGAGCTTGGGGTGGGTTTCAATCCAGAATTATCAGGCCGAGAAAATGTGTATTTGAACGGTGCTCTACTTGGCTTCACTCGAAAAGAAATTGATCTAATGTATCAAGATATTGTCGAATTTGCTGAACTCGAAAAGTTTATGGATCAGAAGCTAAAAAACTACTCTAGTGGTATGCAGGTTAGACTAGCTTTTTCGGTTGCAACAAGAGCCAAGGCAGATATCTTGCTAATTGATGAAGTGTTGGCGGTCGGTGACGCTGATTTTCAAAAAAAATGCTACGACTACTTCAAGGGGTTAAAAAAGACTGGTGCAACGGTAGTATTCGTGACACACGATATGTCAGCGGTACGTGAATATTGTGACCGGGCTATACTAATCGAAAAAGGTCACATTACGCATGAGGGCAAAGCTACAGATGTAGCAAATGAATATTTGAAATTATTCATGCCCGATCAAGATCCAAAAAAAGCTAAAAAAGGTATTACTCGATTTGGAACAGGTGAAGTTAAGTTAGAAAATATTAAACACATTTATACAGAAGAAAAGCTAAACATTAGTTTTGACGTTGTTAACATGACGGATAGCACTAAAGAGGGTCTAAACTTAGGATTTGATTTCTATACCGACGATTTGTTGATTACCGGTAATGGTACCAAGTATATAAAGGGATATGAAAAAGGCTTTATTTTAGCCCCTAATGAAATGAAGCATTTTGTGGTAGAATTTCCAAATAATTTTGGTAATTTCGATATTGAATTAACGATGCACGTTCGTAACCAGGGCGGGCTAAATATATGTGATGAAATAAAACCCGCAGTCAAGTTCCGATCAAACAATACACATCTTGTTAGATTCTTCAAAGTAACGTTGCCAATGTCCGTTACGGAAAACTAGTATAAAGATGGCTCTAAATCTTAGTAATATAATGGAGAGATCAGTATGAATATTAATAAACACATCAAGAATACTTCTCTGTTAAGGTACGTACGTAACAACAGAGATCAGCTTGATACTATAACCACACAACTTGAAGATATAAAAAAACAAAATAACGAATTGTTATATGCAAATATTTTTCGTGATAGTATCCAAGATTCAACATGGGTAAATAATAAAAGTTTCTCGCCTTTCCAAGCTGCAGCGAACTACTCCTTACTATATAAACTTTTTAAGATATATGATATTTATCAACCAAAAAATATTTTAGAGTTCGGGCTTGGCCAATCAACTCGGTTAACTGCTCAGTATGCTGCTGCACATCCCGACTCAACAGTTCTGGCTATAGATGATAGTAAGGATTGGATAGAAATATATCAAAAACAGCTTCATAAGACTAAGAACCTATCAATTAAGCACTTAACAGTGGGCGCATTGAAACTAGGCTCTATAAATTCAAAAGATGCGCAATACAACGGATTAGAAGCCGAGGTTGGTAAAACAAAGTATAATCTCATTATTGTCGATGGTCCAATTGGTCATTTGAAAAAGTATTCGAGAACCAATGTGCTACATTTGGTCCCGAATTTAGCACAAGATTGGGTTGTGATTTTTGATGACGCTGAGCGATCTGGTGAAAAAAACACTATTGAGCTTTTCAAGAAACAACTAAATAAGCACAACATTGAGTATGCTAACTTCGAATTTTCAGCCTTAAAAAGTCAGCACTATTTCTGTTCGAAAAATATTGCGGCAATGATTCACGACATTTAGTCTGCATTATAAGATAGCTATGCTATTATCGACACCTTCGATACTTTAAATCGCGACAAAGAGCTATTTTGACAGTCTCTTG
>Ga0160428_1001998_pt1 | contig 13447 bp, 14 predicted proteins | sample SolpanmetagenomM_FD_108198 | JGI IMG/M metagenome (GOLD analysis project Ga0160428, IMG submission 108198) | Solar panel surface microbial communities from Lawrence Berkeley National Laboratory, California, USA - M | ecosystem: Engineered > Built environment > Solar panel > Unclassified ... | reverse complement strand
GTGCCGTTACATCAGGATGGAGGAACTTTGGTCAATGCTGTTACGGTGTAGCTTCTTGAAGGAGTATTGTGGTCTATGTATTTGAGAATAAGCAGGCTTCCTTTGTCAAACCAGTACTCATTATCCTCATAAACTGGAGCCTTGGCTGTGATTACCCGTACGCCGTGAACTTTCTCACCTACAGTGATGCTCTGACCTGGAGCTACGGCGAATCGTGTTTCGTATGGAAATTGGTTATTACCTAAAAACCTGTACCAACTCGTCGTATAGCCAATTGGCCTGGTCAAGAGTGATGAAAGCACCTCGATACCACTATCAACATCTGATTGCCGGAGGCGTTCAACTGTGTACCAGTTCAAAATAAGCCGTTCGGGCGCCCCGACTGGTCGCTTTATAAGACAGATTAGCGGATTATCAGGTGAAGCTCCAACTATCGTCCTGGATCTGGGAGGGTTGTAATCGACTTTTGTCATTACCGGGCAGGTCAATCCCAGTGGCATTACGCCACTACCATTGCTGGCCAGGCTTTTATTTAAGAAAGTCGATTGGGCCGTGCAGGCGGTCGCCACGCTGACTACCACGCTCAACGTGGCGAAACGCTGTAAGATGCCCATCAACCTCACCAAACGGCTCTCATATCGACATTCAATCCTACTTACGTTCCACGAACAAGCGCGTGCCAAACTATCAGACATAAACGAGGTGCCTTACCACTGTGTTGCACAGGTCTGGCGCAGTGCCGAGCCGAACACCGCCCTGAGCGTCAGCGCCGTCGCGATCGCCAGGCTGGAGTAGCGGGCTTGCCCGCCTCGCGTGGTCCTTGGCTCTGCCTTCCAGGCTGCGATGGCCTCCTCGGTGAACCACACCGTCAGGCTGCCGCGCTGGCGCAGCGCTGCGTCGTAGGCGGCCGAGTTCATGGCCCTGCATTGCTGCTTCGGGATGTGGTGGCGACGCTCGGCGTTGGCCTTGAACGGCAAGGTCGGATCCCTGATCAGTGATGGGAGATTGACCCCTCTATCCTACCCCGACCTGGCTGGTCCGGGCGATCCATGCACCACAATGCCACGCCGCTGGATGAGCCGGGGGAGGCCACCCGCCCCGGCAGCCTCGACCCCCGGGTGGTGCTGTATCTGGTGCGCAAGCTGGGCACCGAGGGAGCGGAACACCTGCTGTACCACGAGGCCGGGCTGCTCGGCGTCTCCGGCGTCAGTTGCGACATCCGCGGCCTGCCGCACGATGGGCAGGCGGTGCAGTTGTTCGCCTGTCGCGCTGCCATGCAGGTTGCTGTGATGCCACAGCCATGGGCGGGCTGGACGGCCTGGTGTTCACCGGCGGGATCGGCGAGCACAATCGCGCGGTGCGTGTCGCGATCTGCCAACGGCTCGATGGCTGGGGGTGGCACTGGACCAGGGCGCCACGGTGGGCCGGGTCAGCCCGGACGGCAACCGGGTGGACGTTTGGGTCATTGCCGCCAACGAGGAGGCCGTTATTGCCCGCCAAACGACGGGCCTGGTGGGGCAAGGGGCGTTGTGAGCAGGGTCAGCGGACGCCGATAACCTGCTGCGGAGCCGGATAGTTGTGCCGGGCCGCGAAGTCGGCGCTGCCAAGCGAGAGCAGGATCGCGATCCAGACCAGGCCCGTGATGGCAAAGATGCGGCGCAGCGGTGATTCCTGCGCGACATGCATGAACATCAGGGCCACCACCACGATCATGACCGGTGCCGCAGCCCAGGCCAGCCAGCCGACGTGCAGCAGCGCCGCCAGCACCTCCACCGCCAGCAGGAGCATGAGCAGGATCCAGGCCAGCACGGGATGGATCATGGCCGGGCCACCAGGTAGATCAGCGGGTACATCACCAGCCAGACGGTATCCACGAAGCTCCAGTACAGCCCGACCACCTCGACCGCCGTGACGTGCCGGCCGGCCATCGGACCGCGCCAGGCCAGGCGAGCGGCCCAGGCGAGCAGGCCGACGCCGATCACCATGTGCAGCCCGTGCAACGCGGTGGCCACCCAGTAGAAGCACATGAACAGCCGGGCCCCGCCGACATCGTCACCCCAGGGCGCGAAGCCGGGGCCGGGCCATAGTCCTTCATGCAGGTCGAGGCCCCATTCCAAGCCCTTCAGCGCTAGGAAGCCGACCCCGAGCCCGGCGGTCAGCAGGCAACAGCGGGCGGCGGCGGCGCCCTGCCCTGCCCTAGCGCGCATCACGCCGAGCGTCAGCGTAAAGCTGCTGGTCAGCAGCAGGGCGGTGTTGATGCTGCCTAGGATGAGGTTGGTGTGCGACGTGCCCAGCACCACGCCCTGCGGATGCGTTATCCGCAGCACCATCCACACGTAGACGATGGCGCCGAAGAACAACATCTCGCTAGCCAGGAACAGCCACATCCCGGCCCGGGCGGTATCCGTCTCGTGAGCCGCGGAGGCATACTGAAATCCGCGGGGCTCAGCCATGGCGCGGTGCCGCCGGCGAGTGCGGTGGTGGATAGTTGTAGGGGCCATCGACCACGGTGGGGATGTGCCGGAAGTTCTCCGTCTGCGGCGGGGAGCTGGTCTTCCATTCCAGCCCGGTTGCTTCCCAAGGGTTCTCCGTCGCCCGCGTGCCGCGCAGCAGCGAGTAGCTGAGATAGAACAGCGGGGTCAGGTAGCCGATCGCCAGGATCACGGCGCCGGCGGAGGAGAGCACGTTCCACACCTGGTATTCCGGCGGATAGCTCGCGTAACGCCGCGGCATCCCGTAGTAGCCGAGCACGAATTGCGGGAAGAAGGTGAGGTTGAAGCCGAAGAAGATGATGGCGGCCGCCACCCGGCCCCAGGCATCGGAATACATCCGGCCGGTGATCTTCGGCCACCAGTAGTGCAGCCCGGCAAAGAACGCCGACACCATGCCGCCCACCATGATGTAGTGGAAATGCGCGACGATGAAGTAGGTCTGCGTTAGATGCACGTCGGTGCCCAGCGCGGCGATGAACAGGCCCGTCAGCCCGCCAATGGTGAACAGCCCGACGAAGCCCAGCGCATACAGCATCGGCGCCTCGAACTGGATGTGCCCCTTGTGCAGCGTGCCGAGCCAGTTGAACACCTTGATGGCGGAGGGCACGGCGACGAGGTAGCTGAGCAGCGAGAACACGATCGCGGAGTAGATGGACTGCCCCGCCACGAACATGTGGTGGCCCCAGACCAGGAATGAGATTACCGCGATGGACATGCTAGCCCAGACCACGAACTTGTAGCCGAACAGCGCCTTGCGGCTGAACGCGGTGATCACCTCGCTCACCACGCCGAAGCCCGGCAGGATCATGATGTACACCGCCGGGTGCGAGTAGAACCAGAACAGGTGCTGAAACAGCAGCGGGTCCCCGCCGATCCGGCTGTCGAACACGCCGACATGGAAGATCCGCTCGAACGCCAGCAGGATCAAGGTCATGGCCAGCACCGGCGTGCCCAGCACGTAGATGACGCTGGTGGCATACAGCGACCAGGCAAACACCGGCAGCCGGTACCAGGTCAGCCCCGGTGCCCGCAGCCGGTGGATGGTGACGATGAAGTTCACCCCAGTGGTAATGGAGGAGAAGCCTGAGATGAAGATCCCGACAACTGCCAGCACCACGTGGCCGTTGGTGTAGTTGGTGGACAGCGGCGTGTAGAAGGTCCAGCCCGTGTTCAGCCCGCCCCAGAACAGCGCCCACAGCGTGATCAGCCCGCCGGTGATGAACAAGTACCAGCTCAGCAGGTTGAGGCGCGGGAAGGCCAGGTCCCGCGCACCCAGCATCAGCGGCAGGATGAAGTTGCCCAGCGTGACCGGCACGGCCGGCACCAGGAAGAACCACACCATGACCACGCCGTGCAGGGTGAACAGCCGGTTGTACCCCTCGTGGCTGACCAGCGCGCCGGCCGGGGAGATCAGGTTCAGCCGCATGAGCGCCGCCCCCGCGCTGCCTAGGAAGAAGAAGGCGGTGATAGAGCCGAAGTACAGTAGCGCGATCCGCTTGTGGTCCGTGCTGCAAAGCCAGGAGAACAGCGTGTTCTCCTTGTTCAGGTAGGAGGGCGGCAGGTCCTCCACCGTGCTGGTGCGGCTCATCGATTTGCTCCCAGCGACTTGATGTAGGCCAGCAGGCGAACCAGGTCGCCCTCGCTCACCACCCCCGCAAAAGGCGGCATCTGGTTGGCGTAGCCGGCGACGATCTGGCGAGCCGGCATCAGGATGCTGTCCCGGATGTACTGGTCATCGGCGATCACCACCGTGCCGTCGTTTAACGGCACCGGGTGGCCGTACACCCCATCCAGCGGTGGGGCCCGCACGCTGCTCAGGCTGCCGCGTGCCGCCGCCATGCCGGGCTGGCCGGCGGCGTGGCAGCCGGAGCAGCCGTAGCGGGTGAACAGCACCTGGCCTTCCGCGACCAGGCCCACCGAGGTCCGGCTGGTCTCCAGCCAGTTCTGGAAGGCCGGGGCCTCCATCACCACCACCTTGCCGCCCATCTGCGAGTGGTCGGTGCCGCAGAACTGGGTGCAGAACAGGTTGTAGGTGCCGGGTTCCACCGCGGTGAACCACAACGAGGTGTAGCGGCCCGGCAGCACGTCGTGCTTGATGCGGAACGCCGGGATCGAGAAGTCGTGGATCACGTCCTCGCTGGTCATCAGCAGCTCGATCGGCTGGTTGATTGGTACGTGGAGGGCGTTGATCTCGCTCTGTCCGCCCGGGTGCTCCGCCTTCCACATCCACTGCTTACCGGTCACCGCGATGCGGATCGCGTTGGCCGGGGGCTGGAACAACCGCACGTAGAGGTCGGCGCCCCAGACGAACAGGCCGAAGAACACCACCAGCGTGGCCACGGTCCAGCTGATCTCGAAGCGCCAAGACTTGGCGTCGCTGCCGTCGCGGCTCGCCTTGGTGCCGTGGCGGTAGCGGACGACGTAGTACAGCATCAGCCCGAACACGAGGCCGAGCACGAGGATGGTGCCGCCGATCAGCGCGAACAGCAGCGCATCCGTCTCCCGCGCGGAGGACGACGCCGGCCGCAGGTGCAGACCGGTGATGGCGGAGATAGCGTTGGTGAGCAGGTCCTGGATCATGCGCGGCGGTTCAGTGCGTAGATGAACAGCCCGATCCCGAGCACGGTGACGATGGCGCCGAGCCGCACCGCCTCCATCACCGCCAGGCTGAGGTGCCCGGTCACAGGGTCGTAGCTGAAGCAGAACAGGTGCACGGGCTCGGCCGCCGCCATGCCGCCGGCAGTGGCTAGGGCAAGGGCGACGGACAGCACATCGGAGCGATAACCGAGCCCGAGCGCATAGCCGGACACCAGGCCGGCGGGGGTCACGAACGCCACCCCGGCCGGGTGCAGGAACTCCTTGCTGGCGGCATCGAACCGCGCATTGAAGCCGGCGGCGGCGGCGATGGCAGCCAGGCTGTCGGCTGACCCGGTCAGCGCCCGCACCGGCAAGCCGGGGTAGCGGTCCCGGATGCCGCGCAGCGCCGCGTTGGCGTCCGCCGGTGTTTCGGCCGGGTCGATGGTGACCAGGGCGACGACGTACTGTTGCGGGTTGGCCATGGCGGTCAGTCCGGCCAGCAGGTCCTCCCGCACCACCCCGCACAGATTCGGGCAATGGAAGTAGCCCGGCGCCAGAATCAGCGCGTGTCCGCCCGCGACCTGCCGCAGGCTGGTGGCCTGGCCTGTCGCGTCCCGCAGCGGCGCGTCGATCGGCAGCGGCGCGCCTTGCCGCTGCGTCCAGTCCAACCCGCTGACATCCGCCGCGGCGGCGGGTGTCAGGAGCAGCAGAAGGAGAAGCAGCGTCCTCATCGACCGGGCCAGTCGGGGATGCCCTGCCGGGCCACGTCCTCCATGGCCCGATGCACCGGGATGTGCAGGCGGCCGACGGTCTTCTCCGTCCAGTATGCGGTGTTCAGCTGCTGAAGCTGCCGGGCGTGGAACGCCGCCATGTCCACGGGCGGGGCGGGCTGCAGCTGTGGCAACGGGAAGGTGGGAAGCGGCTGCTGCAGCGCCTGGTCCCGCACGGAGTTCGGATACATCCACAGCGCCAGGCCCATCATGCCCACCACGCCGAGCAGCAGCAGGATGCCGGTGATCAGCATGGGGCGGAACCCGACATCCGTGGTCTCGTGTGCGGCCGGCGGCAGCGGCGCTTCGATCGATGACCCCGCCGGCAGCAGGCGGGACAGCCCGGCCGCCAGGGTGCCCAGGATGATGAGCGGGAGGGCGCGAAGGCTAGGCATGCTGCCTCCGCCGGATGATCCAGAGCGAGCCGACCGCGCCCATGAAGCCCATGCAGCACAGGTCGAGCAGACCGGGCAGCCGGGGCGGCAACACCGTCCACCAGCTCCGCACCAACTCCGCCACCACCACGGTCAGGGCAACGGCGGTCAGCCCCCGGCGGGAGCGGCGTACCGCCGGCAGCAACAGCGCGCCGATGGGGCCCACCCCGTGCGCCAGCGCCACCGCCGCCATCACCCAGCCCCAGGGACCCGCGGTGCGCGCGAGATACCAGGGCGTGGCGGCCACCAGGTCGCTTTGCCACACGATCAGCACCTGCATGAAATCGAGGTAGGTCCAGAGCGCGCAGAAGGCGAGCAGCAGGCGGCCGATGGCGTCGCTGGTGTGCGCATCCGGCGCCGGGCTGAGCGGGATCGCGAGGGCCAGCGCCGCCGTCACCGCGGCCGCGGCGGCGATCATGCCGTAAGCGGAGGAGACGAAGCGGGGGTCAAGCGACATGGTGAGGTCGATGGCGGCGAAGGTGACGGTCAGCATCAGGGCCAGCAGGGCAAAGGGCGCGAGGCGCACCAGGCTGCCGCCCTGCATCACCCGGAGGGCCAGCCCGAGCCAAACCAGCAGATCGACCGTGCCGCGAACGGCGAAGAAGGTGGGATTGAGCCAGAAGCGATTGGGCAGCATCGCGCCTTCCGGCCGCGCCCATTCGTAAAGGCTCGGCAGAGACAGCAGCACCGGAACCGCGAGCGCGGGCAGCAGCAGCGTGGCGCTGGTGCCCAGCAGCAGGCCGGGCCGCAACGCCTTGCCCCAGCGTCCGCCGGTCAAGGCATGGGTGAACAGCAGCGCCAGGCTGCCGAGCGGCCACAGGCTGAAGCCGGTATAGGCGGCCAGCCAGGCTAAGGGCAGGCGCACCGGGGCGAGGAACCAGCCCAGCAGGCACGCGGCCAGCAGGAGGGCGGCGGCGATCCAGGTGTTGCGTTCGGTCCGGCTCATGGCGCGGCCTCGACCACGGTCTCGCCAGGTGCCACGTCGGCGGGCGTGCCCTGCTCGCTGCGTTGCAGGGCGCGGATATAGGCAGCGATGGCCCAGCGGTCGCGCGGCGGCACCCGCACGGCGAAGGAGTACATAGCGCCGTAGCCGTTGGTGATGACGTCGTAGAAATGCCGGGTCGGGGCCTCGCGCAGCCGGGTCTCGTGATAGGAGGGCGGCGGCGAGAAGCCGCGCTGCACCACCATGCCGTGCCCGTCGCCGAGTTCGGAATGGCAGGCGACGCAGAAGTGGCGGAAGCGGTCCTGCCCGCGCTCGATCAACGCGAGGGTCAGCAGCGGCGGCGGCTCCGGCCGTTCACGGAACTCGGCGCGGCCCGCGGGCACTGGTCCCGGCCCAGCCTGGGCGGTGCGATAGGCCGGCACCTTGGGCTGCGTCGTCATATCGTCGCAGCCCAGCAGCGCCAGGGGAAGCAGCAGGAGCAGATGCCTCACGCCGGCACCTGGTCGATGCTGGTGGAGCCCATCCCATGCAGCAGCCTGCGGGCCTCCGGATCCTCCGCGACCAGGAACCAGCCATCCCGCGTGGCGGCCCGCAGCGCGTCGTGTTCGTCCGAGGGCTCCCAGTAGCGCGGCAGGCGGTTGGACAGCAGAAAGGCGAAGACGCCGGTGGTGGTGGCCGCCAGCACCCCGGTTTCCACCGCATAGACCAGGAAGCTGGTCCAGAAGAAGTTGGGCCGCCCGCCGATCAGCTGCGGGTAGCTGACCATGGTGGCGTAGCACTGCATCCCGAACGCCCCGGCGAAACCGGCCAGCGCGATGCCGAAGATCACGCGCGGGATGCGCGACGGACCGTGTTCGTCCTCCGGCAGCGCGATCGGCGTGCGGGTCTCCACCTGCAGCCCGGCTCCCCGCAGCGCACGGGCGGCACCTTGCAGCGTCTCGGCATTGGGAAAGGCCGCCACGATCATCCGCGCGTCGCCAGCAGTTGCCGCATCTCGGCGATCGACACCACGGGCAGCAGCCGCACGAACAGCAGGAACCCGGCGCCGAACAGCCCCACGGTGCCGGCGAAGATCGCGTAGTCGGTCAGGCTGGGGGCGTAGCCGCCCCAGGCGCTGGGCAGGTCGGTCCGGTGCAGCACGGCGACCACGATGCCGAAGCGCTCGAACCACATGCCCACCACCACGCCAAGCCCGATGGCGAACAGCGGGACCGCGTGCGACCGCATCCAGCGCGACCACAGCGTGATCGGCAACAGGCAGTTCAGCAGCAGGGTGGCCTGATAGACCCAGCCGTACTCGCCGCTGATCCGCTCGATGAACTGGATGCGCACCGCGTCCTCGCCGGAATAGAACACGTCGAAGGCGTCCATGACGTAGCAGTAGCTGACGGCCAGGCTGGCGAGCAGCAGCAGCCGGCCGAGCACGTCGAAATGCCGGGAGGTGATATAGGGCTGCAGCCGCAGGATGCGGCGCAGCGGCAGCAGCAGCATGATGACCAGGCCGAAGCCGGACAGCGCCGCACCGCATACAAAGAACGGCGGATACTGCGTGGAATACCAGCCCGGCGTCGCCGCCCCGGCGAAGTCCAGCCCCACGATGCTGTGCACCGACACCACCAGCGGCGCCATCACCGCTGCCAGGATGCCGTAGGAGCGGTGGAAACGCCGCCATTGCGGCCCGGTGCCGCGGAAGCCCAGCGCCAGCACGCCGTAGAACACCTGCTGCCTGCGGCCCGTGGCCCGGTCGCGCAGGGCCGCGAGGTCCGGGATCAGGCCCAGGAGCCAGAACAGGACGGAGGACACGACATAGGCCAGCACCGCGATGAAGTCCCAGCCCAGCGGGCTGCGGAACTGTGGCCACAGCCCCATGGTGTTGGGATACGGGATCAGCCAGTAGAAGAACCACGGCCGACCCAGGTGGATGATCGGGTAGATGCCGGCGCAGGCCGCGGCGAACACCGTCATGCCCTCGGCGATGCGGTTGATCGAGGTGCGCCATTCCGAGCCGGTGAGGAAGAACAGGGCGGAAATCAGCGTGCCGCCGGAGGCCATGCCGATCCACCAGACGTAGTTGATGATGGGAAAGCCCCACATCACCGGCCAGTTATTGCCGAAGGTCTGGATCCCGTGCAGGAACAGCCAGCCGACGCCCAGCACGCCGATGCCCAGCAACAGAACCGAGAACGCGAAGCAGGCGCCCCACCAACGGCCGAACGGGTTCAGCGTGATGTCGGCGATGTGGTCGGTGACGCTGGCCATGGTTTCGCCGGGCAACACGACAGGCTGGCCGGGCGTCATCCCGGCGCACCCGGGCGGTCGCGGATGCGCCGCTCGTAGGTGACACGCGGATGGGTCTGCTGTTCCGGCAGCAGGGCGTAGTCGAGCGGGCTCTTCTTGCGCCGGGCCACTGGGCTGTCGGGGTCGTTCAGGTCGCCGAAGGTGAAGACCTGGGTGGGACAGGCGGCCTGGCAGGCGGTGACCGCCTGTTCGGGGGTGCCGTCCTTGTCGTGGGCGATGCGGGTCGCGGCGATGCGCTGCACGCAGAAAGTGCACTTCTCCATCACGCCGCGGGCGCGCACGGAGACCTCGGGGTTGCGCGCCACCGCCGGGCGCAGCTCCTCCTGCGCATAGGGGCCGAAGTTGAAGCGGCGTACCTTGTAGGGGCAGTTGTTGGAGCAGAAGCGCGTGCCGACGCAGCGGTTGTAGACCTGGAGGTTCAGGCCTTCGCTGTCATGCACCGAAGCGCCCACGGGGCACACGGTCTCGCACGGCGCTTCCTCGCAGTGCATGCACAGCATGGGCTGCAGCGCAGCCTGCGCGTCCGCTGGCGTGCCTTCCCAGTAGCGATCGATCCGCAGCCAGTGCATCTCGCGCTGCTTCAGCACGTTCTCGCGCCCCACCACCGGCACGTTGTTCTCCGCGGTGCAGGCCACCACGCAGGCGTTGCAGCCGATGCAGGCGTTGAGGTCCACCGACATGCCCCAGGCCACAGGGCCTGGTGGACGCACGCGATACAGGCTGTTCTCCGGCGGCTCCTCCCGCAGCCCGGCTGGGTCGGCACGAAACCGCGCCAGGGATGCGGTGCGCAGAATGGCCGCGTGCTCGGCCCAGCCGCCGCCCCGGTCCGTGCTGGACAGCATCTGGTGAGCGCCGGTGCGGGCCAGCGTATAGGGACCGTCCCAGCTCCGGGCGGGATACAGGTCGTATCCCACCCCGGTGCCGACATGGCCCACGCTGGCCCGGCCATAGCCCAGCACCGCCACGGCACAGCCCTCGGCCAGGCCGGGCAGCAGCATGGCCGGCAGCTCGATGCTGCCGCCGGGGGCGGACAGACGCACGATGTCGCCATCCTTGATGCCGTGCGCCCGCGCCAGGTCGGCGGACAGCAGCAGCGGGTTTTCCCAGGTCAGCTTGGTCAGCGGCCGCGGCAGCTCCTGCAGCCAGCCGTTATTGGCGTTGCGGCCGTCCAGCAGATAGGCGTCGATGCGGAACAGCACCGTCAGCGGGGAGCCAGGCGGGACCGGGGGCCGCAACTGGGCGACGTCCGGCCGGAGCGGCACGTCGCGCACCGGGCTGGCAGTGCCGGGCACGATCCCATCGGCCAGGGCGGCGAACCAGGTGTCGTCATCCGGCAGGCGCTCGTGCCAGGTGGCGCGCAGCAAGTCCAGCGGCGGGGCCGGGTTGCCATCCAGCAGCGCCAGCACCTCCAGCGGGTCGCGACCGCCATACAGCGGCAGGGCCTGCGGCTGCACGATGGACACGGTGCCATCATGCGCGCGCAGGTCGCCCCAGGCCTCGAAGGCGTGGGTCAGCGGCAGGTGCCAGGTGGCGGTGCGGCCGGTCTCGTCCGGCGCCGGCCCGGCATGCAGGCTCAGCGGCACGAACTGCAGCAGCTCAAGGAAGCCGGGGACCGTGTGCACGGGGTTGATGTCCAGCATCAGCAGCGTGTCGACCCGGCCGGCCCGCATGTCGTCCCGCAGGTCCGCAAGCCCCGCCGCCTGCGCCTCGGGCCGCAGCTCGGCGGGGTCCACCAGGTCGAAGGTGTGGCCCCGGCCGCCAAGCGCCTCGTTGATGGCATGCACCAGGGCCTGCGCTTCGGCGGAAAGCTGCGGGCCCGCATGCACCAGCGCGCGGCCCGGTGCGGAGCGGAGCGCGGCCGCGGCCTCGATGAGCCAGTCCGACCCGGTTGGCGTCGCCTGGTCCAGCACCATGGCGGCCAGGGCGACAACGGCGTCGTGCAGCACGGAAGGGGTGGCGGGGATGCGGCGGTCGGCCAGGGTGCCGATTGCCGTGGGGATGGTTTCGGCGGCGATGATGCGGCTGGGCGTGCCGAGCACCGGGTTGCGCCGGGCGCCGAGGTCGCGGGCATGGCGCACCCAGCCCGGGGCGCCGTCGGCCAGGTCGCTGTCCAGCGCCAGGATCACGTCCGCCGCGCCGGAGTGCGGCACCACGTCCAGCGCCTGCCCATAGGCCAGCAGCACGCCGGCGCGCACCGCGTCACGCGGCACCGCCTCCCACTGGTGCCAGCGGGCGCCGGGTGTATGGGCAAGCACGCGGGCGATGGCGGCGGCCAGGGTGGGGGACAGCACGGTGGGGGTCAGGATGCGCAGCCCGGCCCCGTTCGTCGCCAACCGCTCGCGTGCCGCCAGCAGCTCCGCCGCCAGGCGGCCCTCGGTGGCGGTGGTGCCCTGCCGCAGCAGACCGATGGCGCGGTCGGGGTCGTAGAAGTCCAGGATCAACGCCTGGGCCAGCGCGTCTGTGGCGCCCAGGCTGGCGGGGTGCAGCGGGTTGCCCTCCACCTTAATCGGCCGGCCACTGTCATGCGTCACCACCAGGCCCAGCGCCGTGCCGCCCGACAGGGTGGCGGTGCTGTAGCGATCCGGCAGTCCCGGGATGATGCCGGGCGGCGCTTCCACCGCGGGCACCCAGGTGCTGCCGGGCGTCACCGGGTCGCAGCCGGCCAGGGCAAGGCTGGCGGCCATCAAGCGCAGGATGTTGCGCCGCTCGGCCGGCTGGCCCAGGGCCCCGGCCAGGGACGGAAAGCGTTGCGCCAGCGCCGCCGGATCCTCCAACGCCGCGCGGCTCAGCGGTGGCAAATGGAGCACTCGGTCAGGTTACGGCCGCTGATCTTGTACTGCGCCAGCAGGGCCTCGACGGAGGGGGTGTCGGGACCGCGCTTCCAGGCCGGGTCGTAGATCAGGTCCGCGGGGCGCAGGTTGGGACCGGGGTTGCGGTGGCAGGACAGGCACCATTCCATGGTCATCGGCGCGGCCTTATACATCAAGGGCATCTCGGCGACGTTCCCGTGGCAGGAGGCGCAGCCCACGCCCTTGGCGACGTGGATGGAGTGATTGAAGTAGACGTAATCCGGCAGATTGTTGACCCGGTTCCAGTGGATGGGGGTCCCGGTGGCCAGGCTTTCCCGCACCGGGGCCAGCACGTCCGCATTGGTCCAAATCTGGGAGTGGCAGGTCATGCAGGTGTGGGTCGGCGGCAGCGCCGCATTGGCCGCGACCTCCACATTCTGGTGGCACATCAGGCAGTTGATGCCGAGGCCGGCGACATGGTGCTGGTGGCTGAACGGCACTGGCTGCGCGATGGTCGCGTTGGTGCCGCGCGCCCAGTCCGTCCTTGGACCAACAAGCCATATCAGGAGGCCGGCGATCAGAACCGCCGACACGGCAAGCATGACAGCGCGCACCCACACGTTTGCACTTGGACGAAAGATTGCAGCCATACTCTGCGTTCCGTGGCAGGTTCCTGTCCCAGTCAAGCTACTCTCCTTCCCGAACGCCCGCCAATGCACTTAGCGGTTTAATCCGTATTTTTTAATCTTGTATGGTTGCCGACAGTCCCGCCACTCGGCTCACTATAACTGGGTGCCAGTGGTTGTCGGCCTTGCCCACTGCTGCGGGTAATCATCTCCGCCGTTGGTTCGCTTCGTCCCGCTGGAGAGGCGCCGCTCAACGGATGATGCAGGGGCGCGGCATGCCTCGGACGTCAAAGCCCAAAGCAGCGCCCTTCGGCAAGATCGAAATAACAAGCGGCCTGGGCGTACGGAACGGGACTCTGTTGCAGGGATCTCCGCGCCGTCGGCTCAGGTAGGATGATGCGGGGTTATCCCCGTTACTGTCCGGGTAATGCCATGCCGTTCAAAGCCAATACCGAGCGTCGCCACCACATTCCAAAGCAGCGGCACCGGGCCACGAACTCTGCTGCCTACGATGCAGC
>Ga0160428_1001997_pt1 | contig 13453 bp, 10 predicted proteins | sample SolpanmetagenomM_FD_108198 | JGI IMG/M metagenome (GOLD analysis project Ga0160428, IMG submission 108198) | Solar panel surface microbial communities from Lawrence Berkeley National Laboratory, California, USA - M | ecosystem: Engineered > Built environment > Solar panel > Unclassified ... | reverse complement strand
GTCTCCGGCCCAGGGGACGTCCTTGGCCAAGGCCACGCTCCCGGCCAAGGCCGCGGCGCGCACGGCCGTCGCCGCCAAGGCGCCGGCCCGGACGCGCGCCCAGTTCGCCGAGGCCCGCTGAGACGCGCGCTGAGCCGGCACGCGGCGCATCCGCACCCGTCGGGACGCATCGACGCGCGATGGGTCATCGCACGTGATTTGGGTTCGATCTCGGCGGCAAATACCTGTAACGTCACGCTTGATCGTGGGGGCGATGAACGGGTGGGCGTGGGACAGGCGATGAGTGTGAGAGTGGTCCTCGCGGGTCGGAACGGAGCGGGCCGCGCGGCGGTGTCGGGGCTGGTCCTGGCCGCGGCGCTGAGCCTGTTCGCGGCGGGCTCCGCCCTGGCCCAGAGCTTCCAGACGGCGGCGCCCCACGCGATCCTGATCGATGCCGATTCCGGCTCGGTGCTGTTCGAGAAGGGGGCCGACGAGCTCTTCTCCCCGGCCAGCATGGCCAAGCTGATGACCACCGAGATCGTGTTCAACGAGATCCGGCAGGGCCGGCTCACGATGGAGTCGGAGTTCCAGATCACCGAGGACGCCTGGCGCCGGGGCGGGGCGGGGGGCGGCGGCTCCTCGATGTTCGCGCAGCTCAACAGCCGCATCAAGCTGTCCGACCTGCTGCGCGGCCTGATCGTGCAGTCGGGCAACGACGCGGCCATCGCCATCGGCGAGGGCATCGCCGGCTCGGAGGAGAATTTCGGGCGGATGATGACGGCGCGGGCACGGGAGATCGGGCTGACGCGCTCGACCTTCCGCAACGCGACCGGCTACTCGGCCCCCGACCAGAAGGTGACCGCCCGCGATCTCGCCAAGCTCGCCCTGCACCTGATCGAGACCTACCCGGACCTCTACAAGATCTTCGCCGAGCGCGAGTTCACCTGGAACAAGATCAAGCAGCAGAACCGCAACCCGCTGCTGACGCTCGATATCGGCGCCGACGGGCTGAAGACCGGCTACCTCGAGGAATCCGGCTACGGCCTGACGGGCTCGGCGGTGCAGAGCGGGCAGCGCCTGATCATGGTGGTGAGCGGGTTGAAGACCGCCCGCGACCGGGCGGCGGAATCGCGCAAGCTGATGGAGTGGGGCTTCCGCGCCTTCGAGCCGCGCCAGATCTTCGCCGCCGGCGAGACCGTGGCGGAGGCCTCCGTCTACGGCGGCGCGGCGGGCAGCGTGCCCCTGGTCGCCAAGAAGGCGGTGCGGGTTCTGCTGCCGCGCGGCTCCGGCGACAAGATCTCCGCCCGGGTGGTCTATCAGGGGCCCCTGGTCGCCCCGGTCGCGCAGGGCCGCGAGATCGGTCGCCTGCGCATCACCCGCGGCGACACCCAGGCCCTCGACCAACCGCTCTATGCCGCCGACACGGTGGAGGCCGGCACCCTCCCGCAGCGGGCGCTCGACGCGGCCTGGGAGGTCGGCACCGGCCTGTTCCGCAAGGCGTTCGAGAAGGCCGGCGCGAAATCGTGACGGCGCCCGGGACGGGGGGAGGGACCTTCATCACCTTCGAGGGCGGGGAGGGGGCCGGCAAGTCCACGCAGATCCGCCGCCTCGCCGCCCATCTCCGTGCCGAAGCCGGCCGCCCCGTGCTGACGACGCGCGAGCCCGGCGGCTCACCCCGGGCCGAGCGGATCCGCGAGGCGCTGCTGGCGGGGCTGGCCAAGCCCTACGGCCCCTTCGCCGAGGCGCTGCTGTTCTCCGCCGCCCGGATCGACCACCTCGACGCCCTGATCCGCCCGGCGCTGGTGCGGGGCGAGATCGTGCTCTGCGACCGCTTCGCCGATTCCACCCGGGCCTACCAGGGCGCGGCCGGCGGCCTGGATCCGGAGGTGCTGGGGGCCCTCGAGGGCGTCGTCGTCGGCCCGACCCGGCCCGACCTCACCCTGATCCTCGACTGCGAGCCGGAGCTCGGGCTCGCCCGCGCGCGGGCGCGCCGCGACGCGGGGTCCGACGGCGCGGTCGACCGCTTCGAGGCCGAGGCCCTGGCCTTCCATGCCCGCCTGCGTAACGCCTTCCTCGCCATCGCGGCGGAGGAGCCGGCACGCTGCGCCGTCGTCAACGCCGCCCTGCCCGCCGATGCCGTCGAGGCCGCGATCCGCGCCGTCGTGGCCGAGCGCCTGCCCGGAGTGCTGCCGGCGCAGACTCATGGCCGGAGCGACGATCGCCCCGGGACGGAGCACGGCGATGCGGCCTGAGCGCGCCCCCGAGGATGTCGAGCCCGGCGACCTGACGGAAGTCCCGCGCCCGCGCGAGCAGGCCGATCTCGTCGGCCATGCCGAGGCGGAGGCCGCCTTCGTCGAGGCGATCGCCTCCGGTCGCCTGCACCACGCCTGGCTCATCGGCGGCCCGCGCGGCATCGGCAAGGCGACGCTGGCCTACCGGGTCGCCCGCTGGCTCATCGCCAATCCGGCGGCGCAGGGGGCGCCCGCCAGTCTCGCCGTCGCCCCGGACCATCCGGCGGCGCGCCAGGTCGCGGCCCTGTCGCATCCCAACCTCGTGGCCCTGCGCCGGACCCGGGCGGCCAATGCCAAGACCCTGGCGACCCGGATCTCGGTGGATGCGGCCCGGGGCGCCCTCGCGCTGTTCGGCTCCACCGCCGGCAATGCGGGCTACCGCGTCTGCATCGTCGACAGCGCCGAGGACCTCAACGCGAACAGCGCCAACGCGCTCCTGAAGATGGTGGAGGAGCCCCCGCCCCGCTGCCTGTTCCTCATCGTCAGCCACGCGCCCGGCCGGCTCCTGCCGACCATCCGCTCGCGGTGCCGGGCCCTGACCCTGCGCCCGCTGGCGGAGGCCGACGTGGCGCGGGTGATCGGCGGCTTCGCGCCCCCCTTCGTGCAGCCCGCCCCGGAGGCGCTCGCCCGGGCGGCGCAGCTCGCGGAGGGCTCGGTCGCCGAGGCCGTCGCCCTGCTCGATCCCGCCCGGGCCAACCTCGTGGCGGAGGTCGAGACCCTGCTGGCCCGGCTCGACCCTCCCGACTGGCGCCGCATCCTGGCGCTGGCCGAGAAGCTCAGCGGACGGGACTCCGACGAGCTCTTCGCGGCGAGCCTCGACACGGTGTTCCGCTTCGTCTCGGCCGAGCTCGACCGGCGCCGGCACGAGTCGCCCGCCCGCCTTGCGGCCCTGGTCGAGGTATGTGACAAGATCGCCCGCGCCGCGCGGGAGGCCGCGACCTACAATCTCGACCGCCGGCCGCTGGTCCTGTCCCTGTTCGGCGACCTGGCGGGCGCGCTCCGCGACGCCGCCTGAGGCGGCATGGTCGTCTTCCGCCGTCCTGTGATCCCGGGACCCGATTCCGGGGCCTGATCCTGTGAACCCTGTATCCGGGGAACCCCTCGACGTGACCGCCACCGACCCGGCAACCGCGAAGACCTTCGGTCTCTCCACCGCGATCTCCTATCCCAACGGCGCCCCGCATATCGGCCATGCCTACGAGGTGATCGCCACGGACGCGATCGCCCGCTTCAAGCGCCTCGACGGCTACGACGTGCTGTTCTCCACCGGCACCGACGAGCACGGCATCAAGATCCAGCAGACGGCGGCCAAGGCCGGGATCACCCCGCGCGCACTCGTCGACGACATGTCCGCGCGCTTCCGGGCCATGGCCGAGGCCCTGGACTGCAGCCACGACCGCTTCATCCGCACCACCGAGCCCGCGCACGCCGCCGCCGCCCAGGAGCTGTGGCGCCGGATGGAGGCCAACGGCGACCTCTACCTGTCGAAATATGCCGGCTGGTACTCGGTGCGCGACGAGGCCTACTACGCCGAGGACGAACTCGAGACCGGTCCCGACGGCGTTCCCGTGGCCAAGGCCACCGGCACGCCGGTGACCTGGATGGAGGAGGAGAACTTCCTCTTCCGGCTCTCGGCCTACCAGGATCGGCTCCTCGCCCTCTACGAGGCGCAACCAGACTTCATCGGCCCCGAGACCCGGCGCAACGAGGTCGCGAGCTTCGTGCGCTCCGGCCTCAAGGACTTCTCGGTGAGCCGCACCAATTTCGACTGGGGCGTGCCGGTGCCGGGCCACCCCGACCACGTCATGTATGTCTGGGTCGATGCCCTGACGAACTACCTCACCGTCACGGGCTTCCCCGACGCGGCCGACCCGCGGGCGAGATTCTGGCCGATGGACCTGCACGTCATCGGCAAGGACATCGTCCGCTTCCACGCGGTGTACTGGCCGGCCTTCCTGATGTCGGCCGGCCTTCCGCTGCCCACGCGCGTCTTCGGCCACGGCTTCCTGCTCTCCAAGGGCGAGAAGATGTCGAAGTCGCTCGGCAACGTCGTCGACCCGATGGACCTGATCGCCACCTACGGGGTCGACGCGGTGCGCCACTTCGTCCTGCGCGAGGTGCCCTTCGGTGGCGACGGCAACTACAGCCACGAGGCGATCATCACCCGCTACACGGCGGACCTCTCGAACGGCCTCGGCAACCTCGCCCAGCGCTCGCTCTCGATGATCGCCAAGAACCTCGGGGGGACGGTTCCCGAGCCCGGCGCCTTCACGGAGGACGACCGGGCGCTGCTGGCCCTGGCCGACGGGCTGCCCGCCACCGTGCGGGCGGCGATGGACAAGCTCGCCCTGCACACGGCGCTGGCCGAGATCTGGGCCGTGATCACCGCCGCCGACCGCTACTTCGACGCGCAGAAGCCCTGGGTCCTGCGGAAATCCGATCCGGTCCGGATGGCGGCCTCGCTCTACGTCGTGGCCGAGACCCTGCGGGCCATCGGCATCCTGGTGCAGCCCTTCATGCCGGGCTCCGGCGCCAAGCTCCTCGACCTCCTGGCCGTGCCGGCGGACCGGCGCCGGCTGGCCGATGTGGGGGAGGGCGGTCGCCTCGTGCCCGGTACGCCGCTCCCCGCCCCCGTCGGCCTGTTCCCGCGCTTCGTCGAGCCGGAGGCGCCGTCGGCGTGAGCCGCGGTGTCTTCCACGGCGACTTCCCCGGCGTCTTCCCCGGCGACTTCCACGACGTCCTGCCCACCCCACCGTTTTCCGAGCCTCGCCTCATGCTGGTCGACAGCCACTGCCACCTCGATTTCCCGAATTTCGCGGCGGATCTGCCCAACGTCCTCGCCCGCGCCCGGGCGGCCGGGGTGACCCGGATGGTCACGATCGCCACCCGGGTGGCCAAGGCCCGGACCTACGAAGCCCTGTCGGAGGCCAACCCCGAGATCTGGCACACCATCGGCACCCACCCGGACGGGGCGGGCGACGAGCCCGATGTGCCGACCGAGGCCATCGTGGCGCACACGCATCACCCCCGCTGCATCGGCATCGGCGAGGCGGGCCTCGACTTCCACTACGACAACGCCGCCCCCGAGGCGGTTCAGGCGCGCGTCTTCCGCCGTCACATCGCGGCCGCCCGCGAGACCGGCCTGCCGCTGGTCATCCACGCCCGCGACGCCGATGCGGAGATGGAGGCGATCCTGGTCGACGAGATGGGGCGCGGCGCGTTCACGGCCGTCCTGCACTGCTTCTCGTCGGGCGCGCGCCTGGCCGAGGTCGGCGTCGAACTCGGCTTCTGCGTGTCCTTCTCCGGGATCGTCACCTTCCGGCGCTCCCACGACCTGCGGGCGATCGCCCGGTCGATCCCACCCGACCGCCTCCTGGTGGAGACCGACGCCCCCTTCCTGGCCCCCGAGCCGCATCGCGGCCGCACCAACGAGCCGGCCTACACGGCGGACACCGCCCGCTCCCTCGCCCAGACCCTCGACATGGATCCGGCGGATTTCGCCGCGCTGACGACGGCCAATTTCCACCGCCTGTTCCACAAGGCCGCGGCCTGAGCCGGGCAGGGGGCTCGGATCGGGCGTGACAGGCCCCCGCCCCCTCCGATACCAACGGGGGCGGAGGTGCCGATGGGCGCATTGCGATTGACGATCCTCGGCTGCGGCTCGTCCGGGGGCGTGCCCCGCGTGGGCTACGGCTGGGGCGCCTGCGACCCGCAGGAGGCACGGAACCGGCGTCGGCGCTGCTCGCTCCTGGTGGAGCGGCAGGACGGCGACGCGGAGAGCGCCGCCACCACCCTCCTCGTCGACACCGCGCCGGACCTGCGCGAGCAGCTGCTCGACGCGGCGGTGAAGCGCCTCGACGCGGTGCTGTTCACTCATGCCCATGCCGACCACACCCACGGCATCGACGACGTCCGGCCCCTGGTCATCCACATGCGCCGGCGCATCCCGGTCTTCGCCGACGCCCGCACGCGCAGCCTTCTGGAGGCCCGGTTCGGCTACTGCTTCGAGACGCCCCCCGGCAGCGAGTATCCGCCGATCCTCGACATGCACGACCTGGCGGACGGGGAGGCGACGGTGGTGGACGGGCCGGGCGGCGCGATCACGGCCCTGCCCTTCGGTATGGAGCACGGCAACGAGGCGGCCCTCGGCTTCCGCTTCGGTCCGGCGGCCTACGCGCCCGATGTCAGCCTGATGCCGGAGGCGTCGCAGGCGCGGCTGCACGGCCTCGACCTGCTGATCATCGATGCCCTGCGGGAAACCCCGCATCCGACCCACTACTCGGTCTCGGATGCCCTGGCGCTGATCGAGACGGTGCGCCCGCGTCGGGCCATCCTGACCAACCTGCACACGGATCTCGACTACGCCACGCTGAGCGCCAAGCTGCCGCCGAACGTCGTGCCGGCCTATGACGGCTTAAGCGTCACGCTGGATCTCTAGGCCCTTTGGATCTCTCGGGACTTTGGATCTCTCGGCCCCCCGGATCTCTCGACATGCCGGATCTCTCGGGAGGAGGGCACTCCGCCGCCTCCCCCGATCCCCGCGCCGGCCTCAGTTCTGGCTGCCGGCGTCCGGCGGCAGGCCCGCATTGGCCAGGAGCTGCGCCGTGGCGGCGCGGGCCAGGCGGTCGTAGCCGGCATCGGTCATGTGCAGGCCGTCGGGACCGATCATCTGGGTCGGGGTCAGCAGCCCCTGGGCGGCCCAGGCGCGCATCAACGCATTGCGGCGGATCACCGGCACGTTGAGCTCGGTGGCGATGGCGTGCAGGGCGGCGCCGTAGGCCTCGGCCCCGTCGGTGGTCGAGAGCTTCTTGCACCATTGCTGGTCCATCAGGACCACGTCGGCGCCGGTGGCCCGCATGGCGAGGATCCCGGCGCGGGTGAGTTCGGTGAAGCGCTCCACGCTGACGCCGCTCATGGGGTCGTTGCTGCCGGTCTGCCAGATCACGAGGTCCGGCTTGTCGGCGAGCACGTCGCGCTCCAGCCGCCGGGCCATGGCCTCGGAATCGTCGCCGCCCTTGCCGCGGTTCAGCACCGTGACGGCGGAATGCGCGGCGCCCATCGCGTCGAGACGCGCCGTGAGGTCGCGCTGGAGCTGGGCCGGGTAGGTGGTGGCCGCCGAGGAGGCGCCGGAGCCCTCGGTCGAGGACGAGCCGAAGGCCACGATGCGGACGGCCTGGCCCTGGGCGATCAGGCCGGCGAGACGGGGCAGGCGGGCGAGGGCCCGGCGCGGCATCGCCGTCCGGACGAGCGGTCGGGCCGTCTCCGGTGCGGCGGCCTGGGGCGGCTGCACCAGGGCGGTGCGCTGCGGCTCGGCCTGCGCGCGCCCCGGCGTGCCGGTGGCGAGCGCAACCGATCCGACGGCCAGCAAGACCAGGCTCAGGGCAGCGGAGGGGCGCGCAAGGATCGGCATCGCATTCGCTTCGGAGAGGATCGATTCGGATGGGCATCCGCTCGAATGGTGCCCGGTATCATGTATTATGGGGAGGAATTGTGTCGTCCGCCAGCGGTTTAGCACCCCGGGCGGCCGTTGCGCGCCGGAGAACTGGCAACGGCGTGAATCGGCCGTGTGGAGATTGCATGAATACGGGGTGTCGGGAATGGGTGAACCCTTCGTAGCCTGAGGCCCCTGCCCCGGTCCGGTGGGTTCTAGTTCCATAATATATCTTATGCGAACGGCGTTCCCAGGCCCGAACCGGGGTCTGAGCACGGGTCCGGGACGGCCATCCGGCCGCCGTCCGGGCCGGGATCCGGCCCTCCTGGTCGACGCCACCGCGCCGTCCGGGTCGCGCGGGGCGAGGGCGTTTCAGGCGACCGGTTCGAGCGCCCTGCCCTGCGGCGTGCCGAAGCGCGCGAAGCGCAGGGCCAGGGTCGGCAGGATCAGGAGGTTGAGCACCGTCGAGGTGGCGAGGCCGCCGAGGATCACGATGGCCATCGGACCCTCGATCTCGCGGCCGGGCTCGCCGGCCCCGAGGGCGAGGGGCAGGAGGCCGAGGCCGGTGACCAGGGAGGTCATCAGGATCGGCACCATGCGGTCGGCGGCCCCGAGCACCGCGGTGTCCCGGTTCCAGGCCTGCCCCTCCTCCCCCACGAGGTGCTCGTAATGGGCGATCATCATGATGGTGTTGCGCAGGGAGATCCCGAACAGGGTCACGAAGCCGACGATCGAGCCCAGCGACAGCACGGCGCCGGTGGCGAAGACCGCCAGCACGCCGCCCACGAAGGCGAAGGGCAGGTTGACCAGGACCAGCATGAGGTTGCGCAGGCTCCCCGTCACGATGGCCAGCAGCAGCACGATGCCGAGGCCGGCCAGCCCCGAATAGACCAGGAGGTCGCGCCGGGCCCGGGCCTGCGCCTCGGCCGAGCCGGCGAAGCCCACATAGGTGCCGGGGGGCAGGGCGACCTCGCGGGCGATCTTGCGCTTGGCATCGGCCACGAAGCCGGCGATGTCGCGGCCGGTCACGTTGGCGGTGACCGCCTGGACCCGCTGCGCGCCCTCGTGCTGGACCTGGTAGCGGCCGGAGGTCTCGTAGATGTCCGCCACTTGCGCGAGGCGCACCACCCGGCCGCCGGAGCCGCGCAGGGGCAGGTCGCTCAGGGCGGAGAGCCGGCCCCGCGTGGCGGAATCGAGGATGACCAGGACGTTGAACACCGCGTTGCCCGCATAGGTCTGGCCGACGATGTCGCCCTGGTAGGCGGTGCGCACCACCTCCATCACCTCGATGGCCGAGAGGCCCCAGTGGCGCAGGTCGTTGGGCCGCAGGCCCACATTGACCTGGGGCAAGCCCGCGGGGGAGCTCTGCTGGATGTCCGCCGCGCCCCGCACCTCGGCGAGCTCGCGGGCGATGTCCCGGGCGGCCGTCTCGATGGCGCCGAGGTCGGTGCCGAAGACGTTGACCACCACCGGCGCGGTGAAGCCCGACACGGTCTCCTCGATGCGCTCGGTGAGGAAGGTCTTGAGGGAGAAGGCGGCCCCGGGGAAGCCCGCCATCACGGCCCGGATCCGGGCCTCCGCCGCCCCCTGCCCCGCCCCGTCGAGGCCGGGCTCCAGGTCGATGTGGATCTCGCTGTAATGGGTGCTGGCGGTGTCCTGGCCGGCCTCGGCCCGGCCGATCTGCGAGGCGACCGCCCGGATGCCGGGAATCTCCTTGAGGGCGGCGGTGATGCGGGTGCCCAGGCGCATGGATTCCTGCAGCGCGGTGCCGGGCGCGGCCGCCATGTGCAGGATCAGGTGGCCCTCCTTGAGGTCGGGCAGGAAGGTCGAGCCGAAGAACGGCACCACGGCGGCCCCCAGGAGGGTGACGAGGAGGCCGCAGGCCATGACCAGGCGCGGGGCACGGTCGATCCGGGTCAGCAGGCTCGCGTAGTGGCGGCGCGCGGCGCGCATCACCGGCGGGTCCAGGGTCGAGGCCTCGCGCCGGTTCGTCAGCAGCCACATCGCCAGGGCAGGGGTCACCGTGAGGGCAACGGCGAGCGAGGCCACCACGGCGAGGATGTAGGCGAGGCTCAGGGGGCCGAACAGCCGGCCGGCGATGCCCGACAGGGCGAGGACGGGGAGGAACACCAGCAGCACCGCGATGGTGGCGTAGGCCACCGCCGTGCGCACCTCCAGGATGGCGTCGAGGACCACCCTCCCCTCGGGCCGAGGGCCGCCGAGGCGGCGGTTCTCGCGCAGGCGCCGGACCACGTTCTCGACGCCGATCACCGCGTCGTCCACCACCTCGCCGATGGCGATGGCGAGCCCCCCCAGCGTCATGGTGTTGAGGCTCTCGCCCAGCGCCTGGAGCGCCACCACGGCGGCGATGAGCGAGAGCGGGATGGCGAGCGCCGAGATCACGGCGGTGCGCCAGTCGTACAGGAAGACGAACAGCACCACGACCACCAGGATGCCGCCGAGCCCGAGGGCCTGCAGCACGTTGCCGTTGGCGATGGCGATGAAGTTGGCCGGGCGGAACAGGTCGGCGTGCAGGGTCACGCCCTCGCGCTCCAGGGCCGGGCGCAGGTCCTCCAGGGCCGCCTCGACCCGGGCGGTGACCGCGCGGGTGTTGGCGCCGTACTGGGCGCCGACCATGAGGAGGACGCCGGGCCGGCCGTCCACCAGGGCGGCACCGATCGCCGGCTCGCCGGTGGCGACCACGGTGGCGACGTCCGCCAGGGTCACGCTGGCCCCGCCCTCGTTGATCAGCACCGTGCGCGAGACCGCCTCGGGGCTGAGCGACTGGCCGTCGGTCTGCAGGGCGATGCGCTGGTTGGCGGTGTCGACGAAGCCGGCGCCGCGCACGCCGGTGGCCTTGCGCGCGGCGGCCAGCACGTCGTTGACGCCGATGTTGAAGCGCACGAGGTCGTTGGGGCGGATCTGCACCTGCAGCGAGCGCACCGCGCCGCCATAGACCGAGACCTGGGCGATCCCCGGCACGGCCAGGAGGCGCAGGCGCACGGTCCAGTCCGCCAGGGTGCGCAGGTCCATGTCCGAGCGGGTCTGCGTGGTCAGGCCGACGAGCAGCACCGTGCTGGTGGCGGAGGTCAGGGCCGTCATCGCCGGCGGCAGGACGCCCTGGGGCAGGCGGCCGGCCAGGGCCTTCAGCCGCTCGGTGACGAGCTGGCGCACCCGGTAGATGTCGCTGCCTGCCCCGAAGGTGACGGTGATCACCGACAGGCCCTGGATCGAGCTCGAGCGCAGGGAGACCACCCCCGGCAGGCCGTTGACCGCGACCTCCACGGGCTGCGTCACCAGCACCTCGACCTGCTCCGGGTTGAGGCCGGGGGCCTCGGTCTGGATCACCACGGCGGGGGGCGCGAATTCCGGGAAGACGTCGTACTGGGCATCCGCCAGCACGACGAAGCCGTAGGCGGCGAGCGCCAGGCTGAGCGCCAGGACGATGCCGCGGAAGCGGACCGCGAAGGCGACCAGGGCCGCCTGCGGGCCGCGACCGCCCGGCCCTTCGGGCCCCCTCGCCTCAATCGTCATCGACGCCGCCCGAGACCTGGAGCTGGCTCTTCATCTCCTCGGAGAGGAGCGCCTGCGCGCCCGAGAGCACGATCTCGGTGCCGCCCGGCAGATCCTCCACCACGAAGGCGTCGGCCGACATCGGCGGGTCGGCCTTCAGCCGGTGGCGGGCGAAGGCGTCGGCCCCCACCGCCCGGTAGATCCAGGCCGCCCCCTGCCAGTGCACCACCGCGTCCTCGGGCACGCTGAGGCCGGTGACGCTGCGGTCGGCCGCCAGGAAGGCCAGCATGCTCATGCCGGGCAGGAAGCCGCTGTCGCCCGGCACGGTGTAGAAGAAGCTCAGGCCCTGGATCCGCGGATCCGTGCGGGTGGCGGGCGAGACGTAGGCCAGGGCGACCCGGGCGCTCTGGGGCGGCACCTCGGCGAAGGCCGCCGCCGGCGGGCCCTTCAGGCCCTCCCCCGGCGGCAGGGTGACCTGCACCAGGAAGTTCGTGCGCTCGATCAGCCGGGTGACGACGGCCGAGCGCTCGACGATGGCCCGGCCGATCACCGGTCCCCATTCCTGCTGGGCCGTGGCCGAGAGGGTGCGCACCTGGGATTCCGCCGCCGCCAGGGCGGCCTGGTCGGTCTGGGCGGTGCCCTCAGCGGTCTCGACCTGCACGGTGGTGGCGTATGGCCCGAGCGACTTCGCCCGCTGCAGGGCGCTGCGCGAGACCTCGGCGCGGGCCTGGGCGGTCTGGAGGGCGGCCCGGGCACTGGCATAGGCGTTGGTCAGGTCGGTGACTCGGGCGAGGTCCAGGACGCTGCCATAGGCCTGCAACTCCTCCCGGTGGTCGGCCAGGGGCCGGGCCTCGGTCGTGATGCCGATGCGGGCGCGCTCGGCGGCCGAGAGGCGCACCACGGTGCGGCCCTCCTCGACGGCGGTGCGCTGCGCCGGCAGGTGCGCGGGCTTCGCAGGCCCGGGGCGGGCCTGGAGGGCCTCGACATGCGCGCGCAGCTCGCCCAGGAGGCGGGCGCCCGGGGGCGAGACGGCGAGGCCGCCGAGGCCGGCCGCCAGCACGCCGGCCAGGAGGAGGGATCGCCACGTCACCGGATGTCTCGCCCTCCCCTGGTCCGCGGTCGTGTCGCCGCCGTGTTCCGCCCGGCATAACGGTGTTCACCCGCAGAGGGAATCGGCCGGCCGATCGATACCGGGGGATGGGGCCGGCTCCGGTTCTCCGCCGGGCCGCGGCCACGTGTTGGCGCCGCGGCCGCGGGTGGATTTCGCGGGCGGTGTTGCGCCGGACGGCCTGTCCCCACCGGGCAGGGCGGGCTATCCCCCCCCCCGGTCGCCGGTCGCCGGCCTCGCCATCCTGCTGGTGGGCGAGCCCTTCCGCGGGCACGACGCCCTGGCCCTCGCCCTCGTCATCGAGGGCATCGCCATCGCGGAGCGCCCGGGGCGGCGGCGCCGGGGCGCCCAGGGTCTGTCTCGACGGTCGTCGTTTCGGGACAACCGGTTCCCCCTTGTCCCTGACGAACGCTATCCGCCCCCGCCCGCCGGGCGGCGCAGCTCGAACCGGGTGTCGGATTCGGCGGTGAAGTAGTCGAAGTAGCCGCCGCGCAGGATCGGCCGCATGGCGCCGGTATCGACGAGGCCGTCGCGGATGAAGCGGTCGTCGATGTAGATCGAGACCACCTGCCCGATCACCAGGAAGTGCGAGGCGTCGCTGCCGTCCAGCGGGGTGAGCGGCACGGTCTGCAGCCACTTGCACTCGAGCGCGGCCGGCGATTCGGCCACCCGGGGCGGCCGCACTTTTCGCGATGGCGCCGGGGTCAGGCCCGCATAGGCGAACTCGCTCTCGCCGCGGGGCAGGGGCGCCGAGGTGGCGTTCACCGCCTCGCGCAGGTCGTAGGTGGCGATGTTGCAGACGAACTCGCCCCCCTCCTCCGCGAAGGTCATCGCGTCCTTGCGCCCGGACGAGGAGAACATGACCATGTCGGGGCCCGCCGCCACGGCGTTGAAGTAGGAATAGGGCGCGAGGTTCACCGCGCCGTCGCGGCTCATCGCGCTGATCCAGCCGATCGGGCGCGGGGCCACCAGGGCTTTCAGCGGGTTGTGGGGCAGGCCCTTGGTCTCGGCGTCGTAATGCATGGGGTGCCCCTCAGAGCCGGGTGACGATGTCGGCGAGCGCCGGGCGGGGCCGGTCGGGCGGCACCTCCTGGGCGCGCCCGATATGGATGAAGCCCGCGAGGCGCTCGC
>Ga0160428_1001996_pt1 | contig 13470 bp, 15 predicted proteins | sample SolpanmetagenomM_FD_108198 | JGI IMG/M metagenome (GOLD analysis project Ga0160428, IMG submission 108198) | Solar panel surface microbial communities from Lawrence Berkeley National Laboratory, California, USA - M | ecosystem: Engineered > Built environment > Solar panel > Unclassified ... | reverse complement strand
CACGGCGACGTCGCGAGTGCAGCCTGTGCCGTTCTCTCGGAACTCGGCGCGGATCCTGTCGGCCTCCTCTGCGAGGCAGGCTGCGACCCGCTTGCATCCCGGGACGGCGGTGCTTCGGTCTCGAATGCGGCGCTCGGCCGACTGCTTCAGCTGGGTGCGAACCGCACGCGGTGCGGCCATCTCGGTCTGCTCGTCGGACAGCGTATCGCCCTCGCCAAGCTCGGGCCGAGCGGAGCTCTGATCCGGAACGCCGGGACGGTCGGCGACGCGCTGCGTGTTTTGGAGAGCCGACCCTGGGCCTGGACATGCGGCTCCGCCGTCCGACTCTGCGTCGAGGCCGACTTGGCGCTGCTGCACTACTTCCCTTACGAGGCCGGGGCGACGGCGGTAGGCCTGCAATCGGAAGGGGCGCTCGCCACGATCGTCAATATCGTGCGCGCCCTGACGGGTGCCCAATGGTCGCCGTCGGAACTCCTGCTGCCGCGCGCGCCGCCGGATCAGACGGATCCCTATTGGCATTTCTTCCGCGCGCCCGTCCGTTTCGATCAGGAATGGGCAGCCATCGCGTTTCCCTCACGCCTCCTCGAACAACCGATCGCGGGAGCGGATCGGTCGGCTCTCGCGGTCGCGGAACACCGCATCCGACAGATCGGGGTGGCAGCGCCGCCCCAGATATCGGACCAGCTGCGGCGGCTTCTCCGCATGGAGTTCATCCAGAATCCGTGGTCAGGCCAGGCCGTGGCACGCCACTTGGCGGTCCATCGGCGCACCCTCAGCCGTCGCCTGAGGGCTGAAGGCACGAGCTTCCGGTCGGTGACCACCCAGATCCGGTTCGAGACGGCGAAACAGCTCCTGGCCGACACCAACATGCCGTTGGCGCAGATCTCCGCCTGCCTGGGCTTCTCCGAGGCGGCTGCGTTCACCCACGCGTTCCGCCGCTGGTCCGGCATGACGCCCAGCATCTGGAGGCATACGTGCCGCCACCCAGAAACGGCGGCCGATCCGAGGCTCCCGGTCCTGTCCCGAATCAATGAGGGCGCTGAGCGGGCCGCCAGTTCAGAGCATTGCCGACACTGGTTTTGGCAAGCGTATCAATAAAACACCCCGCTTGCTCAAGAGTGATGCTCGATGCGCCGGGGAAATCTCTCACAGATTCGAAAAGACGGACAAGACAGGAGGAACCGATGCGGTCGTTGCGGATCATTCCACTGACGGCTCTCGCGCTCAGCGCCTTGTTGGGCCTGAACGCTCCCGGAGCGGGCGGGCTCGGCATCGCGGCCGCTCAGGCCGCCGGGGGGTGCGGCCCCGGCTTCCACCGCGGCCCCTACGGCGCCTGTCGCCCCAATGTCTACGGCGCGCCGGGCTATTATGGGTACCGGGGCGGAGGAATCTCCGGTTACCCCGGCGGCGCCCGGTACGGTTATCGGGGCGGGGCCGTCTATCGGGGCGGGGCCGTCTATCGGGGTGGGCGCGTGTATCGGGGCGGCCGGGTTCATGGCGGCCGGGCCGTCTACGGACGTCGCGTCGGCGGATACAGGGGCGGATTCCGCCGCTGACCGCACCGGAACGCCTGCGTCGAGCCCTTGGCGGCGCGCGCTAATAGGCGTGATAGATGGGGCGTGCGCCGGAGCGCGCGGCGGCGGGGATCCTGACGGCGACAACCGGCCCGTTCGGGTCGACCGGCAGAATGGCGGCGCCCGCGGCAACGAAGCCCGCCAGCGCCCGGAGATCGTCCGGTTGCCGCGGATCGCGCGAGATCCGGTCGGCTTCCCAAAAGAGCCGTGCATTGCACGCCCGCGACGGCAACCGGCCCACGGGGGTACAGGCGTCGTGGCGGGCGCAGGCGGCATCGAGCGCGTCGAGGGGCGGCAACGGGGCGTTGTTGCCGAACCCGCAGTAATTGCCGTGAAACAGGGCTGCCGGCTGCTGCAGGCCGTACGGTTGTGCCAGCGCGGGCGCGCCTGAGCAGATCACCAGGAGCGGAGCGACAGATCGGAAGGTCATGGCGTTCGACCACCTCTGTTCTGAGGCCATCTGCCCGCCGGGCCGAGCGGACCACCGGTTCAGGCGGGTTCAGGCGGGATGAGCGGGAGCCGGGGCCTGGCGGCCTCGGCTGTGTTCAGCGGCCTCAGTACGGACGGCAGACGCCCGCATAGGCATCGTAGAAGGCGTAGGGACCGCAGCGGCCGTAGGTGGCGCCGTAGCCGGCGGCCGCGGCTCCGACGGCAGCCGCGCCCAGGCCGTAGCCGTAGGGGCGGACACCGTAACCGTAGCGGCCGTAGCCATACCCGTAACGGCCGACCCCGCCGTAGCGTCCGACGGCGCCGTATCGACCGACGGCGCCGTAACGGCCGACCCCGCCGTACCGGCCGACGGCGCCGTAACGGCCGCGATAACCCGCCGCCCCGCGATAGCCGCGGACCCCGCCGGCCCGGACGCCGTGGAAGCCGCCGGCGCGGACACCGCCGCCGCGGAAGCCGCCGCCGCCGAAGCCACCGCCGTGGAAGCCGCGCGCCTCGGCGGCCAGACCGCTCAGGATCAGGGCGGCACCCGCCAATGACGCAATCCGTAGAATCCTCATGGGATGGTCTCCGCTCTGGAGAAGGACCTGCCGAGGGGGCTGGGCGAGGTGCGAAGCCTTCTGCCCTCGGATACGCACCGACCGCACAGTAAGGCCGCGCGGGCGCCGCCGCTTGATCCGCGGGGACGCGGCCGGGTTGAGGAGCGTGACCCGATCGTGCCGCATCGGAGCCGCCGCGGCATGGTCGATGCCCGGCTCGGCCGGTGTCTTCCCCGATCAAGCATGGGCTCGGCGCGGAGGCATATTGCGTCCCCCGCTTCCGCGCGGTGAGCGAAGGGCTCGTCCCGGCGACCGGCAGAACGCTGCTTCCGGTCGCGCCGAGGGCGCACGAAGCGGTCTGGGCATTCGAGGGATGCCTCGGTCGACAGCGATGAAGGGTGAGGAGATTGCCATGGCGGTCAAGACACCGAAGGAGCTCTTCGTGCGCATGCTGAGCGATGCGCGCCATCATGCGGAGCGCGCGACGAAGATCTACGAGGAACCGGGGCAGGTCGCGCAGGATCCGGCGATCCAGGAGGCGCTCCAGGCGCGCGCCTTCATCCAGGATAAGACGATCAAGTCGCTCGACCGCTGCTTCCAGCTGATCGGCGAGAAACCGATCGCCGCGAACGGCCGGCTCCAGGAAGTCTTCCTCAAGGATTTCCGGCGCAAGCTGGCCGAGATCCGGGCCCCGGCCGCCAAGGCCCTGTTCATCCTGATCAAGGCCAATCACCTGATGCATCTGCGCATCGCCGAATACGTGGCGCTCGTCGCCATGGCCGACGTGAGCGGGCATTTCGGGGTCGGCGTCCTGCTGGAAAGCTGCCGGGCGGGTAAGATCGCCTTCACGGAGCGGACCCGCCGCCTGACCCGTCGCACGATCGAGAGCAAGCACGCGGTCAAGCTGGCTGCCTGATCGCAGCCCTGCAGGCGCCGGATCGACCCGCCGATCCAGCGCCGCGCGGGTGAAGGCGGGACGTGCACCGGGTGGTGCGCGGACCGGAATCGCGGAGGAGTCGCCATGCACCCTGCCCCGTCCCGGGAGGCCGCCGGCACCGGTTCGCAAGGTCTGCCGCGTGCCGACGCGCCCGAAAGGTCCGGATCCCTGTGGCGGAGAGCGGCCGCCGAAGCGGAGCGATACCTCGCCTTCGCCATCTACCTGATCGTGGTCTTCGGCACCCTGATCCTGTTCAGCATCAACATCTACGCCCGGATCGACCGCGACATCCCGAACTATCCGGGCTACCACTTCTACGCGCTCGGGCTGATCAATGCCCTGGTCCTGGCCAAGTTCATGCTGATCGCCGAGGCGACGAAGCTCGGATCGCTGCGCTTCGGCCGGCGCGTCGGGCGCAGGCCCCTCGTCTACGTGGTGCTGTACCGCGCCCTCCTGTTCACGGCCGTCCTGGTGGTCGCCTACGGATTGGAGGAGGTGCTGGTCGGCGCTTGGCACGGAAAGGCACCGGGCGCCGTCCTGCCGGAGATGGCCGGCGGGCCGCGGGGCGTGCTCACCTTCGCCTGGGTGATGTTCGTGGTGCTGCTCCCGTACTTCGCGTTCCGGGAGATCGGCCGCGTGCTGGGCGCCGGACGCCTGCGCGACCTGCTGCTGCGCGCGCAGGGGACCGGGTGACGCCTCTGCGAAAGGGTGGCGCTGACCGGCGCCGGGCGCGCCCTCGCTGCCCGTTGCCGCCGCCCGTCATCACCGCGCGACGACGAGCGTCGGCCCGGACGGAACCGCCGTCTGCGGCTCGATGCTTGCCCGCCGGCGGTCGAGGGCGTGGCGCGCATGCGCCAGGGCCGTGGAGAAGGCCGACAGGCACTCGGTGCTGACGAGCCCGGATGTACAGCCCAGCATCTCCGAGACGAGTGCCCGGTACTCGCCCTCCAGCGCGGCCAGCCCGGCGCGGTCGACCCCCGGCGCCGCGTCGGCGATCTCGACCAGCCGCCGGACGGGGCGCCACTCCGCCTCCGACCGGCGCCGGTTCCAGCCCGCCGAAGCGGCGGCGAGGAGCGATCCGGCGAGGCTGATCACGAGGCCGCCGAGATAGAAGTACTGCTTGACCTGGTCGAAGAAGCTCTGGTCCCCGTCGCTCAGGTAGGCGGCGACGCCCGGATGGACGGGCAGGATCGGGCTCTTGTCGTCCGGATCGGGCGCCTCGATCTGCGTGGCCAGCGGCGTCACCGCCGCGAGGTTGGCCTTGGTGGTCAGGATCGACCGGGCGATCGCCGCCGCGACGACGTTGGGCATCAGCTCCGAGGCGGCGAACCGGAAGGTGACCGCCAGCGTCGTGACGGACTCGCTCGGCGTGGCGGGTCGCGCCCGGAACGCGCCCACGGGCACGTCGATCGATTCGCAGCCGGGGAACCGCTTGCCGATCGCCTCCGCCTCGTCGAGGGCGAGCACCCGCGGCGTCCCCTTCGTGGCGCGCGCGATTGCGGCGACCACGTCGACGACCTCGCCCGGCGCCATGGGACCGACCGCCAGGATGGCTGCCAGCTTCTTCTGCCTGACGGACTGGGCCAGCGCGTCGACCGGCAGAAACGTCCGGCCGACATCCTGGGCGGGGATGTCGAAGTAGCTCAGCACCATGTCGAGGAGGCGCGCGTTGGCGGCCTGCAGGGGGCCGGCCACGATGCCGACGGTCTTGCCCGCTAGGCTGGCGACCGATGTCACGGAGCCGTGCGGGGGCAAGACGAAGGCGACCACGTCCCTGCGCAGGATCACGATGGTCTGGGCGTTGGCGGGCACCGCGGCGTCGCTGCGCACGATGGCGAGGTCGGTCCGGCGCTCCTCGAGCGCCTTGGCGCTGCCCGTGAGGTCGTCCACCCGGACGAGGTCCAGGTTGACGCGGGGATGCTGCACCTTGGAGACGGCGGCGAACGCCGTGATGAAGCGTTCGGCCGTGCTGCCGGGGGGACCGACCGTGACGCGCAGGTTGGCGTGCGGCGACCAGACATGCGCCAGGGCGAAGCCGGCCGCGGCCACGAGCAGCACGCCGCCGGCCAGGAGGGCGCGGCTCCACCGCCGTCGCGGTGCACGGCTTGCAGGACGGCGCGTCTCCGACCGGTCGTGATCGACGGAAGCGGGCTCGGGGTCCGGCATCGCGACCTCGTGCGGATCCGTTCAGCAGTCGTCGCAGGCGCCCCCGCGCTCCGGCGGGCGCCGCTCGATGCGGCGCTCGCGCCGGTCCCGTGCTCCGCCCCCACCGCGCGGCGGCGTTCCGCTCACATCGAGGGGCGGCGTGGTGATCGCCTCGCGTTCGAGCCGGTTGAGCTCCGCGTCGCTGGGGATGGTGACGGTGCCCTGCGCGGGGCGGTCCCGCGCCTCCGGGCGGATGGACCCGGCCGCCAATCCGGCGACGAAGGCCAGCATCAGGGTGACGGTGGAGATCTGGAGGCGTGTCATGACGGCCTTCGCGGCAGCCGCTGAACGGATGGAGGCCCGCCAACCTAGCCGGTGACGCCGCGCGCCGCTTGACCGAACTGGACAGGAGGATCCGCACCGCGCGCCGAACCGCCCTCGCCGGGCGGACGCCGCGCGTCCCGCGCCGGCCACGGCCTGTTTTCGAGGCGGGCTGTCCCGCGGAATCAAGCGCGCGACGAATTTCCCGATGATGGGAGCGACGCCGCCGGAGGCCGCGCACCGGGACCTCGGCGCGAGCGAGGATCGCAGCAGGATGGCTCGGCCTTGGCGACATGCACGCGACGGCCTGATCGCCGCCGCCGCGTTCGGGACGGGCCTCATCGCCGGTGCGCTGCCGTCCGGGCGGTTCGGCGGTCTCGCCTCCGTCTCCCGCGCCGGGGCGCGGATCGCACGGCCCGCGACCGCGCCGAGCGTGGCCGGCGTCGCCCGGCGCACGTCCCGGCGCACGTCCCGGCGCGTCGGGCGGTAGGGCTAGGGTCATGCTTCCGAGGCCCGACCACACCTGCCCCGCAGCGGCCGGGGCTGAGCGCCGCGGCCCGGCGAAGGGCGCGCGGGCCGCGGCCTGGATCGCCGCCCTCGTGCGTGAGCCCCTCGTGCATTTCCTGCCCGCGGGTGCCGTCGTGTTCGGCGGCTATGCCGGGCTGAACCCCGGCGCGCGAACCGAGCCGATGCCGGACCCGATCCGGATCGGGGCGGGTGAGGCGCGCTGGGTTCGGGAGGCCTTCCCCAGCCAGGGGCGGCGGGAGCCGACCCCAGACGAGATGAGCGGTCTCCTCGCGACGCTCCTCGACGAGGAACTCCTGGCACGCGAGGCCCGAGCCCTCGGCCTCGACCAGCACGACACGATGGTGCGGCGGCGACAGGCGCAGAAGCTCGGCTTCCTCGTGGAGGACACGGCCCGCCTCGCCGAGCCCGGCGACGCGCAGCTCCGGCGCTTCTAGGCCGACGAGGCCGAGCGCTCCCGAACCCCGCCGCGGATCTCCTTCCGGCACGTCTTCTTCAGCCCGGAGCGGCGGCCCCAGGCCGCCGCCGAGGCCAGCGCTGCCCGGGTCGTGCTGTCGTCGGCCGGCCCCGATGCGCCACCGTCGGGCGGGGATCGCCTCGGAAATCGCATCGGGGATCCCCTGACCCTCGACGACGCCTTCACCGAGAGCGATCCTCAGACCCTGTCGAGCCTGTTCGGCCCCGATTTCGCCCGGACCGTCTTCGCCCTGCCGGTGGGGGTGTGGAGCGGCCCGGTCCGGTCCGCCTACGGCACCCACCTGGTGCTGATCTCAGGCCGCAGCGAGGGCGCGATGCGGCCCTTCGAGGACGTTCGCGGCGCGGTCGCGGAGGCGCGGTTCGCGGCGCGGCAGCGCGCGCTGAAGGCAGAGTACCGCGGCACGCTGCGCGCGAAGTACGGCGTCGTCTGGGACGAGAACCTGCGCCGCTTCGCGCGGACACCTCCGCCGGGCAGCCCAACCCATGATCCCGCTGGCGCACCGACGGAGCCCGAGCCGCCCGCCGGCCCGCCTCGCGCTGCTCGTGGCGCCCCTCGCCGCGCTGAGCGTCCTGGTGTGTCGGACCGGTTCCGCGCACGAGAGGTCGCGGGGCGCTCCGAGCCGCGGATGCCGGGCTGCCATCGGGACGGATAGTCCCGAGGGGCGTCCCGATATCGAAAGTCGTGCCCGTGCTCGGTGCTGATCAGTGTTAACCCTGAGTTTTACAAAATCACGCGGTCGATCTTGCTGCGTTGATCCTGGTCAACACTTGCGAGCGACGGGCGCCTGGTCCCGGACGGCGCCGGCCCCCGATGGCCTCAGACGCCATCGAGCAGTCGGTCGAGGTCGAAAGTCGGGCGCCGGCCCAGATCCGCGCCGTGCTCGGACAGGAAGGTCTCGGCGCAGCGGCGTCCCTCGTCGCGCAGCATCGTCAGGAATGCCCATTCCGCATTGAGTTTCGACGATGAACCGAGATTCGCCACGGCCTCGCTCGCGATGCGATGCAGGCGCATCGCCGCCCATCGGGCGCATTCCGAAGTGTCCGCGGGCGCGACCTGCCGCAGCAGGGCCATCATCCGCAGTTCCTTGAGCAGGACCGCGTTGAAGGAGACCTCGTTCAGCCGGTTGAGGATCTCGCGGGCCGAGGTCGGCGCCTGCGCCCGCTCCACCGGATTGACCTGCACGATGATTGTGTCCTGCGACTCGCACTCGCGGACGAGGGGCGTGATCGTCGGATTGCCGGAATAGCCCCCGTCCCAGTAGGACGCGCCGTCGATCCGAACCGCCTGGAACAGGGTCGGCAGGCACGCCGACGCGAGGAGCACGTCGGCCGTGATCTCGGCGTTTCGGAACACCCGGCCGCGGCCCGTGTGGACATTCGTGGCGGTGACGAAGAGCTTGATCCGGCTGCGCGCGATGCGGTCGAAATCCAGCCCGGCCTCCAGGATCCGAGCCAGCGGATTGAAGCCGTGCGGGTTGAGATCGTACGGCGAGAACAGCCGCGCCGTCAGGTCCGCGGCCAGGTAGAGGGGCGCGTAATCCAGGGTCCAGCGGCCGAGCATCACGTCGAGCGGGCTGCGCCGGAGCGGGCTGAACCGCGCCGCGCGCGAGACGGCGTCCCAGAAGGCCCGGAGGGCCGAGCGCGCGCCGGCGGCCCCGCCCTGCTCGTAGCCGTCGATGAGGACGGCCGCGTTGATGGCGCCCGCCGACGTCCCGGAGATGCCGTCGATCCTGAGCCACGGTTCCTCCAGCAGGCGATCGAGCACGCCCCAGGTGAAGGCGCCGTGCGCACCGCCGCCCTGCAGAGCCAGGTCGATTAGGACCGGGTCGCCCCCCCCGGATGTGGCCGCATCCGCCGTCATGGGATCGTGGTCCTCGTTCCGAGTGCCGCTCTTCGGGGCGTGCGTGGCGCGGGCGGCCCGAACGCGGTGCCGGGGACCGACGGCGCGGTCGGCCCCGCTCACTCGACGGCGGTCCGGCCGGGATCGGCCTGGTACGCGTCGGCGAGGGTCGGCCGCGCTGCGCCCCGGGCTCTGGTGCCGGGCAGAATCTCGAACAGCGGGTCGAACGCCACCAGCGTGGTGGCGAGACGGGTCAGGATGCTGGCGTCACCCTGAACCCGCGCGGTCCCGTCGGCGATCTGAGCCTCGATGGTCTTGGCACCGACCATCGTCTGCTCGAGATCCGATCGGTTGATGGTCAGGGTCAGATCGGGCTTCTCGGCCTGGAAGCCCGCGATGTTGGTCAGCGTCGCGTTCTCCAGTTCCACGATGAACCGCTCGCCGTTGTCCGGCAGGATCAGGTTGATGGTGAAGCGCATCCCCTCGGCCTTGCGGCTGTCCATGCGGATGCCGAGGAAGTTGAGGAACAGCTCGGTCGGCATCGCCCGCACCACGTCGGGGCTGGCCGAACGCGCCGTCTCGCCTTCGGGAATGCCGGAGCGAAGCTCGTAGGCCCCGGCCAGGAAGCTGTTGCGCAGACCCGGATTCTCCTGCTGGTAGCCGAGCTGCTCGAAGATGTCGGCGAGGAGATCCTTGGCGGCTTGGTTGTGCGGCTCGGCCTGGACGAGCGTGTTCACGATCTCCTGGGCCAGGAGATACTGGCCCGTCTCGTGCAGGCGCCGGCCCCGGTCGAGGATCGCCGCCGCGCCGCCCATCATGTCGACGTAGAGGGGCGCGCTCTCGGACGGGGGCAGCGGAATCAGCGTCGCCGGGTTGCAGTCCCAGAAGCCGAGGTAGCGCTGGATCACGCCGCGGCTGTTGTGCTCGGGCGAGCCATGATAGCCGCGGCAATGCCACGTCCGCTGCAGGTTCTGCGGCAGCGCGTAGACGGTGTGGATCTCGTTGATCGTCACGCCCTGGTTCGCGAGGTGGAGCACCTGGTTGTTCATGTGGGCGTAGAGGTCGCGCTGCGCCCGCAGCACCTCCCGGACCCGGGCGTTGCCCCAGCGCGGCCAATGGTGGGAGGCGAACATCACCTCGGCTTCGAGGCCGAAGCGGTAGAGCGCCTCGTTGATGTATTTCGACCAGTTGAGCGGGTCGCGCACCGGCGCGCCCCTCAGCGTGTAGATGTTGTGGAGCGAGGCGATGACGTTCTCGGCCATCCAGAGCGCCTTCAGGTCGGGGAGATAGGTGTTCATCTCCCGCGGCGCTTCGGTGTTGGGCGTGTTCTGGAAGATCATCCGCACGCCGTCGACCTCGATCTCCTCGATGGCCTTCTCGACGTGCCGCGTCGGCGCGATCAGCCCGCTGGCGCCGGCCGAGACGCGCTGACCGAGCCCTTGCCCGACATAGCCGTGCGGATCCGACGGAAGCAGGAGCCCGTATTGGTAGAAGAGCCGCCGGTTCATGGCGTTACCGGCATAGACATTCTCGGAGACCGTATCGGTCATGAAACCGGCCGGCGCGATCACCGGAACCCGGCCGGACCGCACGTCCTCCTCCGCGAGGAGGCCGCGCACGCCGCCCCAATGGTCCCCGTGGGTGTGGGAGTAGATCACGGCGGTGATCGGACGGTCCCCGCCCACGTGCCGCTGGAACAGCGCCCAGGCGGCGCGCGCGGTCTCCCGGCTGACCAGGGGATCGAACACGATCCAGCCGGACTTCCCCCGAACGAGCGTGAGATCGGAGAGGTCAAAGCCGCGCACTTGGTAGATGCCGGGCACGACTTCGTAGAGCCCGTAATTGTTGTTCAGCCGCGAGATCCGGACGAGGGACGGGTGGATGCTGTCGAACGCATCCTGCTCGTCGAGAAACCGGAACTGCTGCATGTCCCAGGCGACGTGACCGGCATCGGCCGGGATCGTCATCGCGGTCATGGGAGCGATCAGTCCCCTGCGTTGCTCCTCGAAATCCGTGTCGTCCTCGAACGGCAGGCTCGCCCCGGCGCGGCGCAGCACCTCCCGCGTGAAGGACGAGGGCGGCTTGCCCTTCGGATGGAAATGATCGCCTGACGGCCGATCGCCCTGCGGCCGCGCGAAGCTCTCACCGGCCACGAAGCTGCTCGCGATGGAGAACGCCGCACCGGCCGCCGGAAGACCTCTGATGACCTCGCGTCGCGTCGACATGCGTCCTCTCCGCTCCGGATGAAAGAAGGTTTCGGCGAGAATTTCCCGATCAGCGCCAGGCACACACGCGGCGTCCCCGCCGCCGCCAGCAGACCCTGCGGCGGCGGCGCGGCACGACGACGACCGCCCGGGCCGTCCTCACGAGAGCGTCGTCCGCCCCCTGGCCGACCGGAGCCACCGGGAGGGCCGCGGCCTCGGCCGGGCCCGGCAGCAGGGCCACGCCGAGGGCCGCCAGGGCGGCGGACGAGGCGCCCGCGAGAACGGCACGGCGGTTCATCGGTCCGGATATCGATTCCATGGCGCGTCTCCCTAGAACTCGTCCCCTAGAACTCGTTCCCTGCCGCCCGTCCCCTTGAGCGCGTCGGCCTGCAATCCTCACCGCGGCCGCATGCCGACCCGGTACGGCGCGGCGACCGGTGCCATCCGGGGCTTTCCGAACAGGCCGACCCAGAGCCAGGACAGGCCCGCGGCGAGCAGGTCGCCCGAGACGAACAGCCCGATCGCCCACAGGCCGGAATAGGGCCATTGCGCGATGATGGCCGCGCCCAGGAGCACCGACAGCAGGGCGAACAGGATCACTGCGGCCCGGGAGGCCTGCATCCCGTGCGCGATCCCCCAGATCGCGCGGGCTACGCCGGAGGCGATCAGGATCGCGCCCAGGACGAGCGTGAGCGCGAGCGACGCTTCGAGCGGCCGGAAGACCGCGTAGAGCCCGCCCAAGAGGTAGAGCAGGCCGGCCAGGAACCGGACGGCACGCGAGCCCCAAGCCTCTGTCGCCCGGGGCTTCGCGAGGACCTCGACGATCTCGGCGATCCCGGCTGCGAGCAGGAGCGCCCCGTACCCGAGCGTGCTGGCGATCGTGAGCGTCATCACCATGAACAGGCCGGCGATCCCGAGGATCAGCAGCAGGGTGCCGACCCCGATGAACCACCATCGGCCCCGCCCCGCGTCGTCGGTCGTGCCGTTGAAGGTTGCGGTGCTGACCATGCGAGATCTCCATCGCTGCGGATGAATATTGGTCGAAGACGAGTGATCAGCTGATTTTTCTATTGAGCGCGAAGGTCGGCCAGACGGGTTGATGTGAATCAAAGTGCGATCGCGGCCGTGGGCGCGGCTCTCGGAGGTTCGGCCTGACCTGATCGCCCGCTCGGGCCTGAGCCTGCTCGCCGAGCCGGGCACCGCATCGACCCGGCTCAAGGCGTCTCGACGCGGCGCTGTGATCCAGATCAAAGCGGCCTTCCACCGGATGGTCTCCCCTTCCGGATGCGCCCCGCGACGGGCGTCCCGCCGAGGGAGCTGACCATGGCCGCGCCGGCGCGGAGGTCCGGGCCCGATCCCGATCGTCGCGGCGCTCCCGACCCGGCCGCGGTGACGCCTGGCCGACCCTACCGGAGGCAGATCATGTCGCGCATCGATACGGCCCCGTCATCGCCGCCGGCCTCGCGACCGGCTTGGCGGATGGACGCGATCCTGATCGGTATCCTGCAGCACGCAGCCGGCATCGCGCTGGTGCTGGCGGCCTGGGTTTTGGTCTTCACCGACCACGCCCGTGCGGCCGGGTCCGCGCTCCTGCCAGGCCTCCTGATCGTCGCGCTCTACGGTGCCAACCAGATCCGCTTCCGGGCCGTGCTCGAACGGGCGGTGCTGCTCGTCGGGATGTGGACGCTCGTCGCCCCCTGGGCCCTGGGCTTCGCGGCCCATGACGGCGCGACCTGGGCGCACGTCATCCTCGGAAGCGTGGCCATCGCGACAGCCCTGACCCTGCTGCGGATCGCACGGCGGCCATGATGATCCCGTTGCCCGCCTTCCCCGCGGCGGTCCTGGCCGGCCTACTGGCGGCCGGCACCGGCGCCTCGGCCGCCGAGGATAACCGCGTTCGGGGCTGGACCATCGCGGCGCAGCTCTGCAGCTCGTGCCACGTCATCGGCCGCGCGCAGCAATCCGGCGCGTTCGTCGGGCCGGCGTTCCTGCGGATCGCCACCCTGTCCTCGACGACCGGGCCGGCACTGAACGTCTTCCTGCAGAGCCACCATCAATCCATGCCCAGCCTGCGGCTCGACCGGGACGAGATGGACGCGGTCATCGACTACATCCTCAGCCTCAAGGAGGCCGAGGTCGAGCATCGGTGAGGTCCGTCACGGAGGGATCGTGACGGACGAGGCCGGGCCTCGGCCGACGGGCACGCTCCCCACCCCCCAGGCTGTCCTCGACGGTCCCCGACCGTCCCCGACGGCCTCGGACCGGGCAGGCTCCGCGTCTCACGAACCCGGAGTGCCGCCGCTTCTCCGGCGCCAACGATGCCCTTGCGGCCGGGGCCGGGAACTTCGGCGCGCGGCCCCGGCTGCATCGCGGTCTCATCGGCTGTCCCAGGCTTCACAGGCCGCCGCGTCTCGGGGCGTCGTCGTTCCAGCCTGGACCGTTGCCCCAGCCTGGACCGTTT
>Ga0160428_1001995_pt1 | contig 13470 bp, 11 predicted proteins | sample SolpanmetagenomM_FD_108198 | JGI IMG/M metagenome (GOLD analysis project Ga0160428, IMG submission 108198) | Solar panel surface microbial communities from Lawrence Berkeley National Laboratory, California, USA - M | ecosystem: Engineered > Built environment > Solar panel > Unclassified ... | reverse complement strand
TCCGCGCTTTCGTCTGATTGCTTACGCTTTCTAAGCGCTCTCGAGCCATCCATGGGATCGTCATCGAGGATGAGTTTGCTGAAGACCGAGTGCGAACCGGGTTTGACGATGCCCTTCTGTGGCGGAAGAAGATCACGAGCAATCTTGTTTACAGAGGATGTCCTACGAGCAGCTGCCACGATCTCAGGCTTCTCGGGTTCTATGTCGTTTTCGACACAACCCGGGCATCGCCAATCTTCCGCATCTAGGTGGCGCGTTTTAGCTTCAAGATCATAAAGCCGAGGACTTATGCACATACCTTCATCTGCACGGAGTGAATTTCCATCTCTGGCGCATTGCCGGTGAGCTACATCGGCTTGTTAACAGAAAAAACTCCATGTTGTTGTCAGTCTGATCCCACTCACCATTGTCTCCGCAAGATGCGCAAGCAAGATATTCCTCAAAGTCCTCGCTTGGGTCGTTGGACTCATCCTCACCGCAAAATCTAAACTTGTCAGCTCGTGAACTCTGTCCATCATTTCTTCTTGAACTCACATGCAACGATTCGGATCCAACACCTCAACCTCAGCCTCCACCTCTTCGTCACCGTCCCCTTCCCACTCTGCCTGTTCAGCTTCGCTAGATCCTGACTCTGATGCTTGAAGTGCTTCATCTTTTAAACCATTATCACGAACAGCCTTGTGGCCTCCTCTTGTTCTCTGCCCTCTAGTCTTTGGTGGTGCGCTGTCTTCCCAAGTAGATCCGGCTTCTGAGTGTGCCTCCTCCTCTTCGTCGTCTTCCTCTTGAGCTGCTCCCTCTGCAGGCGGTGAAGATACCCCAGGAGAATATTCTCCGACGTTTGATGGCTCGTTGCGTTCTGTCTCTTGCTCCGCTTGTTCGTCTTGCTCCTCGCCTTCAGCCCCGTCGTTCATCAATGATTCGCCGTTTGTGGTGATCGCTGCAGGCTTTCCGGTTCGCGAGAAGAGGTTGCTGAGCATGCTAGCCATTCTAGTAACTTGCGAAGATGTCCGTTCAGGCGGTAAGAAGGTTCTCTTTGAACGATTGTCGCTCCGATGCCTCACCACGATTTCGTTCCACGGCCTGCAAAAGTGGTTTCAGGACTTCGTAGCGGAGCTCAGAAGGTCGGCGCATCTAAATCCACGCCATACAGGTTCTCGCGACGCATCGCCTAGTGTTCTATACAGTTGCGGCGCATGCCAGTTTGGAGTAACTCAAGGTTGTCTCTTGAATGTCGATCGTTTCGCGTCGATGGCAAGCACTTGGAGAAACCGACGGATTCCAGACTATTGCAGGAACTCGATATGCTTGGAGCGAAACGTATACGACAGAGATTCGTCTCGACGACGCGTTGCCCATGTGTTGACTTTCCAAGCGTCGCAGTCACTTTAGGAGCACCCCCCCGCATAACCACACCGGCGCAATCCGAACGCGGAAAGGCACCGGACCGTCAGACCACCTCTTAGACGTTGAAAGCCATTCACGATCGCAGCGCATACACACATTCACCGCAAGAGCTCGCTCAACATGCCCGTTCCCTTCGAAGCGCTCCTCCCTTATGGAGTGATGGCCATCGTACGTGTCCGGCCAGCCCGCCCTCGGGCCTAGTACGAGTGGAAACGACGAGAGGATCTGACACAGTCCACTCCGCAGATGTTCGGCGTCACTGGCTTCGGTCTGACGGCTCTTCGTACAGCCAACAACGGTGGAAAGAGACAGAGATATGCAGTTGGACAATGGGACAAGGTGAGTCTTTGGGAGAAACCGCTTGGGGCTCGTCCCGTCATGAGGGATCATATGGCTAACTGCGCACTGTAGCAAAGTACGACATTCCCTTACGGAGACTCGTAATGTCGAAAGATTACTTACACACGGTAGTGATGGAGCGCGATAGACGACTTACTGGCTACCTACGAGGACAAACGGATCAGGTCGCAGCACCGGCTGGTTTCGAAGTGTCGAACCCCTGGAAGGTAGGATTGGCGTGGTGCTGCTGTCCATATGCGTGATGCGGGTGTTAACAGTCTTGCAGGTCGAATTTCTTCACAGATAGTCAGTGGTTAGGCATACGTGTTTTATTGGCGTTATGTAGGCTATGGGTTTCGAGCTAAGTGATCATGGTGTTCAAGAGAGCGTGAGAGAACAGTTACTTCTGCTGGTACTTCCAGGACGTTGGGTATGATGTCTGTAGCGCGCAAACGCCGTACCATGTGTCCATGTCATCGTCGTGCTGTTGTTACTGATTTCTATCTTTCTCAAAAACTCTATGTCTTGTTGTTGAACTACACACGCCATTGAGTATATGTGTTACATCCCCAAATGTACAGGGGGAAACAGTCGGTGGGAAGCTTGGCCTCGCTTTTCCTGATCCAACACTCTGCATCACCGGCAGCGATACCCTAGTCTCAACCCGCGGAGCCAAAGAATAAAAATATATACTGTACAGTCTATTCCGAGTAACCTTTGTAAGAAACCACCAGCGCCTAGCAAATCAAAGTTAAGAGAACATCTAAAAAGGCCTCCTTTTAAACTCTCACCCATTGCGGCGAGATATTACTCAACATCATTGAGCCTGAGGAGACGCAGGTCTTGGAGAGTTGCATCTCCCGCATCCTCTTTCCAGTCCTCTGCCCCGTCCTCTTTCACATCGGGAGAGTACGCAGATCCTCTTAACCGTAGCCACTAGCGTGGGCCATAAGGATCAGGCCCCGCTGTCGAACCCTGTCCGCCAGGTGCAGAACTTTCGGGTTCGCCCGGCCGTTGAATCGGGGGCAGATGCGGTGTGTTCGCGGGACTCGACATGCGCCCTCGCTGGGACGCGCTGCTATGAGATGCGTATTGAGGTGGTGCCGCCCCTCCGCCAGGTTGTCCGTAGTATGCGTAAGGGGAAGGCGCTTGTTGTTGCTGCTGTTGTTGTTGTTGTTGTTGCTGCTGCGACTGTTGTTGACCCTGTGGCTGCTGTGTAGATACGGGGCCACCGGCACCAGAAGCACCTTGATAGTTGGAGGGACCTGGGTAACCTTGATATGCCGGTGCCCCATATCCGTAAGAAGGAGCCACTTGTGATCCGTATTGGGGTTGTTGCGGGTGCTGCTGTTGCTGCTGTTGTCCCGGTTCTTGTTTGAACTGCTGCGCGGGGACTTGCCCGGCAGGCGCGAATGGTGACATAAACGGTTCGCCGGGCTGTTGTTGACCTCTGTACGCGCCGGGTGGCATAGAATAGCCTTGTCCATACGGGTTGTAACTTTGCGCGTACTGGTTGGATTGAAAATTGAACGGGGCAGCTCCATAAGGCGTCGATGACATCGCAGGGTAACCCTGCGCGGCCGCTGGGCCTCCAGGAACGGGCGCGTATGCTCCTGACGAGCCATATGCTTGTGATGTTGCCATCTGTCCTTGATAACCCAAGGCGAGAGAGTTTGCGGGGAAGGACCTTTGTCGTTTGTACGCCGGTTCGCCCCCCTCATTACCGCTCGAGTGAGATCCATAACTGCCAGTGTGAGAAGGAAGAGGACGAAGAGGTGTCGCTGGCGGTCCGCCTGGCTGCTGAGTGATGAAGGTACGCTTGCTGCTATTCGGAATAAGCATGTAGCAAGGGAAGGTGGGGAGCAAAAACCTACGCTGCGTTTCTCGACTCCTTCCTCAGCCTCAACCGAACACCCTGATCCGCAAACGAGCGCGAGAGAATGGTAGACTCCTTGACGCCATCCCAGTCCTTGGGACTTGCAACTAGGACCTGTCAGATACGAACTTGAGAATCATGCAAAAGACTCCTACCCTCAAATGCCTGAGAGGTAACCGATTTAAGAAACACGACATCATTCTGGGATCTACAAACTGTTAGTGCCGCGAACGCAGACTTGAATCAAGCACTATCCACGTACGGTCGGTACTCGTAAAGGCTGAAGTGAAGCCGGAATTTGCCCTGTGCACCTGCGGAAAGGTCCCCAAATACAAAGTATCCACCCTCTAGAAAGCACCGCAGTCAGCCTCTTGCGTAGCAATGTGAGAATTTTGGGACCCACCACTGTTGTTGAGATCTTTCAGACGATGTAGTGAGGAGACTATCGAGCCATTCAATACTGGGCCGTTTGACGGATTGTCGGGTTGCTTTGGTTGATCTCGTGTTGCTTCGTACAAACTACAGCAACAGAAGTAGTAAGGGTTGTGGAGGAAGGAACTGCCCAACTGCGTCAGTTACGTAGGAGCGACCGCCAGACAAGCAAATCTGCTCACATGCTGTTGTTTTCGTACTCGTTGAGGACTTGTAACTGAACGATGGGAGGAGGATCGATTGGTTTTCGGTCTATTGGAGGCTTGAGTTAACAACCTCGAGGTAAGTCGTCACTCTGAACAAACTCACCCTTCTCTTTGCCTTTGATCACAACCTTTGCCCTTTCGGGTTCTTGCCTGATGGTAAGTCGATACTCGTCACTGTGGTTACGCAGGCCCGTTAGCTGAGACTGCATAAACTGAGGACGTTGATAGAGCATTGGCCGGAAAGCCATCGGCTGGTAGTTGCCGGCGAAGATCTTCTGGCCCACAAGTGCTGTACCCATGAAGCTGGCATGCATACATTTCCCTGGGTTGTAAGGAAATTGGGAAAACTCACGGTCTTAGCTGTTGCTGCTGTTGCGGTGGCCTGGGTTGTGGGACGCCCACAATATTCGGTGCGTTCATGAGGCCAAGTTTGATGGGGAGAAGTTTGGTAACAGTGGACTGTTGCGCGCAAAAAACCAGGTTCGAGTGAGTTTATATGCACCATGCAACCACAGGTGAGTAAGCTTGAGAGGTTGGAATGATGGCAAAGGTTTCTAGGGTCGAGAGATTCCGGGTCCTTGTGAAAACGGAGACAGAGAAATGACCTCGATGAAACCAGCGAGTGCCCTGGTGGCCGATTGAAAATATATGAGGAACTTTTAGGAGTGGATGCGCGGTTTTCCAGATGCGCGTGCGCCGGGCAGATCTGTTCAGTGGTCCTCGAGTTGGAATCTTCCTTTAAGGCGTTTTCACCCGCCGTTTCAACCGTTTTTACTCTGCTCTCTGTGCCACCGATGCACTCGTTTACAAGGGCAAAAGATGCTCTCGAGTACCGTGTGCAAACAGGTACGTGACAGCAACTACGTAACTGCAAACGCAAAAGAACCCCGTTCGTCGAACGCCTGTTGAACCGAGGAAACACCTAGAAGACCTGATGGATGAACGTGCGTTGGCCTAGCGACTCTGCAATAATGTCACAATGATGTCAGTATGGCGTTTGGTTAGACTGCGACTGCGGCTGCGCATGCAGAGGTGAAACGTATTTGAGGTCGAAAATGAGGGGTAAGCGAACGCCCTTGTTGGGGGGCGAAGGCGACTGCTGCGTGTACGTGTGTGTGCAAACTGCAAAACGGCAGGCACTGACCGTAGAATGGAGAGCACCTTGTTTGTCGCTACCGGTGGTGATGAAGAGATGGAGAGGCAATTGTAGTACAGATCGTTGCGTTTGTTCGCTTGGCGACGTTGCTGCGGCGAACAGAGGCAACACCTGCAGGCAGCTAGCTTAAAGTGGGATGATGGAAGCACGCCGCGGGTATGTATGTGAGATGATGCGCGGATCCGGGAGCGGTTGATGGAAGAGAAACACCTTCTTCAGACCAGGAAAGAGAAAGTCGAAGTTCTGGCGGGGGGGAGATCAAGAAGGAAAACGGAGTCTAGAGACGAACTCTAATGACGCGCCGCGACACGACGGATTATTGTCTGCTCAGCAGCGGTTTGGCTGCTGCTGCCAGAAGAAGCTCTCGACGGCTCTCCCAGACACAGGAAAATCGCCGAGAAGCCAACCCTTCCGTACCGCTACCCTGGACGAGGATCTCAGACACAGGCTGGGGATGCCTGTATGGTGCAATCCACGGGCGCCGTTCGAGTTGACGCTCCTTTAAACTTGCTTCCGACGAACTGACCTGCTGCTATTACGTGCTGGTGGATCTTCCGTCGCCCAAGGTAGGTAGGCCTTGGTAAGACAGGAAAGACTTTGAGACTCGGGATTGGTAACGAAAGGGGGGGGAGGAAGGTGAGCAACTCGCACGCACACGCAGGTTGTTCCCCTTTTCGGCCGGCCGACGTCGCCGGCAGTTGGTACAATAAGTGGGTGAGTGGGAGGCAAGTGATGAAGCAGTATCGACGAGAGTTCGCGGTGCGCGGCGGTTATGATGTAGCAAAGAGGAGCAGTAAAAAGGCGCAGAGCTGCTCTAGTTGCTTTAACTCGGTGGAGGACAGCAAAGACTGAGCTGTGCCCACTGTCGCCCCTTTGTTAGCGTAGCGCAGGACAGCACAGCACGCACAGCGATCAGAACTTGGTGACAAGCTGGCGCCCACCGCGAGTGTACACGCACAGTACTTCTGAGACTAATAGTGTTTGCCGCTGCTGCTCGAGCTGCGCGGCTTGCCACTATAATTGCGACGCAGTAGTGTTGTTAACAAAACTTGACCACAGTCACAGTAGCTGTTGCGAAATGACCTCTCTGATACTCTCGGTGGAGGGGAGAGTGGCTTGCAGGGATCACGCATCTATCAAGCCAGACCATTATCCACTGACTAGGCGAGCTGCGAGCACCGTGCATGAGAATCTTGCCGTATGTGTTATTATCAGTTGTGTGGAAGTTACCCATCTACTTGTCTCCCCCTATCTCCTTGCATCACTATCGGCTCCAGAACACTTACGGTAGTGCCTTTGTGTTGTTAGAGACTCCCACAGTCTTACGAGCATGGCACTTCACCTCGTGCGCAATAACAGCCGCCGGAGCGATGGGCGTGGTCGAATCTCGGATTTACAGTCGTCATGGAAGACGCAGTTACTCGACACATAGCTGATAGTCCCTGCATGACACCGTTGCCCTTTTGTGGATGTGAAGCCCGCAAGTCTTGTACTTCCGCTCGATTGGTTGGTCCGTTTGCAAGCAGCTTTTGATCATCTCTTCTTAGTTTAAAGCCGAGTGATCGTCACCACGATGGCGCGCAGAGTGCCGCCTGTTTGGCGGGGGTGGCCTGGCGGGAAGGATGTCATTTTCGTGCGTCGTCTTGCATGCTGGCACTATAGCACTCACTACTGTAGGCCAGCAGCAGCAGCAGCACCCTCTCGTTCGTAGTGGTTGTCTACTTACCAGCGGATTGAAGTCACGAGACCATTAGTTCATGCGGGCTGGCGGTTTGTGTGTGACCGGCAGCCTGGCGTGCGTCTGCCCTCGCCCTCGTGGCTGGAACCAGCACCGGTGGCCCAACGCCGCGCAGGCTACTGCACCTGGCCACACCCGTCACAGCAAGCAAAACAGGGAACCGACATCACACTTGCCGCTTGCCTCTGCTCGCTATGACGTGAATTGGACAGACAAAAAGAGAGAGAGAGAGAGAGCGAGAGAGAGCCGCCCTGTGGACCACAAAAACAGCTCAACGTTAATTGTGCCGTACCTACCTAGTGAAAGCCAAAACGATGGACGGGCAGATGGGTGGGCAAGGAGACCGTCGGAATTTACACCGAGTCTCGAAGAAGCTGGTACGTGTCGAGTGCACAGCGAGAGAGAGAGAGAATACTCGATGTTGAGCTGCGCTCTCTGCTTGCTTGCTTGCTTGCTTGCTTGCATACAACCACGATTACCCGAAAATGTCCGGGAACAAGCACGCAAGAGCAGAGAGGCCACTGCACTCTACTACTCCACACCCCCTCGTACAGTAGACCGCCCCTTGCGATCACGATAAAACGGCCAGTCGGTCACCGACGCCTTTTATTAGCCCCTAGTAACCGAGGCTGTTTCGCAGCGGTTGTGTGTGTGTGTGTGTGTGTGCGCGTGTGTGTGTGTGTCTGTGTGTGTGTGACTGATTGACTGACTGACTGACTGACTGACTGACCGAATCATGCCCGCCCGCCGACTCTCGCACACGGTTGGTGCTTGCCTTTCGGGCTTCGGCTAAAGCCCGCACGCGCAAACCAAGTAGCTACTTGTAAACCCCTGGTCTGTATCCTGGTTTGCTGCTGCACACACACATGCACTATCCATCCATCATCAGCGAAGCAAACATCTGTTTACAACATAATACGCATCGAGTGTTGCTCCTCGATTGACGTCCACGCCAAGGGCTGCACGATTTGGTGCTGCATGCTCTAAGAACGCCAGCTGTCAACTCTCTAGAGAAACTCGCGGCCTGGGGCCTCGCATCAAGGTTTTTGGTTCGGTATTTGCCGGCCGGCGGCCTCTGAGTGTTAGACGACATGCAGCTACGCTGTTTCATCTTCGAGCGCTAATGTCTATCTCGTCGGACATTCGTGCATGAAGGGCTTGAACAGGTTTGCAACCCAGGCATTATTGTCTGCCAAAGTGTACATCGACTGTTTTTTCTAAGCGCAACTGCACGAACGGGGAGGTCAACCGCTCCGACATCGTGACACGCATTGTGCAGTGATGAGGGGCCCCTCGCCCTTCTCCCGGCTTGTGCACTTCACCTTGCAGTTCTCACTGTCGAGTCAGAAATGTTTCAACATCGACAACAGTAGGGCCTTGAAGGGGCCTCAATTTCGACGACTGCCAAGACCCCCCTCGGGCTGTTTTCATCGCGGACCGGCATAGGAGAATTCAAGAAAAAGACCTCCTTCCTACGCACCAAGATCTCGAGCTCTCAACATTGAGTCCACTCGCGACGGTCCGCTGGACCGCCACGGAGATATCAAAGCCGGGTGACTCTCTTTTCCAACAGACTAAATCTACGCGCCCGGGCAGACCATTACCGCTGTTGTCTTATAACGGGCCGTGTTGAGACTCGTCAGAGTGTTTTAGCTACATACTTACAAGGATTCGCATACGGAGTCTTACATCTTTCTCAGGGATGGGTTCGAGGAAGAAACAACTTGGAGGGTCAACCCGACCGGGGTGTTTCGGCTTCTACGCTTTTTCTAGAAAACACAAGACTTGATAAAGAGACATTGGATCCTGTCGACAGGGTTACGCACACAGAACATCGCGTAGATGACGCAGAATGGCGGTTATAAGCTCTACGCAACCTCGCTGATAGGCGGAAAATCATTCCTTCACGTGGGTCTATTTCTGTCTCAACTCCTTGGTTCTGGATCATGGATTTTGGATCATAATTACTGGCACAGTCGGAGTCTCACGGCCATGGGTGATAGATGTCGTCATTCTCCGTGCCCGCAATACGCGGCCACGGGCACGGGGTCGCTGTCAGCTGGGCCATGTCAGTTGGAGCGGGAGTAGGCGATTAGAACTCCCTCCTCATTCTCTTCCGAGGCAAACGCCTGAAGTCTTCCACCGGTTTAGCACCGGATGATTCATCATCGTCCGCCATCACTTAGCCTGCCTGGATCGTAGGTCGGCAACAGGCTCTTGGTACAGATGATCTTCATGCGACCCGTAGCAGACGCCGCTCCTGCATGCTGAACCAGACCTATCTCTCCGTCTTTATACGTGGTATTCTTTCGCCTTCATTCTCACATGGGTCTAGTGATCTCGTTCCTATGGTAAAATTGCCAGGTGTTCAAGTTTTGTGTGTATGCTGCGGCAGACCCAGTGTTTCGACCTCTAAGATGCTTACGAAGAGACAGCTGTGATGGTAGAAAGAGCATTTGTAACGCATTATTTTCGCAGTCTGCCACCATGGTCCAGCAAATACTGGCCTGCTTCTTTGTATAGCAGCGAAGACAAAGTTGTGTTGCGTTGTTTCGCAACTCTGTCAGGCTTCTCGTTTCACTACCAACCATAGCGCGATCATGGAGCGTCGTACTGTGCAGACCAGGAATTACATTCCACATTCTACCCTTCCAACGTCCTACGAACCGTCAACCCGCCTCGTCTATTCTTTATCTCTCTGGTAGGAGGACGATTGCGTGGTACACTATACGAACGATGAATGCATGGTATCGTGAGCGTTTTACGCCAGTGTTTTCCGGTTTTCTTCTTTTCTTCATTTCACACACAGTTCCAGGATAACCAGCGCTTTGCGGGGCTAAAACGAAGGGCGGCCCGCGGAGAGCACGCAAGTTGCGAGCTCATCAATGGCACCATGCCGGCTCAAGACCGCGATACACCTCCCGCAGCTTCGCCAGGGCAACTTCCCAGCTGCGTCCCAGAGGAGCGCGTGCGTCAACGTTCGTCAAACCTGAGGTTGCAGGAGGGTTAGTGCGCCGCGTCGAGTTAAGTTTATGCATGAGCGTTGTCTGATTGCAATGCGTGCTGTTATCTTTGGTGAAGCGCATACTAGAATTTCTGTTCATAGTCAAGCTATCCAAGAAGTATATTGAAGGACGAGATTGAGAATCGAGAGGAGATTACAGAGGGCAGTGTCGAACCCAAAGACGCCACTCCTTTCTTCTCTTCCTTTGTCATGCTATCAACTGATGCTGCACTCTGCGATACACGTATGTCGACATACACACAGCGGAGCTACAAGGCTACAACCCCACATACTCGTCGTCTATGCTTGTCGTAAGGATACTAGCACGGTACTCCCTTGGGCCAACTGAATAATATCAGCCCTTTTGCCTGCGCTTCGACTTCCAAGGTTGCTTGAGAACTGCTCCCCGGCGTCTGCTTCGTGGATTCTTGTTTACGGGCAACGGCGCCGGGAACGCCCCAGCAGGCTCTGTGCAGGTCGTGTTGTGACGGTTTGGCCGGGATCACGTGACTAGTTTGGAGTGCCGACTAAAGCTCAGTCGCGCTTGTATATATATAAAGCAGCGACCAGTGGTGGAGCTATCGCTACGTCGTGTTTTGATGCTTGACTGTGCTCTGACCGGCCCCTGCATCTTAAGCTTGATGTAAAGTAGCCGGGTGATTGACACTCATTATGATGCTACCATCCCGACAGTAATGTCCATGTAGAACACTGTATCTGCAATAAACCTCTTCTTTTAGAATCTTATGGCGTTCGAACGAGGTCTCTCGAACGGTAGACGTGGAAGTACTCCCTTGAGGAAAAAGAGCAGCAGGCAAGTCGAATATACACGCCTCGAGAAGTAGCCATCTCAGCCTTTTGTCAAGGTCCTGAAAGAAAGATTGAAACAAACCATTCCTGGCAACCAGGACATATCTCAAAGACCCTTACCATACTCTCACGGCATCTAGATCTTCCCTCAAGGAAAGGAGTGGACTCACGACGCCTTGCTTAAAAGAAGGTTCCTTTCGGTCCTGACGTAAGACGCTTCGATGACACGAATATTTATGTTGGTTTTTTTCTCGATCTCAAACCCGAATCTGCTCTAAAAGACGGATCGGCCTTTACCGACATGGAGCAAAAGCTCTTATAAGGCCAAGCGTCATGCAACCCCGCTAGACCTTACACGGTCGAGAACTAGCGCCTCACAACATGTTTTCTCACAGGTTCTATAAGTTTCCTCGGAGCTTCTCAGTGCTGCTGCCCCGAGCATACTGGCTCGAGCCAAGAAAACTCAGCATTGCAAAAGTGAGGGGGCAGCCTGCCAGAGGCCCCTAGAATCTTAGCAAGAGAAGAAACAAGACGTAAAACTAAAAAAATGCCAAACAAGAAAAGCCAGCGCTCGTTGGGGTCAAATACATCGAAATTGACAAAGACCTTCTACACCGATCCCCTCGCCCATGCCATCCAACCAAAAATCGTAGCCTCTCCGCGGCGCTTGATCTAGGCGTTTGTTTTTCCAACAGTCGTCCGAAAACCCACCAACCATCAACCCCGCCCAAGCCCCTACAAGCCATTGCCTTCCCCGTAGTATGGTCCTGCCACGTCAACACCTTCCCTGTAACGTACGTAGCAACCTACTGCGTCTTATATCGGCGTTTGGAAGCCGCCAGACCTTATTTCAAAAGAAAAAACAAAAAAAAAACAGGCTTTCAATGACCGAGCGAACGTGCGCCCGACGAAAACTCAACAGGGTGGCCATGGCCTGCAATTCACGACACTTGTGCGTGTTTCTTCTTTCCCCCGGCGCGCAAGAACTGTGATTGCCGATTGGGCGCTTCGAAAAAAACCCGTCTGTCTTGACGTACGTTGGTAAAACTCAAGGTCGCGAAGCGTGGCAACATGTCTTGGTTTGACGCGCCCAATCGTTGTTTTGTAGAGAGGCTACAGTGCGACCGGAAGGAAGCCGGGCAAAGGGGGAAAGGGTAGAGTGGGTGCGCGGACAACCAGAAAACAGAAGAAAGAAACACCAGGGAATGGGGGAGGAGGAAGGTGCAAAAGCCCTTGTGTGTAGTTCCCTCGAGATCCAAATGTCCGTTTTTTCCAAATACATTTTCTTCCCAGATGGGGGGGGAAATATCCATACTGGACTATTAAACGGGGGGCGTGACACTTGCCACCAAGCCGGCAGAAACAACATGGGCCCTTTTTTCACTTTCCACACTTCACACGACGACGACGACCTCGGCCGCGCGCGCCTCCCAGGCCTCCTTGGCCCTCGCAATCGCCGCGACCGTGGGCGCCATCAGCCGATCGACCTCCTTCTTCCCGCCGCCGCCAACGCCCAACATGCTCTCGTCGAGGCGCATCTTCCTGCCCGTGGCGCGCTGGTGCTGCGCGGCCTGCGCCTTGAGCTCGGCGATGCGGGCGTCGCGGTCCCTTTCGGCGGCCGCGGCGACGGCGGCGATGCGCGCGAGCGACGACGTGAGCGTCCCGAGGAGCGAGGCGATTTCGGCGGCCGACGAGGTGCTGGGCGCGAGGAACAGCGTCCAGAAGTAGTGCAGGAATTCCGTCGTGGTGTTATGCGTGAGGTGCAGCGAGGCCATGGCGCCGGGGGCCAGGGTGGTGGATGCCGAGGGGTCGCCGGATGGCGAGAGGTGCGTGCGCTGTTGGGCGATGAGCGAGGTGACTTGGGCGGAGGCCGCGCGGAGTGCTGCTCTGCTTCCGACGCGGGGGTTGGACGCTTTCTTCGCGGCTACGGCATCAATGTCCATTGCGTCTTCGGCGTTGTCGGAGTCTGAATCGTCCTCGTGAAAGCCGATGGCGGTGGAGAGATCGATGCCGCCGCCTGAGGAGCTCTTGGTCGCGCCGGCTAGACTGTTGCGGAGATCGCTTATAACCTTGCTCGGATCTTGCTTCGCGTAGAGTCGCGCTTCGGCTGAGATTGATGTCTTGTCCCGCGAGCCGAAGAGGTGGTTTTGGTCTTTGATGTTGAGGACAACGCGGTCATCCGTGTCGTCGGCTTGCAGGTCGCGGAGACGAAGTTGGGCATAGGTCTCTTCATCCAAACCGACAGGCCCGTGAGGGTCGCCGTCGGTGGGCGCAACGTTGGCCATCATCTTTTCGCTCATGTTGTTCAAGGCACGCAGTATCGGCACCTTTTCGGACGCGTTGGGGCGCATCGTGAAATCGGGCGCATTGCCTCTGCGCTGGCTGTGGTTTTGTTCATTGCCTTCCAGATCGATGAAGTGAGGGACGTATGTTTCGGCTTGTTTGCTGCGTAGACTGAACTCGTCCATGGAGAGATATTTGTCTAGCACGGCGTCATTGGAGTCG
>Ga0160428_1001994_pt1 | contig 13480 bp, 15 predicted proteins | sample SolpanmetagenomM_FD_108198 | JGI IMG/M metagenome (GOLD analysis project Ga0160428, IMG submission 108198) | Solar panel surface microbial communities from Lawrence Berkeley National Laboratory, California, USA - M | ecosystem: Engineered > Built environment > Solar panel > Unclassified ... | reverse complement strand
TATGCGCCCCTGATGCAGCCGGCCCGCCTGGTCATCTTCACCCGTTATCCCACGCCCGGTGCGGCCAAGACGCGGCTGATCCCGGCGCTCGGCCCTGATGGGGCCGCCGCGTTGCACCGAAGATTGACGGAGCGGACGCTGGCGGTGGCCCGCGCGGCGGATGTGCGGTTCGAGCTATGGACCACCGGCGCCGACCCGGCGGCGTTCCACGACTGGCTCGGCGATGTCACCGTTCGCGAGCAGCCCGGGGGCGACCTGGGGCAGCGCCTGCTGGCCGCGGCGGCGCCCTATCCGGTCATCTTCATCGGCACGGATGCGCCGGACCTGGTGCCGGCCCATCTGCGCACCGCAGCCGATGCGGTGGGGACCGGACGCGCGGTGATCGGGGCGGCGGAGGATGGCGGCTATTGGCTACTCGGCCTGCCCGTTGCCGTGCCCGGCGTGTTCGACGGCATCGCCTGGAGCACGGCCACGGTGTTCGCCGACACGCTCGGCCGCTTGCGCGCCGCCGGCCACGCACCGCTGCGGCTGCCGACGCTGTCGGACCTCGACACGCCGGACGATCTGGCGCGCTGGCCGGACCTGATGCGGTGACTGCTGCGTCGAGTGGTGCGGTGTCGATCGTGATCCCCGCGCTCGACGAAGCCGCCGCCTTGCCCCGCCTGCGCCGTCATCTCGACCTGCTCGACCCGGCACCGGGCGAGATCATCCTGGTCGATGGCGGCAGCAGCGACGACACCGTAGCCGTGGCGCACGAGGCCGGGTTCACGGTGGTGAGGAGCGCCCGCGGCCGGGCACGGCAGATCAATGCGGGCGCGGCAGTGGCCGCCGGCCCGCTGGTGGTCGTGCTGCATGCCGACACGGTGTTGCCGGACGATGCTGTGCTGGTGATCCGCCGCACGCTCGCCGATGCGAGTGTGGCCCTGGCCGGTTTCACGCCGGTGATCTCTGGGCCGGACAAGGTGCGGTGGGCGACCACGGCGCATAACTGGTTCAAGACCTGGTATGCGCCGCTGCTGTTCCGCCCGTCGATGTTCTGCCGTGGCTTGCGTCTGCTGTTCGGCGATCACGCCATGTTCTTCCGGCGGGCGGATTTCCTGGCCGCCGGCGGCTGCGACGAGACGCTGGCGGTGATGGAGGATGCTGATCTCTGCATCCGACTGTCGCGGGCCGGGCGGGTGCGGTTGGTGAACCGGATCGTGATGACCAGCGACCGCCGGGTCGCACTCTGGGGAGAGTGGCGGGCGAACTGGATCTATTTAAGTGTCGGTGTGCGTTGGGGGCTCGGGCGCCGGAAGCGTTTGGACGAGGACTATCCCGACATCCGCTGATTTCAGCCTTTCCCGGAGGGAGTAGCAGGCGGCATGTTCTGCAGTTTTGGGCAGTAGAACGTGCTGCGGGCGGATTGCACCATGCGGGCAACGCCGCCGCACTCCGGTTTACCCGGGCAGGCGGGGCAGGGTTCGCCTTCGCGGCCATAGACCTGCCAGGCATGCTGGAAGTAGCCGAGTTCGCCGCCGGGCTGGACGTAGTCGCGCAGGGTGGACCCGCCATCCGCGATGGCTTCGTTCAGCGTCGCCTTGATTTCCGGCACCAGCCGCCGGGTCGGCACCGTGCCGGCCAGGGCAGTGGGCGCGATGCGGGCGCGGTAAAGCGCCTCGCAGACGTAGATGTTGCCCAACCCGGCCACGAGCTTCTGATCCAGCAGCGCCGCCTTGATCGGCATGCGTTTGCCGCTCAGCGCCGTTTCCAGCACCTTGGGCGTGAAGAACTTAGACAGCGGCTCCGGCCCCAACCCGGCGAGCAGGCGATGATCGTCCTCGTAATTGGTCCGCACCAAGTCGATTGACCCGAAGCGCCGGGGATCGACGAAGGCGACTTCCCAGCCATCGTCGGTCTCCAGCACCACGTGCTCGTGCAATTCGGGGTCGTTCTTGCCGCGGGGACGCAGCGTGATGCGGCCTGACATGCCGAGGTGCAGCAACACGCTGTCATCGTTGTCGAGCCGCATCAGGATATACTTGGCCCGGCGGCGAAAGCCGACCACGCGGGCACCGGTCAGCCGGGCGGCAAGGTTCGCCGGCATGGCCCAGCGCAGGTCGGGCCGCCGCACCTCGGCGCGAATGATCACGCGACCGTCAAGCCGGGCCTGCATCCCGCGCATCACGGTCTCTACTTCGGGGAGTTCCGGCATGGGCGGATTGCTTTATAGATCGACGCCATGAGCGGCAATCCCGAGACGGATTTCGGCTACCGGCAAGTGCCCGTGGCGGAAAAGAAAGACCTCGTGCGCGAGGTATTCCAGAGTGTGGCACCTCGCTACGACTTGATGAACGATCTGATGTCGCTGGGCGTGCATCGCGCCTGGAAGCGCGACTTCATCGCCGGGCTGGACCCGCGGCCGAACCGCACCCTGCTGGACCTGGCGGGCGGCACCGGGGACATCAGCTTCGGCTGGCTCGCCAAGGGAGGCGGGCCGGCGATCCTGTCGGACATCAACCCGGCCATGCTGTCGGTAGGGCAGGAGCGGGCTCGGTCCAAATCCATCGGCACCGTCGATTTCCTGGTCGCCGATGCCGAGATCCTGCCGCTGCCGGATAGCAGCGTCGACCGGGTGAGCATGGCGTTCGGGCTGCGCAACTGCACCGATAAGCTCGCGGTGCTGCGCGAGGCGCATCGGGTGCTGCGGCCCGGCGGGCAGTTCCACTGCCTGGAGTTCTCGCGCGTGCAGGTGTCGGCGCTCGAAGGCGTCTATGACGCTTGGTCGTTCCAGGTGATGCCGTTGCTGGGCAAGGTCGTGGCGGGGGATAGCGAGAGCTACCGCTATCTGGCCGAGAGCATTCGCACCTTCCCGGACCAGGAGACCCTGGCCGGGATGATGCGGGAAGCCGGGTTGTCGCGGGTGAGTTACCGCAACCTGACGGGCGGGATCGCGGCGATCCATCGTGGTTGGCGGCTGTGACCAGCCGACGCGGTTGGCGCCTGTAATGTCGCGCATCCTGCTGATCGTCAGCGGCGGGATCGCGGCCTTCAAGTCGCTGGAGTTGGTGCGGCTGCTGCGCAAGGCGGGGCATTCGGTGACGGCGGTGCTGACCGAGGGCGGCGCGCAGTTCGTAACGCCGCTCAGCCTGCAGGCACTGACGGAAGAGAAGGTCTATTCGGCGCTATGGTCGCTCACCGACGAGAGCGAGATGGGACACATCCAGCTCAGCCGAAGCGCCGATCTCGTCGTGGTGGCGCCGGCGAGTGCGAACATCCTGGCCAAGATGGCCGCCGGGCTCACGGGCGATCTGGCGAGCACGGTGCTGCTGGCGACCGACAAGCCGGTGCTGGTGGCGCCGGCGATGAACGTGCGGATGTGGCAGCACGCGGCGACGGTGGCGAACATGGCGACGTTGCGGGCGCGCGGCGTGGCGGTGATCGGGCCGGACGAAGGCGTCATGGCTTGCAACGAGTTCGGGCCGGGGCGGATGTCCGAGCCGCCCGCTATCCTGCAGGCGATCGAGGCGATGCTGGCGCCAGCAGGGCCGTTGACCGGCAAGCACGCGCTGGTCACCAGCGGGCCTACGCACGAGCCGATCGACCCGGTGCGTTACATCGCCAATCGCTCCTCGGGCCAGCAGGGCCACGCCATCGCGGCGGCGCTGGCGCGGTTGGGGGCGACGGTGACGTTGGTGAGCGGCCCAGTCGGCGTGCCGGACCCGGCAGGCGTGGTGGTGCGGCGGGTCGAGACCGCGGCAGAGATGCTCGCGGCCTGCGAGGCGGCGTTGCCGGCGGACGTCGCCGTGTTCGCCGCGGCAGTGGCGGATTGGCGCGTGGCCGAGGCCTCGGCGCAGAAGATCAAGAAAAGCGGCACCGATGGCCCAGCGCTGACGCTGATCCCCAATCCGGATATCCTGGCCCGGCTGTCGCAACCGGGGCCGCAGCGGCCGCGCCTGGTGATCGGGTTCGCCGCCGAAACCGAGCGCGTGGTCGAGCACGCGACGGCCAAGCGGGCGCGCAAGGGGTGCGACTGGATCGTGGCCAACGACGTCAGCCCGACGACCGGCATCATGGGCGGCCCGGCCAACCAAATCCACCTGCTCAGCGAGGCCGGCGCTGAGACGTGGCCGATGATGAGCAAGGTGGCGGTCGCCGAACGGCTGGCCGAGCGGATCGCGGCGACGCTTGTCGGAGCGGGGGCATGAACGTCGAGCTACGGGTGCTTGACTTGCGGCTGCACGACTGGGGGCTGCCGACCTACCAGTCGGCGCATGCCGCGGCGATCGATCTCCACGCATGTCTGGACGCGCCCTTGACGATCGCCCCGGGCAGTCCGGCAGTGCTGGTGCCGGCCGGTTTCGCGATCCACATCGACGATCCCGGCGTCGCGGCGCTGATCCTGCCGCGCTCGGGGCTCGGGCATAAGAAGGGCTTGGTGCTCGGCAACACTGTCGGCCTGATCGATCCGGACTACACCGGCCCGATCATGGTGAGCGCCTGGAACCGCAAAACGGACGGCGAGGCGATCATCCTGCAGCCCGGCGAGCGGTTCGCGCAGATGATGTTCGTCCCCGTGATCCGCCCGGCACTGCAACTCGTCGCGTTCTTCTCGGCCAGCTCGGCGCGCGGCACCGGCGGCTTCGGATCGACCGGCGCCAGCTGACGTTGACCCCGATCCAGCAATGCTGGATCGTCCGCTCACGAACCGGCACTCACCCGGCAGCGACCAAAAAGGGGGCGTCATGCGGCTTATCCAGAGAACCTTTGCGTTGGGGGTCGTCGCTCTCGCACTCTCGGGTGGCGGCGCGATCGCCTCGCCATTCACCGTCACGACGACGGGAATCGTCACCTCGGGTAGCGATCCCGCCAACCTGATCGGCGCCGGTTCGGGCCTGGTCGGCAGCACCTACACGCTCAGCGTCGCCTATGCCGGCCTTGGACAGGGCTACTTCACCGATGGCGGCGGTCAGTTCGCGATCGACAGCGGCGACACCATTCCCGGCGCGATCCGGCTGACGATCGGCGGCACGACGCTGACGACGATCCTGTCTGCCAACACGGCGACAACGCTGGTCCAGGATTCATCAGACCTCAGCGCCAGCAATGCCGGCAATGATGCGGCCGGTAATTTCGCCTATGCGCTGCAGAACCTCAGCGCCTTCTCCTCAGTCATTCCCTTTGCCGACCTGCAGAGCGGGTTCAGCTATCGGCTGACCGGTCTCGACACCGGCGTCGACAGCTACAGCTTCTCCAACGCGACCAACACCGCCACCGCGAGCTTCAGCGGGACGGAAGGCAGCATCAGCTTCGCCGTGCCGGAGCCGGCGACCTGGTCGGTTCTGGGTCTCGGGTTGCTCGGGCTCGCGATCGTTCGGCGTCGCCGGGTGGCATGGATGCTCGGCGGATGCGTGCTGTCGGTCAGCACGGTGGTGATCGCCGGGCCGGCAGCGGCGGCCAATCCGGTGTGCAACCCGCTCACTTACGGCGCGATCGGCGACGGTGTGACGGACAACACGGTGGCGCTGCAGACCGCTATCGATCGATGCGCGGCCGCGGGCGGCGGCATCGTCCCGCTCGCCAAGCTCGCCGGGCAGTCTGGCAGCTACCTGATCCGGCCGATCCAGTTGCGCAGCCACATTGTGCTGCAGATCGGCGCCGGCACCGTGCTGCAGGGCACCAGCGACGAAAGCCAATATACCCCAGCCTTTATCGACTACCCATATCGCCTCGGCGCCCCGTTTGAGGCGCTGATCTCGGCCTATCAAGCGACCGACGTCGCCATCATCGGCCCGGGCACGATCGACGGCGCCGGCAACCAGCTACAGCCCGGCGGTGGCCCTAGCTGGTGGACGCAGGCTAGCGGCTACAACGCAATCCATACCGGCGCCACCAACGCCACGACCGGGATCGCCTACTATCAAGCGCCATACGACGACGTGCCGACGTCGAACGGCATGCCGCGGCCCTGGCTGGTCGAGTTCTATCAATGCGCCAACGTCAGCGTCAGCAACGTCACGCTGACCAATTCGCCGATGTGGCACCTGGCGCTGCGGTTCAGCGACAAGATCAACGTGACCGGGCTGACGGTGCTGGCACCGGGCAATTCGCCCAACACGGACGGAATCGATCTGGTCGGGTCCACCAACGTCACCATCGCTAATGCCAACCTGTCGGACGGCGACGACGACGTGGCGATCAAATCCGGCCTGCCGCTCAACGCCCAGGTGCCAAATGATCCCAAGGAGGCCGGCCTGCCGGTGCGGCCGACGTCGAACGTGGTCATCACCAACTCGGTGATCGGCAACGGACACGGCATCTCGATCGGCAGCGAGGCCGCCTACGGCGTCAACACCGTGCTGATCCAGAACCTGACCTATACCGGCACCGCCGACGGGTTCCGGATTAAGACCGGGTGCGATCGGGGCAGCAACATCTACAACGTCACCCTGCGCAACATCGCCATGACCAACGTGGCGCTGCCGCTCAGCATCCAGGCGTTCTACCCCGGCTCCGCCGCGCCCAATCCTCCACCGGCGCCGATCACGCCGACGAGCAGCACGCCGTATGTGCACGACGTGACCATCACCGGCCTGACCGCGACGGGCGCTACGGGCCAGAGCGTGATCGAGGGGCTGCCAGAATCCTGCCTGCTGCGGGTCAACCTGACGAATGTCAGCATCGCGACGAGCAACAAGGGCTTGGCCCTGGAGAGCCTCACCGGCACGTTCAACAACGTCACCAGCACGCCCGGCAACGGCCCATCGGTGCCGTTCGTGGTCAACGAGAACGTGTCGATCGTATCGCAGGGCACGACGTCGACCGGGCTAAGCAGCGGACCCGGAACGGCGGTGGCGTGCAGCAGCCAAAACCAGCAATACTGAGTCCTATGAACAATTCATTCCATATCGCTGTATTGCCCGGCGAGGGCGTCGGGCTCGAGGTGACGGCGGCGGCGCTGCACGTGCTGGACGCGGTCGAGCGGCGGTTCGGCATCGCCTTGCGGCAGGAGCCGATCCAGGGCGGCGCACTCTATTATAAGGAGCATGGCTCGACGCTCGAGCCGGACGGAATGCGCCGGGCCGGCGCGGCGGACGCGATGCTGTTCGGCGCGATGGGGTGGCCGGAGATTCGATTCACGGACGGAACGGAGATCACGCCGCAGATCGACATCCGCGGCGAGTATAACCTGTTCGCCGGCGTACGGCCGATCCGCGCCATTCCAGGCGTTCCCGTCGCGCTGGCCGATCCGCGCGCGGCGGGCATCGACTTGGTGATCCTGCGCGAGTCGACCGAAGGCATGTTTGCGCGCCGGAGCGAGGGCGTGGTTACGGCGGATCATGCGACCGACACGATGGTGATCACCCGATCGGTCACCGAGCGCCTGACGCGGTTCGCCTGCGACCTGGCGCTGCGGCGCAAGGCCACCCGGGGAACGCCGGGCCGGGTCACGCTGGTGGACAAGGCCAACGTGTTCCGCTCGTTCGCCTTCATGCGCGAGGTGTTCCTCGAGACGGCGGCGCAGTCGCCCGAGGTGGAGGCGCGGGTGCATTATGTGGACGCGATGGCGCTCGACCTGGTGCGGCGGCCCTGGGAGTTCGACGTGCTGCCGATGGAGAACCTGTTCGGCGACATCCTGTCCGATCTCGGGGCCGGGCTGATCGGCGGCATGGGCTTTGCGCCCTCGGCCGATATCGGCGATGCGCACGGGCTGTTTCAACCCAGCCACGGCACCGCGCCGGACATCGCGGGGCAGGGCGTGGCCAACCCGACGGCGGCGATCCTGTCGGCAGCGATGATGCTGGAGTGGCTCGGCACCACGCGCTCGAGCCAGGCATGCCGGGATGCGGCCGTGGCGATCGAGGGCGCCGTGGACTTGGCGTTCAGCACCAAAGGACTGCGCACGCGCGACATTGGCGGCGGCAGCAGGACGCGGGACGTCGCCGAGACGGTGGCCGACCTGATCGCCGCCGGGAGCCACGACCGCCCGTGAGTCACGCGTCGGCCCGTCGGGGCATGTCGCGGATCGAGATCGCCGTCATCGGCTTGGCGGTCGCGATCCTCGCCGCATTCGCCGGGTTGATCCCGCTGGGCACGTGGCGCGTCGATGAATATCACGATTTCGGCCTCTACCGGCTGCGCGGATGGTCATTCTTCTTCGAGCGATTGTTCACTTGGAGCCCGCGCCCGCTGTCGGAGGTCATCGCCGGGCTGTATTATCTCGCCGAGGAAGGTACTGGGCGACAGCTACTGGCGCCGTTCCTGTCCCTGATGTGGCTGCCGTTGCTGCTCGGGCCCGTTCTCCACGTATGGCGCGGACGATCTGGGGCGGTGGGGCCGCGTCTGTTGGTCGTTGCCGCCGTTCTTTGTTTCTTCCTGGTCGGTCATCCCGTCGCGGAAGTGTTCTATTGGCCGATGGGGTCCGTCGCCTATGCGACGACGTTGGCGGCGATCGTAGCGCTCACCTATCAGGTCATCGACGGGCGCTGGATGGTTGGACAGGGCCGAACGTTCTGTATCGTCGCCCTGCTCTGCGCCGCCGGTTCGGCTGAACTCGGCGCGATCATGGCCATCTACTTCGCCGGCATCATGGTCATGCTGCACCTTGCGGGACGGATCGGAACGCCGGCGGATGCACGGCCCTGGTTGGTGCCGCTGGTGTTCGGAATCGTGGTGATGATCGCGCTCGCGCTCGGACGCGGAAGGTTGGACGAGAACATCGTCTATGCGGGAGTCTCGCCCAATCCGACCTATCTGAAGCACCCGATCGCCAGCGTGCTTCGGACTTTTCCGACATATTTCCGCCAACTGGTCGTGCTGAACGGAACGGTTTTGGGCCGATCGGCATTCGCCTGGGGCGCCCCAATCAAAGCTGGAATCTGCGTCGGCCTGCTGGCCGTGATCTGGGCCGCGCCCGGTATCATGCTAACCCGGCAAACACGCTGGGTCCTGGGTGGCCTGCTGCTCGCCTTGCAAGCGACGTTCTTCACGTCGATCGCCGGCTCCTACTACAAATTCGGCCTCGTCTGCTGCGAGCGGCATGACACGATGCGGCAATGCCTCATGGTGCTGAGCATCCTTTCCGCCGTGACGCTAATCGCCAGCATGTTGCCGAGGGTGCAGCGGCCGGATCGCCTGTCGATCGCCGGTGCGGGTATTCTCGGTCTGACTCTGCTGGTGTCGCTGGCTCGGGAATTACCCGGCATGCAGACGGCGTATACAGCCTGGTCCACCTCCATCATGGTCCGCCATGCCAACTGGGATTCCGGACATGCACCGGGCGAGCGGATGACCTTGCTGATGATGCCGTTGCTGCCGGTGGTCGATGGCCTGGTGCCACCCGAGCGCGGGACGCTGCGGCGAGACGCGCATCCGCCTTGGATCTGGGATCTCGTCATGACCTTTTTCGACAAGCAGGAAATCGAACTCAAGCCAGTGACGCAGATGCCGTGATCGCGCGACCAGCGATCCTCCTGGTTGCTGTAGCCGGCCTCTACTTCGTGCTGGCTGGCGAGGTCAGCCAGGCGGAGGTGATCGCGTTGCTGCCCGTGCTGCTCCTGGCGGCCATCTACGATCGCGCGGGTACGAAGGCCCAATTCGTCCCGCTGCGGATCGGGATAAAGGGCGTTTCGGTGCTGGCCCGCAGCGTTCTTGCGATCGTGCCCGAGATGTGGCGCGTCGGTGGCGCGTTGTGTCGATGCATCCACCACCCTGCCGCGACTTCACCGGGAACGATTCTGTCCGTGCCGTTTCGGTTCGGTGCGCTGAAGGCCGAAGATGTCGGACGCCGGGCTGCAGTGGTGACGGCGGTTTCTCTGGCGCCAAATGGCATCGTGTTGGGCATGGCTCATGGGACGGACGAATTGATCGTCCATCAACTCGTGCAGCGGCCACTCGGGGGTGGCGCGGAGTGGCCGGGTTGAGCGTGTGGTCGTTCGGGGTATGGGCGCTGCTGCCGGCGCTGGCGGTGTCGGTCTGGTGCGCGATACGGGGCAGCGTGGCGCATCGGGTCGTCGCGGTTCAGCTTGCGAGCGCGATCATCAGCGCCATGCTGGTGGCGATGAGCTTCGCCTTTGATCAGAATTCGTATGTGTCATTGGCCGTGGCGCTGGCGATGTTGAACGTGGTTGGAACATTCGTGATCGCGTCGGCGGTGGAGCGATGGTTGTGATTGCCGGTGTATTTGTCGTGGCAATGATCGCGGTCGCGTGGCTGGGGGCGGCCGGGTTCGCGCGGCTGCGGGCACCGCTGGATCGGCTGCATTGCGTGACGTTCGTCAATGCGGGGTGCGGGCTGGCGCTGCTGGCTGCGTCGCTGGCGGCGGACGGTGTGTCGAACCGGACGGCGAACATCCTGCTGGTGCTCGCAATCAACCTATTCGGCGGCGCGGCGGCGTCGCACGCGGTCGGGCGGGCGCTGCGGATCCGCGGATCGTTGCCGGAGATCGACTGAGGTGCTGATCGACGTTCTGCTGCTCATGCTGGCAGTCACCGGCACGGGCGTGGCACTCAGCCGGCAGCCGGTTCGCCAGGTGATCGCACTCGGGGCCAACGGGCTGGTGCTGACATTGTTGTTCATGGCGCTGCAGGCGCCGGACGTTGCGTTCGCGCAGATCGTGGTCGGCACGGCGGCGGTGCCGATGCTGTTCCTGGCGGTCCTGGCGAGCATGAAGATGGATCGTCGACCGGAAGGCCGGCGGGAGTGAGCCCGCGGGTGCGTGTGGCGCTGTTCGGTGCCGCCGCGCTGGCGGTGTTGCCGGCGCTTTTCCACGTCCTGCCGCATCTGCCTCGCTTCGGCGATCACCCTTCGCCATACGGCGATGCCGTTACGGCGTCGGCACCGGTGGCGAGGCAGACGCAGAACATCGTCACGGCGCTGAACTTCGACTATCGCGGCTTCGATACGCTGGGCGAGGAGTTCATCCTGCTTTGTGCCGTTACCGGCGTGACCGTGCTGCTGCGCGGCGCGCGCGGGGAGGAAACGAGTGCCCGGCCCGGTCAGGTCGACGGGCGACCGGTCCTGCCGCCGAGCGAGTCCGTGACGCTGATCTCGCGAGTGCTGGGCGTGATGGTGCTGGTGTTTGGTTTGTCGACCTCCCTCCATGCGACCTCGACTCCCGGGGGCGGGTTCCAGGGCGGCGTGGTGATCGCGTCGGGCTTTCTGCTGGTGCTGCTGGGCGAAGGTTATCGGGGGTGGCGGGGCGTGATCCGGTCCGAGTTCATGGACGGACTTGAGGCGTTCGGCGCGATGCTGTTCGCGGTGTGCGGGTTCGCCGGGCTGTGCGTCGGGATGCCGTTCATGACCAACGTGTTGCCGCTCGGGACGGCCGGGTCGGTGTGGGCCGGCGGGTTGATGCTGGTGATCAATGCCGGCGTGACGTGCGCGGTCGGTGGTGGATTCGCGGTGCTGTTCCTCGAGTTTCTGGAAGAAACGCGCGTCGATCCGGGAGCGGAGGGGTGACGGTGGGTTGGCTGCCTTGGGTGGTCGCGGCGTGGCTGTTCGGGATCGGGCTCTACGGGATCGTCACCAGCCGCCATTACGTGCACCTGATCGGCTGCCTCGCCGTTGTTCAATCGGCGACCTATGTACTGCTGCTGTCGATCGGCTACCGACACGGCGCGGGACCCCCCTTCTTTCATCCGAAGCCGCCGGGGACACCTGCGGTCGATGCCGTCGTCCAGGTTCTCGTGCTGACCGACATCGTCGTCGGCGCGACCGTCACGGCGTTGCTGTTGGCGCTGGTGCAGCAATTGCAGCGGCGGCGGGGCGTGGTGGATCCGCAGCAGGCGGCGCCGCTCAGGTGAACATCACCGTTCTTTCGCCACTGCCAGTCGCGATCCCGCTCTCCGTCGCGGCGCTGCTGCTCGGCTTCAGCAAGAAGCTACCGGGTCGCACGCCGGACATCCTGGCCATCGGGACCGCTGCCGTCACGGCGGTGCTGTGCTTCCTGCTAGCGCGGGCGGTCGCGGTCTCGGGGCCGTTCACCTACTGGTTCGGTCAGTAGAGCACCATCGGCGACCAGGTCGTCGGCATCTCCTTCGTCATCGACTTGGCAAGCGCCGGCGTGGCCATGATCATCGCGCTGCTGTTCACGGCGACGCTGGTGTTCTCCTGGGGCTTCTTCCAGAAGGTGCATGCGCATTTCCACGTGTTGATGCTGGTGTTCATGGCCGGGATGGTCGGCTTCTGCCTCACCGGCGACCTATTCAACATGTTCGTGTGGTTCGAGTTGATGAGCGTCGCCGGGTTCGCGGCAACTGGCTATGCGCTGCGCTCGTCGGCCATTGCGGGAGCGCTCAACTTCACCGTGGTGAACACGGTGGGCGCTTACGTATTCCTGTCCGGCATTGCGCTGCTCTACGGGCAGATCGGTGCGCTGGACCTGGTGGCGCTCGGGCGGGGCGTGGCGGCCGATCCGGGCAATCCCGTCGTGATCCTCGGCTTCGTGTTGCTCGCGACCGCGTTGCTGACCAAGGCGGCGCAGGTGCCGTTCCAGATGTGGCTGGGCGATGCGCATGCGGTGGCGCCGAGCCCGATCTCAGTCATTTTCTCCGGTGCAATGGTGTCGATCGCGTTGTTCGGCCTGGGCAAGCTGGGCTTCCGAGTGTTCGGCGGCGCGCCCGAGATCGTTCACGGGGTTCAGACGATGCTGCTGGCGATCGGGCTGATAAGCGCCGTGGTGGGGGCAATCCTGGCGTTGGGTCAGCGGCACATCAAGCGGTTGCTGGCGTTCTCGACCATCTCGCATGCGGGGATCATGCTGGCCGGGTTGTCGCTGATGTCGCGCGACGGGGCGGCCGGGCTGCTGGCGTATCTGAGCGGACATGGGATGGTCAAAGGCGCGATGTTCATGCTGGCCGGGTTCGTCGCGGCCAAGTGCGGCGGGATCGACGAGTTGACCATGCGCGGCCGAGGAAAGCCGTTCTGGCCGGTGGGGATTCTGATGGCGGTCGGCGGGCTGGTGCTGGCCGGGTTGCCGATCGGGCCGATGGATGAAGGCTTCAAGTTGATCGAGTTGGGGGCGACGCAGGCGGGGCGGGGATGGATCACGCTGCCGATCCTGTTCAGCGCGGCGCTGACGGGGGCGGCGGTGTTGCGGATCGCGGGCCGGATCTTCGCCGGGTGGGGCGCGCTGCCTGGGCAGGAGCAGCATGGCGAGACGGAAGAGGAACACGAGCCCGGCGAGCAGCCCGTGTCGCTGCTGGCCGGACCGGCGGCCGTATTACTCCTGATGGGCTTGATCGGATGGGACCACCGCGGCGCTTGGGCGAGCCAGGCGGCGTCGGCCCTGATGGCCCAAGCCGTGCAGCCGCCACCGGTGCTGCATGGAGGAGCGGGACCATGGGTCGCGATGATGGCGGCGGTCGCGATCGCCGCTTTCGAGCTTAGCCGGGAACACCTGCCGCGGGTGCTGGTGGATGGGTTCGAGGCGATCCGCAGGCCGCCGACGCGGTTGCTGCAGTTGATGCACAGCGGATTGGTGACGGATTACGTCACGTGG
>Ga0160428_1001993_pt1 | contig 13486 bp, 14 predicted proteins | sample SolpanmetagenomM_FD_108198 | JGI IMG/M metagenome (GOLD analysis project Ga0160428, IMG submission 108198) | Solar panel surface microbial communities from Lawrence Berkeley National Laboratory, California, USA - M | ecosystem: Engineered > Built environment > Solar panel > Unclassified ... | reverse complement strand
GCGCCAATGGGGACGGAACTACAGTTTCTTCGACGCACCTGTCGGGCTGATTTTCACGATCGATAAGGAGCTGGACTCGATGTCGTTCCTCGACATCGGCATGTTCATGCAGACGTTCATGCTGGCGGCAAAGGATCGCGGACTGGATACCTGCGCCCAAGGTGCCTGGAATCTGTTCTGGACTGCGACCCGGCGCGTCCTGTCGATATCGGAGAGCGAGCATATCATTGCTGGCATGGCGCTCGGTTATGCCGATGCCGATGATCCCGTGAACGGCGTGATCGCGCCACGAGAGCCGCTCGAACAGATCGTCACCTTTCACGATGACGGGCGCTGAGCACAATCGAGCAGATGACCGGAAGCCGGCCCCTCAGCGGCAGATTTGGCGCTCCCGAAAGCGGTCGCTCGTTCATGCGCCAATGGCTTGCGGGTGGAACCGGGGGCAGACTAGCCTGGGTGGCATGCCCCGGAGGACACGGCGGCTGCCAACCGATATAAGCTCAGGATGACCCGGCTGCTCCTGCAGCCAAGTCCGTTTGAAGCTTAGTTGAATCGGTAGGATCCTGAATTACAGTGAATTATCGTCATTCTTTCCACGCCGGCAACAGCGCCGATGTCGTGAAGCATAGCCTGCTGATCGGCCTGGTTCGCGCCTTGCAGCAAAAGCCGGGCGCGCTGACCCTGATCGACACCCACGCCGGCTGCGGGCTCTACGATCTTGGCGGCGAGCAGGCCAAACGGACCGGAGAAGCCGCGCACGGCGTGCTGCGGGCCTTTGCCGACAGCGACTCCCTGCTGGACGACTATCGCGGCGCCGTACAAGCGGTGAATGTCGGTACGGAGCCACACCTCTACCCCGGCTCGCCGCTGTTCCTGGCGCAGCTCCTTCGCCCGCAGGACCTGCTGGTGCTGAATGAAAAGCATCCCGAGGACGCCCGTGCCCTGCGGGGCGCGATGCGCGGTACGCCTGCTGCCGTGCATGAGCGCGATGCCTACGAGCTTTGGCTGGCGTTGCTTCCGCCCCGTACGGCTCGCGGCGTGGTGGTGGTCGATCCGCCATACGAGCAGACCGACGAACGCGACCGCATCACCGCCACCCTCGCCGCGGCGCACCGGAAATGGGCGCATGGCGTGACGATGATCTGGTATCCGCTAAAAGACCGGGCGACGCACCAGCGGTGGAAGAACCGCTTAGGTAAGCTCGGCATCCCGAAACTCATGTCGGTGGAGCATTGGTTGTATGATGCCGATCAGCCCGGCATCTATAACGGTGCGGGCGTCTTTATCGTTAATCCGCCCTACGCCTTCACGCAGGGGCTGCCGCCTCTGCTGGAGGCCCTCCGCATCGCATTGGCGCCGGACGGGCACAGAGGCGAGATAACAGCTGACTGGCTGGACAATTAAGGATGAGCCGGGCCCGTATTCAGTCACCCGGATCCATCCGTCACGCTGATCCGCGTTCGGGTAATCGGCGGGGGCGCTACAATGGCTGACTTGGTCCGCGTTCAGCTTGGGATTGCGGCGTGTCGGCGCCGGGCGTGTTTCGGCTCTCATCCTACCGGTTACGTCAATTGCCTTCGGCATCGACCGTGAACATCACCGGCTTGCCCCGCGATGTCGGCTCCCAACCGGCCGCAAGGGCCGCTCGTACACACCGGGCAATGGTCGCGCCATCAAGTTGCAGACGGCCGCGTGGCAACCCCTTCAAAAGCCGCTTGGCGGGCGGAAACTCGACCCATGCTTCGCGCTTGGCGCCGCGCTGGAGAAGTGAAATCGTCATCCCCTTCCATCCCTCGTCATCTGACTGACGCGGTTCGCGTTGGAGGCTCCAATCATATGTGGCGCCATCGACCTCGACCGCACCCCCGTTGCTTTGCGACTTTGACATGTGGCGAGTTTAGCAGGTCGGCGCGTCGTGACACAGCCCCCGGGCTGTATAGCCTCCAAGCTGATGCAGGCGGACTTCCGAATTGGGGCGCGTCTACGCAATGACCCACCTCCGGTCGTTCGGCAGTCGCTTGCGACTTGCCAGAAGCGGACGCTCATTCATGTTGGTGCTGCGCTCGCTTGGCGATCAGCTGAATGCCGTGGCACGCGCAGCATGCGTAAGGAAGATCGCTCCGTTCGCGGGCTTGACCGGGTTGCTTGCGGGGCCGACGTAGGCCGGATGACCGATCTAAGGGCTGCGGTGCTGTCCCTGCTCGCGCGCCGCGCACCTGACGCGACGATCTGCCCGAGCGAGGTGGCGCGCGTGATCGCGCCGGACTGGCGCGGCGCGATGCCTGTGGTCCACGCGGCGGTAGACGGGCTGGTCAAAGACGGACTGGTGCGGCTGAGCTGGAAAGGACGGCCGCTAGCAACGCGATCGGGACCGTACAGGATCGGCCGTCTCAGCGACGATTGAGGCAAAGCCCCCCTCCCGCGACCGTCACCGCTGGGCTATCGCGGAACGATGGCGAAAAAGAAGCGCTACCTGACCGCGACGATGGCCGATGGCTACGTAAAGACGATCGGTCCTACTGCCGCGCCGTTCACGCATTACTGGCGGATCGTCGCGCATCTGCATGACGGCAAAACCGAGGTGTTCTGGGGTCACGCCACCTCCGCGAAGGAGGCCACGGGCAAGAAGGCGCTGACAGAACAGGCGGCGAGGCGACACGGATGGAAGCGCTTTGATTTCGAGGTCGTCGAGCTCACTGAAGACTGACGTCTTAATCCTGCGGGCGGGTGCGAGCCACAACCTGCCATTCACACCCGCTTCGTCGCCGTCCGACTTCAGACATTCATTCATATCCGGCAAGGGTGCGCATCGCCAAAGCGGTGCCTGCATCGCGGCGCCCCTGGGCCGACCTTTTCGCCCATGAACTATCGACGATGCCACACACAGAGGGCCCTATCTTCGTCGCTGATCGCAACTCCCGGCACGTCCAAACCATTCAACAGGCACAGACCACATCGGAGACGTACCATGAAGACCCGCAAGCTCGGCCGGCAAGGCCTGGAAGTCTCGGCATTGGGGCTTGGTTGTATGGGCATGTCCGATTTTTACGGGGGCCGCGATGATGAGGAATCGGTCGCCACGATCAACCTGGCGCTCGACCGCGGCGTGACCTTCCTCGACACCGCCGACATGTACGGCGTCGGTGCCAACGAGGAATTGGTCGGGCGCGTCGTGCGCGAGCGACGCGAATGGGTGGTCGTCGCGACTAAATTCGGCATCGTACGCAGCGCCGATGGCAATGCGCGCGGCATTAGCGGCAGGCCGGATTACGTCCGTCAGGCGTGCGACGCCAGCCTGCGTCGCACCGGCCTCGACGTGATTGACCTCTATTATCAGCACAGGGTCGACCCCGACGTGCCGATCGAGGAAACGGTCGGCGCGATGTCCGAACTCGTCACCGCAGGCAAAGTGAAGTATCTCGGCCTTTCGGAGGCCGCACCCGACACGATCCGCCGCGCGCACGCCGTGCATCCGATCACCGCATTGCAGACGGAATATTCGTTGTGGACGCGAGATCCGGAGGACACGATCCTGCCGACAGTGCGGGAACTCGGCATCGGCTTCGTACCCTACAGCCCGCTTGGACGCGGGTTCCTGACAGGACAAATCAAGAGGCCGGACGATCTCGCCGCCGATGACACGCGGCGCAATCATCCCCGCTTCCAAGGCGAGGCGTTCCAACGCAATCTCGATCTCGTCCGCGAGATCGGCACCATGGCCGCCGACAAGGGCTGCACGCCCGCGCAACTCGCGCTTGCCTGGGTAATGGCGCAGGGCGAGGACATCGTTCCGATCCCCGGTACCAAGCGGCGCACCTATCTCGAAGACAACCTCGGCGCGCTCGACGTCGCGTTAAGCGTCGCTGATCTGGCGCGGATCGACGACGTGCTGCCGCCCGGTGCGGCGAGCGGCACCCGCTATCCCGCTGCGACGATGGCGAGCGTCAACCGGTGAGTACGTCTTCCTTTGAAGCCATTGCGCCGGGCAATCTTGCCGTCGTCACCGGCGGCGCGAGCGGTATCGGTCTGGCGGCGGCGCGGGCCTTCGCTGCTCGGGGCATGCGGATCGCGCTGGTGGACCGGCCGGGCGACCCGCTCGACGAGGCGGCCGCCTCGATTCACGGTGCAACCGCCCACGGCGTCGATGTTGCGGATGCGACTGCAATGCGTGCGCTGGCGGGGCAGATCGGCCCCGTCTCGGTCCTGATGAACAATGCCGGCATCGGCCAGGGTGGCGACGTATTCGCCGATAGCGAGACCTGGCATCGCGTCATCGACGTCAACCTGATGGGCGTGCTGCACGGCGTGCAGGGCTTTGCCCCCGCGATGGTCGAGGGTGACGCACCGGGCCTCATCGTCAACACCGGTTCCAAGCAGGGCATCACTCAGCCGCCGGGTAACACCGCCTACAACGTCAGTAAGGCGGGCGTGAAGGCGCTGACCGAGGGCCTTGCACATTCCCTGCGCGAACGTACCGGCGAGCGGGTCACCGCACATCTGCTGATCCCCGGCTTCACCTATACCGGCATGACCTCTCCGCGCCCCGAAAAGCCGGCAGGTGCCTGGACCCCGGAACAGGTCGTCGACCTTATGGTCGAACGCATCGCACGCGGGGATTTTTACATCCTGTGCCCGGATAACGAGACCGATCCGGAACAGGATGCCAAGCGGATCGCCTGGGCGGCAGCCGACATCATCGAGAACCGTCCCGCTCTTTCGCGCTGGCACTCCGATCATGCGGCCGAGTTCGCGCGCTATATGGATAAAGACGGGTGAGGAGCGGGTTCATCGGCCCAGGATAGGTAGGCACTCTCATCGCCAGACGCACTGTTTTGCTGGCATGACCCAAAGCCGGACATTCACCGGTAGTTTGATCTTCTCCGATGCGGACGCTCGTTCATCGCGATGATCGGTGGCGCGGAGGGCCCAAGTTTGACGCCACATCTCATAGCGGCGAGCCGCATGCTCCCGTTTGCCCGCGCAATGATCGTTTAGGTCGGGTGGGCGCGGTTGGGAGTGGCAGTCTGCGACGGCGCGGTGCCAGTGCCCGTCAATCCCCGCCATGGCTGCCAAATCGATCGCGCCAAGCCGGACACTGCCAGGTCCGGTCGGGGGTTACGGATGACCTCCACGCTAGTAACCATTGGTACTTAGGCACTATTCGCGCAACGCTGTCCGCGTGAACCTTGCTGGACGTTACGCGTTCGATCCGGCCTGGGCAGCCCCCCGCGATGTGCGCTTACGCAGTCAAACGGGTGCGACCAGAGACAATTGGATGGAGAGACAGTATGAGTGATGGCAATCGTAGCGGGTACGGTGACACTGCCTCGGATCGTGGACTTTCGGGAAGCACCGCTGGCGCACTGGACGGACACGACGATCCGAACCGCGGCCCTCTGGATCGTGCGGCCAATGCGCTCACGGGCGGCACTGGCGGCGTCGGCGCTGCGATGAATCATGACGATCCCGATCGTGGACCGCTGGACCGCGCCGCCAACGCGATGAGCGGCACGGACGATCCGAACCGGGGTCCGCTCGACCGTGCGGCGAATGCCATCACCGGCGGCACCGGCGGTGTCAGCGCCGCGATGGGCCACGACGATCCTAACCGCGGCCCGCTCGATCGTACGGCGAATGCGGTGACTGGCGGCGCCGGCGGTGTGGCAGCGGCGACGAGCGGCGGATCCTATAGCGGATCCGGTGGCACCGTTTCGGCGATGTTCGACAGCGAGGCCGAAGCGCAGCGCGCGGTCGCTGATCTGCGCAGCGCTGGTGTCGACGACAGCGCACTGTCCGTCATCGCGCGCAGCAACGGCACGACGACCGCACGCGATGTGGACGGCACCGTAACCGATGAGCATCACGAGAACCTCGCGCGCGGCATCCTGGGCGGCGGTGCGCTGGGCGCAGGCCTGGGCGTGCTTGCTCTCGCGATCCCCGGCGTCGGTCCGCTCGTGGCGGCGGGCGCAATCGCGGCCTCCGCGGTTCCCGGCGCAATGGCGATCGGCGCGGCCGCCGGTGCGGCAGCCGGCACCTTCAACGAAACGCTGAAGGATCACGGGATCAGCGATGAAGACGCGTCCTATTACGGCGACCACCTTACCGGTGGCGGTGTGCTGGTGACGGTCAGCGGCAGCGCAGCCAACGGCGATGCAGACATCAGCGGTATTCTGCGCCGCAACGGCGGGCATAACGTAAGCAATCCCCGCACCGGGTCTCTTTGACCGCACTGGACGACCGGGGGCTGATGCTCCCGGTCGTTCTCCCAAGACCTGATGCCAGGCAGATGGAATTGACGCGCGGCCGGCTGGGCCTGCCCCTTCGACTTCCCCTGAGCGCTCATGGCGCACTGCCGAGGCATGGAGCACGAGAATGAACGTCGTCACGTCAGCGCGACACGCGCATCGGCATGTCCGCTGCATCCATCGTCCTCTTCGGTGAACAGGGCTGTCCCGGCAGTTCCCGTGACGACGGTTCCGCGCCCTTTAGGGAAGAGCGGTATCGAGCGGCTGGTGCCATGGCTGGTGGCCGTCATCGCCGCGTCGACGCTCTACTTCGCGCAGGCCGTACTCGTTCCGATCACGCTGGCGATCCTTCTCTCCTTCCTGCTGTCGCCCATCGTCGCGGCGTTTCGCCGCGCGCGGCTGCCTCGTGCGTTCGCTGTCCTCCTTGCGATGGTGATGGCCCTATCCGGCATAGCGGCGACGACGGCTATCATCGCGACCCAGGCTGCCAGCCTGAGCAAGGATGCACCGCTTTACGCGCAGCGCATCACCGAAAAGGCGGCGCGGCTGCACCAGGGCGTGCAGCAGCGCTTCGGGTTTCTGCTGCACGAAAGCCAGGACGGTGGCGGTGGACATCGCAAGGCGTTGCGCGCGCGCCAGGAGAGTGCCCGGGCTCTCTCCTCACGACCGACCACCAATGCCATTCCGGTGGAGGTCCGGACCCCGGCGCTGACGCCGATAGAAGAAGTTCGGGCGTTTGTCGTGCCGGCGCTCGCCCCGCTCGAAACGGCGTTGATCGTCCTCATCGTCACGGTGTTCATCCTTTTCCAAAAAGAGGATCTCCGCGACCGATTGATCCGGCTGATGGGCGCCGCTGACCTGCACCGTACGACCCTCGCTCTCGACGACGGTGCCAAGCGCCTCAGCCGCTACTTCTTTTCCCAGTTCATCGTAAATTGCAGCTTCGGCGCGGTGATCTGGGGCGGCCTCTTCGTCATAGGCGTGCCGTCGCCCGGTCTGTGGGGCATCCTCGCGGGCCTGCTGCGGTTCATACCGTATGTAGGCACGGTGGTGGCGCTGCTGGGGCCGCTTGCATTGGCGGCCGCGGTCGATCCCGGCTGGGCGATGGTCGCTTGGGTGCTGCTGCTCTTCGTGATCGTCGAGCCGATCGTCGGCTACGTTATCGAGCCCCTTCTCTATGGGCATTCCACCGGCATCTCTCCCTTGTCGGTCGTCGTCGCCGCGTTGTTCTGGACCTGGATCTGGGGTCCCATCGGCCTGGTGCTGTCCATGCCGCTCACGCTCATGCTCGTCGTTCTCGGACGCCACGTTCCGACGTTCGAAGTGTTCGACATCCTGCTCGGCGACCGACCGGCACTCTCTCCGGCCGAGACCTTCTATCAACGCGTATTGGCCGGCCATGCGGACGAAGCCATCGAGCAGGGGGAGGATCTCCTCGAGACGCTGACGTTGGCTGCCTATTATGACGAGGTCGTGCTGCCAGGCTTGCGGCTTGCAGTGGCGGACGTCGACCGCGGTGCGGTAGAGCGCGCCGCCCTGCAGCCGCTTTGCAGGACCGTCATGGAGATCCTCGACGCATTCTCCGACCATCAGGATGTGGAGGGTGACGCTACGCCCCTTGCACCGACGCGGATGGCGCCGGCGGATGGAGACGATGCGCCGAATATCCCGGTGGCTGGCGGATCGGTGATCTGCTTTCCCGGTCGCGGACCGCTCGACGGCGCCGTGTCGGCGATGATGGCGCAATTGTTACGTCGACAGGGATGGAAGGTCAGCGAAGAGGTTCGCGAGAGCGCGCGTTCCGAAATGAATGTGCGTGTCGAGTGGGCCCAAACGACCGTGATTTGCTTCCTCGGTCTCTTCGACGAGCGAGCATTCCGACGCATGACGCCGCTCGTTGCTCAAATGGGGCGGGACAAGGTGCTCGTCGGCGTTCGCCGCAGTGGCGAAGTGAGCCAGGCAGAGGACGGAGCGCCTGAACTCATTCCGACGTTGGCCGCCTATCTTGAGGCCGTCGAGAACAGGTCCTCAGGTGTCGGTCCGATCACGGCGAGAGCGGTGTGAAGACCGTCTCCTTGGGCGATGAAATGACCAGGCTAACTTGGGGTCTGCAATGATGCTGCCAGGATCGCGTTCGACCGTGTATCTTCTTGTCCTCTCGGCCTCACTCTCCGCGTGCGGCAAGATCAGGGAGAACAAGCCGGACGAGACGGCGAAAACGCGGGCCGAAGCCAAGCGACACAAGGACGCCTGCGCATCGAGCGCGGCCTATGATCGCATGAAGCGCGTCATATTTGATCAAGCGCGGGAGCAGAGCAGCCATCGCAAGAACCTCGACACGCTCGAGGCGTTCTCATTCGTCAGAATGGAAGCACCGGTCGTAGAGGGGTTGGATCCGGCGCTTGATCTTACCCGTTGCAAGGGGAAAATCGTCCTCGACTTACCGCCCGGCTCCGAACAAGCCTTTGGCGGTGAGCGCCGCCTCTTCGCGGACATCGCCTACACTGCACAGGGCGCGGCAGATTACAGCGGCCTGGTCTATGCCATGACCGGGGTGGCGCCGATCGTCAGCAAACTCGCCGCCTTCAGCCTGTCGGACGCCACATACCGGCCACTCCCGGCGGTCGATACGCAAGTACCGAAGACCGAGCTTTCAGGTTCAGGTGACCTATCGATGGAGCCGCCCAGACAGCTTCCACCCTCCACTGTCGCCAGTGCACGCACCGAAGCGCGTGTGACGGATGTGGCCCCAGCCTCCCCGCCCCCGAGCAAGGGGGTCAGCGAAGAGGCACGAGCAGTTGCGGACCAACCTCGGGACAATACGAGCGCGAACTCAGATGGCGAGGCCACGGTGCGTAGGTTCTACAATGCCCTTGGCACGGGGAGCGGCGACGTGGCCTCGGTACAGGTCGTTCCACAAAAGAGGTCAAGCCGCGCCTATTCCGCGGATGCGATATCACGCTTCTACGGCAGGTTGCCCGAGCCACTGCGCTTGACCAGCCTGAGCCGGCTTCCGGGCGGCGCCTATCGCGTGACATACCGCTATGCCGCTCCTGGCGTACGGTGCAACGGAACTGCGATTGTGCGGCTCACCTCCGGAGGGGCCCGGCCCCTCATCAAATCGATCAATGCTGCGAATGGCTGCTAGGGCGGATCGACATTCAGCGTAGCCAGATCATGGCGGCGGCGAGATGGACGAAGCCGGTGAAGTGAACGGTTCGCCGATCATAGCGGGTCGCGAAGCGTCGAAAATGCTTGAGTCGGCTGAAGCATCGCTCGATCTGGTTACGATGCATGTAGACGCCGACGTCGTGGGGGATGGCGACCTTGCAGTTGCGCTTTGACGGGATGACAGCCGTGGCGTTCATGGCTGCGATCCGGTCACGCAAGTCGTTGCCATCATAGGCTTTGTCGGCAAGGACAGCCTTGGCGCGCTCGCCTTCGAGCAAGCGGGGCGCCGAGGCGATGTCGCTGGCTTGCCCCGGCGTGATGCAGAACCGCAAGGGCCGACCGAACGTGTCGGCAAGCATGTGGATCTTGGTCGTTAGTCCGCCTCGGGAACGCCCCAGCGCCTGATCCTTGGCCCCCCTTTTCCGGTCGCCGCCTGCTGGTGGGCGCGAACGATGGTGCTGTCGATCATCAAATACTGGTTGTCCCGATCCGCCGTCAGCGCCTCGAACACCCGCTCCCAAACGCCGGCATGGCACCAGCGGCTGAAGCGCCGATGCACCGTCTTCCACTTGCCGTACCGTTCCGGCAGGTCGCACCAGTGTGTGCCCGAGCGCAGCACCCACAAACATCCGTTCACAAACAAGCGGTTGTCCGCACCCGTCCGACCAGGATCAGCTGTTTTGCCGGGAACGAGCGACGCAATCCGAGTCCATTGTATCTCGCTCAACTCGTACCGCTTCATCCCCATCATCTGCTCCGCGCCTCGACACGGATGCATGTGAATCAGGCTTCAGCACCTTTGGGAATCCTGAATGTCGATCCGGCCTAGGGTTCTTTGGTAAGTATTCGGCTATCGGCCAATTATCGCAGCGGCCTGTCGATACGTGAAGAAGATCCCGCATCGCTCGCCAGACGCTCCCGGAGCATCTTGTGGCGCGAGGCCGATACCGACGACGGGCCCGCCGCGGCAAAGGAGCAGACGGCGAGCGCGCGCGTTCAGTCAGCGTAATGACGGGAGTAGAGCGTGCACGCAAAATGGGCTGAATTGTCGATGGTCACGTTGCTCCTTGCGGGATGCAGCGTGAGCGTGGCGCCGGACAATAGATCAACAAGTGCAAACGCCAGCGAGCCCGCCGGCGCGGCGCAGTGGACCAAAGACGCCCGGGCGCAGTTGCGCCAGGCGATCGAGACGCGCGCAGCGCACGGGCTCGACCAGATGCCATTTGCCAGTGACGCGAGTGACGAGGCAGGCTTCACGAAGCAGGCGCTCGCCTACGCATCCGCGCTGGCACGCGGCGCGACGGACCCGACCAAGTTGTACGACCAGTACACCGTACCGCGGCCCAATCCGGACCTGCGCGCCGGGCTGGCCAATGCATTGCGCGCGAACGATGTAAAGGGCTGGCTCGCCAGCCTCGCGCCGAACGATCAAAATTATCAGCGGCTCTCGAAGGCCTATCTCTCCCTGCGTCAACAGCCCGGCGCGCCGACCCCTGCCATTCCCGTCGACGGCGAGGTGATCAAGCCCGGCGCAACTGATCCGCGCATCGCGACGATTGCGCGTGAGCTTGTGATCCTCGACTACCTCGATCGGGGGGCGACGCAGGGTGATCGCTACACGCCTGCGATGGTCAAGGCAGTGCGGGAGATGCAAGCCGATTACGGCATGAAGCCCGACGGCGCCATCGGCCGGGAGGCGCTCGCGATCCTCAACATGTCCGCTGTCGATCGCGCGCGCGCGGTTGCGATCGCAATGGAGCGACTGCGCTGGCTCGAACGGACTCCGCCCGCGACGCGGATCGACGTCAATTTGGCAGCGGCTCGATTGACCTACTGGCGTGACGGCAAGATCGCCGACAGCCGCAAGGTCGTGGTCGGCGAACCCGACCGCGAGACGCCGCAACTCGGCTCTCCGATCTTCCGCCTGGTCGCAAACCCGACCTGGACGATCCCGCGCTCGATCGAGAACGAGACGGCAGCGAAGGGCGCGGCCTATCTCAAGGCCAACAACATCGCGCGCAAGGACGGCTGGCTGGTGCAGCAGCCGGGACCGAAGAACTCGCTCGGCCTCGTCAAGTTCGACATGCTCAACGATCAGGCGATCTACCTGCATGATACGCCCGCCAAGCAGCTGTTTGCGATGGTACAGCGGCAGCGCAGCCACGGTTGCGTCCGCGTCGACGATGCGCTCGGCTTTGCCGAAATCCTCGCGGGCGACGAAGGCGTGACCGATCAATGGCACCAGGCCCGCGAGGCCGGCAAGGAGACGTTCGTCAAGCTGCCCAAGCAGATCCCGGTGAGGATGCTCTACCAGACCGTGCTGTTCGACGACGCGGGCGATCCGATCGTGCGCAACGATCCCTACGGCTGGGACGATCGCGTCGGCGCGGCGCTGGGCTTCAAGGCGGGCAAGGCTTTACGCGTCGAGACGCGTGCCAGCGACGAGGGGCCGTGAACCTGTCGTTCTCCAGATATCGGCCACCAGCCGATTTCGGACGCCCGCTGATCCTTGCAATGACTGAACTCACGCGGCGATTTGTGCGGTGGGTGCCGCCGAGGCATGAAGCGCCATGATCACGAGCGAAAACGGCTGGATTCACCTGGCGACAAGTGCCGTTGAGATCGTCGGAACGGCGATCATTGTGGTGGGCGCATTCGGAACGCTCGCGGCTTTCCTGATCGGCCTCGCCAAAGGTACGGACGGCCGGGCAACGTTGGTCGCCGACTTCCGCTCGGGTCTTGGCAGATCGATCCTGCTCGGCTTGGAGTTCCTCGTCGCGGCGGACATCATAAACACGGTGGCGGTGGAGCCCACGATCGAGAGTCTGCTCGTCCTGGCCGGCATCGTTCTCATCAGGACCTTCCTGAGCTTCTCGCTCGAAGTCGAGATCGACGGGCGCTGGCCGTGGCAGAAAAGACGATCGGCGCAAGGGGCGCCATCTGACGGCGATCGAAAAGGCTGAACCTGGATCGGTCATCCACAGGTCGTTTTCAGCTGCCCGATTTCAGCCGTTCGTTCGCGTGGTGGGAACAGCCGATTTGGGTGTCCCATCACGACTCATTTGCGGTCGCATTGCGGTTTATCGTCGCAAGCTCCGCGGGTCGCACTTCGTGGATGAGTTGCTCCATGAGGCATTGGCGCGGAGTCTTGTCTGGCCGCCACCTCAGCAGCTTCGTTCCATGCCGGAAGCGATCGCCGGTGACTTGATCGTAGCTCACCTCCACCACCAGTTCGCTCCTGAGCGGTTCCCACGCGCTCTCCTGACCATCGTTCCATCTGCTCGGCCCGCCCGGCGCCTGGCCGGTAAAGCCCGGCGCCTCGATCAGCGGCTCCAGGCGCTCCAGCATGCCGATGCGGTCGGCAGCCGCAATACCGGACGTGAAGCCGACGTGGTTCAGCCGACCCGCGTCGTCATAGAGCCCCAGCAGCAGGGAGGCGACGCCTTCGCCTTCCTTGACGCGGCGGAAGCCTCCAACAACACAGTCGGCGGACCGATGCTGCTTCACTTTAAGCATGGCGCGTTCGCCGGGCCGATAGGGCTCGTCGAGGCGCTTGGCGACCACACCGTCCAGTGCGCCACCACCGCGGGCCAGCCACCCCTTCGCCACCGCAATGTCGAGCGTCCTGTCCGACAGCAGCATCGACGGTCCACCATAAGCATGATGGAAAGCTTCCAGATTTGTCCGGCGCTCGGCGAGCGGCGCGTCGATCAGCTCTCGGCCATCGAGCATTAGGGTGCTGTCAGTCTAACGCGAACCGATCTCCCACGATGCACCTGGGACTTTGAAGGCAGCAGCCTGGCTCGCAAGTCCCTGCCACCCCGCCAGTGCGGCGGAGCGTCGTTCCCGGTAGGCCTGTCGGTCGATCAGGTGGCGTTCGAGGCTGAAGTGGTTGTAGACGTTGGCATGAACGGAGGCGAACTTCTGCAGCGTTTTCATCTGCCTCAACCGGAGCATCGCTCGCTCCCGTCGTCGGAACGGTAGATGACTGTTCTCAACCCGGTTATTGGCCAGCGGCCGATCTCTTGACGGTCGCGGCAGCCGAGTTCGTCCATGGCAGCGCCGTAGCT
>Ga0160428_1001992_pt1 | contig 13495 bp, 11 predicted proteins | sample SolpanmetagenomM_FD_108198 | JGI IMG/M metagenome (GOLD analysis project Ga0160428, IMG submission 108198) | Solar panel surface microbial communities from Lawrence Berkeley National Laboratory, California, USA - M | ecosystem: Engineered > Built environment > Solar panel > Unclassified ... | reverse complement strand
CATGCCCAGCAGCAGGTGCTCGGTGCCGATGTAGTCGTGGCCGAGCCGGATGGCCTCCTCCCGGCTCAAGGAAATAACCTCCTTGACGCGGTTTGAAAATTTAGCTTCCATGCAAGCAAGATAGAAATAAGACGCAGATAGTAGCTGTACCGAAAACGGCCCGAATAGTTGCGCTACACCGATACGTAAAGGAAAGCGGATTATAAGAAAAACAAGCGCCTGCGGACGAAGGTTCGGCCAAAGTAAAATTGCCCGAGCCACGGGCTTACAAAAACCGCCCCGCCGCCGGGCCTTGCATAAATAGCAGGTCCAGCACGCTCAGTCCCGGTACAAACGCGGTACCAAAAACCTGCGGGTAGGGTAGCTGCGACGGACTGTCAGGTTTGGGGGCCGCCGGGTGGCTTTTGGGTGTCAGGAAGTCGCGGCGGTCGAGCAGGCCGGTGGTGGCGCCCGGCGCCTGGTAGTCGGCCGTGCGGTGGAGGGGCAGCGGCCAGCGCAGGCAGCGCAGCAGCAACTCAAGCAGCGCCAGGTTCAGGTCCCAGAGCCGAGCGGGTTTTTGGGCGTACACATCGTGCAAATAGTCAGCGTAGTAGCTAAAGTACGGCGAATTGCCGTAGGCGGTTTGAAGCGTGCGCAGGTGGCGGTGGCGCCAATTCTGGCGGTAGTCGATTTCGATGGCGCTGGTTTGTACTTTTTCGGCGCGAGCGCCATCCACTACCGGCACCGTGAGGGGCTGCGGCCCCTGGGCAGTGAGTATGAGCGCCCGGTTGCGATACGTCTGCTTATGGTAGTGCTCGTGAGCGTCGAGCAGCAGCGCATCGGCCGTTATTAATTGTTGAAAATAGGGAATCGACGGCAGGTAGTGCAGCTCGGCAAGGACAACGGACATGCCGCAAGGTAGCCGCAGCCGTGTAAAGCGAGGGGATAATGCGGGTGGCGGCGGGTAAAACCTAGGCTGCGGCGAATGGCGCGCTGCGCAAGCGGGTGGGCACCCGGCACGGTAATCGCCTTGGCGGAGAACTGGCGCCGTTTTGCCGCTTATTTTTGCCCCTATGCGCACCCTTTTCTTTTCTATTTCGCTGGCCCTGGCGGCTACGTGCAGTGCCCAGGCCGGCCCGCCGCAGCTGCTGCTGCAAGTAGCCAAGTTCCGCAACCTCGACCAGGTGCAGAAGGGGGGCGAGGTGGAGATTTCCGTCACGGTGCCCACGCAGCCGCTCACGTACCGGCAGCGAGCGCCCAAGTCGTTCCAGTCGTCGGCGGTGGTCGAGTTGGATATTCTGAAGGCTGATGGCACGGCCGCCTGGCACGAAACCGTGACGCTGAAGCCGCCCGTGCTCAACGATACCACCGTGGCCATCAAAAACCCGCTCAGCTTTCTCAAGCGCGTAACCCTGCCCGATGGCAGCTACACGCTGCGCGGCCGCATCCGCGACCAGTACAAGAGCGCCAACGGCGAAACTACCGTGGAGGTGCCGCTCGTAGTGGCCGCGCCCACCGCGCCCGCCTTCAGCGACCTTGTGTTTCTGGCCCGGCCCGCCGCCAAGGCCAGTGCCGAAAGCGTCTTCAACCGGGGTGGCTACCTGCTCACGCGGGCGGCTGGTGGCTACTACGGCCGGGGGGCTGATAACGTGTTCTTTTACACCGAGCTGAATGCTGTGCCGGCCGGCCGCTCGGTGCGCCTGCACTACCACCTGGCCGCCGAAGACGGCACCGCCGCCGATGCCGACGCGCCGCTCGTGACCACCCAGGCCGGCCGGCCCACCGCCGTGGTGGGCCAACTGCCACTGGGGCCCATTCCGGCCGGTCCGTTTACGCTCACGATTGAGGCGCGCGACGCGACCACCAAAAAAGTGCTCGCCACCCAAAGCCAGCACGGCCAGCGCAGCCTCACCGAATACGCCCCCGCCGGGGCGGCCGTGCCCCGATGAGCGCTCGCCCGGCGGTGCCGTGGTTTTATCGCTGGCTCACCTGGCCGCTGCTGGCCCTGGCCCACCTGCCGCTGGCCGTGCTGCACGGCCTGGCCGGCATTATCTATTTGCTGCTGAGCTACGTGGTGCGCTACCGCTGGGGCGTGGTGCAGGAGAATCTGCGCAAGTCGTTTCCGGAGAAAAGCGCGGCCGAGGTGCAGCGCATCGGCCGGCAATTTTACTGGCACTTTGCGCAGGTGGTGGTCGAGATTCTGAAGCTGGCGGCCATCTCGCCGGCCGAGCTACAGCGGCGGATGCGCTTCGTAAACCCTGAGCTGATGACGCGGCATTTTGCCGAAAACCGCACGGTACTCTCGCTGGGCTCGCACCGGGGCAACTGGGAGTGGATACTCTCGGGCGCGGCGCTGGAGTTTCCGGGCCGGGCAGCGGGCGTGTATAAGCCGCTTACCAACAAGTTTTTCGAGTACTTCATGCGGCGGCTGCGCACCCGGCTGGGGGCCGAAGCCGTGCCTATGCTCGCCACGCTGCGCTACCTCGTGCAGCACCGCGCCGAGGGCCGTACCCTGAGCCTGCTCACCGACCAGGCCGCCAGCAAAGACGACCGCCCGTACTGGACCAGCTTCCTGCACCAGGAAGCCGGCTTCTACACCAGCGCCGACCGGCTGGCCCAGCAGCTCGACTGCGCCGTGCTCTACGTAGGCATCCGGCGCGTGCGGCGGGGGTACTACGAAGTAAAATTTACGGAGCTGCCCGATGGCCGCGCCGTGGCCGCTGGCGCCAACTCGCCCGAGGAGGCCCAGCGCTTTCCGGCTACGGAGGCATTTATCCGGCAGCTCGAAGCGGACATTCGGGCCACGCCCGAGCAGTATTTATGGACGCACCGCCGCTGGAAGCACAAGCGGCCAGTGAGTTAACCACATTATAAGCAAGAACGTCATGCTGAGCTTGCCGAAGCATCTCTACTGCATCGTTAGATGGAGCGGTAGAGATGCTTCGGCAAGCTCAGCATGACGTTCTTTATTTCTTCAGCTTAATCTCCTAGAGGAACTGTTCGATATCGCCCAGGCCTTCGCGCACGAGGTCGAAGTCATCCTGGGTGCAATCGACGATGGTGCTGGGCACGTTGCCGCCGAAGCCGCCGTCGATGACGAGGTCCACGAGCGAGCGGTATTTTTCAAAAATCAGGTCCGGGTCGGTCACGTATTCTTCCAGCGTTTCCTCGCTTTCGCGCACCGAGGTGCTCACGATGGGCGTGCCGAATTCCTTCACAATCTGGCGCACAATCTGGTTGTCGGGCACCCGGATGCCCACCGTGCTACGCTTCACGCCGCCGTAGCGCGGGGCGTTGGGGCTGGCCTCGAAGATGAACGTAAACGGGCCGGGCAGCGCCTTTTTAATCACCTTAAATACCGGCGTGGTAATGCCGTGCGCGTAGTCGCTGATGTGCGACAAGTCGTGGCAGATAAAGCTGAGGTTGGCTTTTTCCGGCTTCAGGCCCTTAATGCGGCAGAGCTTCTCAACGGCTTTCGCGTTGTTGATATCGCAGCCAATGCCATAAACCGTATCGGTAGGATAAATAATAAGCCCGCCTTTGCGCAGCACTTCCACTACTTGCAGAATGCGGTTTTGGGGCGGGTTATCGGGGTGGATGCGGAGCAGGGTAGCGGCCATAGGGCAGAAAAAGAGAAAGGAAATGGGAGTGGGCAACTGGGGCAGCCCGTTTCGGGGGGAAAGGTACTACGGCGGGCGGTTTTGGAAAGCCGGCCGGCGGGCAGTCGGGGGTTATAAGCAAAAGCGACGCACGTTGTTTGGGCACCGCGCACCGGGAGCGCGGCAGCGGGTTAATTTTGAGGGCTTCAATTCCTGTTTTATGTCTGAGCCTGTCAAAAAGTCCGCCATCGAGTACCGGGCCGATTCTATTAAGCGCCGCAACCGCTTTGCCACCGTGAGCGTGCTCACGGGCCTAGTGCTGGTCTGCTTCTCGTATTATTTCTTCCAGATTTTTTACACCACTAACATCGATACCCGCAACAAGCCCGCCTACGCCTACGTGCACCAGGGCGACGACTGGCAAAAGGCCCTCGTGGCCGTGGAGGCCGTGCGGGCCGAGGGCGAAAAAGTGGTGATTGACCCGCTCTCGCTGCACTTTGTGGGCAAGCTCATGGGCTACAACAAGCCCGGCGCCGTAAAGCCCGGCCGCTACGAACTGCAAACCGGCATGACCAACCGCCAGGTAATCAACCTGCTGAAGTCGGGCCGCCAGACGCCGCTCAAGCTCACCTTCACCAACGTGCGCCTGCGCCGCGAGCTGGCCACCAAGCTCAGCAAGCAAATCGACGCCAAGCCCCGCCAGATTGACTCGCTGCTCAGCAGCCCCAGCTACACCAAGAGCCTGGGCTTCGATACCACCACGGTGCTTTCCATGTTCATTCCCAACACCTACGAGCTGTACTGGAATACCTCGGCCGACAACCTCATGCAGCGCATGAAGAAGGAATACGAGAAGTTCTGGACGCCCGCCCGCGACGAGGCCCGCGAGAAGCTGGGCCTCACCCGCGTGCAGGTGAGCACCCTGGCCAGCATCGTGGAGGCCGAGCAGCAGCAGCACGCCGACGAGCGCCCCCGCATCGCGGGCGTGTACCTCAACCGCCTCAAGCGCGGCATGAAGCTGCAAGCCGACCCCACCGTGGTATACGCCAACGGCGACTTCGGCATCAAGCGCGTGCTCAACGTGCACCTGCAAAAAGACTCGCCCTACAACACCTATAAGTACGCCGGCTTGCCGCCTGGCCCCATCGACCTGCCCAGCATCGCCAGCCTCAACGCCGTGCTGCACCCCGAGCAGAACGACTACCTCTACTTCTGCGCCAAGGAAGACTTCAGCGGCTACCACGCCTTCGCCGCCAACGAGCAGCAGCACCTCGCCAATGCCCACCGCTACCAGGCGGCGCTCACGCGGGCGGGTATTCGCTAGGGTCTGTTATCGTAATTATAGCTAAACCCGTCTGTCATTGCGAGCCTGCGAAGTAATCGCCCCGGAACGAAACCTGAACGACTTGCGCTGGGGTAGTTCTGATGCGATTACTTCGCAGGCTCGCAATGACAGACGATTATTTTACCAAGAAGTATGTACCAGTCCGACATCCAAATCCGCGTGCGCTACGCTGAAACTGACCAGATGGGCTACGTCTATCACGGCAACTACGCGGCCTACTTTGAGGTAGCCCGCACCGAGTCGTTTCGGGAGCTAGGCATTCGCTACAAAGACCTGGAGGCGCAGGGCGTGGGCATGCCGGTGGGCGAACTGCACACCCGTTTTCGCCGCCCCGCCCGCTACGACGACCTGCTCACCATCCGCGTCCTGCTGCGCGAGCTGGCCGAGGGTTCGCGGGTGAAGTTTGAGTATGAAATCCGCAACGAGGCCAGCGAACTGCTTACCGAAGGCTACACCCTGATGGTATTCGTGAGCACCACCAACGGCCGCCCGGTGCCCATCCCCGACAGCGTGCGCGAAAAGCTAGCCCCCTATTTTTCCGACAACGAGGCCGACCTGCCGCTCGGCCCCGGACGCGCTACCCCCGGCGACGCCCCCGCCCCGGCCGCCTTTGGAAAATAATTATGAGTTATGAGTTAGGCGTTTTGGGGAGAGCCTCGACATTCAGCAAAATTCATAACTCATAATTTATAACTCATACTTCAACGAAATGCTCGCTCCCCCCGCTCGCCGCCGCGCCGTGCTTGATGTGCGCCGCCACCGCGCCTACCGCACGCTGCTGGCCTGGGGCAAGCGCCAGCGGATGCGCGGCGGCCGCATCTCGGTGTACGAGGTGGGCGAGCGGGTGCTGCACGAGCTGCGCCTCGACAGCCTGGAAAAACGCGCCGCCTACATGGCCTTCAACCTCACGCTGGCCCTCTTTCCGACCATCATCTTCCTGTTTACCCTCATCCCGTACATCCCGGTGCCCAACCTGGACCTGGATATCCTCCAGTTTCTGGCCGACATCATGCCCCACGAACTGTATTCGGCCACGGCGGGCACCATCGAAGACATTGTGCGCATTCCGCACGGCGGGTTGCTCTCGTTCGGGTTTGTGACGGCGCTGGTGCTTTCCAGCAACGGTATCATGGCGCTACTCGATGCGTTTGAGAAAAAATACCCTTGGTTCAAGCACCGGGGCTACCTGCACAAGCGCCTGATTGCCACCGGACTAACCTTTGCGCTGGCCCTGATTCTGGTGATTGCCATTGCCGGCATCTTCTTTGGCACGTTTATCATCGACGGGCTGGTATTCTACGAGATAGTGCCCGAGAGCACTACCGAATTCATGATTCTGGTGCTGCGCTACGGCTCCCTTATCGGGCTGTTTCTTACCACTACCTGCGTCATCTACTACTTCGTGCCGCCCGTGCACGATAAGTGGCCCTTCGTGTCCTACGGCGCGCTGGTGGCTACGCTGCTTATCTTCCTGGTGTCGTTTCTGTTCACGCTCTACGTGCGCATCTTCAACTCCTACAACCACTTTTACGGCTCCATCGGGGCGCTGGTGGGCTTCATGGTGTGGCTGGAATTTGTGTGCATGACGCTCATCATCGGCTTTGAGGTCAACGTGAGCATCGATGCCGTAACCGGTCGGCTAGGGCTGGCCAAGAAAGAAGCATGAAGCCGCCAGCCCAAGAAATTTGGGGTTGATACTGAGCGTACTAAAAGAAAGGCGGAGAAAAATTTTCTACTTTTCCTTTCTGCCAGCAGTTTCCTGCCTACTTTTGCAGCCCAAACCACTCGATTTGGGACCTTTAGAGAGGTGGCAGAGTGGTCGAATGCGACGGTTTCGAAAACCGTTATACCGGCAACGGTATCGGGGGTTCGAATCCCCCCCTCTCTACGAAATGGTGAAATAGTAATTTACTGAAGTGGCTTCCACTCTTCGCTAAGTTACCGTTTTACCATTTCATTTTTTAGAGAAGTGGCAGAGTGGTCGATTGCGGCGGTCTTGAAAACCGCTGACTGTAACAGGTCCGGGGGTTCGAATCCCTCCTTCTCTGCAAAAAAAGACCCCTGGCATTGCGCCAGGGGTCTTTTTTTATAGCAATTAAATTGCAGCAAAGAGCCCCATCTCCGGCCGGGAGATGGGGCTCTTTGCGTTCCGAGGCTAGCTGGGCTTACCGGGCGCCGGGGGGGCAGTTCTGCTTGAGGAACTTGGTATAGGTGGCGGCCAGGTGGCGGCTGGTGCCCTCGCCCTCCGAGATGCTGTGGGTGCGGTTGGGGTAGCTCATAAGCTGGAAGGTCTTGCCCTGCTTCACCAGCTCATTTATCATTTGCTCGGCGTTGTTGTAGTGCACGTTGTCGTCGCCGGTGCCGTGGATGAGCAGCAAGTTGCCGCGCAGGTCTTTGGCGTGGGCCAGCGGCGAGTTGTCCACGAAGTAGTGCCGGTCTTCGGGCAGCAGGCCCATGTAGCGCTCCTGGTAGATGTTGTCGTAGTTGAGCTGGTTGTCGACGGCCGCGATGCTGATGCCCGTTTTGTAGAGTTTGGGGTACTGCATTAGCAGGCTAAGCGTGCTGGAGCCGCCGCCGCTCCAGCCCCACACGGCCACGCGGCTGGTATCGACCCACTTGTTTTTGAGCACCTCCGTGGCGCCCATCGCCTGGTCGCGAATGTTAAGGGCGCCAATGTTGTGGTAGATGGCCTTGCGAAACTCGCGGCCGCGCGGGGCGGGCGCGCCCCGGTTTTCGAGCGAGGCGTAGATGTAGCCATCATCGGCCATGCTGCCCTGGTAGAGGCGGTTGGCGCCCGTGCCGAAGCGGTCGGTCACCGTCTGGCTGGCCGGCTCACCGTACACGAAGAATACTATGGGATATTTCTTGCTGGGGTCGAAGTTGGTGGGCTTCACCATCCAGCCGTCAAGCGTCACGCCATCGGCCGTTTTCACTTGGAAAAACTCCGTTTTGGGCAGTTTTATAGCCTTGGCCTGCTCGGGCACTTCCCCGCCGCTCAGGCGCTGGTGGGCGGGCAGGCTCACCACGTCGGCCACGGGGTAAGTGGCGGTGTTGGAAAAGGTGTGCAGCGCGATTTTGCCGTTGGGCGAGATGTCGTAGCCGTTCGAGCCGGGGAGGCTGGCGGGCGTCACGCGGGTGGCTTTGCCGCCCTTCAGCGGTACCTGGTAGAGGTAGGTCTGGGTGGCGTTGGTGGGGGAGGCAGTGAAGTAAATCGTGCCCGTGGCCTCGCTGATGGTTTCGAGGCTGATAACGTCGTAGTTACCGGGCGTCAGGAGCTGCTCCTTGCCGGCGCGGTCAATGGCGTAGAGGTGGCGCCAGCCGTCCTTTTCGCTGGCCCACACAAAGCGCTTGCCCCCCTCAATCCAGTTCCAGCCCACGGCGCCGTCCTTGGCATCGACCCAGGCCTTGTCGGTTTCGCTGAAAACGGACTTGGCCGCGCCGCTGGTCGTGTTCACGAGCAGCAGGTTGCTCTCGTTCTGGCGCCGATTAAGCTGCTGCACAATCAACTCGTGGGGCCCCGCCCACTCCATGCGCGGCAGGTAGTGCTGCACGGCATCGCCGGGGATGTCCATCCACTTGGTAGCGCCGCCGGCCACCGGTACCACCCCAATGCGGGCGCGGCTGGGGTCCTGGCCCACCACCGGGTACTCTACCGGCACGGTGTAGGGGTAGAGCTGGTCGGTAGTATTCAGCATCAGGTAGTTGCGCGTCTTGGTAGCGTCGAGCTGCCAGTAGGCGAGGCTTTGGCCATCGGGTGCCCAGCGGAAGCCGTCGCGGCAATCGAGCTCTTCCTCATACACCCAGTCGAAGGTGCCGTTGATGAGCCGGTCGGTGCCATCCTGCGTAAGCTGCGTGATGCGGTGGTCGGCCAGGTTCTCCACAAACAGGTTGTGCTCGCTCACGTAGGCCACCTGGCGGCCATCGGGCGAGAACTTGGCAAACATCAGCGACGACTCGGGCCGGCCTTTGCCCAGCTGGGTCAATTGCTTGGTGTTCAAGTCATACACCCAGTAGTCGCCGCGCGTGTCGTAGCGCCATACCTTCTTGGTATTGGTGTTGAGCAGCACCTGCTTGCCATCGTCGGAGAGCGCAAAGCGCCGCACCTTCAGCGGCGCCGCGGCGCCCGCCGGGGTCAGCTGCTGGGCGCTCAGGATGGTAAGGGCCTGGCCAGGCTTGCGCGCGTCGAACTGCACAATGGCGTCCTTCTCGGTTTTAAGGTAGCCGTAGCCGTCTTTGGTCCACTGCGTGCCGGGGCCAAACTGTGCCCACGTGGCCGTGGTGCTGGCTAGCAGCAGCGCCATTGCCACGCCCGCCTGGCGGACTGTGTGCTGTATCATGTTGGGGAAATAAGGGTTGAAAGGCTGAAATTACGGCCGCGGCTCCCTTGCGCGGGTCTGCGCCGGCCGCCGGGCCCCGCAAAGACACAGCCTTCCTCAAAAGGCCGCCTGGCCGCTAGCCTTTTAGGCGGCGGCCCGGTCGCTAGCCTCAAAAACCGGGTGGGCTGCGGCCGGCCCGGCTCCCGCGTGGTGGCCTTGGCTTGCAGGATGCCGGGGCCAAATGTTCCAAGCCAACGGCAGCAGCCAGCCCCGGTGCGGCAGCTTAGGCTGGCTGGAAAGACCGCCGGAATGCCAGCGGCGAAAGGGCCGTCTTGGTTTTGAAAAACCGGCTGAAGGACTGCGGATGCTCGAAGCCCAGCGCGTAGGCCACCTCGCTCACCGACCCGCCCGTGGTGGCCAGCCGCTCTTTGGCCTGCTCGATGAGCTTGTCGTGGATGTGCTGCTGGGCGCTTTGGCCGGTGAGCGTGCGCAGCATATCGCTCAGGTAGCTGGGCGACAGGTGCAGGCACTGCGCCAGGTACTGCACCGTCGGGATGCCCCGGCTGCTTAGCTGCTCACTCCGAAAGCAGTCCGCCAGCGTCGCTTCCAGCCGCTGCAACAAGTCACTGTGCACGGCTTTGCGCGTAAAAAACTGGCGCTTGTAAAAGCGGTTTGCGTAGGTCAGCAGCAGCTCTAGCTGGGCGATGACCACCAACTGGCTGAACTCGTCGAGGCGGCTGGTCAGCTCCGCTTCCATCGTCTTGAACAGCGCCAGCAGCAACTCCTTCTCCGGCTCCGACACGTGCAGCGCCTCGTTGGCCGAGTAGGTAAAAAAGCCGTAGTCCCGGATTCTGTTAGCCAGGGGGTGGTTTACCAAAAAATCCGGGTGAATCAGCAACGTGAAGCTGGCGCAGGCGCCCGCCCCGCGCTCCCCCGTGCCGCCGATAAGCTGGTTGGGCGCGGCAAACAGCAAGCCGCCTTCCTCAAAGTCGTAGTAGCCCTGCCCATACTGGAGGCGGCTGCTGAGCCGGGGCCGGTAGGCTATCTTGTAGAAGCTCAGCACGTGCGCCTGCGGGCCATCGGCGCTTTCGGCGGGCAGGTGGGCGCCGTGGATAAGGCTGATGAGCGGGTGTAGTGGCGGCGGCAGGCCCAGGGCTCGGTGCGCGGCCGACAAGGAAGCAAACCGCAGCGGCGCGTTTTCTGGCTTTTTCATTTTCCTAATATACTACCCCGGGCCGCCGGTGGGTAGGCAAGCTGCCGGCGGCCCGGGGTAGCTTAGCTGGCGGTGCTTTGGGCCGCGTTAGAAACGGTTTCCCAGGCTTGCCAGGTGGCTAGGCGCCCGGTGTAGGCGGTGCGCACGGCGGGCAGGTTGTGGCTGCCCAGGAACAGCCGCAGCGGTGGCTGCGCGGCATCGACCACGGCGAAGAGGGCCGCCGGCGTCGCGGCCGGGTCGCCGCGCTCCAGGCCCCGCAGGCCCGCAAAAAACTGGTTTTTGAAGTCGGTGTACGCCGCCAGGCTATCGGCAAAGCGCAACGACTCGGGGCTGCCAAACTCGGTGGCGTAGGCCCCCGGCTCGATGATGGTGACCTTGATGCCAAACGGGGCCACTTCGGCGGCCAGGCTTTCGTGAATCGCTTCAAATGCCCACTTGGAGGAGCAGTAGTAGCCGATAACTGGCAGCGTCACGTGGCCCAGGGTGCTCGAAGTACCCAGAATGTGGCCGCTGCCCTGCGCCCGCAGCAGCGGCAAGGCGGCCTGAATGACGGAAACGGCCCCGTACACGTTCGTTTCGTACATCGCCCGGATGTCGGCTAGGCTGGCTTCCTCAATGGTGCCGACCAGGGAATAGCCGGCGTTGTTGAACACGATGTCGAGCCGGCCAAAGTGCGCATGCGCCTGCGCCACGGCCGTTTTTACCTGCTCGGGGTCGGTCACGTCCAGGGCCAGCGTAAGCACGTTGGCGCCGTATTTCGCCGGCAAGTCGGCGAGGCTGGCTAGCTGACGCGCCGTAGCGGCCACCTTGTCGCCCCGTTGCAGGGCCGCTTCGGTCCAGACGCGGCCAAAGCCCCGGGAGGCACCCGTGATAAACCAGATTTTAGGGGCCACTGCCGGCGCGGCCAGCCGGTCGGTTTCGTGGGCGAGGGGTGGTGATGAGGTCATGAGGTTGAAGGCGTTAGAGAACAGGACAAAGGTCCGGCCCTGCCATCGGGTGCGCGTAGCCGGATTGCGGAAGTTTGTAGCTTAATCGCGGTACCAGCCCAGCGACCAAGGGCCGCCCATTCCGTTAATCAAAGCCAGTAGTGTAGCTTGCTGCCCGACTGCCTCTTCTCCCTTCTACCAGCTAACGCATGGCCAAGTCCACCGCTGCTTCCGCCCCGCCCACCCCCAAAGCAGGCTCGCCCACCGCCCGCCCAAAGCCCGCCCGCACCCCAAAAGCCGGGCCTGCCCCGGCGCCGCAAGCTGCGGCGGCCCCCGCCGCCCTGCCGGCCGACCGCCTCGACCTCATTGCCCAGGGCCTGCGCGAAAAGTCGAGTGCCAAACAGGCCATTTTTCGGGCCACGCAGGCCGCCTTCACGCTGCTGCGCCAGACTTCGCAGCAGCTTTGCCTGGAACTGACGCAGAAAGTAACTGCCGACGCCGATGCCAGCGTGCGCATTGAGTGCCTGCCCATCAACGAGATGGAGTTTCACATTCGCTTTTCGGGCGACTTGCTGGTGTTCGTCATGCACTCCAACATCGTCACCTTTCCCGATGATTTCGACTTGCTCAACACGCCCTACGTGGCGGCCGATTTTCGGCGGCGCTTCTTCGGCCACATCATGGCCTACAACTTCATGGCCGACAGCATTCGCTACCAGCGCCTTAGTGACCCCGGCTACCTGCTCGGTCGCCTGCTCATCAACATCGATAATCACTATTTTCTGGAAGGCGTGCAGCAGCTTGAGCTGCCCGACCACGATATGAGCCACAGCCCCGTCACGGCCGCGTCGCTGCGCCTGTTTGTAGAAAGCGCCATGATTGCCGCTGTCAACAACGACCTCATTGCCCCGCCGCTGCCCGAGATTCAGCGCATCAGCGTCAAGCAAAAGCTCGAAAACCAGCAGGTGAGCCGGGGCAGCAAAGTGGGTTTCAACTTCACCAACCAGAGCACTGATTAGCACGGATTCTAGCGGATTTCACGGATTTTGTGGACGATTTGCTTCCCCTTGGCCTAATCTTCACGGGGCTACTCTCACCTTGTAAAAAATAAAAAGACCACCCGCTAGGGTAGTCTTTTTGCGTGTTGAAACAGCCCTGGCGAACCGTCCACAAAATCCGTGAAATCCGCTAAAATCCGTGCTACTCAGTGGTCACCGTAGCCTACTTTTTGGCGCACTTTGGCCAGCACGCCGGCGCCGTATTCCTGGGCGCGGCGGGCGCCGATGGCCAGCTGCGCATCAAGCTCGGGCAGGTTGCGCATGTAGAAGTCAAACTGCTGGCGCTCGGTAGCGAAGCGCCGCAAAATCAACTCGTACAGCTCTTTTTTGGCGTGGCCGTAGCCGTAGCCACCGGCCTCATAGTTGCGGCGCATGGCGGCTACCTCCTCGGGCGAGGCCAGCAGCGAGTACAGCTTGAAGGTGGTGTCGGCGTCGGGGTTTTTCGGGTCTTCGAGCGGCGTGCTATCCGATACGATGGTTTTGATAACCTTGTACAGCTCCTTCTCGGGCAGGAAAATGTCGATGATGTTGCCGTAGCTTTTGCTCATCTTGGCCCCGTCGGTGCCGGGGATGGTCATCAATTCGGTATCGACGCGGGCCTGGGGCTCCACCAGCGTGTCGCCGTAGCGGTTGTTGAAAGCCTTGGCAATGTCGCGGGCTATTTCGAGGTGCTGAATCTGGTCCTTGCCCACGGGCACTACTTCGGCATCGTAGAGCAGGATGTCGGCCGCCATTAGCACCGGGTAGGTAAAGAGGCCAGCGTTTACGTCCGACAACTTATCGCTCTTGTCTTTAAAGCTATGCGCGTTAGCCAGCATCGGGTAGGGCGTGAAGCACGACAAATACCAGGTCAGCTCGGTCACCTGCGGCACGTCGGACTGCCGGTAAAACAGGTTTTTCGCAGTGTCGAAGCCGCAGGCCAGCCACGCGGCGGCTACGGCGTAGGTGTTGGCGCGCAGCAGCGCGGGGTCGCGCACGGTGGTGAGCGAGTGCAAATCGGCAATGAAATAGAGCGACTCGTTGGCCGGGTTTTTCGACAGCTCGATGGCGGGCAGGATG
>Ga0160428_1001991_pt1 | contig 13501 bp, 14 predicted proteins | sample SolpanmetagenomM_FD_108198 | JGI IMG/M metagenome (GOLD analysis project Ga0160428, IMG submission 108198) | Solar panel surface microbial communities from Lawrence Berkeley National Laboratory, California, USA - M | ecosystem: Engineered > Built environment > Solar panel > Unclassified ... | reverse complement strand
CTCATGTTTCCACAAACTCGCTCTAGCATTCTTTCTCTGTGGACCGGTAAAGGAACACTTGCTTTTATCGTTGAACTCAACTGACCATTGCGACACAGGTGCAACACTCATATCACCTTTCTCCCAAGCCTGCTCATAATCTTCTATCGTGATGCAGCTGTAAGGCCAGAGCTCCTTACCTTTTTCGTTCAGCTTTACTAACTTCTTTTCCTTTGTAGTATCGTCATTTTGTGGTGTAGGTGATTGCGGGATCGATGCTGTGCTTTTTCTGTTGGCATACTCCACTATAGTTCTCACTACTCTTGTCGCACTACTTGATAAATTCCACGTTCCTCTATTCGTCTCGTCATTGGAGTGCAATGCTACGATATTTGTAGGTGTACGCTGAGCTGTTGCAATTTCGTATGTATTTGGTGGTGGGGTCATGCGTGTGTTATTATGCTGTCTTGTATCATCTTCTCGGATCTCTTGAATTGCATTGGCTTGTGTATTGTTATCGACGTATTCTTCCTCCTCTTGTGATTTTTGTACCGATTCTTTCTTTTCGATGAAAGCCATGTATAATAGGCGTATATTGTTCCTGTTGCCTGTTGCTAGGCTTTGATGTGCTCTTGCCAATCGTGCTTGGAGCATTATGTAATGTGTGTGAGAGCAGGCGAGGCTAATAGTAAGAGGGCTGCTGATGAGAGTAAGATCAGCGTCGAGAAGGGCGGAATCATGATTTGAATGCATTAATAAGGTTATTAGGAGGTTGTGTAGTACCAGGAGAAAGGCGAATTTCGTCTTTTTATTGACTTTTTGTCTTTGCTTATAGGTAGACCCGTATGGCGGTCCGACTGATCCAGAATCAAGACTGGTCTGGCACCAATGGAGCCATAGACTTTGTTCGTGTCCCTTGCAAGTTTACCTCCAGGCACCGCCAACCCATCAACCGCTACGTATACCCTGACTCAAAATGCGAAAGAATGCGAAGAGGAAAAAGAGAATCACAACTTCCAAATGCTGCAAAAGCAGTAGAGCAAACGCGGGAGTAGAGCGAGGTGGCAAGGTATTTGAAGAGTGTAAACAACAGAGAACAGTACGATCCAATCATGAAAACAATGAAAGCTATCTCAACAAGATGATATAGATTGAACGTCCCACTTACTGCACTGCTCCAAATTGCATCCATTGTTGCACCGGTCCAAGCTGTCGACTGTACTACCATCATTGTATTTGCTAGCCGCGTTTCAAGGGAAGAATTTGAGAAGAGATTGCAAATTAGAATGAGGGACGGAGTCGTGGGGTATCGCTCTACCGGTCGACATCATATCACCCACTTCAACCGTTGGAATATATGTCGATGCATCTGTGCCTCTCATAGAAAAGACGTCTAGTGATGCAATCACTGCATCTTTCGAACACTAAACCCCATTCATATGTCCCTATGACGTTCACCAATAACGATGTTGCCACATTCACATTCATATACCAGGACTCCCACATCAATGAAGGCGCAATTGGATTGGACGAAAGTAACAAAGCAGATGTCACGCAAGTTATGCAACCAAGAAGCATTTGATTCACATTTGGCTCATCTGATTGTGTGGTTTGAGCCAGCACTGGTGCCTCTTTACAGGTGAACGAATTGGTTGGCAAGAAGATATTTTTGTATTTGGGAATAGTGCGTGGTCCTCGGTGAGTACAACACAGCGTGCACTGGCGTACCTGAATTTTTTGATCCACCTCTAACCCATCTTCGTGTTTACTGTGAACCACAACTGGTGATCCATTACTGGTGAAGGAATTGGCTGGCAAGAAGATATTTTTGTGTTTGAGAATGCTGCGTGAGGATCAGGGAGAACCATACAGAGTCCACTGGCGAACCTGAATTCTTTGATCAACATCTTTCCGTATTGTACGGATGAAACAACTCTACCCATTTCTGAATGGAAAATCACGAAGCAAATTTGCACCCCTCCGATCCATTCGAACTAGAGTAGACTCTATATCGTTCTCTGCGAGAAGAATCGACTAAGATTGAAGATGCTATGAGGTCCAACCAGACGTTGGTGTCCTCATGGTGACACCAGTTGGCTCAATTGCAGATTATCCAGAGAAAACAAAGAGTAGTACAAGTGTGACGATTGTGATTCATATCAGTCTCGCTATGATGAGGCTTTCTGTCTTAAGGAGGACGAGTGGGTTATCAGCCTCGCAGAGTAAACAATGAATGGAAGAGCCCTGACCGAGGAACAATTATTGCTATCAACGGCGGGGTGAATCCATATTCAGATGAAGATTTTAATAGATGAAATATTGTATAACCAGATATGTGGTCATAAAGGGGTTGAGATTAAATAGCTTAACACTGATGTGCGTAAATCGACTGTCTATGATTTGTCGCTGGAACGAACTTTTGCATCTTGCATTGCTGTGCCTGTCTATGATTTCCATTGTCGCACTGAACATGATGAGATAGAAGATTGGACTCATGAAGAAATGCACAGACAACGATTCGAAAATTCGAGTTTGAAAGACAAACGGAAGCTGTTGGAAAGTCAGGACTCAAGAGAAAATCCCAGGTTCACTTCTTCTTCCTTCATGAGCGAGTACTTTAGACGCACGACCGGAGTTTCACCAACTCAAAGACACATCGCCGATCGTCAATCGTGCTGCATTGATACCATATACGACTCAGAACAATGCTCCTCCCAATCATTACTCTTGCCACTATTTCTACTCTTCTGTTCACATGATTTCACTCTACAGCTCAGACTGCCCGCGCTACACACATTATGTTTCTCAACAAACGCTCCGCTGCTATCATACCGATGCAACTAATTGTTTTCTTGTGTATGCAAGGAACCGAACAGAACTCATCCTGTTTTGTCTTATTCTACTCTTCCGAGATGGTAACGGTCAGACGGTCTCTGTTCTCACTGATTACCCATGTTTGGTTACGAAAACCATGCAGTAAATGATGAATGCTGTGAACGGGGTTTTCGAGTCCAACCTGGAATGAGAAACCGCGAATTACAGACTGTTCTCTGTATTACGGTCTGACTGATCCTTGAGTACATAATGTTGTGTACTTTGGTGAGTGAAGGTGCAAGATAGATTCCAGAGCTTTTAGATTGGCGACAAAGTATTCTAATCTATTTTATAGTTCTGTTATGAAGGTTGCTTGTTTCGCCTTCGTAATGAATCGATCCCATGAATATATCGGTCACAAACCAATTTCGTACTTGGGAATCATGTGACGTGATCTCTCTTCTTTCTTCTTTCTCTTCTTTCTCTTCTCTCTTACTCTCTTACTTTTTCGCGTTTTCCCAAACCTACGCTCCACTCAACCTACCTATACAGCTAACCATGTCGATTGCATACTTCAACCATCTCCGACATCACTCTCAAGTAATCCCCAACCCTCTTATACCAGCTTCCAATCTTATCGGACCACCTATGTATGGAAGGTGATTCCATACAGAATCGAGAACTCGGTGATCCTTTTCGACGTCGAGTCTCTCCTTGATCTTCATGCACCCCCAATGGCGCCAACAACGCAAAGTACCCTGGATATTATTAGTAAGAGCATGGGCATCAAGGGTCAACTTCGTCATTTACAGCGTAACTTCGGAATTGGACTTACAACCGGTCAACCCAATTATCAACTGTACGCGTTCGTCATATTACAAGCGATCGAGATTGTCTTGAAGGCATCACAATAGCTCTTAATGTACAACTCGTGATATCACATGTCCAAACCAACAATTCGTCAAACTCGGATTCGCGATTCCAACACCTTTGCAATCCACACTGTATTCACCACCGATGAAAGGAAGTGCCAAACGGCCAAGTAGCGCTTCTCCTTCGTACGACTACTTTCTCCTCTACAACATATGGTTCATTCAACGAGGCAAGGGCGTGCTACGTTCCACTCCAAACATACAAAACAACAGTTATTATTACGCTGTCGCCGATGGCATTGCCATCTTTTCCAGTATGGAAACGACTCCCAACTGTTACAAACGCGCTCAAACTCGCTACAACAACATCGTCAAACAAACTCGTGCAGATTCCTAGTGTACGCAAATGTAGGAATCAACTACGAAGTGAAGGGACCCTTCTGTTCGATCTTTCATCATCGAGGAAAAACTATATTGCTTCCGAACCTTTCATCAGAAGTATACTGCCATTAGTGGACCCGTGGCTCTTCAAGCAAATTCACGCAGCGTCTGCCAAACTGCCCAGAGTTGCAGGCGCTCCGACAAGCGCCCTCACATATGTCAAACCAATGTACATTGTTTCAGAAGACGTCACCGAAAAGGCGGAAGTCAGAGGACCAGCTTCTGTCGTTCTGCCCACAGTCCATCAAACGCCCGATAAGCGTACAGCTTCCTCCGGGGCTGCTACTGGTAAGATCAAAGTTTCATATTATGGAAACATATAGATTGAAACGGAACATAGCGACCTCTACACCCGCGACAGACTGCTCCCAAACTGCCGCGGGGAATGTCGGAACACAAGCAGCAGGGAAATGATTTAGTCACTTCGTTCGTTGGAGTACTAACATGTCAAGGTCAAAGGGGCCATCAATTTGCAATCTGACATTGTGGACAATGTTGTGGAAGATGTTGTATCTCACAATGCTGGTAACAATGAATCATCATTGGGCCATATTACTATTTTTCTTTCTTTTACAGGGATCATAGAATTCGATCCAAAGCATTGTGGAAATTATGTCTACCTAGCGAAATGGGTGCAAAATTGCGGAAAACGCTGCCGACTCAAGGGACTTGACGGAAAGTGGTTGGTCTCAGTTATAGACATGATGTTCATTCATGGAGGATTCCAATCGAACAGCAAACCATGGGACAGAGTCAAAGGTAAAATTGGAAATTCTCACACTATGGCTCAAACTATTCCTCCAAAATGTGAAGTGTTGCGCAGCGAAAACCTTTCAGAGTGCTTGCTGAGCACTTTCCCCATTTGGATGTGGCGCAGCAAAAAAAATCCAGATCACAGAGGAAAATTTTGAAATAAGCGGTCTAATTTGCTCCTTTGCTTAGCCAAACCCCAATTAGCTCCATTGGACGTTCGCTCTGATTTGATAGGCAACAAGAACTTGTGCGATTATATCACATTACTCGACTTTTATAAACGTATATTACCACATATCGAAAGTGAAATTGCAGAAAGTATCCGGGCTTCTCAGACATTGACCAGTATTGCGGATGGTCTTGGTAGAAATAGCCATGTGTGGTTATATATTTGCCACTAACCCTCAATACAGGAGGAGGTGCTAATTTGGACAAATACAAACGATCCATTCAGAAGGACTTGTTACAATTGATTAGAGACGATTCCGCCACAGCACAAGTCTTATGGCAATTCAGAATGGACACAAGTGCGGCACAAGAAGCGTATCTATCCGATGATCATCTAGTGACATGCTGGGAATGACGGGATTGTTATTGATCGGAATGCTGAGCAGGATATGGCAATCATTGTTCGAGATACCGAAATGCATCGTGCACAACAAGAAGATCTCAAACGCGAGCAAGAAGTAGCTAAACGTGAACAAGAAATAGCCAAAGGCGAACAAGAAAGATACAAGGGTATCACAGGTAAAAGCAAAAAGTTAAATATGAATTTGATATGCGATTCAAAGCGTCCAACGAAACGGAACAGACGGCTCGTACCAGTGCTACCCAGAATGGATTAACCCTTCGGGCAACCGAGAAAAGGGAGGAACTAGATGCAAAAGCCAGAATGTAGATGCCGAAAAGGAACAAACCAAACGTAGTGCTGAGGTGATGAAACAGAAAGCGATTGCTTAGAAGATTCTGCTTTTACAACAAGGAGTTGTTGAACCAGAAGGTTTGGATGTGGAAGTAGATGCCGTTGTGAGACCCAAAGCAAAACGTGGACGACCACGAAAATAGAGTTAAGACACCATTTGAGCTGGTAAGCGGAAATCGTAATTTGTGTCGACCGTTTTTAGCTGAGGAGGCATCTTAGACGAACGAGTCGGTCACAAGTCGATCCATATATCAGCACCCCAGTACGAACGCAATTGCCATAATTTCACTCCTGATGGTAGATTGAGCTTGATTCTACTGAATTACTGTACTATACGTGGATGACCATCTGTCTTCGTATACAACCGCGTATGTTTGGCGGGCGTATTGACAAGCATTAGTCTCATCATGCTCAATATATGCCAAGATGGCTCTCTCTTTCACAATAGAAAACGATACAATTGACAGAGGAGTTGTGGGAATTTCAAAATTAGAAGCGAAGTATACAGAGCGCTTTTACATTGAAATACCCATACTTCAGTTATGCTTCTTGTACAGGCGATACTGGTTTCCTTCGAGAACAATCGACAAAAATCTCACTTTGCCATGCAGTGTATTTACGGATGTGCCAGTGATCGTAGGAACCAGCATCCGCATCTAGATCGAGGAAGGGCATCGCAACATTGAACGGGCCGAGGAGATAAAGAAGCAGGTACCATATGTTGGCGTAATATGAGCAGAGTCGCCTTTGACTTCAGAAACATGCTATACACATACAGAATAACTGATAGTAAAACTCAATCAGGAAGGACCTGTAATCCAGTTAAACATTTATTAGTGAGCCTGCGTTCTTGGTAGCCTATTACTGAAACAGACGATTACATTGACCTGAAATTCTTTTCTCGATAGCATAGCCTCGTGTACTTTTGCTGAATAGACAACTACTGGTATCTTCTTCACAACAAACTCCTGATCTATGACTAAGAAGTTCAGCTACGATAACTACAGCATTGACAATGAGCTAAATGGTTGCCTTCCTTGGATATTTGCTGGTCGTGGTGCTACGCTATGTATCAGATTGAGCGCACTACTGTTCGAAGGGAACTCATTTACCAAATTGCCCATTGTGGCCTCATTAGATTCACAGTATCGCCAAGAGCTTTCCTGAGCATTAAGGTTGATCTGAGCATGAAAACTGCCTACTATGTTTTAAGTTGCATGACAGGTACATACAAAACATTTACGTACGATTCTCCTCGAGTAGTGCTGCGTTCGCTGCGCGTAGGCGTATATTCTCATTCTGTTCTCTGAGCAATACACGCTGTAAAGCGGATGGGTAGAGAGGAGCAGTACACGGTAGGTGTGATTCGCGCAACTCGGACCTCAACTTGCCCAATTCTGCTTCAAGTTCCCGAATCTTCGCTTTATCTGCTGCTTTTTCATTCTTTGCTTTTTGGCTACCATATTGACGCGGGTGAAATAATGGTATATTTGTGATAGTACAAAGCTTACCGAAATCGCTTTTGTGCTTCTCTGTTTCTCGCTTTTTCCCTTTCGTTTCCCTTTCCCAATCGTGCTACCGTTATACCCGAGACACCTTTCGCCCGGTTCTCTTCTGGTGATTGGGAATGCTCATTCGTTGGCTGGGCCGATGCCAAGAACAAAATACTCAGAGTAAGAGCGAGTAGAAAATAGGTCTTCATGATGAACGTAGGTCTGACGAACCTATAGCGGTGAACGTACGATGGAAGGCTGCTCTGAGGTTCAAAAGTTGAATAAATCAGTTTTAAAGAGAGGGGTCACGACGCACAGACCAAAAATTGCTCTCTCATTTTTCTCTCTCATAATCTGAGACAGAGATGGATTTCTCTCTCTGTGAGTTACACATGACGTAAGGGAGAGGGGTGCCTTTTTCGAAGGACCCTTGTTGGCACGCGCTTGTGTTCATTTTGCTTCTTTCCTATCCATTTGTTCCTCCACCATACCACCTCTCACACTAATACTCCTAATACACGATACCCTCATTCTCTCTATACAACTCATCATTTTCTCAATATAGCACCTCATCGCTGGAGTGTGGCTCCCCTCGACCACATAGTACAAATTAGGCGACCCAAAATTCAGAGAAGCTTGTGAACATATAGGTGCTGATACCTTGCAAATCGTGTCAAACCACATCAATGAATTCCCCAGCTCTTATATCGGACTCCCCAGCAAAATAGAGTACTAGGGGGGAGAGGTGGAAACAGTATTCAATGTGTATTTGGAAACCTGTTCCACTAATGGACCGAAACAAGAGCAAATTGGCTACGAACGCATCCATGCAGTTAGAATTTGAGGGAAATGGGCATAAATTTAGATTGTTTGGAGTCAAATCTGGCTCAGAGTCCGATGTCAAATCGCGCGAAATGTATTGCCTACCTCTCAACAGAAGTACCAGCCATATAAGCAAGAATCTGCTTGCATAGAAGCGGCTGCGAAATTGAGGAAGATGCGTTTCGTGCAATGCTCCTCGCAGGTGGCCTTTCAAGATTATCTTTGATTTTGTTCATGCATAGGAAGTGCAAATGTGATTGGTGATGTTTTGTTGGTGGTAAATTTGAGCGGAGACAACTGTATATATATAACCCTAAGATATACAAGGAAAATAAGCTGTAAGATTTGTCCGTCGACAAAGTTAAAGCTTCCTTATGAAACATACGTAATATGCTTCACCCAATAAACCTGTTTCTACATCCCGAATAACATTCAGGATTACCAAAAGCGAAAAGTGAAGCTAGCCAGATCTGCGCAGATAACATATACCGATGTATCGCAAGTTTGAAGTCCTCAGACTCAGTCTGAGACCCAGTCCACGTCAGTCCCATTTTTTTTTTTCGAAAAGCGGATTTAACCCCTTCTATCCCAGTGCCGCTCCTACTTCCTTTTTCGACTCCAATTTCACTCATCTTCATCAACTGTCATCATACATCAATCCACTCGCTTTTCATAACAATCGGACCATTATTGACTGCTGCACACATTCCGAAAGTGGATTCTCCTATGTAAAAACCGGCTTTCTTGCTATATCTCAGCTAATAAACGTCCTATGAACCTCTAGATGCGTGCAAACGACTCGCCTGATGAGCCAAAATCGACCTCCGCATAACAGAAAACCGATGAATGGATATGGTTCGTCATCCTCACTCGTATCCAAACATACCAATCGCACTTCATGAAGATGTAAGCTTAAGGTGGAACTCACGCAGTGCATCCTTGGCTCCCCGTAACGCTGGCAGTGGCTCCCAAGTCGACTCGTCTACACTATAACCCTTCCGCTTGACAGGTCACTGTGTCTTCTTCCTCCAAACACGCTTACGCAATATACACTCCACTTCATATGTGTCTGTATCCGCTACGACCGGAGGAGGTTTTGTCAAGGTACGTCCATCCGTAGCAGCAACATACTTCTTAAGCAGAGAGACATGAAATTCGGCATGTACCTTCGTCTGCACACTGCTCATATCCAGTACATAAACTAATCCTCCTTTCCTTTCAGTCATAGGAAACGGGCCAATATACCTGGACTGCCACGACTGAGGGAGCCCACGCTTAGCATCTAGTGTAATACCGTCTGCATTCAATAAAACCAAGTCTCCCACTGCAAACTGCCTGTGTATCCTGCTCTTGTCGTACTGGGTTTTCTGTCGCTCTGATGCAGTCCGAATCTCGCCTTGTACGCGAATTTTGATATTTTCCAAATTTTCGACGAGAGATAGCGACGCAGGACACTGCACACATACCAATGCAGATGGAATGCCACTCGCTCTAGGACACCATCCTAAGTCTGCCCCGAAGGGACCCACTGTCGATGACATCATCTGGCTCTCCATTCATTCGTCCATTAAATTTCTTAATCTCCAAAAGCATCTTTACTGGTCCTGCCCTCCACTGGCTGCCAGCCATCTGTCGTCGAAAGCACTTGTTCTTCCTCTTCCCCTGCATCATTGTAATTCAATCGGCGAGCAAGCAAGTGTTCTGTCCGATGTAATGTTTTGTGATGTTTTTTGGGTTGTGAATGATGTGTCGATCGCTTCGGCGGTTCTCGTTGGAAGCACTTGTAGGGGTTTGCCCCGTTACCTTCGACGGAAATATCCCTAGGATGGACTACGGATGCTTTCCGGCGTAACCTGCGGGATGCAAGTGTATCCTCAATCTGAATCTGGCAAATGGCTTCTTGTTCCGTTTCCTCCAACTTTCTTTTTCTTTCTGTTCACTCCTTCACCTCCATACCCGGCTGCGGTTTTCTTCTATGCTGTGACGCGATTTTCCATTTCTGTACAATCTCTGTATTGATTCGGGGTTTGTTCGCCCATCCTAGGTAACGCTCGATATCAGGCTTGACCTCGTTTGGGATCTGAGACAAGGCTAAACTCGGGTCTTGATTGTTCTCCAAACGCCACAAGAGAAGGCTAAACCATCCGGGAGCGCCGTCTGAAGCTTCGAAGTCGATGATGATCTGTGTATTTAGCTTCATGCGTGTAGGTGCGTCTCTGGATTCAATTGGCGCCGGGAAGCGAGCTACAACTGTCATTAGTGCAGGATGAAATCGAGAGAATGAAATTGCAGAGCGAAAGTGAACACAGGGTGTTTAAGTAGAAGAACTGACTGCAGGGTAGAAGCAAGTGCCCGCAGTAATCAAACGGAGGAAAGGGATGAAGGTGTAAATTATTTTTTATTGAAGAGAGAAGGTACAAGGAGAGGGTATATGAAACGGTCAACAGAGGGACGATGACATGATCAGAGTCATTCTAATGAATGATGATAGGATGGATGTTCAGTCTGCATACTGCTGTAGGTTAATCGGTGTGTTTCCGAGCGAAATCCGAGATGAAATGAGTCCAGGTCAGCGAGACCAGTCCTGGACGCTTGAGATCTCATTCAATGATTGACTGTCTTTTCTCACGAATCCCGGAAATGTCTATTGCGGGTCAACTCAGGCAAGATCGTGCAAGCTTCAACCTGGAATGCTAGGTGGACAGCAATTACCCAATCTCCACCATCAAAGCTGCCTGGTAATCCACGCGAATCATCGCACCTACATGCTCGAAGAGACTACCATCAACACAACGAACATTCGATAATGCAAGTCTGTCGACTACATGATAGAGGGAGATTCTGATTGAATGCGATTAGATGCACGAGCGTCGGCGACATCTCGAAATTTGAGACCCTATACGAAATACTCTGATGGAAAGAATCAAGAACACAACATCACCCTTCCAAATGACAACGTATGCGAATTCGCGCATATCATGGACACTACACATTGCCACAGATTATTATGTGCACTAGCCTAACTACCTCACCCCTGAACACCCCATAAACTTTTTTTGTACCTCTCTTGAATACAAATAATACACCCTCAATGCATTTCCTCCCTCAAACAGACTCCCTTTAATCCTCGACCAGTATCCTCCTCTTTCTGTCCCCGTTCTTATTCTGCTACAACTTCAATATCGTGTGTTCGACACACCCCACTGTTTCCTCTGGCACTAGTATGTTCACTAATTCTGGTAGGAGATCGCGTCCTCCTGCTTATAAGGACAGGGTCCCTTATTCAGTATCCCAATTACCCGCGACGCAAATCATAGAGTTCACACATTCAAAAGTTCTTCGAAGCAATAGGGTATTAACGTCACACGACTGGAATCGCTTAGCTATCGTTCAGCTCTAACGGATTAGGTCTGATGTACCCGCCGATTTCATCAAACAACTGTTCGTTACTCAGCTTCGACAAGAGATATTTGAGGGTTAAGGCTAGGATTGAACCTGTAGATAGTTTTCAGCGTGAACTGAGTTTATCGTGCATCTGATTCTCGATTTTATACTGAGTCAATAAGATTCTGAGCTCTTTTCTTGTAATTGACCAACCTTGTTTTTTTATTGGGATCACTACGACCCAGAGTGATCTTCTAGTTTCAGAGCTCTCGATAATGGGGAATGTACTTTGTAACCTGAGAAAACATTTGTAATGTACTTGGATGAGACAGATGAAATACGAGAAAGATGAGAATTGCGCCACATGCAATTCTTTTTAAGTCGGTTGAAGACCGCCAAAATCCCAACCGTAGAAAGTATGATCATCAAGATGAATCCTTTTGCAGCCATCATAACTCTACTGTGTTACTGGGACATCGTACTCGCAGACATCAGTAGTTATGAAATTAATCAAATCAATGCAATGGCAAACATATGCAAGGGATGGAACTTTAACCTGACCTCCAGTACCGCATGTCTCAACAGTCGTGTGCAGTGTAGGTTTACCACTGTACCTGCGCAGACTGTTACATCTTTGTGAGTTTCTTTGATTGGCGGCGGTCGCGTAGACCTAACAATGCACACTGCACAGGGATCTAAACTCGTTGTGCACTTCTTCCAATCAACCGTGGCCGACGTCGATCTTTTCATTGACAAACTTAACTCAACTGATTCTCAACTTCAACACCTTCGCCATCCCAATGCCAACATCGATCTCGCAATTGTCCAATCTCAATGTTTTGTAATGTTTATTAGTTCTCAGGAGGTCCAGCTCGTACTCATTGCATTTGCATAGAACCATGTACATTGCTGGCATCCAAGGATATCTTCCTGCACTACCAGAGTCGATACAGAACGTGAATCTCCAGAATAATCCACAGCTAAACGGAAGTGCAGTACTTCATCGTATTCACATCCTCAAATTTTGTCTGATATCTTTGATAGTCGTTTGCGCAGGGATACAATCTTACCAATTTTGTGGCATCCGGAAACAATCTGTATAACTTCAACATTACCGACTTCCGCACTTCTACTTCGCTTACGACATTATCTCTCACATTTACATTCTCCTCATCTTCCCCAAATCAGACTTACATTCCGAGTTGCCTGCAGAATTTGTCTAAGCTGACAACATTATCATTGAGGATGACCAGTAGCACCGACACGGGTCTTGCTGGGCCCATCGATGGGGTGAATTGGGGTGCTATGACTAGTCTACAATCTCTTGTGTTATCTAGCGGTGGCTTGTCCGGCGCTTTACCTTTGACATGGCCGGCCTCTCTGACATCATTATCAATCGCTCTCATGAACACGACCTCATCGCTGAGCTCGCTGAATTGGTCGAATACAACCACGCTTTCGACATTAAGTCTGACCAACATGCGTGGCATTACAATTGGACAAACTCCTGGAAATGCCATTCCGTCGACGATCACGACTTTGGCAATTTCTTACCGCCCTTCGATTCCGATTTTGTATTCACTGACGATCTTTGCGTTGCAGCAGTATACGCACCTTCAATCTTTGACTCTTCAAGGGTTCTTATACGGAGCTTTGACATCGAATTTAGAATCGATGCCTAATCTCAATTTTGTTGATTTCAGCTACAACTTTTTCAATGGGAGTCTCGATGCGATCAATTGGGGATCAATACCACAATTGAAGTATCTTCTCCTGAACAGCAATTCATTCACCGCATTCGGGAACGCCTTTACAAATACATCGTCATTACAACAATTGTACTTGACAGGTAATGCGAAGCTCAATGGAACCCTTCCAGCTTTTCTCCTTGATTCGACTACGTCGGGAAATTAGGCACTGCTGTATTTTGCCTGAAAAATGCAATATAGGATTCTTTTCCTATATTCGTAGATATTTCATCTAGATTGGTTTGGCCCACCACTGAATCTAGATAATTCAGT
>Ga0160428_1001989_pt1 | contig 13509 bp, 17 predicted proteins | sample SolpanmetagenomM_FD_108198 | JGI IMG/M metagenome (GOLD analysis project Ga0160428, IMG submission 108198) | Solar panel surface microbial communities from Lawrence Berkeley National Laboratory, California, USA - M | ecosystem: Engineered > Built environment > Solar panel > Unclassified ... | reverse complement strand
TTTGATTCTGATTCTGATTCTAATCTCTCAAAAAAATGAAAAGCTGCAGCTTTATGAAAGAAGAAGGAGAAGAGTCAAAGAAAAAATCTGATCTCATCTTTCCATCGGTTTTGAGATTCTGATTCTTGACTTCATGTCTAAGATGCTGAACTTTGTTTCGGTTTGGTTTTCAAATCTGATTTGATGATCTCTTATAGAAAATGAAAAGCTGCAGCATTATGAAAGAAGGACTTACCCCAAAAGTAATTCCTCTCTGAATTACAGCTAACCTATGAAAAGAGAAGATTGCGGAACTCTTTTATGTCTTCGAATGTAATCGCATGTTTGTCAAGCTGTTCGAATGTAATGCCAATCGTTCTACACAAAATGAAAAACATAGCAAAACAACCGCACATATGGTCATCATATTGATGTCTCAATGTATTCTTTTTCAGTACGTATCTATCCGCACAAAGCCAATCAAGGGTGACTTGTAACTCAGAAGAAGTTTTGTCAGGTTGACTATCGAAAAATTCCAATATATTAGAATCTTTGTCTTTGTAGCAACATACCCAGTGTTCTCCACCTGTCTGAAGAGTGCCAGTGTTCAGAATAATGGCAAAATTCATACATGTCGCATCCGCAGTTTCAATTAATGTAGGGCAAAGTTTTCTTTGCTCACAATGCAAATAAGAAAGATCCGCAGAATGAGCACCTGCGAAAAATAAGTCCGGATATATGTTCTGATATTGTGCCATGACCATCTCAATGTCTACGTTGTTGAGCCATCCGCTTGTCACATTACCAGAAAATTTAGGGCGGATTGAAAAATAACGAAAAGTGTTGTAAAGGTTGGGACAAAAAAGTCTTATACGCGAAAGTAATTGTTCATCTAATAACCAGTCGTTATCTGTATGATCATTCAAAAACTTATCTAGATACCTCCTGACATGTGTCCACAATCGACATCGACTGAGAGTGGAAAGATCGACCTCTTCTTCAGTGATTGAACCAAACAAGCTTTTCAGTACTTTACACATGCATATCAATTCATCTTTACGGAAACAGCTGCCACATATTAATTCTCTTCCCGGCGCACATTTCATTTGCCTTGAATACTCACTTGATAATGAGTATTGTACGAATCTTGAAGTATGAGTATTTGAGACAATACAATTAAACTTTGTAATTATTTATATATGGTATTTTTTTAAATGAATTGATCTCAGATTCGAATCAGTGAAAGGGGACAAAACTCTAAACCGGCTCTTTCATAGCACTTCTTATTATCAGGTTCTTTCACTTTGAAGTGATAGACGTACTCGTCATGTTTGCTGTTTCGTGTTGTTTCTCGTAATCTTACAAGATACGTGTGATTCATTCCATAAGATCTGATCGCAATTTTCACTGCTTTACGAGCGGCGGCTTCTGGTCTTTTCATATATCTACCCCCATTGGCGGTTGGGAAGTCGCGAATCTGATTCCCCACTTTCAGCTCAAGGACTTGAAAACTTCTTTTGACTTCAGCTTCTGACATTATATTTGATAGATCTATATATAGATTATTTACCTTTTCACTTTGCTTTTCTTTTTTTTGCTTTCTTGATCTGGCTCAGAGCACAGTATTCTCGCGAACTCAGAATCATATACTCTTCTACAAGCGCAAGGTATTTATGTTTTTTAGTCTGATGGAGAGGATATTCTAATGTTAGATCTCGTTGAGGTGTAATGTCAACACCAGTCAGATCCAGCAAGGAAAGTAGATTCAAAGTCATTACTAATATGATCTTATATCTGTCAAGGGAAAGAAACAAAAAAAATAAACCAGTTGCCTTACTGCAAAGATTACAAGAAAAAAGCTCAAATTTAAAAGAGAAACGATCCAATTGGTCTCAAATTGTCAGTGTATTCATTGATTTATATATTCATTCTTTAGCATGCTACGTTATATATTCGTTACATTATTATTCATTCTCATCTTGTTCTTGATTGCTATCGGATCTCTCTTTGTATATACTATCTTGATGCCGACAATTCCAGAAGTCGAAGAGGAGGACTTCCAGCTCTCAGCACCAGAAGAAATGCAATGGAATGACTTCAAGCTGCGTTTTAGTCAACAAGAAAATCAATCCTACTTAACATATTTGAAGTTATTATCCACCTTTCCTAAATATATGCAGCATAAAAACAGAAATGAAAGCTTTCAAGCATGGTCGAGATTACGTAGAATGTGTTTGTAATTTGCGCTCGATGTAGTTTTTAGCTGTCTGGAGATTCTGCTGTGTATGCGCTGAGGCATTATGCGTGATACTCGATACTAATTTACTGAGCCTTTGTCGAAAAGTTTGATTCTCCGGATTCTCCATCTTGTAGTTTGCTCTTTTACTTAATACTCTTTTTTCTTATATTAGCAACGCAAAGAGTGATCACAAGATCACATGGTATGGATCATCAATTTATCAACTATTCTTCCCAAATGACTCTTCGTTGTGTTCATCATTGGTAGATCAATTTCCGCAATAATGGCATTGATGAGCCCCTTTCTCTCCCACTTTTGGCGTTTACACATCGTCGCAATTGCGATTGGAACGATTACTTTGATATAACTATGATCAATCTGGTCCTTCCATTTTGATAAAGTACTGGCTTCAGTCACAACGGATTTTTTGTCGGCAGAAGCAATAGCGTCATTTGTAATCTTGTCGAAGAAATCAATCTTGAAGTGCAACACACCACCTCTCCAATACTGACCGTATTTGAAACTCTTCAGTTTATCTAGCTCCAATATCAATGCTTCAATTTGTTGTTTATCTGGCGATTTGCCCATCAGCGACCAATTATATAAGATCGCTTCATATTTTCTTTCCGTTTGATCATGGGGAGTCAACTTGTTCCATGTTCCATAATAGCGACCAATTCGAGGTATTTCTGTCCAATCATTCTTCGATAGATCTAGAAGGATTTTCTCAGCGTCATACGAATCGGTCAACGTCCGTTTGGATTTGGAGACTGCTGTCATAAGATTGACAAGATCAGTATCTACGCATTGAATGGGTTTAAGTTGTTTCGATTTCTGTGACCGAAATTGCGTGATATAATGATCGGGGTACAATAAAGCATAAATCTTCAATATATCAATATCACTCGTCTCCAACAATGCCTTGAGTGAATTATTAACAGCTTGTGTCGTTTTTTTGTTCTTGGCCTTGTTCTCATGAATAGTGTCTAAGAGATTCTTTGCTGCTACCCATTTCTCGTCATAATGATCGTTCATATATTGACAAAGTAATTGATGTGAATCCTCTTCGATATCTTTTTCTTTGTCGTCGATTATATCTTCGTGATTCCGTAAAAGGCTTTGCATGATCGAAAACCATTGATCTCTATCATCATCAGTGTACTGTGGGCCTAAATATGGACAGTATCCAAAAACACGAATTCTTGATGGAGACAAGTATTTGAATAAATCTTGTGACATCACTGATATTCACAAAAGCTAAAAAAAACAAATCTCGTATTTAGTCGTCACAAATCTTTGTTTTTCATGCAGAAAACGAACCGAATTTACTTTGTAAATATTCAAAAAGATCTTCTATTTTTTGCTTTTGCTCTTCTGATAGCTCCGTTCTCGTACCAAGATACGATAATAATCTAGGTAAGATGGTCTTTCGCCAATCAGACTGCAGTTTTGCTTTAATCTTATCTGCAGAATCGTACTTTTTGCAGAAGGGTTGCAAGCTTTGTACAATCGCGCTAAGAGCAGAATCTTTATCTGCCATTTTCCTTTCGGCTCGTCTAATAAAACTGTTTTTGTCCTTTTGAAGTCGATGTGCAAGGTTGACCAGCTCTTGGGGTATGCTTTCTTCCGTTAGTTCAGCGGGGAGATTCAAGATCTCCATCATTTCCGCTTTAATTTTGTCCATTACTTGTGACTCATCGATTTCTTGTGTGGCAAACTGAGCTAGAATCTTCTCGTATTCGTCTATACAATACACAGCAGGAATATCTAGACATTCATCTACCAATTCAGCAATACACTCCAAATCTCTCGTCTTCTTTTCCTCACCAAACATTTCTCGAATGATTTTGGGACGCAGCAAAGAGAGAATCTCAATATTGGCTCGCGAAGGACCTTGCAAGTGCTCACTAAAATAGGCTCGCAGCGCTACTATTGTCAATTGATCAAAATCGTTTTTCTGCCAGAAAGATAGTTTTTGAGCAGTGCCGCAACGCATGAGTAGCTTCGTTGTCATTCTCCACATATCATATGTGGAATTGCTCGAATCAGGTTGAGAGACAGCAGCAAGAAGAGAAGAAAACAAACTGTCAAACGCTGTAGTGAATTTCACTAACAACTGCTCATCATGAGCCGCTTTTGCAACAGCATTCGCACATAACCCGATAAAGTCGAAGCTGGAAGCCAACAAACATTCTATAACAGATATTTTACGATAGAAATCGCTGTTGATATCCGTCAGCTGTGCGATAAGAGCATTGTCTTCCAAACTAAGCGTTTCTTGCAAGGCACCAGTGGACAATGTAACACGACGCTCTAGTCGCTCAAGGTATAATCTACGTAATTTGAAGTCCATTGACAATTCCTTTCTCTTTAAGTATAAGAAATTCATATCGTTCGAAATCACGCATTCCTAATCGACAAGTACTGATCGGATTAGATTGGCAGTGATGCCTAGTCTTTCTTTGAGTTCTTCTCTTTCCAGGTTAAGTTTTTGCCACAGCAAGGTTGGTGGAGATGAGTCGATTGTCATCTCTGCCACTTGAGGGTTCATCGTGAACCATTTTTCACTGTGATCAAGATGTGCTTCTTTGGGAGGACCACAGTCTAGATATAGCTGACGGCGGTACAATTTGGGTTTTGGTAATTTGTGCAATATCTTGTGTAATGATTCATGGAATGAGCTTTCGTCGAATGAGCTTTTTTCGAGGGTGATTGTATTCTTTGAAAGTGAAGGTGAGCAGCCATCGCTAAATGCTGCGGTCATCGAATGAGGTTTTGTCCTTTCGTCAAATACATCCAACAAAACTGAGGGAACTTCTTTGTCATCAACACGATCGATACGATCAGTCCGACGCCTTGGTGCTGGTGGTGATCTGCGTCTGGAGGGAGTTTCGTTTTTACGTAAAGTAGGTGTGATTGTAGACCGATGCAAGACAAATCTCCTAGAGCGTACGTTCTTAGATTGTCGTTGGGTGTGATGTGTATGCGTAGTATGTGTAGTAAGTGTATCATAAAGTTGTTCTTGCGGTGCTAATGGTACACGTACTCGTTTTGTACTAGTATCATCATTATGTAATACATGCATTGAGAGTTCTTAAGCTGGAGAGAAAAAAAAAATGAACCTTGTTCATTTCGTAATCCTCTTGCTGCATAGTTTGCAGAGATGTTTTTCCCGTTTGGGAGATATTGCCCATTTTCGATACTTCCAATTCTTGGCATCTGATATGCGTTCAGAACGTTATTGAGCTCTTTACTTGATGCAAGATTATTGGGATCAATTGATTCAATGGTGAGGGATACTGATTTGAACTTTGCTCGTGAGTTACTCTGTCAAGAGAAGTGGCGTATTCTCGTTTCTGTTTTTTCACTCGCGACGCGTCAATAAACATTGCAGTTCCTGCTGCTCCTTACTAAAAGCACTTACCACCAAATAATATTAAAATAAACAACAAAAGCAATGGAGCTTCTTGTGGAAGCATTTTATAAAGACATGGCGCTCTTACAACAGTATGATGATGATCTTACCCCAGTAATACCTCCCACATGGAAAGAAATATTTGAAACAACTCAAGACAACACCAGTGAGATGAGACCGTTCTTTGACCTGCTTGCGTATTTGCTATGTAGACGAACGACTGAAGGAAATGTTAGCGCAGTTGGTGTTGTGGAGAATAATCTCATATGGACTCAAAACTCGAACATGCCTCAATATTCCCGTACACAATTAAAAAAGCAAAATTTAACTCAACCTCTTACGGATACTGAATACAGTCGTTTGTTCTATGACCAGAGTCTTCAAGTCATCAGAAACCCATTGGATCTCGCTCTGTCGGACAAATTCAAGGAATGGCTGTACTATCAACATTCACAACGTATCCGGAAGCAAATTGAGAATCACAAAAGTTGTTACGAAAGATTGAAACAAACCAAAAGCATCAAAGAGTGCAAAGCTTTTCTCAAAGACTGGGAAGCGAGCGCAGAAAAATCCTATGACGAATATCGAATTTTAGCCATCTCTTCTTTAGAATCTCTGACGGAGTTCAAAGCGAACACATCAAGCGCTACCTTGCTGGAAACTTTAATTGACTTGAGAAAATTGAAAAAAATGGCTTCTTTCATGAAAAGATCTGATCAGTATATTAGATGTCTACGAAATCCTCTGAATAGGAAAAAGCTTGAACAAGTGAACACCTTTACATATATCACAGCTGGTATCAGTTATCAGAAGGCGAAAACACATGCGGAAATGCACATCCTGGAATACCTCGTCACAAATAAACAACCAACGCCATACGTTATCGGCATCAGTAAAGACAGTTGCTATCTCTGTGAGAAAGTGCTTTCACGGTTCATGACAGATACGAGAAAAGGTCACAAACGTCCATATCAACAATGGGTTCTTCCAGATTTTCTCGATAAAAAAATCAAGTTGCACGTAATGAAAGAAATTGAAATCGAGGCAAAATCTCTCAAAAAAAATCAGAAGAAAAAAAAACAACTTGTCCACAGTAGTCCACCATCAAATGAAGATGAATCTGAAGGATATTCCCAACTGAAACAAAAGTTGTTGAGGAAACGGAAACAGATGTAAACCTAATAATAAAAATCACAGAATAATAAATCTTGAGCCGAGGATTTTCGAAGAATTCTTTATGCAAGCACCAGACAAAGGGTGAAAACGAGTAGCGCTGTTTGCATCATCATCATCGATGAAGCATCATTTTGAAAGACTTCATCAATATGCGTACTATTGGAGCGGAAGTTGGAAAGATGCGAATGGACAAGACGGCTATCGCTCTTGACTACATCAATGACGATTCTATCGACCAAAGTATGATCTGCTGGTATCAAATGGGGTGTTTGTAATGCACTCAAATGATACATGGTAGGCGTAGGATCGCTTTGGAGTACATTTACTCTTGTTATTACATCCGTATGAGTATGCGTGACTACATTCGTCACAACTCTGGGTGGCATCACGATTGTGGTTGGGATAAATACGTTTTGCGTTGCTGTAACAGTCTGCATCTCTACCGCTGTTTGAATTGCTGTTGCTGTTGTGGATTCAGTGACGGTTGCAAGTCTGGTCTGCACATTTGTTTTTGTCATTGTCGGAATAGCGACCTCTGAACTCGCAGTAATGGTGATCGAGTCATGTGGAGTATTTTTGAACCAGGTTGCATTTACAAGCGAGAGTGCAACGAGCAGCGAAATGAATGATAAGTACATTTTATATGTTTGATTGTTTGAGTTAGCTTTTTAACTCTTTTCAATCAACAAAAAAAATAAAACTTTCAGTTCTCTGTTTATCAAATGCATTCATTGTTTATTTGTTTGATGCTTTTTCGTCAATCAGCTTTTTGATTCTTCCATATTCCGAATTTTCTAGTTGTTCCCATATATGACCGTCAACTATTTTATTCGCTTGAATTGCATTACAAAATTTGACTGTTTCCCAGTTGATACTTTTTGCGGCCAAAGAAGTCGTTTCAAACATATCTACAATATGATGAGCCAAGTCATATTTGATGACTGGTTTAGCATTGCCTCTCCTACTCTGTTCTTTTACAGTGACCCACTCAAGATTTGTAACACGGTTGTCTCTAACGTCCCTGTCTTGTCACGGCGACCCTCTAAGCCAATGAGGAAATCGAGTTTGTATTTGTGTATGGAAATCGAAGTCATACAGTCGAGAAGATCTACAAGTATAAAAAGGCAAATTTCTCCCAAGTTCTGATTTACGGTTAGGTCTAACACTATCGCTGGGTAATTTCAGAATCTGTGCTTTGTTTTCTACTCGTCGCTCACGAATGTCTTCCATTGAGTTTTTCCAATGTGGTTGCCTTTGATATATCTGATGTGCAAAGTCTTTGTCATAAGATTTTCTATTTTTTTCTAAGGTATAACTCTTTAATGCAGTATGTAAGTATGATCTGTGAACCGGTTTGGGACTATGAAGCGGGAGCGCTAATAATTCTTTTTTCTTTTGCTCAACTTTATCGCAAAACCAAAGAGGAAAACGGGCTCGTACAGCCGCTGAGAACTCTGCGTCGTATGCACCACCCTTTGTGCTAATATATTGACTTAACTTGGCCCCAAGAGTTGTCCTACCATCCGGTCTCCGTTCTGTGGGTTGTAACGACAAGATCAAACACTTTGTCTCTGCGACAGTACTGTTACTTTTACGTATAGCTTTCAATCTTTGCACTTCTTTCGAAGTGGCAGATGTAAATCCGTTTCCTCCATCCAAGTGATTGTTTTCAGCTTGATCTTTATTACGATAAAATTCAATGTAATATGTTTCTTGTTTATCTAGATCCTCAAGATTCTTTACTGTTTCGATCAAACATATGAGAGGTCGATACCCCGTCTTGATAAGATGATTGATCCACTGTGCGTTTTTGAAAGTAGACTTCTTTGCACCTCGTATATGACTTCCAAGTCTAACATTAAGCTCACTGATTGTTTTGCCAATATAGTTATAATGCTGCGGACGCCTAGGATCTGCTAAACCATAAATATACATATATATTTGGGATCTATTCCTTTCTTACCAAAGATGGATTGTGTTTTATTGTTAAAATTCGACCATTCATGAATTAGCATTAATTGAGACGCACTGAATCGCGTTTACGATTATGATGTATACTCGTGACGGTAGATATTCGGTAGAAGGAAATTGGCAGTCCGAGAGAACCCATCTGTTTCATCTTCGAAAACCAAGTCGGTGATGTTGTCTCCTATAGAGGCTATAATTGTATATCCGATATCACGTATTATTTGCCGATTTCGAATCTTACTGTGCATGGTACCAATATTTTGATCGTCATAATATACAAATTCAATATCTTTGTTTCTCCCAAAAGTAATTCCACGTTCTCCAAAGTCATTGATTATACCATAATCAGATGGTCGAGCAGTAACGAAGAATAAGGTAATCTTGCTTTTGTACATTGCTTTTGTCGATGTGATAAAATTGATCGCTTTGGTCCAAATCTCTCGCCCGGTAAATTCATCCTCGCTCTGAATTGTCGCGTCAATGTCGAGAACGATTGCGCATTTTTTCTTTTTTAGTTTAGGTTGTTGAAGCATGTAATCAAGGGTAGCTTCCATCATATCATAGGTCGCGCTGATGTAACGACAATATTCCCTCTGATAATTTAGATACAACGCACTTCTACACCTTTTTGCCATTTCAAGTTATTTATTATTAATATATTGTTCTGGGAAATAACGATTTTATTGATTTACGAAACGACTCTAGAGGAATGTTACATTGCCATGGCTGTTTGTCTTCAAATCCATATGTGATGATGATCTCCGTATCAGTCACAACCAGGCCAGAGGCAAACTCTACAGTTTTCTCGCGAAAATAGAAAGGTTTCGACACCGCTCTGACCCGAAAGCCTTTCTTTTGTTTATGATTATCATTATGATTGAAGATGAATACAAATCGATGGAAGTAATATCTTCCCCAAATATTATTCGGTAGTGGACGTTGTGCTACTTGGTGAATGATGCCTAGATAACCATTTTGCTCAAACAAGTGGAACGGTACAAACTGTGTTCCTCCTCTGTATGATGTCATATCTCGCTTAGTAATGCTATGTTGTTTGAATCGAAGCATTCCCGTATCTACATCACAATGAAGAATAATGAGAGGAGAAAAAGTGTATATCATCAAGAGCTCGTCGTTGCAAACGAAAGGTGACCAATTTTTTTCACAACGGTCTTCATCGAATAGATTCAAGGCTGAATTCTCATGAACCAAGGCTTTCACTGTGACTTTGTCTTTATTATCTCCGTCATATTTGAGTAAATACATCTTGTTGATATTAGAGCGAGTATGTTCTCTAGAGGTAGCTATACCATAAAGATTCCCTCGAAAGTAAATGAGTCGAACGTCTTCATAGCCTAATACGTTGGATGGGAAAACCATAGGCTTATCAATGACGGAAATTGGATGCACTGCTTCTTGTTCCCATTCGTTCCGTTCTAGATAGGAGAGCAAATTAGTAGTCTCTATACAGGGGTCCTCGTAATGATAAGAATTCGTCAGGATATCAAATACGTAATTGTGGGCTCTAAAGTTATATATGATTTTCTTTTTGTCATCAATGGCGATACTTGGATTACATAAAATCATTGGTTTGTTTTCCACATCAAGTTTGTCTCCTATGGTAATTGTGGAAAGTAATCTTTGAGAGCTGATGTTGTGCACTAATGTATGAAGTGGGTCAATATAGTGTACAAGATTATTCAGACCGCATTGTTTATTACTGGCACGATGATTATGTATTATGTTCTCGCACGCGCGAAAGCCTTGAGGGTGATTATCCACATAAAAGGCGATAATGGAGGTTTCCCAGACAATTCGTTGCCTCAATTGTCTTTTCTCCTCTTTTGTCTGTGTTTTGTTTACATTGAGAAATGTTTGCGCATTTTGTAGTAGAAGCCATGCAAATTTATGCAATCCTTGCTCACGACAAAATGATATCAGATCGATCAAAGAATCGATGTCTAAGACTGCATTTTCGTATTCTTTGATGAGATCAATCATTGAACACTGAAGACTGAAGACTTTTTGTTTAGTTAATTATACATTGTTCAAATAGAAAACTGTCATATATACATCGCAATGCAGTAAAATTTGACTTTTAAAATCAAAGTTTGATGAAAGCTGCAGCTTGATGAAAGAAAAAGGAGAAGAAATCAAAAAATGAATTCGATCTTTACAGTTCAGATTGGATCTGAAAATGGTTTGAACTTTTGTTCATTGACTTCATATCTTGTTTCGATTTGGAATGGTTTTCAATTTGATCAGATCTCTTCAAGAATTGAAAAGCTGCAGCTTGATGAAAGAAAAAGGAGAAGGAATCAAAAAATGAATTCGATCTTGACAGTTCAGATTGGATCTGAAAATGGTTTGAACTTTTCATTGATTTCATATCTTTGTTTCGATTTGGAATGGTTTTCAATTTGATCAGATCTCTTCAAGAATTGAAAAGCTGCAGCTTTGGAAGCGGTGTGATTATGTTATATGGACATCCAGATGCTCTTTCAAAATTTCCACGCGGCCAAAATGTGTGTGACATAGAGGACAAACTATGTTATTTGGCGTCAGATGATAGTTAGCGGGAGGACTTCTTACAGAAGGAGATTTGCGCGTAGACAATAACGCTTTATTGAGCCTATGACTATTTTGACGCGAAAGATGTTCTTTCTCTCGGACTGAATTGCTGCGAACAGCGAATGGCGAAACGGGATCTTTCGAAGAAAAAGTGTCTTTCCTGGGTTCGCTCATACTGTTTTCTGTATTTTTGTTTTGTTGTAAATTGTTTTTCATCAGTAAGCTTGCTTTTGTTGTTTCGTCAATAAATTGATTTTGAGCACGAGGTGATATATGCGGAATATGCGGACTTTGTGGGAGTTGTGGATGCTGCGATGAGAATTGTTGAACGTGTGGAACCAGTGGATCATGATGATAAGGAGAGAATTGTTCATAAGGTGACAGATGATCATAGGGTGAACCTATCTCGTAAGGTGTTTTTTGTGCTCCTGTTTCTTTCGTCTGGATGCTCGGCCCGGGATTATAATTGAAATAATCCAAGGAGGGACGCATGGGGGTAGTAGCATCTTCTTTTCCTTTCTCGTTCCGATCATAATGAAAAGGATCCGCATCGTCACTGTATATACTGCTAGCACTTTCTCCCGAGAATCTGTTATGAGTTCCAGAGGCATCGCAACACTTTGCAAACGCAACAAAGGAGGAGATATACCAAAAAATAAACATTTTGCTTTTACATATATATTCACTTTGAATTGAGATTCACTTTCAAACACTATAACTTGTATCTGGATTGATATCCAATTCGTGTTTCTTCTCATTGGTTTTGTTGTGTTGATGAAAGGTAATCGAGGCTTGCCGCAACAATATCGTTGCGAGAGTAACAAAGCTGGCTACAAAGACATTTCTACATAATACGTATACAGCACAAAAGATTACAGCAATATAAGTCACCGAGTGTGTTATCAAAAAACCACAATGATCTAAAAGATCTTTTTGCACAACAGAAGAAGAGGAAAACAAAATTAGTCCAGCCAGGCCAAGAAAAATGCTCTCCATATCATATTTCATACTGATTTCAGAGACAAATGTGTTCTTTATTCTATATGCATATATATTCCTGAGCACATAAACAACTCCGTATAGAGTATATATGATATATATGATGATCATTCACTGATAGTTTGAGATGAGTAGTGTTTCTATTCGTTTTTTCGGATATCGCCACATGCATTGATTAAAATTTGATATGTATCCGAATCGACGTTTTTCTTGTCAGGATGGAAAAAAATGCTCAATTTACGCAAAAGTTTCTGCTGCATCTGATGCGACTGACTTTTGGCCGTTTTGATATCATTCAATAATTCTGGTATCTTATGATCCATCGCGTATTTTTCCATTGTCGCAAATGCGGTTGTACATACATCTTGCGTTTCTTTAGGTTGTGGAGGTGTTGCTGTCTCCTCTTCGCTGCTCTCGCCATTGTACGTATTATAGACTTGTGTCATGATTCTGTACATTTCTGGGTAGCGAGCATATAGCAACTTTTCGACAAACTTATATCCTTTTTGTAAAATGAAGAGTGAGATTGGTATTTCATCTTCGCTATCTCTGAAAAGAAAAGTAATATCAGTTCTTTCCAACTCGCTGAGATACTTTTGCTCAATTTTGTGTAACTTGTGCAGCACTTCGTGTTGAATCGTGTCTTTTTTCGTCCACACCTTGAGCCCAGCCTGCCAAGAGATTCCAAAGATATTTCTTAGGACGTCCGTATCATTGATAAAGTTGCGCAGATCGTTCACAATTTTGTTCAGTTCCTCTGACCACGAGCCAGATTGCCATGACTTCAGATTGTGTAATCGAGACCAGAAAGCGGAGTCTTTGGCTTGCAATTGTAATGCAAGTCGATCTCGAGCGGTTCTAGTACTATCGTTCATTTGGACTCTTTTTATTTTTTATTTGAGCAAGATATATTTTTATTTACCTTTCCTGCCCTGTAATTTCACAATGACCAACACGGCGTCTGATCGAAAATCACAAACAAAGTAAAACAAGTTCACATTTTGAAGACTAAGAAAGTCAATGAAAAGTTCAAAAACATTTGCAAACTCAATCTGAACTGTAAGACAAATCCCTTTTTTGATTCCTTCTCCTTTTTCTTTCATAAAGCTGCAGCTTTTCAATTTCTTTGAGGAGATCAGATCAAAAACGAAAACCAAATCAA
>Ga0160428_1001987_pt1 | contig 13516 bp, 6 predicted proteins | sample SolpanmetagenomM_FD_108198 | JGI IMG/M metagenome (GOLD analysis project Ga0160428, IMG submission 108198) | Solar panel surface microbial communities from Lawrence Berkeley National Laboratory, California, USA - M | ecosystem: Engineered > Built environment > Solar panel > Unclassified ... | reverse complement strand
GAGGCGAGGGAGAAGGAGAAGGAAGAGGCGAGGGAGAAGGAGAAGGAAGAGGCGAGGGAGAAGGAGAAGGAAGAGGCGAAAGAGAAGGAGAAACAAGAGGGGAACAGAACGAGGTCCGAAAAATTGGAATGAAGCATTATGCTTTGGCGTCTTGGGGTAGTGGGACTGGCGCTGCCGGATTACTAGGAGCTGGTGCCTATGCATTACTCACCAATGTCTTTGCTTTTGGAGTACGCTCTACAATAGGGACGCTTCTCATCATACCGATTCTGAGAATTGTGGTGTTTTTCTGTATCCTCCCTTCTGTAGAGGACTATGGAATGTATATGAGATCAAAGTCAGTCACACGAGACGACGAACCCATATCGAACAATAATCTTGCATCGTGTAGGGTTGAGGAAGAAGCAGAAAGTACGGAAGAGACTTTCCTCCTAAAAACCAATTCTCGAACCCAACACGTCGAGGCTTTTGTCGATTTCGCGTCTATAATATCACAGACAAAGGCTTTGTTTTTACCATAGTAAGCGGCCTACCCATCCCTATTACTTCTCTCCTAAGACACTGATGTATATCTCCCAGCATGCTACCCCTCGCTCTTGTCATGTGTACAGAATATATAATAAATCAAAGCATCATTCCAACATTATTATTCCCACTAGAAGAAACTCCATTCTCACAATACAGAGAGTTTTACCCAACATACTCGTCAATCTATCAAATAGGAGTATTCATCTCTCGTACTTCGATACCCTTTTTCCGCATCCGTTCGCTTTATAAACCTACCGTCTACCAATGTTTTATTTTTGCGTTGTTTCTCAAACAATCACTGAGTTGGAATGTAATACCAAACATATGGTTTGTGTTTGTGATTATGTTTTTCGATGGTCTGGTGTCTGGTATGGTATCTGTCAATACTTTCTGTAGAATCGTAGAAGAAGTACAGAGTGAAAAGATTGAGTTTGGCGTTCAAGCTACTTTGGCTGTTAATACTGGGAGCATATTACTTGCAGGGATTGTAGGGATGATGTTAGAACCAATGTTATGTCAAAAGCAAGTAGACAAAGGAAGAGATTGGTGTCGTCGTCGATGAGATATAATAATAAATAATTCACAATATAGACGATCTTAGATCCTGAATGTATTCATGTATGGATGGATGGGAAAAAGGTTATATTTTTATTACATGTCATTCATTACATGCCATCATCTATTTATATTCTTTCTTTCTTTCTGTCATGGTTGGTAACACAAAAAAAAAGAGTAAAATAGATGACATTTTTACTTTCTAATAGCACGTTGATAGAAAGCCAATTCATCACCTTCCAGAATGTATCCATCACATCTTCCACTCTGACCTGGTCTTGAACTAATAACGGCATATAATCTACCGGCCTCGAATTGTTTCTCCAACGCCTGGTCGACCTTTCCACTAGCCTTTGATCTAGCTGCATGTTTCCTCTCTACAGCGTGTGAGACTTTCTTCTTCTCTTCAGCCTCGGGTGCTGTTCCGGCTTTTGCCTGTCTCCTTCTGCCGAGCGACGCACCGTAGTGGGCCTCGTACCATTGTCTAAACGGTGCTGCGTCGATTTGCACGACGGCCGCTTTTGTAAGTGTGTTGGTCCGCACCAACTCGTTGTTACTTGGATGGAAGGCTACGACGATGACTCTGACTTTACGCGTGACGCCCTCGGACTGCCACGAAAAGTTTCCACTGTCGAGACGTAGGGCGCGGAATTTTCGGTTTCCGCCGCGTGTGCGCACGAGATGGATGCGTTTGTTGCCGATACGTGTGTTTGCTGGTTGACGACCTTTCTCGAATGCTCTATATGTTTAAAAGTTTCAAAATCAGATACCGAAGACACTGATAATGGAAAGTGATGAAACAAAAGATGCAGTTCGGGTTTATGCATACCTCTTTTTACGGTAGGTTGCGCGCTTTGCACCGGTGGCGTTGCGCTTGTGACGTGAGTCACGAGAAATACTAGACGAGGAGAGAATGGTTAGTTGTTATACTCTTTTATAATGAAGGATATCCAAGTCGGTGGAAGATGGTTGATGATAATTACCCCATGATTGCGGTGGAACTAGATCACTACAGATGAAGATGTTAGTGAGATACAAAAGGTCAAAAGGTACAAGATACTAACAATTCAATTGATCTTTGTTATATCCCGAAATCGAGTTGTCGTGATATGTGCTATATACAGCAAACTTCTGCTTCGATCAAAAATCTCGAATCTTTGACCCAAAGCGTTTGATCCGAAGAGGCAGGGAAGGAAAATCGGAAAAAGATTTCGCCGAAGATCGTTCGGAGAAAATTTGTAGAGGATAGTAATATTTTGCACGTGATTAGTTGTCAGGATAAAAAGACCCTGAATGTGTTTGTTCAAGAACCTTATTCTCAAAGGCGTAATCTCGTCAAATCATTGATTATTTGAGAAAAACAGGCAGACATGTCAACTCCAACTACTTTGTATCACTTGTAAATATGATGATTACTTTATGACAAGTTCAAATTATGATACCGAAGAGATTGAATATCTAAAAATACAAATGATAATACTGAATACAAAATATAGCATATAAAATTGAAAGAAAATGGCAAAATATATGATAATCTTCCATCTCCCAAAAGCATACTCTCCAATTCTATCATTTCCAAAAGTAAAGAGAACAATCAGTGATAATCATGTCCATCAACCTTGTTACTCCTTGAAAAACTATGATTACCAAGTACCATACCCAAAACACCGCCTTTTTGTGAATTTCGGTCAGATGGATGATCTTGACCTGGACTACCTTCAACGCCAATCATGCCTGATCCAAATCCATCTCTTGCTCTATTATCATCAGATGACCCTCGACTTAATGTCCGTCCTATTCTACTTCTAGATCTACTTAGAAACCTCCTCGCTGCGCCTACTGCATTTGAACTATTCTGTCTTCCACGAGAGACATTCGTGCCAATTGATGTAGCATCACTATTACTTCCTGCTCTGTAATGACTAGGTCTCCGGGACGAATCGTGATTGGTAGAGGGCGAGTCTGGAATTAAAAGACTTGCTCTGATACCATTCATTCCATTTGCGGGACTGTTACCGTTAAGTAAAGGTGGAAAGGAAGATGAAAACATACTTCCTGGTGTACCTATACCGAGACCAAAAGAGGGTGATGCAGGATGAGAAGAATGGTTTGGAAGAGTATCACGCCAGGCTATACTATCCGTTCGCCAAGTTCCATCTGGATATAATCCATGAAGTTCCGGTTCAAAGGTAATCTCAAATTGGGTACGGAGTTTCGATTTGATAGATTGACGGAAATCAAAATATGTCGACAAGGCAGATTCCAACATCAAAGCATGATCTTGTAGAGCTATCGTCAAAGCCCTCATCTGTGAGGATTTCATCGTGACTGGATCTTTTAGATTGATTGTCGATTGAGACAAAGAAGACCTATGCACAGGTGATGAGGAATGGTCGGTAGGTTGCCTAGCAGATGATGTTGTACCGTGATGACTGAGAGAAGAAGTTGGACGAGATATTGTGGATGGATCATCCTCGAGAAGTAGTTCGTGATAAGCTGCAACAGAATCTAAACTGGTTGGATCGACTGACGATCGAATTGCTTGTACGAGTTTATCAGTTTCACTACTATCTGTCATGGATGATATCATCAAGATTTCTGCAACGTCAAGTGTCTTCCGATGTGTACGATCGATTGCAGCCTGAACAGGTGTCAAAACGATGGCTTCCTCTTGTATGATCTCCGATCGTCCAAGTAAAGTGGGAAAGCTATCTTTGGTAACATACACCGTCTTTGCCACAGTCTGCTCTGCGACAGGAATTCCTGGTTTGTATTGACGAGTAGAGTTTGCAAAGGTAGATGGATTAGAGGACAGGTGGAAATGACGGAAGAATGGTGCTACTCCTGGTCGTTGATTGATAGGATCAAGCTGGTTTCGATTCACATTAACCGATATTATATAAATCTTTGGATCATCTATTGTTGTGTTGGACGATGTGACGCCTGAATGTACTACCGCTGTATTCGGATAAGATTGTTTCAGTCGTCTGGCAAAACGAGCAGTATCGTCTTCTGGAGAAGTCTCAAACACAAAAGACTTTGAGGCAACGTCAGGAGGAAATCCAGTCTCGGTAAAGGTAACTTTGAAAAACCGTGGCATCACAAGGTTTCTACCAGTGCTCAACTTCCGATACGTCTCGGCTTGATCCTCCAGAATTGTAGGTAAAGCAGCAGTATCGTATGCAGTCAACAATTCATTCCGTTGATCGTCCAAAGTGGACAAGACTTTGGACCAACAGCAACCCATACGGAAATATTTGACCATGGCTGAATATAGCATCTGTTTGCGTTGATGTATAGTCTGCCGTGGTAGATGAAGTTGAACATATGCCTTGGCCAAGGATGTGTCTGTTGCAGTAGTCGATTTTTTTACAAGTAGAGTAAGATGCATCTCCATGGCTAGCGCTGCTGATGCAAAATTCTTATTATTCACTTGAGCTTCGGCAAAGTCATGTATATGTCGGATATATGTATCTTCATTGTTAGTTGATCTCAAATAATTCAAAAGAGCAATGCGTTTGTCGAGTTGTGCAGGTCCGTCATCTTGAGATGTTGCATGTATGTCGGTCAATAAATAAAGTAATTGTTGTGTCTCGCCCAGCATCTCCACAACAGCTGCATGTAAAGATTCTGCTCCAGAGTTCCGCAGATAAGTCAGACCATCGCGAAGCGAATCAATCAGTATCTTGGCCTGACTGAGCTCAAAAGTATCTACACGGAATGCAGAATCAAGGGCGTCTGCAAAAGCGCTCTCCACAAGATCAAGGTTATTACTCAAATCCCATTCAGCTATTATCATCGTCTTGAGAATATCGGTTGCGACTATACGAACACCAGAATGAAGCGATAAGCCAAGACCAACAATGGATGGTAGCAACGTAGCAGTAAATTGTACTTGATAACCACCCATTCTATCGATACGATATCTTGATTTTTCTTCTTCATCATTGTCCCATCCAAGAGTATACCACGCACGTTTTAGAAGCAACGCTGCGGCTTCTCTAACATCCCCACCGATAGTCCATATAGCTCGTCTTTTTTGTCCACTATGATTTTCCATAGAAATAATATTACTTGTGATCAAAGAAATGAGAGCATCAAACCATTGTTGCCATATAGACCCTTCGAATTCAAGCATAGCATCACCGTCTGGATCCTCAGAGAGATCTGGCAAGCTGGATGCAAGCTTCTGTAGGATCCAGTCAAGAAACACAATTTGACATTTGGAAAAGCTAACAGACAAACTCAGCCATGAAGATGGAAAAGCTTCAAACTTCTGTATCGTGCTTATAACAGAGAGAATCTGCGAAAGGTTCGCTTCGGTTATGGTAGATTCTTGTCCGTGAGCTGTGGAGTTCGATAAAGGAACTTGCTGTGATAATGGAGAACCGGGCTGGAAGAATATAGCGAGAAGAGCAGTGATTTCAATCAAAATTTCCGATGGTATTTCATCGACCTGAGACGTCACAGTGCGGAAGGGATACGAGTCTTGAAACAATGGACTAAAAGCTTTACCTTTCTTAATTGACTTTATTCGGATTCCAAGTCGTTTATGTATGCTGTGAAATACATTGACAAGATGACATACATATCGCTGAGCTTGAGAATACGACATGTGTGGCTGCTGTTCTTTAATGATTGTATTGGTCAATCTCAATGCCGCGTGAGTCTGTTCTTCTGAATCATTACCGATAGAGTTCCAAACAGATTGTAGCCAACTTTCCGTATGAAAGATTATAGCTTCTTTGAAAGTCTTGGACTGGAATTGTGGCTGTGAAAAGATATTGATAATCATACAAAGCCGCTGTATCCCCAAAGGAGATCTTAAATTATGGTTCTGAGCACTAGCTTCAGCAATAGATGATGCAAACTTTACCACATCAACTTCAGAACATACGCAAGATGCTTCGGCTAGCCAGAGATGTATATGTTGAATTATGATAACTTGCGTTGGGAGTGCGATTGCATTTGTCGTGGAAAATACAACAACAATATCTTCAAACAATTCCGAGACTTCCTTTGCCAATAAGGTAGTAGATTCAAATGTCATTGGCTCGGCATTTGATCCGGATCGCAGCGCAAGTCTAAGAACAACGTCTGTACTCTTCAACACAGCTCGGAGTTCTCGACCATTTTTCGAGTCAAAAGGCTTAGATAATATCGAACGAACAGACCTGACGATTGCCACACGGCCCGCTACACTCGGATTTCTGTCGTTGCAATAATCGTCCAATAGTCCTTCTAATCGAGGAAACCGTCGATCCTTCAATAATCTTATGGCGTATGCAAGACATTTGACAACGAGGTCACACAGATCTTGACTCTGCGTCCCGAACTGCGGGTCTGATACACGATCAAGAACTCCATCAAGGGATGCAAATATCGGTCCATAGAATTTGGCAATCTCATCGTCGGGTATAACAAAGAAACGATCGAGTAAAAGTGCTACATTCGTCGGTGTCGCATCTTGCACCTTTGCCAATGCCAATATATCTGCATTTTGAGTTGCTGTAGTACTACTCAGATATGTTTCGACTACCAACGAAGCCATCATTTCGCCTCCCATCTCCTGAAGCTCAGACACTCGAGCAGGCAATGACTGATAGGCACCTCGACCATCGATCAGATTAGCAGTAAACTCGCAGTAATCCCATAATGCTAAATTATGTTGTCCATCCGGAGGAAAGCCGTTACTTTGATCCCATAATGGTAACCAAGCAAGAGCGAATGGGAAACCTGGACCATCTGCAATACTCACGATTATGTGGGCGCTTGGGACATCATCTGCAGGTATGCTTAATTTGATGGTTTGGTTCCACGCTTCACCACGTTCAATTGCGGGAGACCGGAATGCTGTATGTGGCTTTCGATTTGAAGTGGGATGGATAGCGTCATCGATCCTTCTTCCATCACTTGTTCGTACCTCTAGCGTGACTTGTAGGTTAAGCAGATCACTGGTTGAATTGATTGGGACGTGACCTTGCTTAGGATGATATACATTTGCTCTGGTGGGAAGGATTGGAGCCTTTAATGTCAGATATACATCGCTTCGAAGCCTGTTGGACCCACCGCTTAGTCTGACAGATGGTGTACAATGCACATTTCGCAATTTCGCAGGTTTTTCTCGAATCAAAGCATCTACATCGTCATGAGCAAAAGCTTTTAAGCCTAATTGTAGACTTCCGATGGTCGCAACTCGTGCATATCTGCCCGAAGGACTTTTGATCATTTGGCGTAATATTTCGTCCCAGCCTTCAGCCCCAGGAGTCGGATCTGCAAAGTCGGGATCCAAGTGAGTTGCTGCCGTCCAGAATGAAAGTCGCAGCGTGTCAGCTTTTCGATCTCGCATGAGTGAACTGATTCTCGCAGTCGCCCATCCGGCAACTCTTCGAGTCTTTTTGGGAGATACTTGTGGTTCGGATTTACCATTCTCATTCAGTTTAGCCGTCGATGCGTTATTAGACTGCGAGGAAGATGTCATTGAACCTGCTGTGGAAGGTCTGGGTTTCAAATTTGTATCAGAAATCCCTCGATGGCGTTTACCGAGTAAACTCAATCTGCTTTTCGGTACGGCCTCGGAATCCTCGTCGAATTCAGCCTGCTGCTGATATGGAGAAGCTTTTGGAGGTGCCTGCTGGATTTGAGGAACACCAAGATGCATAGGCTCGTCGCGTATCAGCTTGCATACCAAGAACAATTTACTATTTGAATCATCACCAGATCCTATATCAGCACCATTCAACTCGGAAAAAAGTGTTCGCTTAAAGTCATCCGCAATCTCTATCCTTCCAGTAGATTCGTCAACAGCCAACTCTATGGCAAAGACTTCAGAAACGGGCTTAAGTTTATTCCCGATTGCTGAGCAGAGATACACATGAAGTAAAGCCGGATCTCCCAGATGTTGCGGTAATGATTTGACATTTATCAACAAATGCGAGAGGTGTGGTTCTTTGATAGTGATTGGTATTTGACTTTCACGCAGACCCATGACGACTTGTAATTCAGCAAGGTCAGAAAGATTATCCTGCGCCGTCAACATCCGGCCCTCTTGTCTGACATCTCTTACAATAACCTCTCCGCCAACCATTTTGTTTCCCTTTACAAAAATCCATACCACTTCCTGACGCAGATTTTCAAGCTCTTTTGCTGTCAAAACATCGTTCTCTAATTGACAACGTGCATCATTGAGTCTATCCACCAATCTAGCCAGCTCTTCCAATTTCTCATACTCGTTGTTGAGTGCCAGAACATGTAATTTTGAAGCATGCCATTCTGTGATGCATGATGCGATATCTTCAATAAGAGGCTCGACACTGCTATTGGCGTTGGTCGTACCTCCAACTCGTAATGTAGGTAATGGCGCAGCATCTTTCGGCGCATCGGTTGGCCTTGATTGTACCTGATCGGAGATGAGCAGGGATTGTAATGTCTGGTCGTCGTTTTCTGTTGTAGGACTCTTCTTATCTTGCGCTTGTCCAAGAACTTCCCTTATGTTAACACACCATCGAGGAAATGTTCCAGCATAAGCCTTTTGTCGCAGCGCTTCATCGCCTTTGACTTCGATCGCGCTCGATAAGGCTGCATGCGCCAACAACCATCCACGACACCATTGGCTCTCCGTGCCGTTCACTTCAGTGATATATACTTCATCGCCGAGTTGAAGCGTCAGATCGTCCGAACTCAATGCATCGAATTGTCGCACGCAGATCGCGTGTATCGTACTTGGTAAGGGCCTCCACGGCATGATGCGGAAAAGTCCGCCTCGAATCTTAGACTGGACTTTTGGTAAAACGCAAGTTCATATTGCCACATATAATTCCTGCAGGACAGAATTATATAATAAATTATGTGTTGGTCAATCTTGGATTAATGAAGCCAATTTTAAAAAAAGTATGGATTTTGAGTTGTGTTTCACATATTGGGTGCCGATTTCGGAATGTATTCCTCGGCATTACTATAATAATACTGTAATTCAAGTAAGGTAACTTATGGGTTTTTTCAGCACGTCAGACGTGCCTGTGCATTACTTTATGAATTGTGGACCGCTTTTCAAAGGGCCCATTATGGCAAGGTGTGTTTCTGCGACGTGCAGGACTTGTAGACTCAAGCAGAAAATATGCATGCTATACACTCTAATTTAAACATGTTCGGAACGAGAATAACAAGCATATCTCTTGTAACAAATGGAATATATTGTATTATTGTAATATGTACATATGGAATGAAAAATAGAGCCCACCATCAAAAGAGGTTGGGAAATTACAAGTTATGATTTAATGTGAAAACATGCAGAATTAACATATAATAAAGAATGGTATATATTGCATTATAGCCAGAATTCAAACCTTGGGCTGGTAGTAAAAGTATCGGAGTATTTGAGCATTGATTAGATCGTTGTATAGTCCTTTATATACACACCTATTTTATCAAGAAACAGATCAGGTCGTGATTTAAGCAGATGTGGTGGTGCTTGATGAGCTAGATTCTGTGCTGCTGCTCGAGGATGAAGAGAAAGATGTAACAGTTGATGATGAGGAGCTGTCAGTTGTAGAAGATGAAGATGAGGAGCTGTCAGTCGTGGAAGATGATGACGAGGAGCTACTTGTAACATCTGAAGTTGTGCTTGAGCTTGTTGATGTGCTAATATCTGAGGTTGTGCTTGAGCTGGTTGATGTGCTTACATCTGAAGTCGTGCTTGAGCTTGTCGATGTGCTTGATGAGGAACTGGTTGGTTCCGAAGTTGTAGAAGATGACGTTGTTGTGCTGCTTGGGACAACGGAAGTTGGCGAGGATGTTACAGCGTCAGTGGTGGTTGTGGAGCTGCTTTCTGATGCGGTAGTAGAGCTACTAAAGCTTGGGAATGGGATTGAAAAAGGAAGAGAAATAGAAAGAGCAGTGGTCGTGCTTGTGCTTGTGCTCTTGCTCTCGCTTGTGCTTGTGCTTGTGGTTGTGCTTGTGCTCAAGATTGGAGACAAGATATCAGGGGTAGAAGTTGTCAAAACTACAGAGCTGCTTGTGCTTGTGCTCAAGATTGAGGACAGGATATCAGAGATAGAAGTTGGCAGAACCACAGAGCTGCTTGATATTGGGATGGTGATGGAAGAGCTGTCCAAGGTCGAGATGGTTGTGGTCTCGGACGAGCTTGGTGCATCAGTAGTGGTCGTTGTGGTCTCAGTGCTGGATGGTGCATCGGTAGTGGTAGATGCATCGGTAGTGGTGGATGCATCGGTGGAGACTGGAGCATCAGTGGTTGAAACATCGGTGGAAGTTGGAGCATCAGTAGTTGAATCATCGGTGGAAGTTGGAGCGTCAGTATAATCGTCAGTCGTAGTGGTAGTTTTTGTCGTTGTCTTGGTGCTGGAAGTTCTTCTGGTGCTGGAAGTTGTTCTGGTTGAAGCTCGTGTACGCGAGCTTGTAGTTGGAGCAGGAAGAGCTTTAACGACCGAGTTACAAATTGCGTAAACTTTTCTGGGAGAAAGTTGCGCAGTGAAAGGGCTGATTACACGGCCGGAACTGGATTTTGTCAATTTATGCGTAAGGTATTGCTGATACATTATGAAACTTACCTCTTGACCCAGAATTTACAAAAGTTCTTTGCTGAACCGAATTGATATTTGAGAAGAGCAACAGTGTCAAGCTGATTTTTTTTAGGCGGTTTGGCAGCTTTGAGTCTGGTCATGTCCAGCCAGTTTCTGTGCTTGGTGATACATTTGCATGCAGCCGTGGTTCTTTCCGCGGATTCACCAGGGTAGATTGTTTGAGTTCTGCGACTCTTCAACCACCAGACACAGAAGTCGGCTGGTGAACGATTGTTCTCTTGAACGATAATGACCGACTTGTCGCGTGAACTGCAAGTGACCTTTGCAGTTACGGTCGAGCTCAAGGCCAAAAGGGCCGCGTTAAGAATTAAGAATCCCTTCATGATGATTATTGATTAAAATGAATTAACAAAAAGAGTGACTGATGCAAGAAGCAAACCCCCGATTAAACAATGGAAAATACAATTAGACTGTAATGTGATGAAAAGAGAATCAGGTTACGAGGGTGCACTTAGCCGTCTTTATAGACTCCATCACTTGTATGAGGGATTCTATCAAACACGACCGGTAACTGATCGTATCTCATCTCCAAGGGTAACGTCCTGGTTTACTTTTCAGATTAGTTGATCTACTGTCATAACGGTCACTTGAATGAGAAAGGATTCACGCTGTAAGTCGAAGAACCGTTAATAAATGATGATCATTTCCTATCCAACGATCCAGACTATGAGAGTCAAGCTTTTTGACAGCAACCTTTAAATTCTTTATTTTGGGTGAACACGTCTAATAATAAACACAAAGAAGGGGCAAACATGGCATTTTGAACGCGGGTTGAGTTTTCAAAGACATGCCGGAGTTCAACGACCATCTCAAGTCAGGTATAGAATGTCTCTACATGTCTTAAAGACAGTGGGACTACAAAGTCGATGGCATACCGTCTCATACTAGTTTCTTGTACTAGTACATGAAGCTTTCTAGAGGTGGCGATTTGTTTATGTATACAGACTTTACAGTAAAAAGCATGTTCCAATTAGACCTGAAATTGGCCACTTTACAGCAAATTTGTTTACATGTTGAGCGTATTTTAGTCCAGTCGGGTGTATCTTATCCACTCTGAGCTAGATACCAACCGTCGATAATCAAATAGGCCGGTTAACTTAGAAACTTGCGTGATTTCTTCTGATTGTTTGGACAGTTTATGGCAAAAAAATCTCTATGCAAGACCGTTGAGAACGAACAAAGGAGTTTGTTTACTCGAGACTGCAATTTTGGAAATATGACGTGAGTGGCACAATCCGGTAATCGGTTGGTATTCACGAGTACTCGATTACGTCTGTTCATTACGATCTGCATGGTTGTTTTCATCGGTGTAGACTAGTGAAAACTTTTGATCTAAAGTTGCGTCTGTCGTCGCCAAGAACGAAACCACTGCAATAGTTTAGTGGCTGAATCGGCATGGTCGTGTCTATTATATGGTGAAGCTGGTTAAAATTGCAATGTCCGCGTAATCTTGTGATTTAGGTATATACCACTTTTTACAAGCGCGTTAGCATCGCAATTATGTCAAACACCGAAGTCGTGTTGACATTTCCATTCCAACTATATGGCGTAGTCTATCTAAAGAAGATCATTCATTGTGCCTTGACGTAAAGTAGGAGATGTGAGCGCCCGGATATAATATAAATGATGATATTGTGAACTACAAAAATCTACCAAAACGCTACTTGGTTGGGTATTTTCTAAAGAGATATCTTTAAAATTTCACATCAGCCAACAAATTTCACGTCACTTTCTTGATCAAAGGTGGTAACTTACTGACTAACATAATAATCCGCCACGCCAAACAATCCCACCGCACCGGCCCATAATCCCGCAACCTTCCAAGTCAACTCCCCGGCGGCGTATTTCCTATAAGCCCCAAAGCCCAAAAGACCACCTAGTGCGGCGATCGTGACTGCGTTTCCCAATATGACGGGATGGTCTGTATTGTTCTTCAATGTCTTTTTTGCCTTTTCGGCCTTTGACTCTGCTTTGCGTTTCGCTTCGTGCGCTTTATGTTTCGCCTCGTGAGCTTTCTTGTGCGCTTCGTGTTCTAGATGGACGCGTTCGGCTTGCGTTTCGGTCTTGATGGGTTGAGAGGAAAAGTCGGACGGGACGGACGAGACGTGGGGACTGTCGACGTCGACGAGCGTCTGGACGTTGGTTTCGTCGTGGACTATTTCCGGTACGGCGGGTGCGCGTCTGGTAGATCTAGTTAGATTTGACTGTATATGTAGTGATGTGCGAGGTAGTACTTCTGTAAGCGCTGTTAGTATCGAGTCGTGAGTGGTAGTCATGGAAATTGTTTCACCTGTTCTTCGGTCTGGTGGGGTCCCTTTGCGGCAACTGCTGCGTATGACATATTTGATCACAACACTTGTATGGCTAGTGAATGGTGTAGATGTTATGTTCTAGGTTTGATATCACGAAACCAAGACCCAAGCCGCGTCTTGTCCTTGTGTGGTTGTTGAAATATTGGTTAGTGCGGGGCATAGGCACATTCATTCGATATTAACTTTTGGAAAAATAAATATTTGTGATTAATTAATTATTTTCTAGACAGGATGCTATCGGTACGCAATAGGTATTACATCGCTAATCACTTTTTGAGCACACAGCAGTAGATCAATGATAAACAACAACCCCTGTTCAATGATGAATAACTGAAAGTAGCGAATTGCTTATATTTACATGGAATACATTTTATTATTTACAAAATCTAGACAATTTCAAGTTAGTTTCAGTCCCTCACTCCACTCTGACATGTTCCTTTCCGACATTATTTTTGAGAACTGGTATTTCTACATCTGTCTCTGCATTATGAGTCGATAAAGATGTCTTAGATGTTTTAGTAT
>Ga0160428_1001986_pt1 | contig 13530 bp, 13 predicted proteins | sample SolpanmetagenomM_FD_108198 | JGI IMG/M metagenome (GOLD analysis project Ga0160428, IMG submission 108198) | Solar panel surface microbial communities from Lawrence Berkeley National Laboratory, California, USA - M | ecosystem: Engineered > Built environment > Solar panel > Unclassified ... | reverse complement strand
GGACTGCATGTAGTGCGAGCGCTCCATCGCCATCCACAGGTCGTGGGAGAACAGCGCCTCGTCGGTGTCGATGCCCGCCGACAGCAGCCACGACTGGCACGTCGTGATGACGGCCTCGTAGGGCCGCTTGGTGCCCCAGCGGTCCAGCACGAGGAGCCGGCCGTCGTCCCCGCGGCGGATCCGCTTCACGCCCGGCCGCGGGGAGCCCTGGTGCAGCGACTCCAGGGTCGTGCCCGCGGGCCAGTGCGCGAGGTCGTCCGGCGCGTGGCGCCACAGGGCCAGCGGCACGGTCTGCGCCCCGCCGAGGATCCGCTGGTGCTGGTCGTCGGCGTCGGTGTGGATGACGCGGAGGATCTCCAGCATCGAGTTCGGGAAGTCCGTGTCCCAGCCGCCCGTGCCGAAACCCACCTGGCCGAACGTCTCGCGGTGGCCGAACGGCAACCGCGAGAACGCCTGCGACGCCGCGACGAAGCCGTAGAACGTCACCTCGTCCAGGCGCGGGACCGTGCGGTTCCAGATCTCCTTGATGCGGGCCAGGTCGCGGTCGCGGATGGCCTGCTGCATGTCCTGCAGCTCCGCGCCCTCCGCGAGCGCCTCCCGCCACGCCTGCGCGACCTCGCCGAACAGCGGCGGGAGGTCGCCCGCGGTCTCGGCGTAGTGCGCCCGCCCGCCCAGCTCGATGACGGTGCTGGGCGTCTGGGGGGCCAGCGGGTTCGGGAACGGGCTGGTCCGCAGGCCGAGCTGGTCGACGTAGTGGAAGAACGCCCGACCCGACCGGGGGAACCGCATCCCGCCCAGGTCGGCGACGGCGTCGGGGACCCCCGGGAAGGCGGCCGAGCGCAGCCGTCCGCCGATCTCCCCGGCCTCGTACACGACGGGCCGCAGGCCCAGCTTCATCAGCTCGTGCGCCGCCACGAGCCCCGACATGCCCGCGCCCACCACGGCCACCTCGGTCCCGAAGCGCTGCGGCGGGACGCTGCCGAGACCCGCGGGGGAGGCGAGGTACTCGTCGTAGGGGAACGGGAAGTCCGGCACCAGCATGGTGATCGGCGCCGGCCCGTGCCCCTGCGCCGGCGTTCCGGTGGGCAGGGTCACGGACGGCCCGACCCGCGGTTCAGGGCCAGGACGGAGAGGATCTCGTAGGCCACGTGCGCGGCCGCGATGCCGGTGATCTCGGCGTGGTCGTAGGCGGGGGCCACCTCGACGATGTCCGCGCCGACGACGTTCGCGCCCACGAGCCCGCGCAGCGTGTGCAGCAGCTCCCGGCTCGTCAGCCCGCCCGCCTCAGGGGTCCCCGTGCCGGGGGCGTGCGCCGGGTCGAGGACGTCGATGTCCACCGACACGTACACGGGCGCGCCCTCGAGGCGCCGGCGCATCCGCTCGACGGCGGCGGCCGTCCCGTCGGTCTCGTAGTCGTCGGAGCGCACGACGGCGAAGCCCAGGCGGGCGTCGTCGTCGAGGTCCTGCTCGCTGTAGAGGGGCCCGCGGGTGCCGAGGTGGATGCTGCGCTCGAGGTCGATGAGGCCCTCCTCGCTCGCGCGGCGGAAGGGCGTCCCGTGCGTGTAGGGCGCGCCGAAGTAGGTGTCCCACGTGTCCAGGTGCGCGTCGAAGTGCACGACGGCCAGGGGGCCGTGCTGCTTGGCCAGCGCCCGCAGCGCGGGCAGGGCGAGGGTGTGGTCGCCGCCCAGCGCCAGCAGCGTGGAGCCGTCCTCGCTGAGGCTCGTCAGGCCCGCCTCGGTCGCGGCGAGCGCCTCGGCGATGTCGAAGGGGTTCAGCCCGAGGTCGCCCGCGTCGGCGACCTGCTGGGTGCCGAACGGGGTGGCCCCGAGGCCCGGGTGGTAGGGCCGCAGCAGCTTCGAGGCGGCGCGGATGTGCCCGGGGCCGAAGCGCGCCCCGGGGCGGTAGCTGACGCCCGTGTCGAAGGGCAGGCCGACGACGGTGACGTCGGCGCGGGAGACCTCGTCCAGGCGCGGCAGGCGCGCGAAGGTCGGCGGGCCGCCGTAGCGGGGGACCCGGGTGGCGTCGACGGGACCGCGAGGCGTCTCGCGGGGGGCTTCGGGACTCATCGTTCCTCGCTGTCCGGGGGTCGGGCTGGGCTCGGGCTGGTGCGCCGGTCGTTTGGTCGCCGGCCCACCCTCGCCGCGTGCGCAGCTCCGGTCAACTCCGGTTTCCTGACGGTGACGGGACGCCGGTCGGCTCAGGACCCCGGCCAGGCGACCGCCCGCACGGGAGCGCCGTCGGCGCCCGCGATCGGCAGGGGGAAGAGGCTGATCCGGGGGTCGGCGAAGGTGACCTGCTCCAGGCCGGCGAGGTTCTCCGCGATGACGCCGCCCGCACCCAGCACGGCGTGGTGCACGGGGAGGTCGAGCGCCGCGCTGTCCGAGGCCGGCGTCGGGTCCGGGCTGAGCGTGTCGACGCCCAGGGTGCGCACGCCCGCGGCGACCAGGCGCCGGGCGGCGTCGCCCGTGAGCCAGGGGTGCCGCAGGTAGGCGGGGGTCCCGAAGAACCGCGACCACCCGGTGTGCAGCAGCACGACCGCGCCCGGCCGGAACTCCGCGGCCCGTCCCGCGAGGGCGTCCCAGCCGATCGCCTCGCCGGCCTCGCGGCCCCGCACGTCGACGACGACGGCGGGCCCGGTGAACAGCTCCAGCGCCAGCGCGTCGATGCTGGCGCCGTCGGCGAGGAGGTGGAACGGCGCGTCGACGTGGGTCCCGGCGTGGGTTCCCAGGTGCAGGCTCGTGACGTTCACCCCGTCCGCGGCCAGCGTCGCGGCCTGGTCCACGCGGAACGGCGGGTCCCCCGGGTAGACGGAGATCCCCGGGCCGAGGGGGTGGGACAGGTCGACGATCACCCCGGTCACGCTCGCCCAGCGCGGCCCCCGTGTCCAGGGGGGCCGCCGCCCGCTCGCGCTCACGCGGCGGGAGCGGCCGCCGGGCGCGGCGTGGGCAGGTGGCCGATGAGCAGGTCGAGGGTGCCCTGCAGGTGGACCCGCCCGAGCGCCGCGGGCAGGACGAGGCTGCGGGCGCGGCCCAGGGTGCCGTCCCACGTCGACGTGCGCACGCGGACCGGGTCGCCGAGGTTGCTCAGGACCTGCACCGAGCGGAACCGGTGCGCCAGGGTCACCGGGCCCGCGGAGCGCCAGCGCTGCAGGCCCACCGACGGCCCGTCGCAGCACACCAGCCGCCGCACCCCGTCCTCCCCGGCCGGCGCCAGCGCCCCGCGCACCGTGGGCCGGGCCGAGGGACGCGTGGCCGCGACGAGCGCGTCGACGGCCGCGCGGCGGTCCGGGTCGTCGACCGGGGCGGCCCCGCGGCGGCCGCGCCCGACGCCCACCAGCGGGCTGGTCTCCCCGGGCTGGATCTCGTAGAGCAGCGTCCCGGGGCCGAAGCAGTGCGGCGCCCCGGCCGGCACCAGGACGGTGTCGCCCGCGCTGAGCGGCAGGGTGCGCAGGACGGAGGCGACGTCGTCGTCCAGCAGTCCCGTCCGCAGCGCGGCCTCGCTCGTGCCCTCCAGGACCCCGCACCACGCGCTCGCGCCGGACGCGGCCGCGAGCACGTGCCACGTCCCCGTGGCCCCGCTGCCGTCGTGCACGTGCACGGGCAGGGCGTGGCTGCCGTCGACGAACGTGACCGCCAGCGGGAACCGCTCACCGCACCAGCCGGGCCCGACGAGCTCCTCGGGGTGCTCCTCGACCAGCGTCCGCAGGGGCGTTCCCGCGAGCGCCCCCTCGCTGACGAGCGCCGCGTCGCCGTCGCCGACCTCGCGGGAGTCGAGCACGGGCCCGTCGGGCAACCCGCTGCGGCCCAGCACGTCCGCGATCGCCCGACCTCCGAGGTCGTCCGGCCGCGAGGTCGTGCCGAGCCGCAGCGGGTACCAGATCACCGCGGGTTCCGGGTCATAGGACGGGGCTGCCACCGGTCACCGCGGAGCGGGCACCGGAGACGTGGCTGCCGTCGTCGGAAGCCGGCAGCACGTGGACCGGGGCGCCCGGGACGAGCACGGCCCTGCGGCCCGCCTCCTCGACCCACGACGCGGTCTCGCGGGCGTCGTCGTCCTCGACGAGGTAGCTGATCAGGACGTCCGCCCCCTCGCGGGCGAAGGGGATCGCGACGGCGCGGCCGATCCCGCTGTCGGACCCGGTGGTGATCGCGCCCTTGCCGGTCAGCTTCCCGCTGCCCGCGCAGCTGTGCTCGCCGTGGTCCGGCGCGGGGGTCGTCTCCCCGGTGCGGCCCGGCGGCTCCTGCTGCTGCCGCGGCTGCGACGTCTGCTCGGACACGGTTCCTCCTCGGGGTCGGGTTCACCCCTCGGCTACCCGCTGGCGTGCCCGTCACACGTGCGCGGACGCGGTTCCCGGTTCCCGGCCCCCTCAGCGGGCGGCGGGACCGGTGACCGCGGCGAAGTGGGCCACGACGTGCGGGGGGAGGTCGGGGACCTGCAGCGGCACGGAACCCGAGCGCAGGGACTGCGCGGCCAGCGACCCGGCGGCCACGGCCTCCCGGGCGGCGACGGGGGACACCAGCGTCGGCGCGCCGTCGGCGACGTGGTCGAGGAACTCCGCCACCGTGAGGAGGTCGGCGTCCGCGTGCCCCACGGCGACCCCGCCGATCGGGTGCTCGCGGTCGCCCTCGGCCGCCCACTCGTGGCGGCGGTCCCACACGCGCACGACCCCGCCCGCGGTGTCGCCGAAGTTCTCGAAGCGGCCCTCGGTGCCGATGACGGTGTAGTTGCGCCAGTAGTCGGGCGTGAAGTGGCACTGCTGGTAGCTGGCCAGCACGCCGTTGTCGAGCGTCAGGAGGGCCATCGACACGTCCTCGACGTCGACGACGGGGTTCAGGCCCGTGGCCGAGCCGGGCGGCCAGTTGTCGAGGGAGAACCAGTCGGGCATCGTCTCGCCCACCCGCTCGCGGCGGTCGGTGACCTGCCCGTAGACCGCGAGGTCGCCCATGCCGACGACGCGCCGCGTGTACCCGCCCGCGAGGTGGTGCACGACGTCGAGGTCGTGGCTGCCCTTCTGCACCAGCAGGCTGCCGGTCCGGCGGCGGTCGGCGTGCCAGTCCTTGAAGTAGAAGTCACCGCCGTGGCCGACGAAGTGGCGCACCCAGACGGCCTTCACCTCGCCGATCTCGCCGCGCTCGACGATCCCCCGCATCGTGCGCACGACGGCGGAGTGGCGGAAGTTGTGACCCACGTACAGGGGCGTCCCCGTCTCGGCCGCCGTGAGCAGGACGCGGTCGGCGTCGGCGAGCGTCGTGGCCAGCGGCTTCTCGAGGTAGACGGCGACCCCGGCCCGCAGCAGGTCGACCGCGATGTCGGCGTGCGTGTGGTCGGGCGTCGTGACCAGGGCCGCGTCGACCCCGCCGGCGGCGAGCAGGGCGTGGTGATCGGCGTGGACGGCCCGCGGCGGCAGGTCGGGGAACAGCCGGGCGGCGCGGGCGCGGCCCTCGGCGCTGCTGTCGACGGCGGCGGTGACCCGTGCGCCGGACCGCGCCGCGGGCACGTGGTGGGCGATGACCGCGCGGGCACCCGTCCCGATCACGGCCACCGACAGCGCCGGGCGGCTCACCGCGGGGCCCGCTCGCGCGCCGCTGCTCCGGACCGCCGGGAGGACATGGCGCGACAGTAGACCGCCGCCGCGGCGCGTGCGCCGGCCCGCGCAGGGCGAGGATGAGGGGGTGGCGGCCGACTCCGACGGGGACAGCGACGACGGCACCGACCTCGAGCGGGTCCGCGCGGCGCTGGCCGCCGACGCGGTGCCCGTCGACCCGGGCCTCCCCGTCCCCCGCCTCGTCCGGGCGCTGGAGGGCCTGCGTCCGGAGGTCCTCGCGCGCTTCGCCCGCTGCGGCCTCGACCGCGCCACCGCCGAGGAGACGCTGCGGGACGTGCCGCGCAAGGTCGCCGCCTACGGCACCGACCCCGGCACCGGGATCGACGCCGGGTGGCTGCTGCAGCTCGCGCGCGCCGACGTCGTCGCGGTGGGCCGGCTGCAGGTCGAACGGGTGGCCGGTCCCGGTGGCCGGGCCGTGCACGTGCCGGAGGGGGGCCCGCTGGACGCGGCCGCGGTGGACGCCTCGCTGGCGCGCTCCCGCGCGCTGTTCGGGCCCGGGCCGCTCACCTGCACGTCCTGGCTGCTGGACCCGCTGCTGCCCCCGGCGCTGGGCCCGGGCAGCGGCATCGTCGGCTTCGCCCGCCGCTTCGCCGTGGCGCCGGCGCCGCGCGGGGCGGAGGATGACCGCGCGGTGGCCCGGTTCGTGTTCCGCCGGCCGCCGGCCGACGTCCTGGACCCGGCCGTCGTGGTGCCCCGCACGCGCCTGGAGCACTGCGTCACCCGGCACCTGCGGGCCGGCGGCCACTGGTCGCAGCCGCGCGGGACGCTGGGCGGCTGAGGCGCGTCAGAGCGTCGCGCCCCGCGGCGGGATGACCCGGTCGGCGCGCAACCGCGCCAGCAGTTCCAGGTAGCGCTGCTCGGAGTCCAGGCAGTCGCCGAAACCGGCCTGGCGCAGCTTCACCGTGGAGCTCACGTTGTCGAAGCCGGAGTTCCAGATGAAGTCGGCGAACGGCCACTGCACGAGGTCCGGCCACGGCGTGGGCCGCAGGTCGTAGCGCTCGACGAGCCGGCGCCAGACGGGTTCCTTGTCGGACATCGTGTCGACCAGGGGCGCGGTCAGGGGGTGCCCGACGTCGACCCCGAAGTCGTCGGCCAGCACGGGCCACAGGTTCGCCCACCGGTACTGGTCCCCGTTGGTGACGTTGAAGACCTGGCCGTCGGCGTGTGGGCTGCGCCCGGCCCAGACCGTGGCGCGGGCCAGGAGCTCCGCGTCGGTGGACTGGTACAGGGCCTCGTAGGCCGCGCGGCTGCCGGGGAAGGCCAGCGGCACCCCGACCGCCGCGCAGAGGGTGCCGTACACAGCGACGGCCATGAGCAGGTTCATGGGGTTGCCGGTGGCGTAGCCCAGGACGGCCTCGGGGCGCAGCATCGTCACCGCGAACCCGTCGCGGGCCCCGCGCTCGCGCAGGGCGTCCTCCTGCGCGTAGTAGAAGTTCGGGGCCAGCAGCCGCGGGTCGTCCTCCCTGGCGGGCGTCTTGAACCCCCCGAGGTGGGCGCCGTAGGCCTTGCCGCCCTGGTACAGGGTCACGTGCTGCAGCCGGCCGGCGCGCTGCACCACGTCGAGCGCGCCCTGCAGCAGCGCCACGTTGGGGGCGACGAGCTCGGCCGGCGGCCCCGCCTCGACGTAGGCCGCGAACACCAGGTGCGTCACCTCGCCGACGCCGTCCAGCGCGTCGGGGGCGGGGTCGGAGAGGTCCACCGCCCGGTGCTCGACGCCGTCGGGGAGGTCGGCGGGCCTGCGGCGCGACAGCCCGACGACGCGGTGGGCGAGACGGGCGTGCTCGATCGCCACGTGGCGGCCGATGACGCCGCCGACGCCCGCTACCACGACGGTGCCGGCGCTGCGCTCGCCCGCGGAGGGGTCCTGGAGGGTCATGCGCGGACCGTACCCAGCGGCGCGGGCACCAACCCCGGCGCGCCCCCGGCGCCCGGGCGGACGGCACGGGCGACGGGGGCCGGGAGCCCGGCGCGCCAGCGGGCCCAGACCGGGGCCAGGGGGCTGGTGTGCGCCCGGGTCAGCAGGGCGCGCGCCTGGCTGCCGGGCTGCTCGAGCTGGAACACGTCCTCGCCCTCGCCGCGCGCCCCGAGCAGCGTCACCGTGTCCAGGCAGCGGGCGGCGCCGAGCAGGGCGGGGGAGCGCCGCAGCCCCGGCTCGCGCAGGTCGAGGTCCTCGGCGAGCAGGGCCCGCCCCGCGAGGCGGGCGCGCGTGGTCGCCAGCAGGGCCCCGCCCTCCTCGCCGCTGCGGCCCAGGACGAGGACCTCGCGCAGCAGCGCCCGCGCGCCCGGCGCCAGGTCCAGCTCGACGCGGCGCACGACGTCCGCGCCCGTCGCGACGACGAACGGCTCTCCGTGCCACAGCAGCGTCGCGTCCCGTCCCAGCCGCGCGCGGACCGTCCACGCCGACGCGGGCCCGCCCCGGCCGTCGTAGGCCACGGTGCCCGCGACCTCGACGACGTCGAGCTCGCAGCCGTCGCCGACGACCACGTCGACGTGCACCTCGTCGCCCGCGAGCAGGAGCGCGCGGGCGCCCACGAGGGCGACCCGCGCCCCGCGGGCCGAGGTGGCCAGCACGCGCGGCAGCAGCGCGCTGGTCGCGAGGTCGAGGGCGACGCCCGAGCCGTCGGCGCGCCGGTGCACGCCGACCCGCGTCACGAGGAGGGGTGCGAGGTCAGCAGGGGGGCGTGGGCCGCCTCGTCGTGGGCCTCGTCGTGGGGGTGGGCCTCGTCGTGCGCGTGGGTCGTGCCGTCGGCGTGGGAGTGGGGGGCCATCGGGCCCGGGTCCTGCGGCTCGTGGCGCCCGGCCCGGAACTCCGCCAGCGTCGCGCGCACCCACGCGGTGAGCTCCTCGACCGAGGCGCGGTCCAGCCGCGAGAGCGCGACGACGGGCCGGCCCTCGCGGGCGCGGCCCGCGTCGGCGAGCATCAGCTCGACGTCGACGCCCACGTGCGGGGCCAGGTCGGTCTTGTTCAGCACCAGCAGGTCCGCGCGGGCGATGCCCGGCCCGCCCTTGCGGGCCACGTCCCCGCCGCCCGCGACGTCGAGGACGAACAGCTGCGCGTCGACGAGGGCGGGGGAGAAGGTCGCGGTGAGGTTGTCGCCGCCGGACTCGACGAGGACGACGTCCAGCGGGGCGAAGTCGGCCTCGAGGTCCTCCACCGCGAGCAGGTTCGCGGTGATGTCGTCGCGGATCGCGGTGTGCGGGCACGCGCCCGTCTCCACGGCGCGGATGCGCTCGGCGTCCAGCACGCCCGCCGAGCGCAGGAACCGCGCGTCCTCGTCGGTGTAGATGTCGTTGGTGATGACGCCGAGGCGCAGGGACGCGGCGAGCTCGCGGCACAGCATCGCGATGAGCGAGCTCTTGCCGGTGCCGACCGGCCCGGCGACGCCGAGGCGGAAGGAGCGGGTGGGGGCGGGCGCGTCGGGCAGCCGGTCGTCGGGCAGTCGGTTCTCAGGCAGTCGGTCGTCAGGCATGGAACAGCCTCCGGGGGGTGCGGGCGTGCAGCAGGGACTGGTGCTCCACCAGCGGCGCGGCCGCGGCGGGGATCTCCTCGGGGTCCGTCAGCCCGGCGGTGCGGGCGACGAGGGCCTCGATGGCGGGGTGGGCCGCGAGCGTCCAGGCGACGGTGTCGGCGGGGTCGCCGGGCGCGAGCTTGAGCACGGCGGCGCCGACGGTCGCGACGTCCTCGTGCCCGCACAGCCGGACCAGCCGCGGCGCGTCCAGTCCGGCCAGGGCCGCCACGACCCCGAGGACGACGGGCCGGGCGGGTGCGCGCGGCAGCGCGGCCAGCCGCGCCTCGCCCGGCCACAGCCGCTGCGCGAGACGCAGGTAGCCGCGCCCCAGCGTGCGCGAGGCCTGGCGCAGGGCCTGGCTGGGCGTGCGCGCCGCCCAGGCGTCCTCGACCTCGGCGAGCCCCGCCCCCGAGAGGCCGTCTGCGGTGAGGCTGCGGTGGCGGGCGACCACCGCGGTGCCGGCCTCGACGGTCACGACGCTCGCGAGGCGGCCCGCCACGAAGGCGGGGACCTGCGCCGGGGTCAGCCCGCCGTGCACGGCCGCGGGTTCGAAACCCGCGGACTGGGTGTGCGCGCCGACGGGCAGGCGGGCGTCGGCCAGCAGCGCCAGCACGAGGTCGGGGGAGGGGGCTGAGTTCGCGGAACGCACGGGGTCCGGGGTGGACACGGAGTCGGAGGTGGACACGGCGCTCAGAACAGCGAGTACAGCTGGGCGAGCGGCAGGACGTCCACGGGGGCGGGTTCCACGAGGTCGCCGTCGATGGTGATGGCGAACGTCTCCGGGTCCACCTCGATGCGGGGCAGGGCGTCGTTGTGCACCATCTGCGCCTTGCCCACCCCGCGGGTGTCCCGGACCGCCTCCAGCCTGCGCCGCAGGCCGAGTCGCCCGGCCAGCCCGTCGTCGAGCGCGGCCGGGCTGACGAAGGTGACGCTGTGGTCGGCGCCCGCCGCCGCGATCAGCGCGGGCCGCATCAGCACCGGCTGCGGCGTGGGGATGGAGGCGTTCGGGTCGCCCAGCGCCCCCACGACGAGCGCGCCGCCCTTGAGGACCACCGAGGGCCGCACCCCGAAGAACGCGGGGTCCCACAGCACGAGGTCGGCCATCTTCCCCACCTCGACCGACCCCACGAGGTGGTCGACGCCGTGGGCCACGGCCGGGTTGATCGTGTACTTGGCGACGTAGCGGCGGGCCCGCTCGTTGTCGGCCGGGTAGGTCTCGCCCAGCGGGCCGCGGCGGGCCTTCATGACGTGCGCGACCTGCCAGGTCCGGGTGATGACCTCGCCGATGCGGCCCATGGCCTGGGCGTCGGAGCTCGTGATGGACAGCGCGCCCAGGTCGTGCAGGACGTCCTCGGCGGCGATGGTCGTGGCGCGGATGCGGGACTCCGCGAACGCCAGGTCCTCGGGGACGGTGGGGTTCAGGTGGTGGCAGACCATGAGCATGTCCAGGTGCTCGGGCACCGTGTTCACGGTGTGCGGCAGCGTGGGGTTCGTCGACCCCGGCACGACGTTCGGCAGGCCCGCGACGGTGATGATGTCCGGCGCGTGGCCGCCGCCCGCGCCCTCGGTGTGGAAGGCGTGGATCGAGCGGCCGCCGATCGCCGCGATGGTGGAGTCGACGTAACCGGCCTCGTTGAGGGAGTCGGAGTGCAGCGCGACCTGGAGGCCGAACTCGTCGGCGGCGCGCAGCGCGGCGTCGATCGCCGCGGGCGTGGAACCCCAGTCCTCGTGGACCTTGTAGCCCCCCGCGCCGGCCAGGGCCTGCTCGGCCAGGCCCGCCGCGCTGACGGTGTTCCCCTTGCCCAGCAGCAGCAGGTTCACGGGCAGGTCGTCGAGGGCGCGGTGCGCGGCGCGCAGGTGCCAGGCTCCCGGCGTCACGGTGGTCGCCTTGGTGCCCTCGCTGGGGCCGGTGCCGCCGCCCACGAGGGTCGTGAGGCCGGCCGCGAGCGCCTCGTGCACCTGGGACGGGGAGATCAGGTGCACGTGGCTGTCGATGCCGCCCGCGGTGAGGATGCGCCCCTCGCCCGCGATGACGTCGGTGCCCGGGCCGATGCGCAGCCGCGGGTCGACGCCGTCGGCGACGTCCGGGTTCCCGGCGCGGCCGATGCCGCAGACGAGCCCGTCGCGGATCCCGACGTCGGCGCGGTAGATCCCCGTGTGGTCCAGGACGACCGCGTTGGTGATGACGGTGTCGGGCGAGCCCTCGGCGCGGGTCGTGGTGCCCTGCGCCATCGACTCCCGGATCGACTTGCCGCCGCCGAACACGGCCTCCTCGCCGCCCGCGGTGAGGTCGGCCTCCACCTCGATCCAGAGGTCGGTGTCGCCGAGGCGGACCTGGTCGCCCGTGGTCGGGCCGTAGAGCGCGGCGTAGGCCGCGCGGTCGATCTCAACCACCGAGGTGGCCCCCCTCCGGGTCGATCTGCAGCCCGGGCACGCGCCTCGCGCCCCGCAGGGCGACGGCCTGCACGGTGCGGGAGACCCCGGGTTCGAAGCGCACGGACGTGCCGGACGGGACGTCGAGGCGGAACCCGCGGGCCGCCGCGCGGTCGAAGGCCAGGGCCGCGTTGGCGTCGGGCAGGTGCAGGTGCGAGCCGATCTGCACGGGACGGTCGCCCGTGTTCTCCACGACGAGCGTGAGCCGCTCGGCGTCGGTGCGGTCGGCGTTCAGGGCGATCGTGCCGGGTCGCACGCGGATCGCGCCGGGCCCGTCGCCGGGGACGCCGCTCACGAGATCGGCTCGTGCAGCGTGACGAGCTTGCGGCCGTCGGTGAACGTCGCCTCGACCTGGACGTCGCGGACCATCTCCGCGACGCCGGGCATGACCTGCGCCCGGGTCAGCACGCGCCGGCCCGAGTCCATGAGGTCCACGACGCGCTCACCGTCGCGAGCGCGCTCGACGACCCACGTGCTGAGCAGCGCCACCGCCTCCGGGTGGTTCAGGCGCACGCCGCGGGCCAGGCGGTCGCGGGCGACCATGCCCGCGACCGCCAGCAGCAGCTTCTCGGTGTCGGCCGGACTCAGGTGCACGTCCGGTCCTCCCTCCTCCTCGCGGTGGCCGCCGGCTCCCGGTGGCCGTCGTGACCGCAGTTGTACCGCAGGACCCCGCTCGCAGCTGCGGAGACGTCACCGCTGGGCGGGCACGACCGCGACCGCCGGCGGGTCGGCGGGCAGGACGTGGTCGGCGACGCGGTCGGTGCTCAGGCACAGCGAGCAGACGACGTCGTCGTGGGTCTGGCAGGCGGCCACGTCGGGGCGCTCGTAGTCCTGCCGGCAGACGTGGCAGGTCAGGACCTCGCCGGAGGGGTTGCCGAACTCGTCGAACAGGGCGTTCGGGAGACCGTCGTCGGCGCGGCGCAGGTAGTAGCGGCCCTTCGTGGCCACCGCGACGACCGGCGTCAGGACGACGGCGAGGACGACCGCGACGATCGGGGAGTAGGGCTGCAGGCCCGCGCCGAGGACCCCGAAGAACACGAGGATGGAGGCGAGGGCCGAGACCAGCATCGACGTGAACCCGACGGGGTTGACGGCGTAGAGCATGCCCCGCCGGAACTCCGGGACCAGCGGCGACAGCTTGAGCAGGTGCTTGTTGACGATGATGTCGGTCGCCACCGTGACGATCCAGGCCATCGCGCAGTTCGCGTAGAACCCCAGGATGGTGTTGAGGAAGTCGAACATGTTCGCCTCCATCAGCGTCAGCGCGATGACGAGGTTGACGACGACGAAGACCATCCGGCCCGGGTAGTGCTTGGTGACCCGCGTGAAGGAGTTCGTCCAGGCCAGCGAACCGGAGTAGGCGTTGGTGACGTTGATCTTGATCTGGCTGATGACGACGAGCACGACGGCCAGGGTCATGGCCAGCCAGCCGGGCATCACCTCCTCGTACACGCCGAGGAACTGGTGGACGGGCTCGTTGGCCGTGGCCGCCGCGGCCGGGTCGAGCGAGGCGATGAGGTAGACGGCGATGAACAGGCCGATGGCCTGCTTGAGCGCCCCGAAGACGACCCAGCCCGGGCCGGCCAGCACCACGGCCGACCACCAGCGGCGGGAGTTCTCCGGCGTCCGCGGCGGCATGAACCGCAGGTAGTCGATCTGCTCGGCGATCTGAGCGATGAGCGAGAGGCACACGCCCGCGGCGAGGAACACCGCGGCGGCGCTGACCGTGCCGCCCTGCCCGTCCTCGCCGGCGTAGGAGGCGAAGTCCCCCACCGAGGAGGGGTTGGCGATGACCAGGTAGGCGAAGGGGATCACCATGAGCACCAGCCACAGCGGCGTCGTCCACACCTGCAGCTTCGACAGCGCCTTCATGCCGTAGACCACGAGCGGGATGACCATGAGCGTCGAGACGGCGTACCCGAGCCAGCGGGGGATGCCGAGCCCGAGCTCCAGGCCCTGCGCCATGATCGAGCCCTCGAGGGC
>Ga0160428_1001985_pt1 | contig 13535 bp, 14 predicted proteins | sample SolpanmetagenomM_FD_108198 | JGI IMG/M metagenome (GOLD analysis project Ga0160428, IMG submission 108198) | Solar panel surface microbial communities from Lawrence Berkeley National Laboratory, California, USA - M | ecosystem: Engineered > Built environment > Solar panel > Unclassified ... | reverse complement strand
TGAGATTCTGCCAGGAGCCCAAGCGCAAGTGGATGCTTTCCTCGATCGTAATTCGTCAACATTACTACCAGGCAAACTTATCGCTGCTGGACAACGCGCCTTCAGGAAGATCGAAAAACAGCCTAGTTACCTGACTGGAGGTGAACTGAGAGACTATCAGATCACTGGGCTCAATTGGTTAGCTTACTCGTGGGCACAAGATCAGAACGGCATCTTAGCAGATGAGATGGGTCTCGGCAAGACGCTTCAGACTATCTCCATGCTATCTTGGCTTTTCCACACTGCGCATTTGTATGGACCGTTTCTAGTAGTAGTCCCGTTGTCTACATTGACTGGATGGCAACGAGAGTTCGCAAAATGGGCTCCGGATATGAATATGATTGTCTATGTTGGCAATTCAGCTGCACGAGCTGTGATTCGTAATTGGGAATTCTACCAGAAAAACAAAAGTGGTCAAAATACTTCAAAGCTCAAATTTAACGTGCTTGTGACCACTTATGAGACTATTTTGAAGGACAAGTCGATTCTTGGACATATGAAGTGGGCCTACCTTGCAGTAGATGAGGCTCATCGATTAAAAAACTCAGCTTCTCAACTTCACGATGCTTTGCGCGACTTCAACACTGCAAATCGTATGCTTATAACTGGTACTCCGTTACAAAATTCTGTTAAAGAATTATGGGCTCTTCTGAACTTCTTGGCGCCGGAGAAATTTCCGGACGCCGCAAGATTCGAAGAAATGTATTCGAACATAAATGAGGCACAACAAATCTCAAAGCTGCATGATGAGTTAAGGCCTCATATCCTAAGGCGTATGAAGAAGGATGTTGAGAAATCAATGCCGTCTAAGAAAGAGTATATCTTACGCGTGGAGTTATCTCCGATGCAACTCACTTACTACCGCAATATACTCACGCGGAACTTCGCTGCTCTTAACAAGGGCACATCAGGAGGAGGACAAATGTCGCTATTGAACATCGCGATGGAATTGAAGAAGGCTAGCAATCATCCTTATCTATTTCCAAATGCAGAGGAGCACACTGAGTCCAAAAATGATCAGCTTAAGGGGTTGATAATGAACTCTGGGAAGATGGTGCTCCTGGATAAATTATTACAGCGACTGCATGCTGATAAGCATCGTGTTCTGATCTTCTCACAAATGGTCCGTCTTTTGGATATCATAACGGATTATATGACATTAAGGGGATATGTTTTCCAGAGATTAGACGGATCAACGGGTTCTGAGGCTCGCAAGAGATCCATAGAACATTTCAATGCGCCTGAATCAGCAGACTTTGCGTTTTTGTTGAGTACACGCGCTGGTGGCTTAGGCATCAATTTAGAGACTGCCGATACTGTGATTATATTCGATTCTGATTGGAACCCGCAGAATGATCTTCAAGCTATGGCTAGGGCTCACCGCATCGGTCAGAAGAATCATGTAAATATATATAGATTTGTGAGCAAGGAGACTGTTGAAGAAGACGTCATGGAAAGGGCAAAGAAGAAGTTATGTTTAGAATATGTGATGATAAAATCATTAGACACAACCGGGATGAACCTGTTCAGCGCAGGTGCTTCATCAACCACCACCGGTAGCAATCCATTTTCCAAAGAAGAGCTGAATGCAATCATCAAATTTGGTGCCAAGAAGATATTCAAGGAAATGGATACCAATCAGCAACAGACCAAGCTGCAAGGCATGGACTTGGACGATATCCTCAATCGAGCAGAAGAAACTGAAACCTCAGGCGTTGTACCATCTGATGAATTCCTGGAATCGTTTAATGTTACCGACTTCAATGCAGATGATGCAACTTGGGAGGACATCATTCCTGAAACTGACCGCAAAGCGCATGAAGCAGAACAACAAGCTCGACTAGATGAAGAGATGTGGCTCTCACAACGCAATCGGAAAGTAGTCAATTACAAGAACATGGTCGCAGTCGGTGAGGATCACAACGGCTCGGATAAACGAAAAATCAAGCGGAAAGGCGGTGAAGGGGGTAGCAGTACGGAGTTGAAAGACAAAGAATTTAGAGCTTTGTATAGATCGATAATGAGGTTCGGGGTAACGAAATCGCGGTTAGATGATGTGCTGTCAGATGCAGAACTTTTAGAAAAGAACGAAGAAATGCTGCAGGAAGCTATAGCACGGCTAACTGCAGCATGTCAGGCAGCAGTCGCTGCTGAACCAGATAAGAAGATCGTCAATACCAACGTAGAGGGCATACCGAACGTCAATGCTATTCAGTATCTGCAGCGTATCCAAGATCTGAAGATTTTGGATCAGACAATGCGTCCTCTTGAGAATCCTCTAACATTCCGCTTCACAAGTCGGCTCAAGGCGGTCAGCTGGACTGAACCTTGGACGCATAAGGATGATGCTATGCTAGTAGTTGGCATTTGGAAGTATGGCTTCGGCAAGTGGGACGAGATTCGACAAGATATTAGCTATGAATTACACCAAAAGTTAGCGACTTTGTCGGAAGAAAACTCGAAAGGCACTCCCAAGAAGGAACATTTGGCGAGACGTGCTGAAACCCTCTTTAAGCATCTAGCTGAAGAGGAAAATGCTCGAATCCTTGCCAAAGCAGAGGCATCCACCAAACGAAAGAACACCAACAAAGCCAAAACGAATGTGAAAGCTACTAAAGAAAAGGCCCAGAAAAGTATTGTACCAGCACAAGTTGCCGATAATTCGATACCAGCAAAGAAGAAGAAAAAACTTACCGATGAACAGCAGACGATGTGTAAAGATTTGCTGCGTCCAGTCAAAGATGCACTGAAACGTGTGAAGAAGATTTCACAAGATACCGATCTGGATCGACAAGTCAAGTATAAAGTAATCTCGCAGAGTATTTTAGTGGTCGGTGCGCATATTACACAGCTCATTCAGCAAGATACAAAAGGTATTGCTGAAATGGAATTATGGCAGTGGACCACTAATTTCTTTTCTGGAATGTCCCATGATGCGATTGGAGCGAAGAAATTGAAAGATATGTATCTAAAAGTGCAAGGCGATGATAAAGTACAATAGACCTGCTAAAGATATTTGTACATACGAATCGAAATGTAGGATGTTTGTATCTTCAGTTGTACCTCAATAAGTTTATTCTTGTGTGACTAGTGTGCTGACTTCTGATCAAGCCACCTCATCTTTTTTACCCGCCATTCCCCCTTCACTACATACGAAGACCCCAACGGATCTTCACACTATATTATCGAATAATATCTGTACACACAACAATGCCACGAGATCGTACCACAGAGTTCAATCCATCGGAATCTCCCGATTTGGAGTTAGGTGTACTATCCGAGGAGATGGAGCAGCTAAAGGAATTTTTTGATACGGTTGATGGTGTCAATGTGGAGCTACTGCAGATTCGCAAACTTGTGGATAATATAGAAGAATTTCATATCAAGAATCTTAGCGCAGTGAGTGAAGAACAAAGTGCACGTAAAATAGCTTTATATTGGTTCGCACTTATCGAACATTCTGATCAGATTTTGACGAGACTAATGTTACATAGAAAACTCGAAAGATATGCAGAATCTAATGAATCAAGTCGATGCGCACATATCGAAGACTAGACAGAAGTTGAAACGTGATTATTTGCGATTGATATTACCACAATGGCCCCTCATGACCTTCGTTAGAAATGGATGCGGCTAACAAAAAAGCCCTCACTAAAGAGCCAACCGCTCAACAGCGAATCAGATTATCACAAGTATGTCTTGCTAGCATGCTGTCGACCGTAACTAACGCCCCAATCCCATTAGTATGGCAATCTTACGAAGAAATTCATGGAGACTGTACAAGACTTCCAAATGTTACAAAAGAATTACAAGGAAAAGTATAAAGCACGCATGACCCGACAATACAAAATTGGTAAGTTTATTCATACGTAGAGGATATGCTCTCTGATATTGGTATCTTAGTCAAACCTGATGCCACTGCTGAGGAAGTGGAAAAAGTAACTAGCGGAGAAGGCGGACCCATCTTCGCTCAACAAGTAATGAATGGAACTCTCAAAGTAGCTTGGTGCTCATCAGATGATTTAGATTCTACCTTCTGCGCAGCATCTCGATGCTCAACGTGCCTTGCAGCAAGTACAAGATCGTCACGAGGATATCCTACTAATAGAAAGATCTATCCTTGAGCTCCATCAGCTTTTCATGGACATGGCAGTACTTGTTAGCACGCAGGGCGAGATGCTTGATAGTATAGAGACATACGTTCAGGAGAGTGTCGAGTATACTGAGAAAGGAGTTGGCGAGCTCAAGAAAGCGGTGAAATTACAAAAGAAGGCCAGGAAGGTAAATAGCTATTACCTGGTGTAGACCGACTTCTAATCATGCATGTCCACATTGTAGAAAATGTGTTGTATCTGCTTCTGTCTATTGATTCTACTGGCCGTGGTTCTAGTGCCAACTCTACTTACACAGTTGAAAAAATGATCAACTAGGGATTCGCAATCACGATTAAAGCACGCGGCTCCGCAGAATTTCGCTCATCACTCTGAATTTGCAGCCTTAGCATGTCTAGGATCGCTCTGCCGCTGCTATTTGGGCATCTAGTTCATCTAATTCTTTTTGCAACTGTCGGTTAGCTGCTGCCTCCTTCTCTAACTCGGTCTCCTCCTTCTCTACAGCTGGACCTGTAGGAAGCGTCTGGGCCAACCCGGACAAGTTCAAATCATTCCAGCTTCGATCTATACCCAGCTTGCGTTCTTTCGCCGACGCTTTAGATTTGGAAGATTCGTCAGGAGCATCAGGCACAGAGAGGGATACTTTTTTTCTGGTGCCACTTGGCGACAATTTTGCAGCAATAGGAACCGATGGAGATACGTTACTCTTCGAGGTATCTACAGACTTAGGACTACGCTGAAATTGCTTTTGTTGGATCAAGACCGTCATTAATTTTTCTAGCTTCATCAACAATTCTTCGTTCTCATTGAGAACCTTCGATAGATCATACTCCAGTCGAGAGCGATGCTTATTCAGATCCGACTAATCATAAGATATTAGACCTAATTGCAGCCGAGCTTATGGATACGGCAGTCTTACGTTTTCTTTCCTTAGAACCTCATTATCCTGCATACACTGTTCCAAGATGACCTTCTGCTTTTCCTTATCACCTCGGCTACATAAGTAGTGTCACTGCCTGTGATCGGGACGCTGCAAATGGCTTACCTATCAATGGGAGGCAGTTTCCCGTCCGAGCCAGTCATAGTAAGGCCGCGCAGGTATTCACATTCTGCCATACTCATCCGCAGCTGTTCTCGTAACTGGTTGATGAGATCTTCACGTGGATCAATTTTGATTGAAGGACGATTTTGAATATGTTTAGCTCTTGAGGCATATCGGAGTGTTTTCAAGGTTTCCTGTACAGAATGAGCTGAAGGCGATATACACGTCACCTGTTAGGTCATCATTAATTAGGCATTATTTGGGAGAATACCAGAGTCATACCATCAAAGCTAAGCCGGAGCCTCCCAACGAGTCAGCCAACAGACGAGTTAGTTTGGAATCACGATAAGGAATGTGTCCAGCCCGTTTCTTGGGGTCAGATAGGGCAGAGATACAATTACCTGAGATGAGATCAACCAAAGGTCAAGTAGAGACATCGATTAATATTGTTACCTAGCGTCAATAAACTCTTGTTTATGTTACCACTCTCTACTAACGTATCCCCCTCACTTTTGGTTTCCTTGACCCGCTCCGAGCCTGCTAAGTCGACAAAGCTCATTTTCCCATGCTTCACAATTGCATGTCCGTCGGTTGGGTCTATGTACTCTGAATCGACTTGCAATGTTAAGATCGAATGTGATCTAGAGGATTGTATGTTCATCGCATGAGCCGCTGCCGTTCGATTTGATAGACCTTCCTGCAATAAAGCGAATAAATCGGCAAGCGTATCACATCGCAATATCAACAGATTCTCGACATAAAATCCTCTTTGAGCGGTGTATCGAACAGCTAGACTTGTCGAGCGGGGATTCAGGAGATCACGGACCTATCGGCCACTTAGCGCCTTGAAATATACAATGGTCTGTTCCGGCTACCGTTTCATTATATACTTCGAGATAGCTCGCTTTGATTTGGTATTTCGTATCTTCTGAGGCCTCCTCTGGTGAAGGCTGCACCTTGTCCCATATGTAACGCAAACCGCGTGGAACAATTCCCATATTCTCTTCCGTGAGCTCGCCCGACATTGTATGAGTTTTACCGGACCCTGTTTGGCCGAATGCGAATATAGTACATGCATAGCCTTGCATCGCTTTGTCAAGCAGTGTAGTGACCCCAGATTCTTCAAATACATCGGTCTGGGTTGCATTCGGAGGCATTGCCACATCGAAGGTCAGCGGCCGGGTCGTATTATCACCTGTTTGTACCTATAGAGAATGAGTTTACAATGATTTATAACTGTAAACATGGAGAATGCGTGGGTGCAGTCACTGTACGATGATGTCATTGCTTTTTCATCCATTGGTTGAGTATGATTGACTTGTTTCTCTTACTTACTAGCACACTTTTCCTATCTTTCTCAACGCTTGTTGCTATTTTATCTCCTCTCGAGCTTTCCATTTGGTTCGGTGGTCGTAATCGTACTATAACTCTCATTCCATCTTTTGTAGCAGGAGTCTGCAATCCTCGGTCTTTTCCCTGTGGTGTTTGTGGTGGAAACAGTGATCCATGTGAATGTACTAGTCCTGATGATTGTGGGGACGGTGTATGTGGTGATGCAGATTGCGGTGATATTGATGGTGAGTGTGGTGAAGGTGCAGTTGTAGGATGAGGTATGTGTGATGATGTATTGATACGAGGTGTGGGTATCGGCATCGTGAATGATGTTTTGTACAACTCTGACTCGGAGTCAAATTCAAATTGATATGTAAACAGTGAGTGCCAAGGGGATGTCAACTTCACAGGTTTCGTATCTACGCAAGCACGCGGTAAAGGTTTTCGAGTAGTCTACGGTAAAATGATATTCCACTCAGGAGGCAACGCAAAATAGTACTAAGCTTAACCCAATTTGGCAAGTAGGCAACCATTGGACTAAAAACGTGAACTATGCAAGATTCTTTTCCAGTTCATTCATAAGCCTGAAAGCTAGCACAAGGAAATATTATGTACTAGTACAAGTGCTAGGTCACCAGGCTAAAATAGGCTTGAAATACGATCGCAAACCCCTGACCACAAGAAACGCTTGATAAAGTGCCAATTCCAATCCCTGTTTACAATATCGTATTCGGGTCATTGTTACAAAATCGACTTCATTAGATAAAACAAAAAAGAATGGATTGATTGAGAAGCCTGATTGTTTCTGTCCTATCAATGCGAAATAGGTGTCAGGTGAGCGTTGAGATTTTGCCAATACACAGAGGTTGTGCCTTCGAAAAATGAATTCGTTCCAACGATCAGCCATATATTTCCGGCAGAATCCGATGTTACGGGATAATTCGTCGTAGTGCTAAGCTCCTTGAGAACATAATTCGAGGAGTCATAGCAATTTGTGAGGCTATCTGAGCCAAAAGAGCCTGCACTCGTTAAGTTCACGTCTACATTGAGATTGTGGAATTCGTATAAACCACTTGAGCCAATGTAAGAGACTGAAGGATTGGATTGCGAGGCACCAACTTCGATATACACTACATAATGCTCAATACCAAGTTGTGTCACATGTACCACTGCCACATTTACCATTGTCTCCGGGACTTGCACCTATTCCAGCACATCCGGTGGCTACATTTGTCAGGAAGCTAACAGTAAAGTTGAGTGCGTACGTTGTATTAGGTGCAGCATGTATATTTTTGACAAGACCCATGAAGATGTTGCCCGATTGGGAATTGTCACTCGAAAGTAGATATCCGATTGGATCTGTTGGAGCAGTTTGCATGAACACGATTCCATGCTTGAAGGCTGTCTGCGATACAGAGCTATATCCTGACAATACGGTATCAAACTCTAATGAGGATGCGGATGGTCCTACGAAAGAGTACTTCTGGATAATCGGTTTGCTGGTTGCAGAGCTGATATGGGTTGATGTTGATGTAGGCTTGCACAACTGAATGGTCTTGGTTATGGTGACGGTGTGAGTTATGGTAGTATTGCGTCCCACTACCAACTGACTTATTGCTGCGAGCCATGATATCAATTTTAAATTATGCATGATTCTGATTATTTGGTATTTGTAGCAGTGTACAAGATTGGGAGAATGCTATCCTATGATAATATACTGAGCAGCTCTCGGTGATATTATATTGAGATGTCTGTACTCAGTGTATTACAATGATATTGAAAGTGATCAGACGGCAAGATTTCTATTTGGTACGACTTCGTGTGACTTTCGAGATGCAGAGAAAATGTTGTGGCGCTCCAATGCAATAGCCACACAATCTTAATCAAACATCGAGCATAATCAACGTAGTGAATTTGTAAACACTTACGTAACTACATAAACAGACATATACTCAAGAAAGCGTGTGCGTATATACATATTATTATAATAATTCTGTATCATCTCCCCGAGCTTTAGATTGACACTTCCTCAACATAGCTATTGTATGCGAATATTAGATCGATCAGGGTAATGAGTTGATATTTATATGACTTACTTTGCGGGGAACAACCCTTTACTGGAGCCACACGTACCTTCCCACCATCCACTAGAATCTTTTTTGGAGATGGTAATCACTTGACCTGTATGAATACTCATTTCATCAGGCCGAGTACTTTGGTAATCGTATAGTGCTCTACAAGTAGCTGCACGAGGAGTTGGAGGTACGGGTGGGCGAGGAGGCGGTTTTGTCGGACGTTGTTGTGAATTAATTGGAAGCATCGTATTTTGTTTCGGTGACTCGGTACGAGACTGAATATTTGATTGAACTTGTGGCTGAAGGTTGGCTGCAGATAGCGATGTTTGAGAATTGACCAATCTCAGTCCACTGGGTTTAGTTGAAATGGCTGGCTTTGCACCTTTCTCGGGTGCGGCATGTAAATTACCCATTCGATTGTTCGCGTCACCAGATAGAGATGGCTGAGAAGCAAAAACAGGCGTGTTAGCCTTGAGACTTCGTGGAATTGGAGTAGCTTGTTTCGGCTCGGACAATGTTGGGGTAGAGCCAACTTTCCGAATATTGTGGCTTCTTGCCGGAACAACCGTGGGTCCTGCTGGTATGGTAGTGGAAGGAAGACCTGGCTGAATTCCAATTTGAGTTAGCTTAGATTGCTGTAAATCAATCGTCCCAGTGACACTCTGGTTATTATACACGAACGACAGAGTCCTTGTGCCTGCAGATTCCCATTTGGTCTTCTTTACTGTATATTGTAGACTTGGCATTGTTAGTGTCAGAATATCTTAGGTGCTTAAGATAAGACCTACGTATCCAAGAATGTAATGCTGAGATCATTGCCAATCTTCTTCTTCCATTGCGCTGCTAGTACGGTCACTAATTCGGTTTTCAGCACTGTCTCAATGACATTGTCGTAATCATTAACGCCGCGTATGATGACAAAATCATCCGCTTTGGAGCTCAGACTTAATCCTCCGATCTCCTGAAATTCTAATCTTCTCTTGACCACGGTTTCGAACTGACCCTTGGAAGGTCCGGAGGTGATTTTCTCTGGGCCCAAAATGTACAGGGCGTTTTCAGTTATGATAAGATCTCTATCTTGCTTTTTGAATCTTCTATCATACTTGGAGATATTTGTTGCAAAGCAAATCTTCTCCTTGCGACCTATCAATGAAAGCAATGACGGGCTTTCAGGTACATTCAGATAATCTCCTTTGAAATTGCGGGAGATTGTCAGTTTCCTACGTTCCTTCTTCCCGTGAACAATAGACTGTGCTGTGTACGAACATGTTGAGCATATGCGGGAAAACAGACTAGCAACCACATACCTTTCTTTCGAGCCTCAATGTAAACTCTCTCTGCTGCATATTTTCGATAAGCTTTCTGTATTATCCTTGCATAGCCTTGAAATTTTCGTTCCCGTGCTTCCTCCAGCATCCAAAGGGATTCTGGTTGTTTGATAAATACTTTGGTCTTGCCAAGCTGCCATTGATCCGAATTGAGGCCTGCAGTTGTCAATAATAGCTTTACACCTTCCACCGGCTGTCCATTCCACCGTGGATATGTTTGAGCGCACACAATAGCATAACGCTTAAGGAACTTCTCGTATGTTTGACGACTGCAGAATCCAGCTCTACGTACGTTAATATTCTCCCTCAGATTCAGGTAGCGACATTGATGATCGACTCGCTTCGCATCCCAATCCAGCGGCCGTTTTGTTTCATTCGGCTTAATACAACGAATATAAGAAGGTACGCATTGCATGAGCGTTGTGACAAGCTCCCCACATTGGGTCTAGGCTATTTATCAGCTTGAGATAGATCGTGGACTTTATGACCTACTTTGATTTTGAAACCAGCTGTGGTAGGGCGCTTTCGATCGTCTTGTCTTGTATCTTCAGGGAATAGACTTACAATGAAAGGACTATCGATATTGTAAGCCACCGATTAGAGTATACTCATGAAAGATTGACGTACTTAGTTGAGCTCTGCATGAGCTGAATCAAGTCTTTGAAGAGTAAGTCTTTGTTCGCTTCGCAAAAGCCTTCTCCACTGTATACAACATTGCCAGCGTAATGCTGAATAGTGAATTGCGATCCTCCAGGAGTATAGTGTTTGTTTGAAATCGAGGAATCGAGTTTCTGCAACAACTTTTGATCTACGCCTGCTGCCTCTGCATGCATTGTTGCGCAAGTATCATCAAGGATTGCCATTATTCCAACTGGATTTTTCGACTCAATCAGGTCGACTACTATCTTGTTATTGAAGTAATTGATTGGTGTCCACTTAATGCCTTCCTGAACATATTCATCCTGTTCTGATCGTAATGTCAACTCGATAAAGATTTGTTGTAATTTCTCATTCACGTAGCTAACACAATGAATCTGGATTAATACCATTGCGGATTGCTAGCGGTCAAACAGGCTTACTTGATACAAAATTGCTCGAACCCATTTTGCTCGAATATCTCAAAGCCGTAGATATCTAGCACGCCCAAATTGAAAGTGGTTCCAGTTTTGTTTGCTCGATTGTTCCCTTTCATGATCGCAGTGTTGATGGAAGCTACAATAAAATCGAACATTCGCGTATATAAGCCTTTTGACAACGCATCTCTAGAGCTCACAGCTTGTTCTTGACTCAGTGGAACATCGTATACTGTTCCTCTTTTGCCAGTTCCACCTGTTGTCATCATACGAGAAGTGAGCTTCTTCAACAAAGTCGCGCTATCGATGCCGAGCAGAAATGCAGGGTACTGAAGATCTGAATTGCATAGTAAGCACGAGATGACAAGACCTTGTGACTTGCTTACAATCCATATCGATCACCTCTGACTCATTTCCCCTTGCTCGAAAATCTACGTTACCCAGATGAAGTATACCGCCAAGAATTTGCAAAAGATTTCGCTGATTCTCCGGTGAAATACCACAGACTCCCATTGCAGACTATATGCTGACTTCAGATGCTACCTTCAGCTTCGAGAGTGATTTTACCTTCAGCTCCTTGAAGTCAGCAACATCGTCAACGCCCTCAGCTTTGTACATCTGACTCTGATTGAGATATCGAAAAGATTCGGGACCAGCCAACCCGAGCCACTCTACTGTACTGCTAAGCACTTGAAGATCTGCGCGAGAGGTTTCCGATTTTACCTTGTTCCTCCTTAGAAGCTCCACAAAGTAATTGATAGAACACATGGAAATTTCGCTCGCCAATATTTTGTCCAACGACTCGTGACTAATAGTATGATCTGAATAGGATCACCACTTCCTGCTAGCATATCATCATACCTTTTCTAACAGAAAATTCAGTACTCGTCCTCCGACTGGAGCACCAGCTCTGGAAAAATGGATCTCAAAGTATTTTCCCTTAATGCTTTGATCAGTTTTTGCTTTGAGATGAGGTCAGTTTCCTGTTTACAAATCGTGACGAGTTGTTGTTGCGCAAGGTCTTGGCATTTCCAAAAGCCTCCAGCAAGGGATTCGAATCCAATAGAATCTGTTTGACAGCATCGACTGACCCAGCTTCACTTCCGGATACCGCCGCAATCTAAGATAATCAGAATGGTACCTTAGCTATGCATCGGGACTTACGTATGTCATCAACAGCTTTGAGTTTTCAGTCTTGCCAGCACCAGATTCTCCAGAGATAATGACACATTGATGCTCCTCTGTACGTGATATCAATATCTTATCTGCGAGTCGTATCTAATTACTCCCATTACCATCACTCAACATTCTCTGGAACATATGATCTGCAATTGCGTACACGTGCGGAGGGTTCTCATGAGAACTCTGCTCGAATCTCAATTGTACGTTTTCGAGAGCATGGCTGAGCTTACCGCTCCTTGATACAAATCGATCTCCTTCTGAGTGTAACATGACAGTTTCTTGTAGGCTAAATAGAACGAGAAGCACTGATCAGCTTGTGCATATTGCCAATTGGAAATGATGACATGACTTTGGAGCTTGATAAAATTGTCGGCCAGTAAGTGAATGGAATATCTTACGATTGACTGCGATCAACACGGGTCCAATGTACGTGTATATGAGATCTTTCTCGTATCGTCGTTTCAAATTTTCCGTGATATCTGAATCAGCGACTTTCGATAAGAGCACCTTGTCATTATTGTTATTCGTGTTAGGTGATTTGTCAGATGATCAAGAACGATACCATATCTTCCACCCCCACCGCATTGGTAGTTGTCTTAGATTGCCAATGTGGAGGCATTGTACGATTGACTACTTAATCTGCTTGATGATTTGATTTTGCGTCTGCTAATTTTGGTGTGTGAATCAACATTAAGTTTTATCGGTGGCGCAGAAAAGGAACACAAATGACGGCACACCGAGACAGAGATTCTGACATCAAAACTTAAAAGATTGCGAATTTATGAATATGATAACAAACAGGGAATAAAGGTTCTCGTAAAGATTCAACAAAATGCTATATAGCTGATCTATCAATGCGATGATTTCCCTTTTGTCTTTACAGCCGCATGGTAATCTAGCACCAGTAATATTATCATTTTCTGTTTTAGTGCTGATAGCTCAAAGACCTCATACAGAATACAATGATGCCATTAGGGTATCAAATTATTCCTTTGAAGAGGTGCGGCATCCCATGTGTGATAGTAGCCATTCGAAACGCAATCCGCATCACTGTAAAATCCTCTCAAAATGCATTGCGGAGGTCCACAACAGGGCAATCATTCTTGACAATGAGCACATTGCTTGAGGAATATGGTTTGGGATCTCATTGAGGATGTAGTCTCAGATATTGGGTGACCGAGAGATCATTGATACTGCAGAGCATAGTGAAGGATGACATAACGCTCTAGCTGTTACATATCCACTGAGATCTCCTACGATGCGGTTGTTGATATTCTTTTAAGCTTCGCTCATCTGAACATCTCCATTTTCATCGAGTAAGGCCTCTTCAGATATCTGGATCTCAATTGGCT
>Ga0160428_1001984_pt1 | contig 13539 bp, 10 predicted proteins | sample SolpanmetagenomM_FD_108198 | JGI IMG/M metagenome (GOLD analysis project Ga0160428, IMG submission 108198) | Solar panel surface microbial communities from Lawrence Berkeley National Laboratory, California, USA - M | ecosystem: Engineered > Built environment > Solar panel > Unclassified ... | reverse complement strand
GTCGACGACCGGAAGCATTTCCTTCGCCATTGCCTTGGTTGCGGGAAGAAAACGTGTCCCGAGCCCGGCGACGGGCAACACCGCTTTACGCAGCTTCTTCACTCTATATCCCAACAGCTAATTTACAGACGGCAAACTCGTGGCACGGTCCACCCTCGGGAGCAAGCGGAGCTGCAGTTTCAGTAAACGTTTTTAAGCAAATTTACTGAGACGTCGCCGATTTTCAGAGCCCGATGTGTATGCCGAAGATGATCGTGTTACGGCTGTAGTTTCCAGTGGTGAGAGTACTCAGCTGTTGCATGGGCGTGAGTGCTGGAACGATGCTCGCGGTGCTGACGAACGCATTCCCGTTCGTTCCAGTCTGACGGATGTAGTCGTAATCGGCACTCAAACGAAGCCGTCGGTTGAGGAGCCATGTGACACCGGTTCCAACAGTGTAGGCTTTCGACGAGCCACCGCCGTCAAAATACTCGGCTGCTAGAAAGCTGCCTCGTGCTTGCAACAGCACGTTACGCCTGAGTTCATGGTCTACTGTGAGTGATGTTCTCGTGAAATTGAAGCCGACTGTGGCTTCCGACTGGGAGTCTTCGATCTCGCGACGGACGGAGCCGCTGACCGTGGTCAGGCCGGTCGGAGTCCAGATTACGTCGGCTTGAGCGATCGGGGCCAGGTGGTCGGCATAGATTGCAGATTGGTAGTGTCTGAATTGAACACCGGCCAGCAATCGATATCGCCAGGGTCCGGCTGCTTGATAGTCGATCCCGGTCAATAGGATTGCCGTTTCCGAGTTCCGGATCGGTAGATTTAGTGTCGTTTGATCGTATCTCGACGTTGATCCCTGAACGGCCAGCAGCAAGGCGCGTTGCTGACTGAGTTCATACCGAGTGGTAAGACCGCCGGTGTATACGGCCCGGTCTGCCCCGGCCTGTGACACGCTAACTCCCTGGATCGTTGCGTTGGCAAATTGGTAGTGCCGCACATCGACGGTAGGGCTAAAATTAAATCGGCCTCTTTCGAGCGAATAGTCCGAGCGAATTGCATCGACATTGTAAGTGATCGGAGTGGATGACGCCGCCGCGCCAAAACTCGTTCCTTGCTGATTTTGCTGAAGGTGTGTGTAACCAACGTTCAAAACTCCCCTGCCGATGTTCAGGCCGCCGCCCACGCCGGCATTGATGTTGGTACGATTCTGATTCTTCAGGCTGATGTAACTCACATTAGTCACGTCGAGCTGGAGACCGATCCGGTCGCGAGACCAATCGGAGGTAGCTGATACTGACGCCGATGTTTGGACGAACGGGCTCGACGGGCCTCGATCAAACCCGTTGACGTTAGAGTCGAATCCGATCGACTCATCGAGACGCGGGGTTAGCCTGAAGCTACCGAGGCGAACGGCGGGTTCATCGTACAGCGGCCGCAACCTCGATAGAACGGTTACCCCTGCGTCTCGGTCAAAACCAGGTATAACCGTCGAGAAAAGCCTGTCGATCTCCTGGCCGAAAGCGAAGTGCGGCACAATAGTGGCAAGCACTCCTGCGGCGAAACCCAGTGACAGCCTTCCAAACTTTTCAACCATGCCAAAACCGATTTACCTACCTTCCACATGATCCAGTCATCGCAGGGCGGTCAAGGTGGTGAGTGGTGAGTAGCTCGCAAGGCAGCTCATCAGGCGGCCGGCGCTTCTTCTACCACCGGCTGCAAGAACGCACAGTCACATAACAGGATGACCAGAAACAGGATTGGGGAGAATTGATGGTATCCTCCCGCGACGAGCAGGAGCACGAGGCACGGCAGTACGAGCAGAGCCTGGCGAGACGTCCGCGTGCCTGTCAGCAACAGGCCTAGATAAAACAGCAAGCCGAATACGCCATACTCGATCACGATCTTTATTGGAGTATTCAGCCGGTAGAAGAACGGTACTGCCAGAAGCTCCGATGATCCAGGGCCAGCCCCAGTCACGGTGGTCCGCGGTGACTGGGTCCAGACAAAATCGAGCGCCAGGAATGGCGTCACGAAGCGTTCGTTTCCGCTGGTTCCAGCGTAGGTGAATTCCGTCATGCGCGCCGTCATGGTTCCCGCGATATCCGGCGCGACGAGGACGAGACCGCCGAACGCGATCGCGCCGACGGCCGCGAGTGCGATGGCGCCGAGAAGCCCGCGCACCCCGGCGCCGACGGCCAGGACTACGATATACGAGAAGAGGACGATCCAGCCCGTGCCGGACGCCGACATCAGCAAACCCACGAAGAACAATGCAAACCGTTCGGTACGCCGGAAAACCTGGGCTTCGACGATGATGCCTAAGGCCATTACCTGCGAGAACACAGACGGCTCGATCATGAAGAAGCCATTGGACTTCAGCAATCCGCCTTCCAGCCCGAGCACGACGGCGTATTGCTCCTCGATCAGGAACTGACTCGGCACGATGCCGGTAAACTCGAAAATCCGGATTCCCACGAATTGCAGAAGGAACTCCAACACGCCGGCCACGGCAACGATCTGCAACGCGAGCGAGACCATGCCGAAGAATTTTAGCTCCGCCATGGGCCGGCGAAAGCGCACGACGGCGAAGGCTGTGATGGCCAGCCAGTAAGCGAGGGAGGTGAGGCTCATCCGTGGCGCGATGGCGAGCGGCAGGTTGTATTGTATGGCGGTAGATAGGATCGCAACGGCGAACAGGCCGAGGAACATCAACAACCGCCGCTGCTCGATGACAACGCTGTTGCACATCACGGCCCATCCCACCGCGCCGAGGACGAGCGGGGTGGCGATGCTGATCTTCAACGACCCGCCCGCCGGAATTGCGAAGCGCTGCAGGACCAATCCGCTGACCAGGACGATCCAGGTCAGCGTCTCGCAACTCACGTAACCACGCGACAGCTCGCGAATCATGATGCGCCAGCCGAAGCGCTCGCCGGTGCTGGTCGGAGGAGCCGCGACCTGCGTGAAGCCGCCTTGAGTCATGTTCATGCCTGCATCAAACACGGCTTTGCTTGAACGCCTAGATCATCGAGGCCACACCGTTCGCCCGGTGTCGGCCGGCTTGGCCAGGTGTCTAAAATTGGGTTAGAGAATTACCGAGATTTCCAGTATACATTACTGCTTAATGCATCGTGCCCTGAGATCCCCGTCGGTGAAGACCACGTGACGCCACAGTCAAATCAGGGCAGGGCGAGGTTCAACCAGGGGGTCCATGGTGCCCGTGGATTGTTCGCCTTCCTAGTTTTCGTCTTTCATGTCGTCAACTCCGGCCTGCAAACAATTCCGATCCTGAGAACTGTCCCGGCGCAGTTCATCCTACGCACCCCTGAGTACGGGGTCGAGCTGTTCTTCTGCATTAGCGGCTTCGTAATCGCGGGGACGCTGAGCCGCGCCCGCTCACCTCAGGCGTTCCTTGAGGATCGCGCGATCCGCATCTATCCAGTCCTGTCGGCGTCCGTCCTAGCGATCGTCGGGCTTGGTTTTCTGACGCACGTGCATGCCTATCCGGGTTCCGTGCAGTCTCTGGGCTGGATCGTACCGCTCAACATGCTAGCGCTTCCCGGCGCCCTGCCCTTGCCCATCATCCACCCGGCGGCGTGGTCGTTGAGCTACGAGATCTTCTTCTATTTGTTCTGCGCCGCGTGCTGGGTGCTGCGAAGCAGGCTCGGCCAGGCTCTGCCCTGGGTCGCTGGTCCGGTCGGCATCGTCATGATCGTCTTTTATCCGCGGGCGATTTTCTTCGCGGCCGGAGTCCTGGTCGCGCGCGGCTGGCTTCGGCACCCTTTCCTACGCCGGGCTATTGACTATCCGCTGCTATTCATCCTGCTGTTCCTGGGCACTTGGCGTTTCATCCAGCAGTTGACGCTGCCGCAACACATCACCACGACCACCTTGCTCGATTGGGCGACCGATGCACGATTGCCGCTGGCAGTGCTGGCGTTCCTATTCGCGACGCTCGGCTTTGCCGGCATCGTCGAGGGGCGCAGTTCCTTTGTGGCGTTCTTGCGCACTCGGCCGCTGCAATATCTTGGGACGATCAGCTACTCGTTCTACATCTGGCATCCGATCGTAATGTCCGGCGCAAAGACGGCGTTGCTGCGGTGCGGCGCGGTCGCCACAGCGGGGGAGGGGGCGCAACTCCTGTTCTTCATCGTCGCCCTGCCGCCCTCGCTTCTGCTCGCTCATGTGAGCGAGCGTCTGTTGGAGCGGCGTCTCGCCGTTGCGCTGCGGCAGCGGCTTCATCACTCTCCTCCACGGCAGCCGCCGCCGACGACACCGGAAAAATCCGTTTTGCCCACTCTGGAGAAGACATGATCGCAACCCGGCGCATCTTCGCCACCGCACTCCTGGGAACGCTCTGGCATCCATCGACCTCTCCGGCGGCGACCGCCTCCGGCGCGACCAAGCCGATGCGCTTCGGCGCCTACACGGGCGCCGGCTGCACCGGAAGCGCCGAGACCGGAGCGTTCGAACGACTGATCGGTCGGCCCGTCGACATCGTCATCGACTTCCTTGCCTACGACACCTGGGAGGGCATGATCGGCGCCTGCGGCTGGGCGACCGGCTGCTGGAAGGCAGCCGGCCACAAAGATTTGGTCGTCTCGGTGGCCATGCTGGTAAAGGCCGGCACACCCACGCTGGCCCAGGGCGCAGCGGGGCAATTTGACCAGCATTACAGAGACCTGGCGCGCAAGCTGATCGAGAACGGCTACGGGAATTGTGTCGTACGCATCGGCTGGGAGTTCAACGGTGACTGGTATCCGTGGACCGCACGAGGCCAAACAGAAGACTTCAAAGGCTGTTGGCGTCGGATCGCGTTGGCGATGCGGTCCGTTCCCGGGGCGCATTTCCGTTTCGATTGGTGCGCGGCCACCATCGAAGGGCCGACCGCGGAGGCCTACCCCGGGGATGACGTCGTCGATATCGTCGGTCTCGACGTCTACGACCAATCCTATCCGCAAATCACCGATCACGCCCGTCGCTGGCAGTTCCTCCTCACGCGGCCCAACGGCCTGAACTGGCATCGTGACTTCGCCCAGGCTCACAACAAGCCACGCTCGTTCCCGGAGTGGGGCGCAGGTAGCCGGCCCGACGGGCATGGCGGCGGCGACGACCCGCTCTACATCCGCAACATACTGGCCTGGTTCAAGGAGGGCGGACCCGTCGACTACGCCTGTTACTGGGACTACCGGGCGCCGGATTTCGACGCGAAACTCAGCGACGGCCGCTTGCCCCGGTCGGCCGAGGCACTACGCGACGGACTGCGTGGTTGACCGGGGAAGCGTTTTGTAAAGGTCGATTGTACGCCGGGCGATCTCCTGCCAACTCGGTACCGTGCCAGTCAGCGCCTGCACGGCAGCGGCACAGCTTGCGGTGAATGGCCGGTCGACTACGAAGCGCGTCATCGCGTCCGACAGCGCGGCCACGTCCTCGGGTGGCACCAGCAGGCCGTGGCGTCCGTCGATGACGGTTTCGGTGAAGCCGCCCAACCGTGCGGCCAGCACGGGGCGGCCATAGCTGACGGCCAGGCTGAGCACGCCGCTGGCTTCGATTTCGCGATAGGGGAAGGTGGCAATGACGCCGGGTCGAAAGATGGCCCCCACTTCGTCGTCGCCGACAAAGCGCGTATCCCATTCGACCCGGTCGGCGACGAGTAGCCGGCTGGCCATGTCCTGCAACGGCGCAATGTCCATGTAGGGTTTGCCGACGATCCGGAGCTTGGCCTGCTGGCGCGAGGCCGCCGGCATCCGCGCGAACGCTTCGATGAGCAGATCGGCCCCCTTGTAGGGCTTGATCTTGCCGAACAGTAGAAAGGTGATCTCTCCCAGCATGGTGTCGGCCGCGGCGTCCGGCGGCGCCCGGCCAAGCAGACCGTGCGGCATCAATACGACGCGGTCGGCGGCCTCGCCATGTGCGATCAGTCGTGCCCGGCCCTGCTCGGTGTGGACGATCAGGCGGTCGAAATCGCGGAACGCGGCGCGGGCTCCGATCTTCTGTAAATGCCCCGAGGGATTGCCGTTGAACGGGTTGGTGTCGTGTACCGTCAGTACCAGCGGGGCAATTCGGCGCAGGGCGCCCAGGAAGCGCCGGTCGACCACCGGCAATGCCAACCATTGGAAGTGGATCACGTCCGGCCGCTGCAAGCGGAGGTGACGGACCAGGCGCTGCATGGACCAAAGGTGATCGGCACCTTTCATCGCGAGCCCCACGGGGCGCGGCAATCGCCTAGCCCAGGGCGTAGCCATCAGCTTGTAGAAGCTGTGCCGCAAGGGCACGCCGGCGGCATCGTTGTCGTCGGTGCCGGGCTGTCGGCCATGCAGCGCCACGCTGTGGCCTTCTGCCTGCATTCCCGCCACAAGTGCCGCATCGTAAGGGAGCGTGAACAGGGATGGGTCGATCAAGGCAACGCGCATGGGTGTTAGTTTGCCGCAATCGGTAGTCGAGTAAAATAGGCTGCACCATCGAGCATCGCACATTGCCGAAATTTTACACGTGCCGATTATCGCATTCTGCGGAAAAAAATGATACGTTCATACTAATGAGCTTCAAACGATTGGCTTGTTTGAGCAATGATTAAATAAGGATTATGAGTATGGGCGAAGCGACCCTCGGGGGCAATGCTGCCGAAACCCGGGAAGCGATTGCCGAACGTTTTGGAATTTCGCCGTTGGAATTGTTGCGCTCGCTCCAGCGGGCATGGCTGTTCATCGTTATATGCGGCGCGGTGCTTGGCGCAGCCGGATATGCCTACACCGTGAGCTCGATTCCGAAACGGTATACCACGTCGGCCACCATCTCGGTTCAGCAGCCTCAGGTCGCGATCCCCGCGCTTCAAGGTGCGCTGAGCGGCGATAGCATGTCCGATCCGATGCCGCTGGTGCGGAGCGAAGTGCAGATCCTGACATCGCGCGCACTGATCCAAAAAGTCGCGAACAGACTTCATCTGGATCAGGATCCCGAGTTCAATTCTACGCTTCGTCCGCTGGCCGGAATGGAGCTGTTCAAGCAGAAGATATCAGCGGCGTTGCCGACGGCGCTTGCCGATCCGCTGATCTCGCTGGGACTTCTCCCCGATGCCTCGCAGGTACCGTCCAAGCCGGCTGAAAGTGTGATTCAGGAAGGTGTCGTCGGTGCCGTCCTTGGCCGTCTCAGCGTTCTCAACGACAACCGCAGCCTGATCATCGTGGTGCAGTTCACGGCTCTCGAGCCCGATACGGCAGCGAAGATCATCAACACCTTGTTGGATGAGTATGTGCAGGACCGGGTTCAGGGCCGGGCTTCCGTTAACCAGAACGCGAACTCCGAATTGACGCAGCGGGTTAATTCGATGCGCGCCGAGATCGAGGCGCTGGAAGCCAAGATCACCGGGGTCCGCGAGAAATACAATCTGGTGCAAACCCGTGCAGGCAGCGTCGGGCAACAACAACTCGAGGATTTGAGCGGCGCATTGACCCGCGCCAGCTCCGAACGCGCACAGGCGGTCGCCAACTACCAGCGCGCCGTTATCCTAGCGAAGAACGGCGGCGCAACGGGTGACGACACCACCGTCATGGCGTCCAGCGCGATCACCTCGTTGCGGGACCATGAATCCACGGTGCAGCGCCGGATCGCGGAGTTGTCTACGACGCAAGGTCCGGGATATCCGCAATTGATTGCCGCTCGCGCAGAGCTGGCCTCCGTCCGCGCTGCTCTAGCGGCCGAGGCTCGACGCGTCGTCACTTCTCTCGGCGCCCAGGCCGATGTCGCGACGGCTCGGGAGGCGGAGATTAAGCGGCAGCTCGAGGTCTCACAAAGAGATGCGAGCGGTCTCGCCGCGGTTCAATCCGAACTGGCTCAACTGGAAAAGGATGCTGACTCACGTCGGTCCATCTATCAGACGCTGTTGCAGGGCGAGGCGCAGACCGCTGCCAAGATCGGCACCGTGAACGACACCAGCGTCCGCGTCGTCAGCTCGGCCGTGCCGCCGGCGTACCCCTCAGGTCCGAAGCCGAAGATGGCCGGCGTGCTCGGCCTGATAAGCGGCTGCGCGATCGGCAGTTTCTTGGTGCTCGTCAGGGACCGCCGCGATCGGGGGTTTCTGACTGCGGACGCTATCGCGCAATCGCTCCAGATCACGCCGTTGCAAGTTCTCACGCGTCGCCGGGGCCGGCATTTCTTTGCTAGACGAGTGCTGGCCGATGCTAGCGGTCCGGAAGCCGTCGCGTTAAGATCATTGCGTACCCGCCTTCGGTTCCAGGGCCGGACGGGGGCGCCCCGCAGCATATTGTTCGTGTCGTCCGTCGTGGGCGAGGACAGCGCCGACGTCGCGGCGGCCTTTGCCCGCGTCAGCGCCATAGATGGACTGCGCGTGCTCCTGCTGGAAGGCGACCTACAAACTCCGTCGCTTGCTCCCCATCTCGGTGTGCCCGCCAGCAATGGTTTGGTCGATGCCTTGCAGGAAGGCAATCTCTGGCAGGAACACGTTGGCCATGACGACGCCACCAAGCTCGATACCCTGCTTGTCGCCACCACGCCCTGGAACGCGCCGCAGTTGCTGGACTCCATGCAGTTGCAAAACCTCGTTGCCGAGGCACGGGACAGCTACAACCTCATCGTCATGACGGCGCATGCGATGGGCGCGGGGACTCATACGATGGTAGTCGCGAACTTGGTCGACATGGTCGTACTCGTCGTGGGCGCGAAGAAAGCACGTCGGGAGAACGTCCGCCAATCCGTTCAGACCCTGTCGAGCACGGTCAAGAAGCGGCCCGTGGTCGTTTTCACCCAAGGCGGATGATCAGTCTCGGGTGATGAGCCGTGCCGACGCGGGCGGTGTCCATACCTGGAATCGGTCGCCACGGACCGAGCGAACGATGCCCAAGCCCGTCGCCAGCAGGGCAGAGAAAACGTCGGCTACCTTGCCCAGCAAGCTGGATGGCAGCGCTAGCCCGCCTATAGCGATCACCATCAACGTCATCGTACTTGCCAGCATGATCCACCAGGCATGGAACGCCGACAAGGCAGCGTAAAAGAGCAGGATCGCGGCACCGAGCGAATAGATTGAAAACCAGCGCAGCAGCTTGTGCGACACGTATTTGTAACGGTTCAGTGCTGGCAGCTGCTGGAGCCTTGGGCTCAAGAGCCGGTGGACGTTGTAGGCCTGGCAGGAGATACGCACCTTCCGCGCGAACTCATCGGCCTGGTGAGACGTCGTTTCCTCGTAAGCCACGGCGTCGGCCGCACGCATGATCCGGTAGCCGTCGCATAGGATGGACAGCGAGATGAACATGTCGTCGATGATGTCCACCGGCGGCGGACGATGCAGTTCGCGACGGATGGCGAAGATCGATCCGTCGGCGCCCATCACGGAACCAGTACGTGACTCCAATTCCTTGATCGTTTCCTCGAGGCGCCAGTAGAGCGAGCCCGTCGCGGCCGTCGCGCTGGCCAGTTTCGTCACGTAGATCAGGTGGCCGCAGACGCATCCTACAGCCGGGTCGTCGAACGGTCGCAGCAGATGCGGAATGGCATCGGTGGCGAAGGTGACGTTCGCGTCGGAAAACACGAGAAGCTCGGCGTCAGTTTTGCTCACCAGCAGGTTCATCCCGTGTGTCTTGCCATGCCGGGTTGGCGAGATAATCACGTCGATCTGGTCGGAGAACTCGCTTAAAATCGCTGCCGTCCGGTCAGACGCGCAGTCGACGTAGACAAGAAGCTGCAGGCCGGGGACCGCCTCGCGCATTGCCAGCATGTTCTCCGCTTTTTGGCGGATCACCTTTTCCTCGTTGTAGGCGCAGACGCACAAGGCGACTTTCGGTCGCGTCGACGCGGCATGTTCAGGAGCGGCGGGGCGTGTCACCGCTGGTGCCGAGCGGGCGAGCAGCTTGAGGCTGAGCGGGTAGGTGATGAACGGATGAACGGCTAGCAGCGCCAGGCAGGCCGAAAGCAGCAGGAGTAGTAGACCGATCACGCCGCTTCCTCTCGTGGGTTCCAACGATCGCCGGCATCGGCAGGGATAGGCCGGCCTGCGACCACGGCTTCCAACACCGCTTCATACTGCCGGGCGATGCGCGTCGGCGCATAGGCCGCGGCTGCGGCGCGGCACGCTTCGGACATTGCTTCCCGGTTCCAACTGACAGTCGCCAGCAGGTGCAGGCGTTCGAACAACGCGTCGGATCCTACATCGGCGAGCACGAAGCCGGTCTGGCCGTCAATTATCGCCTCAGCCAGGCCGCCGAGCGGGGAGGCAAGGCTCGGCACGCCGTAGGCCAACGCTTCGTGGAACACTCGGCCCAACGGCTCCTCCCACACGGAGGGAACGACCAAAAGATCCAAGGTCGGGAAAAACTCCGCCGGGTCGACGTGCCCGACAAAGGTGATATTCGGGGCACCGGCGGCGACCCGGCGAAGATCGTCGACGTAAGTCGCGAGGCCGGAACCGGCGATGCGAAGCGTCGCCGCGTCCGGCGACATGCGCTTGACGGCAGCGATCAGGTTCTCCAGCCCCTTGGACTGATCGAGCCGCCCCAGGAAGCCGAGCCGCAACGGTCCATCGAGCCACGTGGCGGCGGCCGGCAAGGCATCGTGCGCATTGTTGCCTCGGATGATGACGACGGGCTGGCGTGCCGTTCCGGCATCGGGGAACGCGCCGGCATCGTGCAACCGGTCGAACATGCGCCGGCTGACGCAGGTGACGGCCTGCGGCAGGCGTGACAGCCGGCGTCGGGGCTGGGAGAACAATCGACATTCCGTACACATTCCGGTGCAGTTGCCCCGTGCTGGGCGCCACATGGCACTCCGGACGCATGCGGCGTAATAATCGTGCAACGTCTGAACAATCGGGATTCCGAGCCGGGCCGCCGCGGTCCATGCGCTGGCGGAAAAACCCTGCAGGTTGTGCGCGTGCATCACATCGGGGCGGATTTGCTCGAGGATGGCCGACAGGCGCCGACGCATGACTGGATTATCGGCCTCAAGGAATTGGAACACTGGTCGCAACGCTTTCGGGCGGGAAGATCCCCACGGCCAATAGACGTTGGCGAGGGGGAGATAGAATATCGGGATACCGTCGACGGTGCCGGTCGAGGCTGGCGACGCGGGGCTGAGCGTCACTACGGAGCAGTCGTGCCCGCGCTCCTTCAGACTGCTGGCGAGCAGACGGAGCGTTGTCTCCGCGCCGGCAGCGCCGTTTGGCGCGTACAGGCTGTTTACAAAGACGATCTTCACCACCGTTCCTATACCTGAGAGGTCTGCACAGCCCGGGTGATCTTCAAAGAAGATGACGCCGCGACGCGCTTCCGGTATAATCCTAGTGTGTTCAGCCTGTTCAAGCGAATTTTCTCTCGTGCATCGCGCGACTCCAGTTCCAGGCCGCGGACGCGCAATACCGAGCCGGCCATTTCCTTCCAGTTTTCGCCTCATGCGCCGTCGGTGGACGGTTCCGCTGCGACCAGCGCATTGCCTCGCCTGCCGTTGCCTTCGTCGAGTTCCGAAAAGCGCGGAGGCGCCCCGGACCAATCCAGGCAACTCGCCCTGCGCGAGGTGTTTACGCCCACCCGGCCGCAGCGTAGCGGCCGTCGCCTGACCGGGCGGCAGGACGAACTCATGCGGATCTTCCGCGCCATCGCGTTGGATCGTGCCCACGTCGTCCTGTATGGGGAACGCGGCCGCGGCAAGACGTCGCTCGTCAACATGGTCGCGTCTACCGCACGCAACTCCGGATACATGGTCGGCCGCTACGCGTGTTCGTCGGAAAGCAAGTTCGACGACATCATCCGCGGCCTCGTGCGCGATCTGCCTGCCTCGATGCTGACGATGTCATTGGTGGAGGACGCGGCGCTGGAGGGTTGCGAAGCGGCCTTGCCCCACGGGCGATTGCAGCCGCGCGACGTCGCCTCGTTGCCGAGCCGGCTGATCGGCCGCCATCTGGTGCTCATCGCCGACGAGTTCGACCGCGTCGTGGATGGTCCGACCCGGACGCTGTTCGCCGATACGATCAAGCAGACGTCGGACCAGGGCGCGGCGCTTTCCTTCGTGATCGTCGGCGTGTCCGACAGCCTCGAAGAGCTGCTGGGCCAGCATCCATCCATCCAGCGCAACATCGCGAGCGTGCCGTTGCCGCTGCTCAAGGATGGGGACATCGACGAGATACTGGTCAAGGGCGGGCAGCAAACCAGCATCGAGTTCTCCGATACGGTCCGCAAGGCCGTGATCCGGGTTGCCTGGGGCGTGCCTTACGTGGCGCAGCTCCTCGCCCTTCATGCAGCGACGGAAGCCGTCATGCGGCACTCCACGACGGTCGACGCCGAGGATCTGAAAGCTGCATTCAGACGGGCGATTCAGGAGATCGATCCCCGGGTTGCGGCGCTGTATCAGACCGTGACGGCGGGCGGGCGGGATCCTGCCATGGTCGCCACCCTGCGCGCGCTCGCCAGCGGCGAACAGGATCAGTTCGCCCGTTTCATCGTGACCGAGCGGGGGAACGATGGCGAGGAGGCCGGGCGCCGGGTCGACCCGCAGGCTTGGAAACGGTTGCTCGAGGCCCAGGTAGTGAGGCGCTGCCCGAGTATCGGGCCCGACACCTTCGCGTTTGCCGAGCCGATGCTGCAGCACTACATCCTGATCCGCTCATCGCTCGAACCAGATCCTGCGGCCGTCCCGACAGATGTCTGAAGCTCTTTTGCCGATGTGGCTCTAATCGTCGTCGGCGAAGCGGAGCCGGGACGCCAGCGGTCGGTTCAGAATCTGCGACGCTTGCGCCAGCATGAACAGCGCAACCCGTTTGCCCCGCGGGTGCAGCAACAGCGATCGAAACATAAGGTGGCGGGCGGGCGCAAACCGACGCTTGGTGAAGTTGACCCGGCCGGCTTCCCACATGTGGCTGGCCCGCACCCGGCGTTCCAGACGTTGCCAGGCTCCCGCCTCGAACCGGTCGCGCAGCCCGGCGTTCCCCAGCACGGCGTTCAAGCTAGCCTGGTGGTTGGTCCAGTCGCTCGCCATCCCGGCCGCGCTGCCTTGATGAACGCGCAGGTAGAACACCTCCGGCTCGTTGCCGATGAAGATGAATTCCCCGCTCGCCGCCAGACGACACCAGAATTCCCAGTCCTCGCTGAGGCGCAACGCTTCATCGAACCCGCCAACGGTCCGCGCCGCCGCGGTCCGCACGAGCACATGACCGCCGTTGGCGAGGAAATTCTCCTCGATCATCTGTGCCAAGACATTCCCGCTCGGATAACGATGGTGGGCCAGCGCCTTCTGCCCCGGGAAGAGGCGACCATCCTGCAGTATCTTGACCAGCGTTCCAAAGGTGGCCGCCGCCGCCGGATGCGCGTCGAGCGACGCCACGAGGCGCCCCAATGCCTGGGGATGCAGGAGATCGTCGCCGTCCAGGAACATGACATAGCGTCCGCGAGCCTGCGCCAGGCCGGCGTTCCGTGCCTTCGACACACCGGCATTGGCTTGCCGGATCAGCTTTATCCGAGGGTCGGTTCGCGCCTGGACACGCGCCGCGGTCGCGTCGGTGGATCCGTCATCGACGACCCAGCATTCGAGATCGGTGAAGTGCTGGGACAGGATACT
>Ga0160428_1001983_pt1 | contig 13546 bp, 11 predicted proteins | sample SolpanmetagenomM_FD_108198 | JGI IMG/M metagenome (GOLD analysis project Ga0160428, IMG submission 108198) | Solar panel surface microbial communities from Lawrence Berkeley National Laboratory, California, USA - M | ecosystem: Engineered > Built environment > Solar panel > Unclassified ... | reverse complement strand
TTGGGCGAGCGGCCGGTGAAGGTGCCGGTGTCGGCCATGAGGGCGCCGGTGTCGGTGAGCGTGCCCTCGCCGCGGCGCAGGGCGTGGGCGATGAGGGCGGCCGGGGGCAGGTTGAGGTGGGCCTGGGCGGGAGCCTGCGCAAAGCCTAGCGGCGCCAGGCGAGAAGCGACAGCTTTTTGGTCTGCCATGTAAAAAGAACGAAAAATGGGGTGGGAGGAGAGTGAAATTGTGCCGCAAAGGTAGTTCAGGCGCCGAGATAATGACCGCAAACGTTTGCGGTAAGCAAAATTCGGTGAGGTAGTGTAAAATTGCAAAAACTATATGTTTTCACAAGGAGCCCGCTTAATTCAGCAATATGAAGGCTAGCCCGGCAGCCCGGCGGCTCCGGCTGGGCTGGCCAATCTGGTCGGCGTAGTGGCCGCCAGCTAGCCGGGCTCTAGCTATTACCCAAAGTTTTCTTAGCTTTACCCACCCCCAGCCTATCCGGGACGGGCGGTTACTGTTTTTTCCTTTTTCAATTTCCCCTTCATGCAATCAGCCTCCGCCCAGCGTGAGCAACCGCCCCAGGCGGTATCTGCCAAACATCCTCCCGGCCTTTACCTGCTCTTTTTCACCGAGATGTGGGAGCGCTTCAGCTACTATGGTATGCGGGGGCTGCTTACGCTCTACCTTACCAAGACGGCCCTGGCGGGCGGCCTGGGCATTCCGGAAGCTGCCGGCACGCTCATTTACGGGTATTTTACTGGCTTTGTGTATTTTACGCCCATTATTGGGGGCTGGCTAGCCGATAAGTACATCGGGCAGCGCCGCGCCATTCTCATCGGTGGGGTCACGATGGCCATTGGGCAACTGTTTCTCTTTATGCAGCCGGCCCTGTCGGCCGAGGCCGCTATTTTCGGAATGCCCTGGCCCACGGCGCTGGGCTTGTTGATGATTATTCTGGGGAATGGCTTTTTCAAGCCAAACATCTCCACCATCGTGGGTAAGCTCTACAAGCAGGGCGACCCGCTGAAAGATGCGGCCTTTACCATCTTCTACATGGGTATCAACGTAGGCGCGTTTCTGGCCCCGCTGGTGTGCGGCTACCTCGCCGAAAACCTGTTTGCTACCCGGCACCTCGACCCGGCCACCCAGCAAATGGTGGTTGACCACTACGGCTTTCGCTACGGTTTTCTGGCCGCCGGCATTGGTATGGTGATGGGCCAGATTGCCTTCAACCTGCTGGGTAAGAAGTACCTCGGCGACGTTGGGCTGTACCCGGAAGGCCGCGGCAATTCGCCCGAGGCGGCCGCCGCCAAGGCCCCGCTCACGAAGGAGGAAACCGACCGCATGGCCGTTATTTTCGTGGTAACGCTGTTCGTGGTGTTCTTCTGGGCCGGCTTCGAGCAGGCTGGCTCGTCGCTGACGCTCTACACCGATAAGTTTATCAACCGCGAGGTGTTTGGCTTCCTCATCCCCACGTCGTGGCTGCAATCGGTAAACCCCGCGTTTATCGTGCTCATGGCGCCCGTGGTGGCCGGCGTATGGCTCAAACTGGGCCGCCGGGGCAAAGACCTCAGCATTCCCGTCAAGATGGGCCTGGGCATGATTTTGCTCGGCGTAGGCTTCCTGTTCATGGTGGGAGCGGCGCTCCAGCGCGGCGGCGACGTAACCGACCAGACCATCAAGGCAAGCATCCTGTGGCTGCTGGCCACCTACTTCTTCCATACCATCGGCGAGCTTTGTTTGTCGCCCATCGGCCTCTCGATGGTGTCACGCCTCTCGCCGCCCGCCCTCACCTCCATGCTCATGGGCGTGTGGTTCCTGGCGCCCTTCGTGGCCCAGATTGCCGGGGGCTACATCGCGGCCTACGTCGAAACGCTGGGTGCCCTCAAGGTATTCGGCCTCATTGCCGCCTTCGTCATCCTGGCGGGCCTCATCCTCATCGCCATTGCCCGCAAGCTTTTCGGCATGATGCACGGCCGCGGCTAACACCACGCAACTCTTAGCTAGCCCGCACACAAAAAGCCCCGCCGGACAACGTCCGGCGGGGCTTTTTCACTTCAATAGACCAACCTCAAAAACGAACCAAGCTAAAAATCAGCCTGCGCAGCAGGCGTATCTGCGAAATCCGTTTAATCAGTTAAATCTGCGGTCTACATCATGCCGCCCATGCCACCCATACCGCCCATGCCAGCGTCGCCGGCACCGCCAGCTTTCTCAGCTTCGGGCTCGTCCGAGATAACGGCTTCGGTCGTCAGCAGCAAGCCGGCGATAGAAGCGGCGTTCTCGAGCGCCAGGCGGGTTACTTTAGTCGGGTCGATGATGCCAGCGGCCGTCATGTTCTCGTAGCGGTCCTCGCGGGCGTTGTAGCCGAAGTCACCCTGGCCTTCGCGCACCTTCTGCACTACTACCGAGCCTTCGCCACCGGCGTTGGCCACAATGGTACGCAGGGGAGCTTCGAGGGCCGTGCGCACGATTTGCACGCCGGTTTTCTCGTCGCTGTTGTGCGTGTCGATATTGTCGAGAGCATCAAGAGCGCGCACCAGGGCCACGCCACCACCGGGTACCACGCCTTCCTCAACGGCGGCGCGGGTAGCGTGCAGGGCATCGTCTACGCGGTCTTTTTTCTCCTTCATTTCTACCTCGGTGCTGGCACCGATGTAGAGGATGGCTACGCCACCGCTCAGTTTGGCCAGGCGCTCTTGCAGCTTCTCCTTGTCGTAGTCCGAGGTGGTGGTTTCCATCTGGGCCTTAATCTGGCTCACGCGGGCCGTGATGTCCTCTTTCTGGCCTTTGCCATTGACGATGGTCGTGTTGTCCTTGTCAATGATGATTTTCTCAGCCGTGCCAAGGTAGTCGAGGGTCGCGTTCTCCAGCTTGTAGCCGCGCTCTTCCGAAATCACCGTACCGCCCGTGAGGGTAGCAATGTCTTCGAGCATGGCTTTGCGGCGGTCGCCGAAGCCCGGAGCTTTAACAGCGGCGATTTTCAGCGAGCCGCGCAGCTTGTTTACTACCAGCGTGGCCAAGGCCTCACCGTCAACGTCTTCCGAGATAATGAGCAGCGGCTTGCCGGTCTGAAGCACCTGCTCCAACACGGGCAGCAACTCCTTCATGGTGCTCACTTTCTTGTCGTAGATAAGGATGTAGGGGTTGTCAAACTCCGTCTCCATCTTCTCGGGGTTGGTCACGAAGTAGGGCGACAGGTAGCCGCGGTCAAACTGCATGCCCTCTACCGTCTTTACTTCGGTTTCGGTGCCGCGGGCTTCTTCCACCGTGATAACACCTTCTTTGCCAACCTTATCCATAGCATCGGCAATCATCTTACCGATTTCGGCGTCGTTGTTGGCCGAGATGGTACCAACCTGCGCGATTTCGGCGCTGTTAGCAATCGGCTTCGACTGGGCCTTCAAATTGGCAACCACGGCCTGCACGGCCTTGTCGATGCCGCGCTTCAGGTCCATCGGGTTAGCACCGGCGGCCACGTTCTTCGAGCCAGCGGTGTAGATGGCCTGGGCCAATACCGTAGCGGTAGTAGTGCCGTCGCCGGCCTGGTCGGCCGTTTTGCTGGCCACTTCTTTCACTAGTTGGGCGCCCATGTTCTCGATGGGGTCGCGCAGTTCGATTTCCTTGGCTACCGATACGCCGTCCTTGGTGATGGTGGGCGCACCAAACTTCTTGTCAATGATAACGTTGCGGCCCTTGGGGCCGAGGGTTACTTTAACGGCGTTGGCGAGCTTGTCGACGCCCCGCTTCAGGCGGTCGCGGCCTTCGGTGTCAAATTGGATGTTCTTAGCCATTGGGTGGTTAAGTGGTAGGTTGAATTATTAGTAACTAAAAACCGGCTTAGAGCACCGCCAGGATGTCTTTCTCCTGCATGATGAGGTAGTCCTCGCCATCGATGGTAATCTCGGTGCCGGTCCACTTGCCGTAGAGCACCTGGTCGCCTACTTTCACCTCGGGCTTGATAACGGTGCCGTTGTCCGACGTTTTGCCTTCGCCCACGGCTACTACTTCGCCACGCTGGGGCTTTTCCTTGGCAGTGTCAGGGATGATGATGCCAGATTTGGTGGTGGCTTCGGCGGCGGCAGCCTTGATGACTACGCGGTCAGCTAGCGGTTTAATGCTCAGTGCCATTGGTTGGAATGGGAAATGGATGTGTAGTGGTAACAAAGAAGTGGGACTTCTGCGGCGCGAGGTGACACGAAATGTGCCAACCACCCAAACCTGACAGAATGCGCGCTCTAGCGAGCCGCTTTGGCAGGCGCCCGGCCGCTAGCCTGCCGCAATGGGTCAGAAAGCAGCAAAGCCAGCGGCGCCGTCCTTAAACGGCTGCCACTGGCTTTGGATGAAAATCGGGGGATTTATTTAGTTGCCCGGCTGCGGCGCGGGGGCCGGCATGGTTGAGGGCTGCGTAGCGGGCGCCGACGCCGGGGCGGTGGGGGCCGTGGGCACTACCGCCCGCTGGGCTGCCTGCTGGTTGACGCTGCGCACCGGGCCGCTGCCGCCGCCGATAACGTGGGTAGCCAGCGACAATACAATCAAGCCTACGGCGAAGCCCCAGGTCAGCTTTTCGAGCAGGTCGCCCGTGCGCTTCACGCCCATCAGGTTGGCCGCGCCGCCCGCGCCAAACTGGTTGCTGAGGCCGCCGCCCTTCGGGTTTTGAGCCAATACCACGAGCGCTAGCAAAAAGCAGATGAGGAGGATGAAGATGACGAGGAAGAGGTACATGGAAAAAAGTAAAAGCTACGCCGACGGGCGCAAAGATTCAATTTGGGCTGTAAAGTACGCTATTTTTTCTGGGTGTTTCACCATAAGACGCTCATAAACTGCGATGGCGCGGTCAGGTTTGCCTTGCCGGGCCAGGATTTTGGCTAGGCTTTCGGAGGCCAGGTCGGGCTCGGCGCGGGTGCTGCGCACCGAGAGGTCGGCCTGCACATCGGGCTCAGGCGCAGTGGGCAGCGGGGCCACGCGGCGCCGGGCCGGGCCGGGTGTCCGCTGTAAGAAGCTGTTAATGAGGTCAAGCGAGCTGGCTTTAGGCGCCGCTGGCTGGTTGGCGGCCAGGTGGGCCAGCAGGGAGGCATCGGGGGCGAAGAACTCGCCGGTGGGCGGCAGGCTGGTGCTGGGCAGCCCGTTAGCATCCTCGGTGCTCAGCAGGCAAAAGCCCAGGCGGCTGCCTGCCTCGGGGGCGTAGCCTACCCCGGCTAGCCCACTGAAGGCGGGCAGGCGGGGCGTGGTGGGCTCGGGCGTAGGCGCGGCTAGCGGCTCCTCCAACTCGGGTAGGCGGTAGGCGATAATCTCGGCGGGCTCTGCGGCTGCCAGTCCAAATTCGGAATGCGCAGCTTCGGCCTCGGCGGGCGGCCAGATGGGCGGCGCCTGGGCCGGTAGCTCGGCTTCTTCGGCCACGCTGGTGGCTTCGGTCGGCGCGGGCTCTTCGGTGGCCGGGAACGCTGGCTCGGCTGCTTCGGCTGGTGTGGGCTGGGTGGCGGCCGGCGCTGCTTCGGCTAGCGGAACCTCGTCAGCTTCCGCGGTTTCGACCAGCAAAAGGGGCTGTAGAACCTGGTTTGGCTTGTCTTCGAGCAGAGCGGTGACGGCCGGCTGGTCTGCAGCGGCCAACTGCTCGGGCACAACGTGCTGCTCTGGAACGTGCTGCTCGGGCAGAGTGGCATCGCTACCGGCCGGCGCCAGAGTTGGGGTAACCTCAAAAACGGGTAGCGCCTCAACTGGGGCCGCCGCGGCTACTGCCAATGGTTCGGCCGGTACCAGCTCGATGAGGTGCCGCAGCTTGGTGCGGTCGGCGGCGTAGGTGGCGGCGCGGCGCAGGCGCTGGCCAGCCAGCATCGACCCTTGGTCGTGGGCTGCCTTAGCCAGCAGCAAATGCGCCGTTTGGCAATACGGAAAGGCGTCGGCCAACTGCTCCAGCGCGCGCACGTCGGCCCCGGTGAGGGCCGTGGGGTGGGCGAGAAGTTGCAGGAGCGTAGCGCGGGTCATGAAAGAAAAAAACGGAAGCAGGCCCCTCGTTGAAAGGATTGGGACCCGCAACATTACGGCAAAGTGAGCAGACTACGCAGCAAAACAAGCCCGCTGGCCGTTGGGCTTACCAGTTGGCCACCGACTTGTTGAACATGTCGCTGATGATGTTGCGCGTGATTTCGCGCACTGAAGCCAGGTCGTTATTCACCGTCGCAATGTCCTGGGTCGAAGCGAAGTCCTTCTGGCTCTGAAAGGTCTGCTCGAAGTCCTGCTTGGTGTTCTTGGTATTCGTGAAGCGCAACTGCACCTGAATGGTGAGACGGTTGGCGCCGGCGGTGGGCAGGCCGTTATTTTGCTGAATCTGGGCCGGCGCGAAGTCGTACGCCGCGATGGTGCCCTCAAATTGCAGGTCGCCATCGCGCGGCACCAGCTTGAGCGTGGTGTTGCGCTGGAAGTAATCCTTCACATCCTCCGTAAAGCGCTGCGCCAAGTAGGCCGGCGCGTTGGGCGCGGTGTTCTGAAAGGTTTGGATGGAAATCGTCTTCACGGCCGGGTCGATGTTGGTGCCGTTGAACGAGTAGATGCCGCAGCCGCCAGCCAGCAGCAGCACCGGTAGCGCCAGTAGCCCTACTACTAGGCGGCGGCGCCCAGAATTAAGCCGATTCCAGGTCATATTGCTTGAGCTTGCGGTAGAGCGTGCGTTCCGAGATGCCCAGGTCCTGGGCGGCATACTTGCGCTTGTTGTGATGCTTCTTTAAGGCTTTGAGAATCATCTCCTTTTCAATGGCATCGAGCGAGAGCGTTTCCTCTTCAGTTTCGTGCGAGATGTCCTCGGTGTGGTCCTCCTCGTCCTCGTCGGCGTAGGCGCCGGGCGCGCTCACATCCACCCGCAGCGGGGCGGCGGGGCTGGCTGGCAGGTAATAGCCCCCGCCCGCCTCGGCGGGCGCTTCGGGGCCGGGGTAGGGCGGTGCCTCGTTTAAGTTATTGAACAGATGGCTGTTCTGGCGCAGCAGCTCCTGCGTGTCGGCGGTGGCGGGGCGGTTGCCGGTGGCCAGCTCCAGCACCACCTTCTTGAGGTCGGTCATGTCGCGGCGCATGTCGAAGAGCAGCCGGTACAGAATGTCGCGCTCCGAGTACGAGCCAAAGTCGCCGCCGCTGGCCCCGTGGCCGGGCAGCAGCGCCGGCAGCAGCGAAGTTTGGGCGGCGGGCAGGTAGGTGGTGAGGCGGGCCGCATCGACCTCGCGGTCGAGCTCCAGCACCGAAATCTGCTCGGCCAGGTTCTTGAGTTGGCGGATGTTGCCAGGAAAGCGGAAGCGGGTGAGCAGCCGCACCGCATCGGGCGTGAGGCTGATGGGCTTCACGCGGTGCTTCTCCGAAAAATCGGCGGTGAACTTGCGGAATAACAAGTAGATATCATCGCCCCGGTCACGCAATGGTGGAACCGTGATGGGCACCGTGTTCAAGCGATAGTAGAGGTCTTCGCGAAACTTGCCGGCCTGTACGCGGTCGAGCAGGTTCACATTGGTAGCCGCCACCACGCGCACGTCGGTCTTCTGCACTTTGCTGCTGCCCACGCGGATAAACTCGCCGTTTTCGAGCACGCGCAGCAGGCGGGCCTGGGTGCCGAGCGGCATCTCGGCAATTTCATCCAGGAAGATGGTGCCGCCGTCAGTGACCTCAAAGTAGCCCTTGCGCGCCTCGTTGGCGCCCGTGAAAGCGCCTTTTTCGTGGCCAAACAGCTCCGAGTCGATGGTGCCCTCCGGGATGGCACCGCAGTTGATGGCAATGAACTGCCCGTGCTTGCGGGGCGAGAGCGCGTGGATAATCTTGGAAAACGACTCCTTGCCCGACCCGCTTTCGCCGGTGATGAGCACGGTCATGTCCGTGGGTGCCACCTGGCTAGCCACCTGAATGGCGTAGTTCAGCGCCGGCGCATTGCCAATAATGCCAAAGCGCTGCTTGATGGACTGGATTTCTTGGTTGGTCAAGTTCTATTCTTAAAAAAGGCCTCAAACTGCTTTTGCCTATGAAAGCCGAAGCGGCTCTGAAGCCAGATGGTTTCTGGTTCGTACTCTTCCACAACTCCTTCGATAATCCACGAAAACCAGGCGTTTGAATCCCGATACAGCGTGTAGCATTTCTCCCCATCGCCCTGAGAATAGTCCTCAGCATCAACAAAGATTTTATTCACTACAGCCTTGTCAAGCTTGATGTGAAGGTATGTTTCGAGTTCGTGTAGCACTGCCCGTAGCTCCTCATCTATGATAAACAGATGCAAAGACATGAGTTGAGACGTTGCTAGCGATGCTACAGCGCTTCTCCCAATAGCGAGCCGCCCGTATTAGTATGCACTAGTACGTTAACGTAGTCACCTTTCTGGAAATTACCCTTCGGGAAAATGACTACCTGGTTCTGGCTGTTGCGGCCACTGAGGTCGTCTTTCGAACGCTTCGAGAAGTTCTCGACCAGCACCTGGTGCACGCGGCCTACGCCGCGCTCATAGCGGGCGCGGCTGTGCGCCTGCTGGCGGTCGATGATTTCCTGAAGGCGGCGCTTCTTGGTTTCCAGCGGCACGTCGTCGGCTAGCTTGCGGGCGGCCAGGGTGCCGGGGCGCTCCGAGTAGAAGAACATGTAGGCCATGTCGTACTGCACGTGGTCGAGCAGGCTGAGCGTATCCTGGTGTTCCTCCTCGGTTTCGGAGCAGAAGCCGGCAATCATGTCGGTCGAGATGGCGCAGTCGTCGCCCAAAATGCGACGCACGGCGGCCACGCGGTCCTCGTACCAGGCGCGGTCGTAGGTGCGGTTCATCAACTCCAGCACGCGCGAGTTGCCACTCTGGGCGGGCAGGTGCAAGTACTTGCAGATGTTGTCGTAGCGACTCATCGTGAGCAGCACCTCGTCGGTAATGTCCTTAGGGTGCGAGGTCGAAAAGCGCACCCGCAGCTCGGGACTGATGAGGGCTACGCGCTCCAGCAATTGCGCAAAGTTGACGCGCTCGGTGCCGTCTTCGCTAGCCCACTTGTAGCTGTCCACGTTCTGGCCGAGCAGGGTAACTTCCTTGTAGCCAGCGGCCACAAGGTCACGCGCTTCCTGCACAATGCTGATGGCGTCGCGGCTGCGCTCGCGCCCGCGGGTGAAGGGCACCACGCAAAACGAGCACATGTTGTCGCAGCCCCGCATGATGCTGATGAAGGCCGACACGCCGTTCGAGTTCAGGCGCACGGGCGTGATGTCGGCGTAGGTTTCCTCGCGGCTCAGCAGCACGTTCACAGCCTTTTGGCCGCCATCGACCTGCGAAATGAGCTGCGGCAAGTCGCGGTAGGCATCGGGGCCCACCACGAGGTCCACGATTTTCTCCTCTTCCAGAAACTTGCTTTTCAGGCGCTCGGCCATGCAGCCGAGCACGCCCACCAGCATACCGGGCCGGCGCTTTTTGTGCGAGTTGATTTGCTTGAGGCGCATGCGCACCGTTTGCTCGGCCTTTTCGCGGATGGAGCAGGTATTGAGCAGCACCAGGTCGGCGGTGGCCAGGTCTTCGGTGGTGTCGAACCCTTCGCCGGCCAGGATGCTGGACACGATTTCAGAATCCGAGAAGTTCATCTGGCAGCCGTAGCTCTCGATGTAGAGCTTGCGGGCGCCGCCGGTGGCCGTGGCCGCGCTCACGCGCACCTCGGCGGGCAGGCTAGCCGCCTCGGCAGCCGGCGCTTTATCAAGAAAATCTAACGTAATGAGGGGTTGAGACATAGCAGGCAGGGAGCCCCGGCGTAGCGCTGGGCAGGTAACAAAGATACAAAGTACAGCGAAGAAATGACAGAATGGCAGTTAGAGCCGACGTAGGTAGTTGGTAAGGGCCAATAAAAGCCCTAAGGCTCTCGCTACTCGCTGATGTTGGTAGCCAGCGCTTCCAACACGCCCTGTGCTTTTAGCAGACACTCGGCGTATTCCTGCTCGGGCACCGAATCGTAGGTGATGGCGGAGCCTACCTGCAAGCTTAAGTAGCCGGTGTCGGCGCGGTATTGAAGGCTGCGAATCACCACGTTAAACTCAAAGTCGCCGTTGGCGGCCACGTAGCCGAGGCTGCCGCTGTAGAGGCCGCGCCGGCTGGCCTCGTACCGCTCGATAAGCTGCATGGCCCTGATTTTGGGGGCGCCCGTCATGGAGCCCATCGGGAAGGTAGCGCGCAGCATATCAGCCAGGTTTACCTCCGGGCGCAAGTCGGCCTGCACGGTCGAAATCAGCTGCCACACGTGCTTAAAGCCATAGGTGCCAAATAGTTCGGGTACGCGCACGGTGCCGGTGCGCGCCACGCGGGCCAGGTCGTTGCGCACCAGGTCCACTATCATCAGGTTTTCGGCGCGTTCCTTTTCATCGTGCAATAGGGCCAAGCGCTGCTGCTCGTCATCGGCTGGGGTAGCACCACGCCGCCGCGTACCCTTGATGGGTTGCGAGGTGATAATACCTTGCTGGTGAGCTAGAAAGCGCTCGGGTGAGGCGCACAGCAGGTAGTGGTCGTGGTAGCGCAAGAAGCCCGCAAACGGCGCGGGCGACACCTCATTCAGCCGCCAGAAGGTAGCCACGGGGTCGAGCCGAACGCCTTCTGCGTAAAACTCCTGGCACAAATTCAACTCGTACACTTCGCCATTGAGAATGTCTTCGCGCACCTGCTCAACGGCTTGGAGGTAGGCGGCGCGCGGCAGGCGGGGACGCAGCGGCGGCACGGCGGGTGGCGGGCTAACTGGAACCACGGTAGCCAGAATCGCCGCCAGTACGCCCGTCGTCTGCCCTCTTATTTCGAGCGTATCGGCTAGCCAGTGTAAGGAGGTAATCGGCTCAAAAAAATGCAGCGCTGGCCAGTCGAAGCCCGAAAAATTGTGGCTGCTCAAGGCTTCTACCTCATTTTTGAGGTCATACGTCACGAAGCCGCAGCGCGGCAGCGGGCCACTGGCGCTAGCGGCCAGGCTGGCCAGCGAGGTAGGGGCACCAGGCGCGGCGGGCGCCACGGCCAGCAACCGGCTAAACGTGCCGGGGGCCACCTGTTGCAACTCATTGGGCTCAAAATAAGCGCAGTGCGCAAACTGCGCGGCCCAGTGCAAGGCGCGGGCGCGGAAGTCGGCCGGCAGGTCGGTGAGCGGGATAATAAGCATAAAATCTGGCCTATAGCCCCCGTAGAGCGAGCTTGGCTTTCTGGTCGGTACTATTCTTATACTCGTGCTTGGGGTAAGCCATAGCCTGGGTAAAGTAGCTCTTGGCCACTGCCCGCTGGCCTGCGGCCTGGGCCAGGTAGCCGAGCTGCAAGGCGGCCTGTGGGGCAAAATAGTAGGGCGGTTCGCCCAGCGCCGCCGACAGGCGCAGGGTGCGCCCGTAGTCGGCGCGGGCCGAGTCGAGCTGCGCGAGGCCCTGCCATACGCGGGCCCGGCGGTAGGGCGCCTCTAGCCGGTCGCGCACGGACGTGGTGGGCAGCGGCCGAAACTGCTGCAACGTGCTCAAAGCCTGCACATAGTAGCCGCCATCGGTAAGCAGCCGGGCGCGGGTGAGCAGCGCGTTCAGCGGCTGTGCATCGTGGTAAAAGCGCTGGGCATAAATGTCCTCCTCGATGGTGAGCGGGCCGGCCTGGTTGATTTGCTGGCGGTAGCGCTCGGCCGTGGCGGCGGGGGCGCCCCCCAGCCAGGCCGCCAGGTAAAGCTTGAAGGCGGCATCCTTGCGGTAGTAGTCGCCCCGAAACTCGCGCAAAAACTGCTGGTTTTCGGCCACCGAGGCGGCGTAGTCGCCCCGGTAGAGCAGCAGGTCGGCGGCCAGGTGGTGCAGGTAGGCCAGCGGTAGGTAGGCGGGGCCGGTGGGCCGGGCGCGGTAGGCGGCCAGGGCCGCCTCACCGTGGTGCTGGCGCTTGTGCAGGCTGATTACCAAGTAGCTGAAGAGCAGATTGTCGGGCTGCTGGCGGGCCAGGCGGCTAGCCAGGGCCAGGCTCTCGTCGCCTTTTTTATAGTACGCCTCGCGGATGAGGGCCAGCAGAATCTGGCTTTCGGGCTGAAAGTCGTGGGGCTGGGCGGCGGCTAGCCCCAGGTTGCGCAGGCCTTCTTCCACGCTGCCGCGCAGACCCAGCAGCCGCAGCAGCCAGTGGTAGCCCTCGGGCAGCGAGCCAATGCCAAACTGGCACAGCCCCAGGGTTTTGCGCGCCGGCAAGTAGCCTGGGTAGCGTTCCACGTTGGCTTGCGCCAGCAGGGCGGCCTGGCGCAGGTTCCAGGCCCCGCGCACCTCGTGGTGAAAGGCTAGCTGCGTCAGCGCCTGGTGCAGCTGTATTTCGGCCAGGGTGCCATCGCGCAGGGCGCCGGCCGGGGCCGCGCGGAGTGTAGCTAGTCGGGCATCCTGCGCGGCCAACACCGGCTCGTAGCGGCTGGCATCCTGGCTAATGAGCAGCTCCGTGAAGTCGGCGCAATCGGCTACTAGCAGCGTGCCGGGCGTCTGCGCTGGCTCGGCAGTCAGCAGTTGGCGGCAGGTGCTCACCTTCAGCTTGAGCAGCTCGGTGTAGGCGCGGCTGGCACCGGGGGAGAGGGCCGTCGGCGCCACTTCGGGTAGCAGCACGGGGGCGGGCTGGGGCACGCGGCCCGCCGCGCCGAGGGCCACCGTAGCTAGCCCGCCCAGCAGCACCCGCAGCGCACCCTGGCGAAATCTTCTGCGTAGCGGCGCGGCAACTTCCAGCACAAAACAGGAGCTATAAAAAAAGGAACGACCGAAGCCGTTCCTTTTTCTGGCAAGAGAAATAAACCTTACGCGTTGACGGCGGCCCGGCCTTCCACGTCAGCCAAAATACGGCCGCAGTGCTCGCACACGATGATTTTCTTGTGCGAGATGATGTCGGCCTGGCGCTGCGGGGGCACCGTGTTGAAGCAGCCGCCGCAGGCATCGCGGCGCACCAGCACTACCGCCAGGCGGTTGCGCATGTTGCCCCGAATGCGGTCGTAGGCCGTCAGCAGGCGGACTTCTACGGGCTGGATGGCGCCTTCGCGCTCGGTCATGAGCTGCTTTTCCTCGGCTTCGTTCTCGGCCACGATGGTGTCGAGTTCGCTCTTCTTGGTGTCAAGGTCCTTGCGGCGCTCGTCGAGGCGCAGGCGGGTCACGTTGGCTTCCGTGTTGCGCTGGTCGATGAGGTACTGGGCCTCCTTGATTTTCTTATCCGAAATCTGGATTTCGAGGCGCTGAAGCTCTACTTCTTTGGCAATAGCCTCGTACTCACGGTTGTTACGCACGTTGGTTTGCTGCTCCTCGTAGCGCTTGATGAGGCCTTCGGCCTCCTTGGTAGCGGCTTTGCGCTGCTTGATTTGGTCTTGCAGGCCGCTGATTTCTTCGTCGAAGCGCTTCACGCGGGCTTCGTAGCCAGCAATCTCGTCTTCGAGGTCGCGCACTTCCTCGGGGAGGTCGCCGCGCACCCGACGAATTTCATCCAGCTGCGAATCAATGCGTTGCAGGTTGAGCAAAGCTTCGAGCTTGGCGGAAATAGGCGCGTCGGCCGGATTTGCCACGGCGGCAGAATTAGCAGTCATACTGAACGGGATTCGTGGGGGTTTCAGCGAATAAGACCGCAAAAGTACGACCGAAC
>Ga0160428_1001982_pt1 | contig 13547 bp, 11 predicted proteins | sample SolpanmetagenomM_FD_108198 | JGI IMG/M metagenome (GOLD analysis project Ga0160428, IMG submission 108198) | Solar panel surface microbial communities from Lawrence Berkeley National Laboratory, California, USA - M | ecosystem: Engineered > Built environment > Solar panel > Unclassified ... | reverse complement strand
GGGGTTGGTGCCATCGTACTGAGCGGGTGTCCAGCCGAAACGCATCGACTGTTTGCCCGACCGGCTGTGCTCGTTCGATACCTGCGCGGCTGAGTTGGTGCGCAGTTCAGGAATCCAGAAGTTGGCGAACCAGCTGCCTTCGAAGCCGTCGTTGTTGATCACCGACGAACCGGGGCGGGCCGATGCCTCAAGGGTAGTGGTTTGGCTTTGGGGAGCAACGTTTTCCGACTGTGAGCAGCTCATCAGCCCTGTGCTTACGACGACCAGCAGCAACAGGGTGCGGAGGGTGTTGAGCAGGGGGGCGGTAGCGGTGATGAGCAGCATATCTTTGGTCGTTTTTGCGTTTGCTTGACCAAAGTTGGCTCATGGGCGGGGGGTAGGGGGGCGTGATTCGATGAGCGACGGGAACGGGGGGGCGTTCAGCAGAAAATAGCGGTTTTTCATCATTCGGTAAATGACGAGTTCACTAATAGCATTACCCGGACAACAATAAGCTAGGCTCGCTGAAAAAGCGGCACTAAAATGGCAGGAGCACTACGCGAAGCGTCTTTATCCCTGTAGCCCGCGTATGCCAACGCTCCCCCTCAGTCCCTTCCACTGCCTGAAGCAGCTGGTTTACCACACCAATGCCGACTGCGTTCACGCGGTACTTATACCCACCACCGAGCGACGGGTTGGAACAGGCCACAAAGCCCTCTGTCTATGCTGTCAGCGGCTCAACAAAGCCCGCTTGCTTAAAGGCAGCTCTACGGCTAGGTCGGCTATGACCGTCAAGAGGGCTAGTTAGGGCGAGCCATTGACACGAGTTGATCAACCGAGTGCCATGGCTCAGTCTGACTCAACTGCTGCGTGATGGCGTAGCGGTCAGACTCGACTAGAATACCCAGTTCGGTCAGCAGCAGGGCGTGGGGCGGAATGCTCAGGATCTGAAACCCACGATCCGTACGCACCACAACCCGATACACGCCGTCCGAGCGCAGCCGGTGGGCCTGGTAGCGGGCCGTACCGGGGCTGGCCAGGTTGAGCAGCGTCTGAATGAGCTGGCCGTGGGGGGCTTGCGAGGGGACGACGGGCGGGGTAAGCGAAGAGTCCGGGAACATAGCGATGCGAGCTATCTAGTTGAGTAGTAACGGATCAAAGGTAGGGCGGACCAGTAACTGCTGGTCAGACTATTCGACAAACGGTAGTAAATCAGACCAATTCCGGCAGAAACGTAGGCCGGAATGAGACGCCAATTCATCAGTTACAGCCAAACTGACCAAGGATATCCGATCGACACGGTACTGCTGTGGGTTTATCATCCCTACCCGCGAGTAGACTCAGCGGGTGGGCGGCTAGCCACCAAACTGACCAGGAACATAATAACCAGGACGATACCGCCACCAATGCCCAGAGCCGCTACGGGACTGACCCGCAGTCGACTGTTGAGGGTAAACAGTATGACGTTGCTCAGTAGTAAGTAAACCAAGGTATTATGGCCAATACTTAACAGCCACTCCACGGGACGCCCCTGCCGGTCCAGCCAGTGAGCCGTCAGGTAATACGCGTACAGCATCCCATACGAGCCAACCAGCCAGTAAATCGATGGCCTGAATTCGGTCGGCATCGATTGGTGGCTGAGGTAGTAGCCAGCAAATAAACTGCTACCTAGCAAGGCGACCAATCCAAACCGCCAGCGCCAGACCACCCCGTAGCGTGAGCAGTAAAGGCCCGCCAGAAAAAGGGGCAGGTAGGGCACCAGTGGAAACGCTGTTTTGTGGGTGTTCCCAACAAAAGTGACCAGGGACGGGGAATCGAGTAGTCAGGGGGCAAAAGAACCGCTATCAGCAAACACCCCACGCTAAGGCCCAGTAGTAACCAGGGGGAGTTGACCAGCACCAGTAGCGTTATCAGGCCAAACGCCAGCAGAAACTCCGACACCCAGGCTAATGTACCCAGCGTGACCAGTTGGTAGAGGTCGGCGGCCGAAAAGGCGGTAACTGGATTGTGAAGTTGCTGGGGCAAAAACAGAAACGAAGCTAGGCCCGAGAGGTAATAGGCGGCTAGGGTCTTCAGAGCGGTGACGAACATCTTGTACCCAACCTGGCTGAGTGGTTTGCTTAAATAAGCGGGGTAGAAGACGTAACCGAAGCAGAAGAAAAAGCCCGAAAAACTGATCAGGTTGATGAGCATCGAGAAGCCCCAGATCGCCCCTTTTGGGTAACTGAGGAGCTGTACGGCATGAGCCAGCACCATACCTACGGTCAGTACTCCCTTTATATAATCAATGGCCAGTTGACGGGGCTTGACGGCTGAAGGCGCTGTTAGTGGGGTTGGTAACAAAAGAAGTACAAGTCCGGTGAGGGGCAAAAGTACATCGGGTGCAACCGACAACAAACAGAACGAGGTTAGGAAGTCGTTGGAAAGAGGTACTATATTTCACTGGTGCCAGGCTTAACTACCCGCCTGCGTTGAAGCCGTTGTTGGGCCCGTTGGTAAGGCGCTGACGTCTCGCTCTCGTTCCGTCTGTTCGACGTATACGGCGTGATCGGAGGGTTCAATGCGAATCCCCACCTGATTGGCGTAGGCCTGGGTGAACTCGGCCCCAAAATACAGGATAGCGGCCGTGTAGTAGAGCCAGGTCAACAATACGATCAGCGACCCGGCCGCCCCGTAGGTCGAACTGGTGCCCGTCGTCTCGATGTAGAAGCCAATGCCGTAGCGGCCTACCGCAAACAGCAAAGCGGTGAACAAGGCCCCCCCGCGTACATCCCGCCAGCCAATTTTCACGTCGGGCAGAACCTTGAAAATAACGCCGAACAGGACCGCAATCACGGCTGTACTCACCAGAAAGTTGAGCGTACTGATCAGATACACACTCAGCCCCGGCAACCAGCGGGTTAGCTGGTCGCCTAACGCTAACAGAATGCCGTTGACCACGAACGACACCAGCAGTAGAAAGCCGATACTGACCACTAGCGAGGAGGAGAGCAGTCGATCTTTGAGCAGCTTGAGCCAGCCTTTTTCGGGTTTGGGTTTCACCCGCCAGATCAGGTTGATCGAGTCCTGGATCTCCACGAATACGCTGGTGGCCCCCACCAGTAGCGTGCCGATGCTGATCAGGAGCGCGGTGCTGGACTTACCTGACAGACTCGAACTTTTGATCATGTCCTGAATCTGCTTGGCCGTCTCGTTGCCCACCAGCCCGTTGATCTGTCCGACAATCTGACCCTGAATGGCTTCTTCACCCAGGAAGATGCCCAGTAGGGAGATAACCAACACCAGCAGGGGGGCCAGTGAAAAGACGGTGTAGTAGGCTAGGGCGGCACTGAGTTTGAGCCCCCGGTCATCCATGAAGCCTGTAGCGGCCTGCTTAATAATAATCCACCAGTCAGCCTTGCTGGCGGTTGCCGGTCGCGTAGCCGGCGTGGGCGGGGGGATTGAATCGGCAAAGAGTCGGTTATAGAACCGGCTTAATAAGCTAGCCATCTAGTCGTGGGAAAGAAAGATTGTCAAACGCCCGATACGAGGGCTCTGTGAAAACAAACTACTCAGCTATAATGATTAGTAGTCGCCTAAAAGGAGCTATTAGTTACCTATTTGCTGCTCCACTTGTCAATAAGCATAGTTATTGCTCACGGGTATCTATTGGCAGACCTACCCCTACAACCAATGACTCCTGAACCATCCCAGATGGCCCTGGCCTTGGCCATTGAGTTTGTGACCGATATCAGCTATAATCCTCGTACGAATCAATACCGCATTGATCTGGTAGAGCCCTACCGGTCTGAACTGCCTCGCACGCAAAACTTTCTGTTGCTTGATGTTGCCGGCTTCACGGTCGACAGACTGCTGGACGCCTTTGAGAACACTGTCATAGGCTTTTATCAGCGTAAATGGGATGACAGCCGTGAAAGGCTTGAACGGGTCAGGCGGGGTTTGCAGGCTACTACTACAAGGTAGTGGGGGAGCCGTTGTCTGGCTTCTGCTTAGTATGGGCGATCAAAAGAGCGGCTGGAGAGATTAGCCGTATGACAGCTGCTATTACTCCCCTACGGTTGGATAATACAATTGATGTTAAACTATGTATTCCGGCTAAAGTGGTTCTTCGTCAGTTTTGATACTGTTGGCGAATTCAACTAGTAAGGGCTCAAAGACTATCGTCAGTATCCTATTTGGCCACTTTCGCTACGTCTTTGCAGCCTCAGTCTATTCCGCTCATTCCTCGACAAACCGTCCGTGTTGCTCGTGCTGCTTTCCCACAGGGCAATCGCTACATGCAGTTACGGGATACATTAGGGACGCTTTTAGACAACCCTTTAATCAGCGCCCGCTGTCGGATTTTGACAACCTCTCCCCGCACCAGATGCACAACCTGGTGCATGACCCCTGGAGTGACCAGTCTCTGGTACGGCTACGGGACCAGCTGGCAGATGAATTGCTCGACAAAATTCCCTTTCTGGTCCTAACCGAAATGCTATTTGGGAAGTTGCTGACCAACTCCTCCATCAAACTAACCCCTTAGGGGAATCTACCGTTGGCCTTACTTGAGATAGCTGACACATTCAGGACGGTCCCGCGACGGCGTACCGTGCCGCTGCTGTATATCCACCACGTAAAGCTCATATTAATTTGATAATCAATTGGTTATACAGAATTACCTGTCTAGTATAGAGGCTATTTCGACAAGTAGATTATAGTACCCAAGATATGTGTGAATTTAGGTTGCTGACTACTGTATTTCAGGCTTTGATTGTCTTAAGGTCGTTTGAAGGCTTAAGAGCATCAAAATTGGCTGGCTTTACACGCACCTTAACCGCAAAATTATTTACTTGTTAAAACGAACATTAAAAGCATGCATTTCTTGACAACCTGCTAATAAACAGTCGGTTGGTCATCTTCGATGGCGGATATATGGCAGCGGCACAGTACGCCGTCGCGGGACCGTCCCAACTGTGTTAGCTACCCCTAGTGAGCTTTTACCACCTGAACATCTTTGACTAGCAGGCCGTCAACTGGCGCATTGCTGAACAACTCGTCGACGAGAAGATGGGCCCTGAAGTGCTCTACTAAGGCAATCTGAACAATAACACGCACTACCAACCCGCCATTTTCAACCTGCTACGCCGGGTGGAGGTGTATGTCAACTGTGTGCGTATCGAACGGACCGATTGGCAGGACACGCATAGTTAATGCCTCATGACAGCCTATCTGGTCGAACAGCCCTAAAATTTAGGTTGACTTAGTTGCTAGGTAGTAGCGGCTGATCCGGTCGCGTTAAATAAAGCAACAGGTCCCGTTGGTAAGTCAGGCACTCAAGCTGATAATCCACGCCCCGGGCATGTGAGGTGTCTATGGACTCAATACGACTACCGATTACATGAGTTAAAGCCAGCATGGCTTGCGCTTCATCGGCGTGACCCGCTTCTTGGAGCTGAGCGACGATCTGGACCATCAAGTTTTTGATTACACCGTAGCGAAAAGAGGAATCCATGGCTAAACTAACCTAGTTGAGTGCTGTGTAGTTTCCCAGCTTGATAAATGGGGATACATACTTTGACAAGCAAAAACTCACAGCGACCAAGTCGTCAACCGACGGGCCGATCCATCGCTTAGTGCTATTGTTAGACTAGCAAGGTTAGCAGAAAGGAGCCAGGCCACATCACAATAGTTTAACGATCCAGGGCAAAAGTCTCATAAACTTAACTCGTCGCCCAAAAAGAGACTTTGATTACTGAGATGGCAATTTGAGAATCGATCGAACAGACGGATGCCGTCGCCGGCGGCAGAGATTTATTGACTCATAGAAACGGGCGTTTCATAAGATAGTGAATGAGCGATAGTTTATCAGAAGAGGTCATGTCTAATCTGCTAACTGCGAACATACGCTCGGCTTATTTATAATACCCCCAAACTTCTCGAGAACTAGCGCGGTCTCGCTGTACGACTTGGTTTACTACGAACTCATTAAGTAAAATACGGCCGCCCAAACGTTCACCCGACATGGTATTAACCGGCATAAATGTCAATTCTTTTGCTGGAACGTAGCTATACGTGAAGGCAACCGGTAAGGCGTACCGGCCCTTATAGTCTGATTTAATGGTAGACAAGTTGCTTAGGGCTTTTTCGACTGCCTCCTTAAAACCAAAACCCACATTTTCGGGACTTAGTAATCCGATATTAATCACTTGTCCGGCGGCCGTTATCTCAAAACCAACATACACGCGCCCATATACATGTGCATTCCGTGCCTGCATAGGATATTTAAGTTTAGACCCAAAGACTTCATTAAATACAGGATCGGTGGACAGGGAGGTTGAGCTAAGTTGGGCGGTGGCCCGTAGCGAGTCATACTGGCTAACCAGCTTAATGACTTCACTGACAGTAAGCGACGGCTTGGATAAGTTGGCATTGGGGATGGCCCGGGGATCGCCAAGAACACTCAACACGGAGTGGCCCGTTAGGGTAATTGGTTGCGGAATAGCACTCCCTTTTTGAATATAATACTGTTGATCGACTTGATAATACCCCGCGAAGGGATGGTCTTTATCATAGCCATTCCGAATCGGTGTTTTGATTAAACGGGCTTTTGCACTTTTTAACACCTTAGTCTGTCCCCTATTGAGGGCTATTGTATAGAACTTGTAATTCAAGCCAAGGACATTCGTCCTCTGACGCGTATACTCAACCCCATTGAAGATAAACGAATCTGGAGTAGCACTTCTAATCGGTAGATCACCACCTAATTGGCACAGCACTTCCTGGCTGAATATATTGTAGGCCAGCAGACAAGTAAGTTCTTGGCCAGATTTGTCTAATCGAATTTGCCCCTCTTGCCACAGGGGGAAACTACTGAATTCACTGCCTAAAAAGGTGACCTGTTGGTTGAGAGAAGAACTTTCAGATACATAATTATCGGCCTGACAGATAGTTATTATTTGGCCATATGCATCTTTAGTGACCGTACATTGTCCTAATGCAATGCCTACACTACTAGCTAGGGCGATACTAAAAATGAAAAGTAGCTTCATGATTTTAGGGGTAAGAGTAGGTTTATTGAAGTAGCCAGCTAGTGGCTTCTGCTATTACCTTATCAGCAGCCACTACGTCATCGACTGGGACGGAGGAGCCATAAGCTTGTTTAGTTCGGTCAGCCATCGTCAGCTGAGCTAAATTTAAGAAAGCCCCATCACTCAACCGATTGGTCACATTAGCCGTTGATAGGCCACACGTGGCCTTACCGAAACTACGGGTGTTTAATCGTCCTTTGAAAGCAATCGCGACGGCCTCCCCCGAACTAGCCGTCGCTTTGTCGGTTAATACGGCCACTTTAGCATTGGCTCTTAGAACCGTGTAAGCCGATGGCACTTTGGTGAGTTCATCTTGGTTCAGTAAGGCGCGGCCTTTTTGATAGGACCAAGCCGACGCATTACCATCGGCATCCAGGAAATACCCACAACTACCCTCCCCCAACAGGGGCCCTACCCCCGCCACCATAGGCCACATATTCCCCCCTAAGTTCCCTCTCAGATCGACAATCCAGCCAATAATTGAGTCACTATCGGCGGCTTTGATGGCATCTTGGATGGATTGGGCGAACTGGCTGGCGTCGCTACCGCCCCCGTTAAACGTAGTCACTTTAATGTAGCCGATCCCCTTATATATGGTTCCGGTTATGATATTGGCATCGGTACAGGATACTGCTGAGTTGCCGTAAAGGACGTCTCCAGTAGGGGTGTAATACATACTGTGATTATCACTCAGTAGTGTCAAAGCGATCTGAATAGCCGGATAGGTATCGGCAATGGCTTGTGCGCCATGGGCCTGGGCATTCACTTTTGCTTTAAAAACGGTCCAGTCAATCGTTTTTCGATTGATTGAATTCGTCTTCATTAGGTTAACCACTTCGTCCAAATACGTTTGTGCGACCAAGGAAGTGACGACGGGTTCTTTTTCTTTGTTACAACTGAATAGGGTAAGGAGACAACATGAGAGTGTCTTGAGAAAAAGTGACGGTTTGAAATTAGTCATCTCTTGGTGAACAAGTTAGAAAATAAGTAAACCGTGTGCTGCTAAAGCAATACTTTGACAGTCCTAATCTATAACTATAAGATTATAGAATGTAATTATACTTGACTAATTATTAGTAGGAAGCCTTTATGTATCTCATAAATCGCTGAATTACTGTCCGTTTCCATACTTCATCCTGTCCATTTCTGGACAGATTGGCCTTCATCACGGATGAATTATCCGCCATTCTAGCTCTGTAAAGCACTTATCTAGTTTTGGCAGAGCATTTGTACGACAAAGCCTATACTAATAACCAATACCCCACACGTGTTATGAAACGACCGCTTTTAGGCGAGCTGGAAGAAGTTGTCTTGCTGACTGTAGCGGCCCTCCAAGAGGCTGCCTACTGCGCTTCCATCACCCAAACCATTGATCAGCAAATGGGCCGCAGCATCAGCTTTCCCACCGTCCACACTACTTTACGGCGGTTGGAAGAGAAAGGCTTTGTCAATTCTCAGCTGGGCGGGGCCACCGCGGAGCGGGGCGGGCGACAAAAGCGGCTGTTCACCGTTACGGCCGCTGGCCAGCGGGCTCTGATCGAGTGTCGGCAGGTGCGGACTCAACTCTGGAATCAAATTCCAACGACAATCTTACAGCTATGGGGCGCTTAAGGGGTAATGATAGTTCAGCCGCCAGGCCGCCCCGCTGGGCTAGCTGGCTATTGAGTCGGTTTAGTCCGCCAGGCTTGGAAGATGAGTTACAGGGTGATTTGCTGGAGATGTTTACCTACTGGGTAAACACACTTGGTTCAAACAGGGCTCGCTGGCGGTATGTACTGGCGGTGATACGGTTAATTCGTCCCGTTGCTCAGGTAGCGAGCAAGCAATACAAGCATCATTCTCAACCCCAATATCAGCCCTCTTCAATTGTACATCCCGCCATGATTGAGAACTATGTCAAAAGTGCCTGGCGAAGCATAAAACGCCAGAAAATGGCTTCTTCCATCAATTTGCTAGGCTTGGTCGCTAGTGTTACCAGCTGCATACTGATTATGCTCTATGTTCAGCATGAATTGAGCTACGATAACTATCATCAAAAAGGTGAGCGCATTTTCCGCTTGACAACCCAGATAACTGTCGATGGGAAAGAAGAGCATACCGCCTGGGCACCTAATTTTATCGATCAACAACTGAAGAGTGACTATCCCGAAGTTGAAACGGTCATTCGGCTACAAGCGAATCCCGGAAAAATTTCGTTTACGGCTGTTCCTCCATCAACCGGTATAGCACCACGCGTGATTGGTCTGGATCAGGTCTATTCAGTATACGATCCTGCCTTCTTGACCGTCTTTACCTATCCGCTGTTGGTTGGTGATCCGCGCACGGCCCTGGCCCGTCCTGGATCGGTGGTGATTACCCAACAGGTAGCCCAGCGGTTTTTCGGTGTTGATTGGCATCGCCAGCAAGGGATACTTGGTCAGTTCCTTAGCACGGGCGGGCACACTTATCGGATTACGGGTGTACTGCGCGACATCCCGTCTAATACCGATATGCCCTTCCAGGTATTACTCGCTCAAGCGGCTGGAACCTTAGAGAAACAGGCTTGGTGCAGTAGCTATGTTTTATTTAAGCCTGGAACAGGCGGTGAACGTTTTGGCCCGAAGCTGGTGGCGCTTGCCGACCCCATACAGGCTGACTTTGCCAAAAAGGGGGGGCACATCGCCTTTGCCTTGGAGAACCTGAGAGCCATCCATTTGGGCGGCCCCAAGCTGTTTGACACGCCAAAGGCCAATCAATCATACTTACTTATCTTTTCCTTAGTAGCGGGGTTTTTGTTGCTGATCGCGTCATTCAACTACATCAACCTTTCCCTGGCTCAGGCTATTAGGCGGGGCCGCGAAGTGGGCGTTCGCAAAGCGATCGGAGCGGCTCGCTTCCAGATCCTGCTTCAATTTCTGGGCGAGTCACTGCTGCTGACCAGCCTAGCGGTACTTCTCTCGTTGATCTTGGTGATGCTATTGTTACCTGCGTACAACGAGCTGGCGGACACGCATTTCTCTTATTTTTCACTAATGACCTGGCCGATGGCTGGCTTGCTAATCGCACTAGTCATTATCGTGGGTATCCTGGCCGGTAGCTACCCGGCCTTTTACCTGGCTTCTTTTGACCCGCTAAAGGCAATAACCGGTAAGCTTCGACTAGGGGGTAAATCAGCCAGAGTTCAACTGAGTCAGTTATTGGTGGTACTCCAGTTCACCATGTCAACAGCGATCATTATCGGCACGCTGGTCGTCAACAGGCAGTTAGCCTATTTGCATCATAAAAAGCTAGGTTTCCAAGGGGAGCAGGTGCTGGTGTTAGCCATTCCCCAGGAAGCCGCTAGTATCGGAACCGTCTCCTCGTTACAAAAATCGCTTGCTGGTTTGGCCCATGTACAAGAGGTGGCACTCATCGGTCCCCACTCGCTGCCCAGTCAGGAGATGAACCTATCGGCCTTCAATGTAGAAAAACAGGGCCAGATGCTTCCCTTACCCCAACGCTCCATCGATGTAGACGAGAACTACCTGCCGCTTTTGGGCATTCCGCTGCTGGCGGGCCGGAATTTTGTCACCCCTAAGCCGGATAACCAGCTAGCCGATACGGTCACTAATGAGGTGCTAATCAATGAGGCACTGGTCAAAACGATGGGTTGGACCACGCAAGCATCAATCGGTAAGCAAATTACTCAGGGCCCAGTGGGCGCCGAAACGTGGCGTGGGCGTGTCGTGGGTGTTATTAAGAATTTCCATTTTCAATCGCCCCAGAAGCCGATCGAGCCGATGGTGCTGCAAAACACGGCCTGGCAGGGGGCAGAAAAGGTGCTGGTCCGTTTATCCACCGGCGAGTTAGCGCCCCAAATCAACCAAGTCGAAAATCTCTGGAAGCGGATGCTGCCGAATCATGAATTTGACTATACATTTCTGGACGCCACCTTTGCCCAGCAATACCGGCAGGAACAACGGCTAGGCACAATTTTCACGTATTTTAGCCTGCTGACGATCGTCGTAGCCTGCTTGGGTTTATTTGGTCTCTCCTCGTTTGCCGCTGTTCAACGAACCAAGGAGATAGGCGTCCGAAAAGTATTGGGAGCTCAAGCCTATGGTCTGGTTTTCCTGCTCTCAAAGCAATTTCTGCTGTTGATCGGCCTGGCCATTCTAGTAGCGAGCCCACTGGCTTGGTTTACGATGAACCGTTGGTTACAGGATTTTGCCTACCACGTCGAGATCGGTGCAGGAGACTTTATGTTGGCTGGTGGCGTCGCATTTTTCATTGCCTCGTTGACCACTAGCTACCATGCAATACGGTTAGCGCGCACCAACCCAGTACGATCGTTACGCTATGAATAGTGGTTCTGACTAAGCTTACGACTATCAGCTTTATCTCAGTAAATGCTCGCCCGTGAGATTAAGAGGAATGCCACATCCCTAGTCCGAGCGTTTAATGATACGGTAGAACTAGGGGTATTATACAATCGTGTTTAGCTGGAAGATTCGTACTTTGGCTGGCATAAGATTAAGCAAATAACGTTTACACCTCGACCAATGGCTCAAGATCCTGACAATAAACTAACACTTGACTACTTGAGTAGCGCTAAAAAGCAGTTCGCCTACTACCGGCTGCTTGGTGAGCAGACAATGAGTCAATTGTCAGATGAAGCGCTGTTCTGGCAGTACAACGAAGAAAGCAACAGTATTGCCCTCATCATTAAACACCTATGGGGTAATATGCTCTCACGCTGGACCGAGTTTTTGACAACCGATGGAGAAAAGGAATGGCGTAACCGAGACACTGAGTTTGAGAATGATTGTCAGACGAGAGCTGAATTGATGGCTCGTTGGCATGCGGGTTGGGACTGTCTACTGACGACACTCGACAGCCTACAACACGAAGACATACAGAAAGAAGTCTTTATTCGCAACATGGGCCACTCGGTCGTAGAAGCGATCAATCGCCAGCTAGCTCACTATCCCTACCATGTCGGTCAGATTGTATTTATTGGCAAAATGGTTTGTAATGAGACGTGGACGAGCTTGTCAATTCCTCGTGGCAATTCGAAAGCGTATAACGCGGACAAGTTTGCTCAGCCTAAACGCACCGAACACTTCATCGATGAACTCCTTCGATAGCTCTCGTTGGTAGCAGTTAGGATTCAATTGGTATCGTACTGTACGTTTTAAAATCTCAAAATAGGCTCATTTAGTAGTAGATTTTGTCACCCTTAGCACTTGGTTCTGGATTAAAATATGGCCCACCTGATGGGCTAACTTTTCGGCCTTCCCCGCCGAATCGAAGTTCGAAAAGCACACTACAGTCAATTGCTGCTTGGGGAAACGCATCACATAACTGTTGAAGCCGATATCTCCGCCCGCGTACCAAATCATTTCTTCTCCTTCAAACTGGCCAAACACTAACCCAAAGGCATCATTATCTTTGGCGTGGTTGAAGTGCATCCGTCGGTGCATCAGCTCGTAAAAGCGCAGGCCGCCGAGCTTGAGCGTGTAAAAGTTCTGATTCCACAAGTACCAGTCATTAATCGACGTAAACACCCCACTCCCCCCATAATGAGGCGCATTCCGGTGCGTTTGGGCGTAGCCGGTCCGATCTTGCAAATAGTACCCGGCTTGGCGAGTTTGCTCAATCAAGCCCGGACTGAGCGGCAAATATCCCGTGGCTCGGTTAGCCATCACGACCGTTACGTCGTCATTGACCTGGGTATGGTGCATACCCAAGGGGGCAAACAAATTTGCTCGCGCAAACGCGCTGAAGCGTTGGCCGCTGACCTTCTCGACAATCTTGGTCAACAGCATATAATTGACGTTACTGTAAGCCCACTGGCTACCAGGGGCAAAATCAAGCTTGGGCTGACTAAGCGAAGCTTGAATAGCGGTGTCCACCGTGAAGTAGTCGTACATATTCCAGTTGAGCCCATTCTTACGGGGTAAGCGGTGATACTCTGGAATCCCGCTGGTCATATAGACTAAGTGTTTGATGCGGATCGTATCGGCGTACTGACCAACTTGAGGCACGTACTGGGCGACTGGATCGTCCAAGGAGATTGAGTCCCGCAGAATCAACAGGGCCACACAAGCCGCCGTGAACTGTTTGGAGAGGGAAGCAATATTATAGACCGTAGCGGCTGAGTTGGGTCGGTTATACTCTAGATTGGCCAGGCCGTAGCCCTTGCTGAAGAGTACTTTGGAAGGGGCGAAAATGCCCAGCGAGAAACCCGGCTTGCCCGGTTGATTGTAGTCCGCAAACAGGGCATCAATTTGCTTTTGTACGGTAGGTGAAATCGGTGATACTCGAGTCCAAGACGGTTTTACGAAAGAGCCTTTCTGTGGCTTCCCCTCATCATTGTCTACCGAGCGAATAAGTTGGCTGGCCACATTCCGCTGATTGCCTGGCTTTGGGGAGGTTGTAAGGGAGTCCATCGAAGCGACGCTACGTTGGGTAAGGGACATCCCGCAGTGCGGACAACGACCCGACTTTTGGTGCCGTTGCTCATCACAGCTACTGCCG
>Ga0160428_1001980_pt1 | contig 13554 bp, 7 predicted proteins | sample SolpanmetagenomM_FD_108198 | JGI IMG/M metagenome (GOLD analysis project Ga0160428, IMG submission 108198) | Solar panel surface microbial communities from Lawrence Berkeley National Laboratory, California, USA - M | ecosystem: Engineered > Built environment > Solar panel > Unclassified ... | reverse complement strand
CAGCCAGCAGGCGGCTGGCGGCCCGAGCGTGGCCGTCTTGGACACTTTGTTCAAACAGATGTACGTCAAGTGGCCCAAACGCCCCTACAAGGACGCCCTATAAGCAGCAAGTGAACCACGCACGAGATACTGTGTTGAAGGGTTTGCTATCGGGCAAGATTCCTGTATTTTTAGGCTTCCTAACCCTACTTTGGCAGGTTAGGGCAGAGTAATGTTTAGGGCCTTTTACGCGGCTTAACGCAGGAGCTTAGCGCGCTAAACCGGGCAGCGGCAGGCAGCCAAACGCTTAGGCAACGGCTCCATCAGCCTCCTGTTAGCCGCTCGAATTTTAACTTGCCAAAGTAGAGTTAGGAAGTCAGCAGGCAAGGGCAAAACAGAAAAGACTCCCACGACGGGGCGAAATTTGGGGTGCGACCCACTTCATTCCTGTCCGTTGTCATGGAAGTCCTCTCCAAAGATAGGATTATCCGTTGGACCCTGCTCCACCTACCCGCCCGTACCGGCGGCCGCCGACCAAGTGCTGACCTAGCCGAGGTAGTGGGGCCATTTGCTACCAGCTTAAAACCGGCTGTCAGTGGCGCTGGCTGCCGGTCAAGGCCTTGTTCACGGGCGAGCCGCTGAGCTGGCAAAACGTGTACGACCACTTGAACGCCTGGGGCAAGTAAGGGGCCTGGAAAAATCTGTGGCTCAGTAGTTTGCACCGGCATCGGCGTACCCTCGACCTATCCAGCGTCCAACTCGACGGCAGCCATACGCTGGCCAAGAACGGCGGGGAAGCCATCGGCTACCAGGGCCGCAAAGCTGGCCGCACCACCAACGCCCTGTTCCTGGCGGACAACCAGGGCCGGCCGCTGGCCGTGGCCATGCCCCAGGCCGGCAACTAGCACGACACGTTCGAGTTGAAGCGGGTCTTTGCCGAGTTATGCGACGTGCTCGAAGCCGCCGAACTGCGTCTGTCAGGCGCATTTCTCAACGCCGATAAAGAATTTGACGTCAACAGCTTGCGCCAGGCCTATGCGCGACGCGACATCGAAGTCAACATCCCGCGCGACCGGCGTTCAGCCGACTAGCAGCTGGACGACGATACCCCACTGGACCCGGAGTTGTACCGCCGACGCCTGGTGATTGAGCGCCTCAACGCCTGGCTCGATGGCTTCAAGGGCCTTTACCGTGCTGCTACTGCGTAAACCGCCCCACCTCCCACTTCCTAAACAGCTTCAATTGTAACTCAAATAGAATAGATTAAATTTTTACAGAAATTTTTAGTGAGTGCTCACTTTTTGTAATTTCAAATAAATTTCTTACTATTGTTACGCAAAAGCAACGCCAGTCCTTCCCATAGCTGTCTTTATTAAGGCATAAATAGAGGTTTGGCGTCTTTTTTAAAAGGTTTACACAATCGATTGTGTAAACTCCCATGAGTTTCAATTTCCCACCCAATCCTTTTCTCCTTTATGAGAAAGTCGGTACCCAAGATGCGGCGGCTTGTTTTGCCCGCTGCACTCAGCTGCCTGCCTTTGCAGCCGCTGCTGGCCCATACTTTAACAGCTACTGAAGCTCGGATGCTAGCTCCAGTAGCTGGCCCCGTGACGGGCCGTATTGTAGACGAGAAAGGCGTGGGGCTGCCCGGCGTCAACGTGATTGTGAAAGGCACCAACGTGGGTGCGCAGACCAATGCCGACGGCCGCTACACCATTCAGGCGCCGGATGGTGCCACCCTCGTATTCTCGTACATCGGCTACGCCAGCCAGGAAGTAACGGTGGGCGGTCGCACTACGGTCGACGTGGCCCTGGCGCCCGACAGTAAGTCGCTTGCCGATGTGGTAGTGGTGGGCTACCTGGCGCAGGACCGCCAGAACGTGAGCAGCGCCGTAGCATCGGTAAATGTGAGGGAAGCTACCAAACAGCCGGTGCCCACTATCACGCAGGCCATTCAGGGGCAAGTGGCGGGCGTGCAGGTAACCGGTTCGGGCGGACCGGGCGATGCGCCGGTAGTAGTAATTCGGGGGGCAGGCAGCGCTGGTAGCAGCAATAGCGCCCCGCTGTACGTGATTGATGGCCTGTGGACGGACAACATCCGCGACCTGAATCCTAACGACATTGCTACCCTCAACGTTCTGAAGGATGCCTCCTCGACGGCTATTTACGGAGCACGTGGGGCCAATGGGGTAGTGCAGATTACGACCAAGAAGGGCAAGGGCGGCGTGCCGACCATTGGCATCAATGCCTATATGGGCTTCGAACAGGTTTCGAAGCGCTACCAGCTTACCAACGCCAGCCAGTGGGCCGACCGGGCGGTGCAGGCCTACGCCAATGCCGGCATCAACCCACTCGCTGCGGGCCAGAATAGCCTGGCTGGCGCGGTAAAAGGGCCCGGTGGAGCCTTCAACCCCAACGTTGATACTGACTGGCAGAAGGAGTTTTTCCAGACCGGCAAGGTAGAAGACTACAACGTAAATTTCTCGGGCGGCAACACCGGCGAGAACGTAGCGAGCAATTTCCTGATTTCGGGCGAGTACTTTCACCAGGAAGGTATTGTGAAAGGCCCGGACTTTAAGCGCTACAGCTTGCGCCTAAACTCGGGCATGACAAAGGGGCGCTTCCGCTTGCAGGAGAACTTGCAGCTGACGCACATCAACACGACCTTGCTAAACGGAACCCCGTTTATCGACGTGCTGACTATCCTGCCCAGCGTTCCGGTGTACGATGCTACCAACCAAGGAGGCTTTGGTATTGGCTCTACCACCCAGAATACCTTCGCGACCAACCCCGTGGGGGCCCAGCAGCTGCTGCACCGCACGCAGTCGGACAACCGGGTAGCGGGTAACATGACCTTCGACTACTCAATTTTTGACTTCCTGACTTACCGGCTGAACCTGGCGATGGACGGCCATATGTACAGCAATGCCGACGCGCAACGGCTGGGCATCCTGCGCCAGAACACGGCCATTAATACCTCATACCTAAGTGAGTATCAGGGCTATGACGTGTTCTTGATGGCGGAGCACACGTTGAACTTCAACAAGAGCTTCGGCGACCACCACGTGAACGTGCTGGGTGGCTACTCGGAGCGGTATTATGACTACCACAATACCACCGCCCAAGCGCAGAATTTCACGCCTACGCCCCAGTACTATTTCCAGCTGAGCGCGGGCCAGGCGGTGGGCGTAGTGCAGGGCACCGATGTGATAATTACCAATCGCTCGTTTTTCTCGCAGGCTACTTACGACTACAAGAATCGCTACCTGCTGAGCGGTAGCTTCCGCCGCGACGGCTCGTCGCGCTTTGAGGAGAGTAATCGCTACGGTAATTTCGGGGCCGGCTCGCTGGGCTACCGCATCAGCGAAGAAGATTTCTTTAAGAATGCCTTGCCCGTAGTGAATAACCTGAAGCTGCGCGCTAGCTACGGTATCATTGGCAACGACCAATTGGGGGCGGGCGATGTGGGGCAGTATTACGGGGCTTACTTGCCCGTGCCCAACATCAACCAGAACGTGAACTACGTACTGGGCAGCAATCAAGCTATTACGAATGGTCGTACCCAAACGGTGCTGCCTAGCGCCAACTTACAATGGGAAGAACGAGTTACCAAAGATGCTGGCCTGGACCTGGCGCTGTTTGACAACCACCTGACCTTCACGGCCGACTACTATATTTCACAAACGCGCAAGGCCTTGGCGCCGGTAACAGTACCCATCTACACGGGCAACTTCGGAACGATATACCAAAACGCGGGCAACATCGAGAACCGCGGCCTGGAATTGGCCTTGGGCTACCAAAACAAGATCGGCGACTTTACCTACAGCATCAACGGTAATATTACCACGCTGCGCAACCGCGTGACTGCCCTACCCAACGAGGGCCGCCAGACGCTACTAGATGGCCAGGTCATAACCAGCACCGGCGTCGGCACTAGCGTGGGGGAATTTTTTCTGATTCCAATGGCGGGCATCTTCCAATCGCAGGATGAGGTGAGTAACTATAAGAACGCGGCTGGCCAAGTAATTCAGCCCTACGCCTCGGCCGGCGACGTAAAATACACTGATACCAACGGCGACGGCGTAATCAACAGCAGTGACCGGGTGCATACCGGCTCGGCCATCCCCACGCTCCAGTACGGCCTTAACCTGAACTTTGGCTATAAAGGCTTTGACCTGTCTGTTTTCGCGCAGGGCGTACACGGCAACCAGATTTATAATAACGCCAAGGTGGCCTTGGAAAGCTACAACGGCCCGACCAACTATGAGCTGAACGTGCTGCCGTGGACGCCAGACAACCACTCGACTTCGGTGCCGCGGGCATTGCAGGGCGGTAGTGCTGATCCTAACCTAGCCTTGGCGGCTTCACAAAACGCGCTGTATAATACCACGCGCTGGCTGGAAGACGGCTCTTACTTACGCCTCAAAAACGTGCAGCTAGGCTACACGTTTGGCAAAAACCTGCTGGGTTGGGCGCCGGCCATTGGCTCGCTGCGGGTGTACGTAACGGGTCGCAATATCTTGACTTTCACCAAATACACTGGTTACGACCCCGAAATCACGGGCACGGGCTACTTCGGCCGCGGTGTCGACAACAGCTCTTACCCCAATGTGCGCACGTTCACAGGTGGTGTCCAGGCAACTTTTTAATGATTAACGCCTAACGCCTCGCGGCGGCTTTGCTAAGTAGTACACCCACTGCTTAGCAAAGCCGCCACCAGATAGTAGCAGCTAGTCATTGGTCATTAAAATTCTTCCTTTTTATGAAATCCCACAAACTATTTACCCTGGCGCTGGCGGGTACCTTAGCAGCAGCCACGAGCTGCAAGAAAGACCTGCTCGATCAAACCAACCCGAACACGATTCCGGTGACGCAGTACTGGACGTCGGCCGATGATGCTAACCGGGGCGTAATTGCCTGCTACTCGGGCATTCAGCAGTATGGCGTGTACGACCACTGCTGGCAGTTTATGGCGGCCCGCTCGGACGAATTTTACAGCCAAAGCCCCTTTGTGGAGCTGGCCGTGTTTACGCGCTTTGTGCAGGCCAACAATAACTTCTTTATCTCGGCTTTTGCCTGGAACGACTACTACCGCACCATCTACCGTACCAACCAGGCCCTGAATCACATCCCGACCATTACGATGGACGCGACCCTGAAGGCCCAGTACGTGGCCGAGGCGCGCTTCATTCGGGCGCTGATGTACTACGATCTGGATTCGTTTTTTGGCAACATACCGCTGATTCTGGAAGATCCGACCGTAACTACCCGCGTGCAGCAGGTAACCTCGGCCCAGGTAGAAGCCCAAGTGATTGCCGACCTGCAAGCCGCCATTCCGGGCCTGCCAACCTCATACGGTGGCGGCGACCTCGGGCGAGCTACCAAGTATGCCGGGCAAGCGCTGCTGGCTAAGATGTATATGCAGCAGCATAAGTACCAGGAGGCTTCGACGCTGATGGCCGGCATTATCAGCTCGGGCAAATATTCGCTGGTAGCCAGCTACCTCGACAATTTTACCACTAGCAACGAGAATAATAGCGAGTCGATTTTTGAAGTGCAGTTTACTGGCGCAGTGCTAGATGTGGGCCAGGGCCAGGACAATGCTTCGGCTTCGGAAGGCTACGACCGCCCCAACTTCTTTGGGCCGCCCGTTGTGTCGTATTCCGACGTCCAGCCCCGCGCTTCGATGTTTAATAGATTCACAGATTCAACCGTAGCTCTTGCTCCTGGCAGAACGAACAAACACCTGATTGACCCGCGCCGGGATATCAGCATCTTTAGCTACGTAGGCACGCCCAAAGTGTATGGGCGGCGCTGGGACCACTACTACAACGATAGTACGGCCTTGCAGCATGACCAGCTTTACGGGCGTAAGTACCAGAATGACCGAACTACCAACTCAATCGAAAATTTCACCTCGGGTATCAACTACCGCTTAATTCGCTACGCTGACATCCTGCTGCTGCAAGCCGAGGCGCTCAATGAACTAGGGCAAACTGCCAGCGCAGTGCCGCTCGTAAACCAAGTGCGCGCCCGGGTGGGCCTGGCGCCCGTTTCGGACGCCAATTCCAGCAGCCAGACTGCCCTGCGCCTCTATATGCGCGACGAGCGGGGCCGTGAGCTGGCGGGTGAGAACCAGCGCTGGTACGACATCGTGCGCTGGGGCCTGCTTGACGACCAAACGGGCCTTAACTACCTGATAGCAAGAGACCCAGACTTTACCAACTTCGTGCTGGGCAAGTCGAAGCTGCTGCCCATTCCGCAGACCGACATCGACCTCGACCCCACCATCAAGCAAAACCCTGGGTACTAGTCCCCGATTACTGGCCGCTACTTCACCGCCCGCGTGGGGTAGCGGTCCCTGTTTTCAGCCTGCCCTGTCTCTTCTCACCCAGTATGGTTGCTGCTCTATCCTCACGCGCCCGGCGGCTAGCCTTGCTGGTGTCAATTTTTGTGGCTTGGCTGGCTACGCCGGCGCACGCGCTGCAAGGTGCGCTGGTCATTCACGACCCTTCCACGATCATTAAGAGCGGCAATAAATACTGGGTATTTGGCACCGGCGACGGCATTGCCTGCAAGTCTTCGACCGACCTCATCAACTGGACTGACGTGCGCTCGGTCTATACCAAAACGACTTACCCCGGCTGGATTAACGGCAAGGTGCCGGGCTTCGAGGGTACGTTTTGGGCGCCCGAGTGCAAGTTTATGAACGGCAAATATTACCTCTACTACTCGTGCTCGACGTTTGGCTCGCAGGTATCGACTATTGGGCTAGCCACCAACGTGACGCTCGACTCTACCGACCCCAGCTACCAGTGGGTAGACCAGGGCGAAGTTATTTCGAGCAATACGACCAGCGTAGCCAATGCCATCGACCCCGCCTTATTTACGGACACCAGCAACAATCTGTACCTCGTTTACGGCTCGTACTTCGGCGGCATCCGCATCACGCAGCTCAATGCTGCCACGGGCAAGCCGGTAGACGTGGCTACTCAGTTCACGGTGGCCAATGGTGGGGTCGAGGCGGCATACGTGGCGTATAATAACGGCTTTTACTACCTGTTTGTAAACCGCGGCACCTGCTGCAACGGGGTGGCTAGCACCTACTACATTCAGGTGGGGCGTTCGGCTAGTCCCACTGGCCCTTTCCTCGATCAGGCCGGCGTCAACCTAAATGCCAACGGCGGCACCACGCTGCTGAACCGCGACGGCCGATTCATCGGGCCGGGCCACACGGGTATTTTCTCGGAGAATGGCACTACCTATTTCAGCCACCACTACTACGATGGCAATGATAACGGCTTGCCCAAGCTGGGCCTGGCCCAACTGACGTGGGGCGCCACTGGCTGGCCCACCGTGAGCCGTCACTGGCTAGCTGCCGGCCGCTACACCATCACGGGCCAAAACAGCGGCCTCGTATGGGACGCCTGGGGCTGCACCGGCGCATCGGGCCAGGCGGTGGCGCAAGGCACGCCGGCCGGCCTCACCTGCCAGCAGTGGGACCTGATGCCCGTGGGCGCCGGGGCCTACCAGATTACCAGCGCCCTCGGTGGGCTGGCCGTGGACGTAACGGGCTGCCTACCCGACGCGGGCACCAAGCTCCAGCTCTTTGCCGCCAATGGCTTGGTGTGCCAGCAGTATGGGCTGGAGCGGGCCAGCGACGGCTCATTCATCTTCACCTCGGCCACTGGCAACAATGTGGTGGAGGTACCCAACTGTTCGACTACCCCCGGCCAGCAGCTTGGCCTGTGGTACTACAATGGCTTTGGCTGCCAGCGCTGGGCCCCCACGCTGGTGAGCACGGCGCTGGCCACGGCCAGCGCCCAGCGCTTGCGCGAGGTGGCCATTTACCCGGTGCCCGTCACGGCGGGCAGCTTCACGGTGGAGCTGGGTAGCCAGCCGGCCGCCGGCCCCACCGACGTAGAAGTACTCAACTTGCTGGGCCAGTCGGTGTACCGCCGCCAGTTTGGGGCCCAGCAAACCACGCTAGCCGTGGAGGCCGGCCTGAAAACGGGCAGCTACCTCGTGCAGGTGCGCCGTGAGGAGGGCATATTTACGCAAAAAGTGAGCGTGTTTTAATCTTACGATCTTTTCCAATGCCTATTTCTCCCCGCCTCGGGCTACTTGCCGCCGGCCTGAGCAGCACGCTGCTGCTGGCTGCCTGCACTTCTTCTTCCACCAGCCAGGAAACGGCCACTACGACCACGGCCCCGGCCGACTCGGCCGCTACTGGTGCCAGCGCCTCCGCCGCTATGCCCACTTCCGCCTCTTTTGGTAAAGCCACCGACGGCACCGAAATCCAGCTCTTCACCCTCGCCAACGCCCACGGCCTGAAGGCCACCATCAGCACCTACGGCGGCACGCTCACCAGCCTGCTTGTGCCCGATAAGGACGGCAAACTGTCGGACGTTATCCTGGGCTTCGACAACGTGAGCGGCTACCTTAGCCCGGAATTCAAGAAGTCGAACCCGTACTTCGGCGCCCTCATCGGGCGCTACGGCAACCGCATCGCCAAGGGCAAATTCACCATCGACGGCAAGCCCTACCAGGTGGGCCTCAACAACAACGGCAACTCGCTGCACGGCGGCCCCGTGGGCTTCAACCAGAAGGTGTGGACGGCCAAGCCCGGCACTTCGGCCGACGGCCAGACGCTGACGCTGACCTACCTGAGTAAGGATGGCGAGGAAGGCTACCCCGGCAACCTCCAGGTGACGGTGGTGTACACCCTCACCGCCGACAACGCCCTCAAAATCGACTACACGGCTACCACCGATAAGGCGACGCCCGTCAACCTGACCAACCACGCGTACTTCAACCTGGCCCTGGGCCAGCGCAAGGACGTGCTGGCCCACCAGGTGACGCTGCCCGCCGACCGCTACACCGTAGTAGATGCCAACCTCATTCCGACCGGCGAGTTGAAGCCGGTGAAAGGCACTCCCTTCGACTTTACCACGCCCCACGCCATTGGCGAGCGCATCGCGCAGGTGCCCGGCGGCTACGACCACAACTGGGCTTTGAATAACACGACCGGCCAGCACAGCGCCGCTACCGTGTACGAGCCCACTACCGGCCGCACGATGGAAGTAACCACCGACGAGCCCGGGGTACAGTTCTACACCGGCAACTTCCTCGATGGCTCGCTCACCGGCAAAGGCGGCGTGGTCTACGGCAAGCACGCCGGCTTCTGCCTCGAAACCCAGCATTTTCCCGATTCGCCCAACCAGCCGAAGTTTCCGAGCACCATCCTGAAGCCCGGCGAAACCTACCACACGACCACCAGCTACACCTTCGGGGTGCGGAAGTAAACAGTTTTGTCATGCTGAGCGCAGCCGAAGCATCTCTACCGCTTCGTTAGTAGCATCAGGAGTTAGTTCACCACGCGAGATGCTTCGGCTACGCTCAGCATGACCAATATCCTTTAATCTAACTACCTCTTATCGTGCCAGAACAAACTGCCTCCCCGGCTTACGTCATTGGCCTCGACTACGGCACCGACTCGGTGCGGGCGCTGCTTGTAGACGCCCGCACCGGGGCCGAAGTCGCGCAGGCCGTCCACTACTACCCGCGCTGGAAGCAGGGCCAGTACTGCAACCCCGCCAAAAACCGTTTCCGCCAGCACCCGCTCGACCACCTCGAAGGCCTCGAAGCCACCGTGCGCGAAGTAGCCACGAAAGTGCCCGCCGAGCAGATTCTGGGGCTAGCCATCGACACCACCGGCTCGACGCCCGGCCCCGTAAATGCGCAGGGCCAGCTGCTGGGTATGCTGCCCGAATTTGCCGAAAACCCCAACGCGCTGTTCATCCTCTGGAAAGACCACACCGCGCTGGCCGAGGCCGCCGAAATCAACCACAAAGCCCGCACCTGGGGCGGCGAAGACTACACCAAGTATGAGGGCGGCATCTACTCCTCGGAGTGGTTTTGGGCTAAAATCATGCACATCACCCGTCAGGATGAGGCCGTGGCTAAAGCGGCTTATTCTTGGATGGAGCACTGCGACTGGCTCACGCTCACGCTCACTGGCCAGGACCTGGCCAGCTTCAAGCGCAGCCGCTGCGCCGCGGGCCACAAGGCTATGTGGCACGAGAGCTGGGGCGGCTTGCCCAGCGAGGAGTTCCTGACGCACCTCGAACCAAAGCTTGCGGGCTTACGCAATCGATTGTTCTCGGCAACGTACACCGCCGATGAAGTCGCCGGTCACCTTTCGGCAGATTGGGCCCAGCGCTTGGGCCTCACTACCAACACGGTAATTGCGGTGGGGTCGTTCGACGCCCACGCCGGCGCCGTAGCCGGGGAGATCGAGTCCTACTCGATGGTGAAGGTGATGGGCACCAGTACCTGCGACATCGTAGTGGCTCCGACGGCCGAAGTGGGCGGCCACCTCGTGGCCGGCATCTGCGGGCAGGTCGATGGCTCCGTAATCCCCGGTATGCTGGGCCTGGAAGCCGGCCAGTCGGCCTTTGGCGACCTGCTAGCCTGGTTCCGCCAGATGCTGGAGTGGCCCTTGCAGGCGGTGCAGTCGAAGGTGCTGAGCGCCGAGCAGCAAGCCGCTTTCCGTCAGGAGCTGAGCGATAACCTCATCGTGCAGCTCACCAAAGCCGCTGCCGCAGTAGACCCCGCCGAGAGCCACGTGCTGGCCCTCGACTGGGTGAATGGCCGCCGCACGCCCGACGCCAACCAGGCGCTGAAAGGCGCCTTGCTGAACCTGACGATGGGCACCTCGGCCCCGCAGATTTTCCGGGCGCTGGTCGAAGCCATTTGCTACGGCTCGAAGCAGATTGTGGAGCGCTTCGAAAGCGAAGGCATTCCGATCAAGCAGGTTATCGGCATCGGGGGCGTGGCCAAAAAGTCGGCCTTCGTGATGCAGACCCTGGCCGACGTGCTCGACCGGCCCATCAAAATCGCCGTCTCGGAGCAAGCGCCCGCGCTGGGCGCGGCCATGTACGCCGCCGTGGCGGCCGGCATCTACCCCGACGTGCTCGCCTCGCAGAAGGCCCTCGGCAGCGGGTTTGCCGAAACCTACACTCCCAACCCGGCTAGCGTGGCCCAGTACGCCACCCGCTACGCGCAGTACCAAGCGCTGGGCAAGTTCGTGGAAGGCGCTACTAGCCAGACTGAAGAGCCGGTAATGGAACCCGAAACCCCCGCCATCACCACCGCATGAGCCAGTACCAAGACCTAAAGCAAGCCTGTTACGAGGCCAATATGCAGCTGCCGGCCCTCGGGCTGGTGCTCTTCACCTTCGGCAACGCCAGCGTGGTCGACCGCGAGCGGAGCGTGTTTGCCATCAAGCCCAGCGGCGTGCCCTACGCTACGCTCAAGCCGGAAGACATCGTGATCGTGGACTTCGACAACCACGTGGTCGAAGGCACCAAGCGGCCCAGCAGCGATACCAAAACCCACGCGTTGCTCTTCAAGGAGTGGACCAACATCGGCGGTATCGTGCACACGCATAGCACCTACGCGACGGCTTGGGCCCAGGCCCAGCTCGATATTCCGATCCTAGGCACGACCCACGCCGACCACCTCACCGCCGACGTGCCCTGCGCGCCGCCCATGAGCGACGAGCTCATCGCGGGCGACTACGAGCACCAAACCGGCTGGCAGATTATCAACGAATTCGAGAAGCGCGGCCTTTCGCCGGCCGAAGTCGAGATGATCCTGGTGGGCAACCACGCGCCTTTCACCTGGGGCAAAACGGTCGAGAAAGCCGTGTACCACAGCGCGGTGCTCGAAGAAGTGGCCCGGCTCGCTTACCTCAGCTGCACGCTCAAGCCGGGCGTGGCGCGCCTGAAAGACGCCTTGATTAAAAAACACTATGAGCGCAAGCACGGCGCTACTTCTTACTACGGGCAGGCGTAGCACTGTTGCGCGGACTTTGTAGTCCGCGTCCGCACTGCTTACTTAAACTTATTCGCGGACTACAAAGTCCGCGCAACCTATTATGATTGACATTTCAAATTACGAAGCCTGGTTTATCACTGGTAGCCAGCACCTCTACGGCCCCGAAACGCTGGAGCAGGTAGCCCAGCACTCGCAGCAGATTGCCCAGGAGCTCGGCACTAAGCTGCCCATTAAAATCGTGTATAAGCCGGTGCTCACCGGCCCGCAGGAGATTTATAAGCTCATGCAAGAGGCCAACACCACGCCGAATTGCGTGGGGCTAATTGCCTGGATGCACACCTTCTCGCCGGCCAAGATGTGGATTAACGGCCTGAAAATCCTGCAAAAGCCGCTGGCCCACCTGCACACGCAGTTCAACCGCGACATTCCGTGGGGCGAGATTGACATGGACTTTATGAACACCAACCAGTCGGCGCACGGCGACCGCGAGTTTGGGTTCATCGGCTCGCGTATGCGCCTGAGCCGCAAGGTGATCGTGGGCCACTGGCAGAGCGCCGACGTGCACGAGCGCCTTAGCATCTGGAGCCGCGTAGCCAGCGCCTGGGCCGACTGGCAGGGCGCCCGGTTTGTGCGCTTTGGCGACAACATGCGCTACGTAGCCGTGACCGAAGGCGACAAGGTAGAAGCTGAAATCAAGTTTGGCTACGAGGTGAACACCTACGGTATCGGCGACTTGGTGGCCGAGGTGAACGCCGTCACCGACGCGCAGATTGACGCGCTCGTCGCCACCTACGAGCAGGAGTACGAGCTGGCCAACGACCTACAGGCCGGCGGCGCCAAGCGCGAAAGCCTGCGCGATGCGGCCCGCATCGAAACCGGTATGCGCAAGTTTTTGACCGACCGCAACGCCAAGGGTTTCACCGACACCTTTGAAGATTTGCACGGCATGAAGCAGCTGCCCGGCATCGCCACCCAGCGCCTGATGGCCGATGGTTACGGCTTCGGCGGTGAGGGCGACTGGAAGACCTCGGCCCTGGTGCGCGCCATGAAAGTGATGGGCGCCGGCCTGCCCGGCGGCAACTCCTTTATGGAAGACTACACCTACCACCTCGCGCCCGGCCAGGAGCAGGTGCTGGGCTCGCACATGCTCGAAATCTGCCCCACCATCGCCGAGGGCAAGGTGCGCGCCGAGGTGCACCCGCTCGGCATCGGTGGCAAGGAAGACCCCGTGCGCCTGGTGTTCAACTGCCCCGCGGGCGAAGGTCTGAACGCGACCATCGTGGATATGGGTAACCGCTTCCGCATGATTGTCAATGAGGTAGTGGCCGTGGCGCCCGAGCACGACCTGCCCAACCTGCCCGTAGCCCGCGTGCTGTGGGAAGTGAAGCCCGACCTTAAAACCGGCGTCGCCGCCTGGATTTTGGCCGGTGGCGCCCACCACACTGGCTTCAGCCAAAACCTGACCGCCGAATACCTCGAAGACTTCGCCGAGATGGCCGGTATCGAGTACCTCATTATCGATGCCGACACCAAGCTGCGGACGTTCAAAAATGAGATACGGTATAACGAGGTAGCTTTTAAAGGGTAAGGTTTTTGGCCATTTATAAGAGGCCGTCATCATATGTTTGTGGTGGCATCCCTTTGGGCCACGCCGCAGTTCGTCATAGGCCTCTGAGGCCGTTCAGCATGCTGGCACCCGTTGGGCCGCCGGCCCGTGAGCCCGGACAGTTCAGT
>Ga0160428_1001979_pt1 | contig 13560 bp, 13 predicted proteins | sample SolpanmetagenomM_FD_108198 | JGI IMG/M metagenome (GOLD analysis project Ga0160428, IMG submission 108198) | Solar panel surface microbial communities from Lawrence Berkeley National Laboratory, California, USA - M | ecosystem: Engineered > Built environment > Solar panel > Unclassified ... | reverse complement strand
GCGAGGATCAGGGGCAGAAGAAACAAGGCCATCCGCATCGTGCAGGTCTCCGCAGTCGGATTTGCGATCCGGGTCCAGTCAACAGATCCGACGGTCCAGACCTGCCACGCGCATCTCCTCGCAAAGGAGGAAACGACCGCCGCGGCGCTACGGGGCCGCCTTGAACTCGCCCTCGATGCGCAACGTCACCTCGTCCCCAAGTTGCGGCAGGTAGGCGTTGATGCCGAACTCCGAGCGCTTGATCACCGCCCGCCCGTCGAACCCGACCGTATAGCGCTGGTCCACCGGATGGATGCCGGCCTGGTTGAAGGTCGCGTCGATCGCCAGCGGGCGCACGGCGCCGCGCAGGGTGAGGTCGCCGGTGATGCGTGCCGTCGTCGGGCTCGTCGGCTCCACCTTGGTGGCGGTGAAGCTCGCCGTCGGGAACTTGGTCGTGTCGAAGAAGTCCGGTGCCGCGAGATGCTCGTTCAGGCGCGTGCTGCCGGTGATCACGCCGCCGAGCGGCACGCTGACCGAGAGCTGGCTCTTCTCCGGGCTCTTCGGATCGAGCGTCAGGTTTCCGGTCAGGCCGGCGAACTGGCCGTAATAGGTCGAATAGCCGAGATGCGAGACCGACCATGTGATCTTCCCGTGATCGGGATCGAGCACATAGGCGCCCGGACGGACCTGAGTGGGGTCCGCGCTCGCCGCGACTGGAACGGACGAGGCGGGATCGTCGGCCGCCCGGGCCGGTGCGAGGGCGAGCAGGCCCAGCAGGGCGAGAAGTGGCGCGCGCATGGTCGTCCCCCCAGACTTGTCACCCGGCAGCCGGCCAAGCTCGGCCGGCGCGGCGCCCCTGATTTCACGAAGTCCCGGCCCGCTCAAGCGCGTCTGGCGGACGCGCCCGCGCTTCTGTAGGCCATCCGGAGCAGCGGGCAGGCATGAAATGATCGGCAAACTCAAGGGCATCGTGGATTCGTTCGGCGAGGACTTCGTGATCCTCGACGTTTCGGGGGTCGGATACATCGCGCATTGCTCGGCACGGACCCTCCAGCGCATGCCGAAGGTCGGCGAGCCGGCCGAACTCTCCATCGAGACCCATGTGCGCGAGGACATGATCCGCCTGTACGGCTTCCGGTCCGACGCCGAGCGGGAATGGTTCCGCCTGCTCCAGACCGTGCAGGGCGTCGGCGCCCGCGTGGCCCTCGGGGTGCTCTCGGTCATGGAACCCGAAGCCCTGGCCGGCGCCATCGCGACGGGGGACAAGAGCGCGATCAGCCGCGCGCCCGGCGTCGGCCCACGGCTCGCGGCCCGGCTCACGGCGGAGCTGAAGGACAAGGCGCCCGCCTTCTCGCCCCTCGATCCGGCCCTTGTCGCCCTGACCGGTGCGGTCGAGGCGGGTGCCCAAGCGGGCCCCGTCGCCGACGCGGTGTCGGCGCTCGTCAATCTCGGCTACCCGCAGGTCCAGGCCGCGACCGCGATCGCCGCCGCCTTGAAGGAAGCCGGACCGGATACCGAGGCCCGGGTGCTGATCCGGTTGGGCCTGCGGGAACTCGCCCGCTGACGGCACGCCGCGGAGCCGCGCGCCCGCAGGGTTGTTCGCACACGGCAAATCCCGTCCCTTGACCGATCGGCCGCCGGGTGCCATGTCCCGGGAAGACCGGTAAGATATTGAAAAGTCGTCTCTTTTCAACTTTTCTAAACTGGCCAACAGGAGTGGCGCGGCCCGGATATGCGGGTCACGCCGGAAAAGGCGGGATCTGCGGGGCGCATGATCGTCTGTTCTTGCAATGTCATTTCCGACGGCGCCGTTCGGTCCTGTCTGGCACCAGGCCCGGGCTGTCCGCGGACCCCCGCGCAGGTCTATGCCTGCCTCGGATGCAGCCCGAAATGCGGGCGCTGCGCCCGGACCATCCGGGATATCATGCGCACCGCCCTGGGTCAGGACGGCGCGCCGGACAGCAGCCATGCCTGCTCCACGGCTTGCGCTCAGGCTTGTAGTTTGGTTTTATTCCAAACTGCGGATGAGGGAGTCGCCGCCTGACGTGACTGCCCCCGCCTGAGTTTACCTAAGGAGTTCGGGGGCTATGAAGGGCGACACCAAGGTCATCGAGTATCTCAATCGTGGCCTGCGCAGCGAGCTGACTGCGGTCAGCCAGTACTGGCTGCACTTCCGCATGCTCAACGATTGGGGCTACATTGACCTCGCCAAATTCTGGCGTAAAGAGTCGATCGAAGAAATGAACCATGCGGACCGGTTCGTCGACCGGATCCTGTTCCTCGACGGTTTTCCCAATCTGCAGGAGTTGGATCCGCTGCGCATCGGTCAGAATGTCGAGGAGATCATCGCGTGCGATCTCGCTGCCGAGAACGAGGCACGCAGGCTCTATCTCGAAGCTGCGCAGTACTGCGATTCGATCAACGATCGTGTGTCCAAGATCCTGTTCGAGGATCTGGCGACGGACGAGGAGGGTCATATCGACTTCCTCGAGACACAACAGGAGCTGATCAAGCAGATTGGCCTGCCGCTCTACGCCCAGCGCCACATCGGCGGGCTTGAGCCGATCGCCCCCGAGAAGGATTGATTTCAAACGGGCTCCGGCATCGCCGGAGCCCGGCTCCGTTAATTTCTGCTTCGTGAGCCGAGGCACTCTCTCTCCCCTTGTGGGGAGGAGTTGGACGTGGGGGTCGTGCAGGATGGGTTGGTACGGTGCCTTCTGCACCACCCCCGCCCCTGGCGCCTCCCCACAAGGGGGATGGGAAAAGCGCATTTTTCTCAGGATGTTGGTGTTGGACCGGCACGCCTAATCCATTAGGCAGCGGGGAGGGGGTTCAGGCCGGCTCCCCGATGTCGAGATACGAGGGCGGAAAACGGAATGCGGCTCGTCGTGGTGGGCGCCGATGGGCGCATGGGGCGGATGCTGGTGCGTGCCGTCGCAGAGGCGGCGGGTTGCACGCTTTCGGCTGCGATCGAGCGCCCCGGCTCGTCCGCCCTCGGACAGGATGCGGGGATCCTGGCCGGCCTCTCGCCCCTCGGCGTCGCCGTCACCGACGATCCGCTTGCCGCCTTCGCCGCCGCCGACGGGGTGCTCGACTTCACGACGCCCACGGCCACCATCCAGTTTGCCGAACTGGCCGCCCAGGCCCGCATCGTCCACGTGGTCGGGACCACGGGCCTGTCGGATGAGGACCGCGCGGCGCTGAAGGCCGCCTCCTATCACGCGCGGATCGTGCAGTCGGGCAACATGTCGCTCGGCATCAACCTGATGGCGGAGCTCGTCCGGCGCGTCGCGAAATCGCTGGGCGACGCGTTCGACATCGAGATCTGCGAGATGCACCACCGCATGAAGGTGGATGCCCCCTCCGGCACCGCGCTGATGCTGGGCGAGGCCGCCGCCGAGGGCCGCGGGGTGGATCTGAACGCGGTCCGCGTCTCCACGCGCGACGGCCAGACCGGCGCGCGCAGGCCCGGCGATATCGGCTTCGCGACCCTGCGGGGCGGGACGGTCGTGGGGGATCACAGCGTGATCTTCGCCGGCGCGGGCGAGAGCCTGACGATCAGCCACCATGCCGCCGACCGCGGGCTCTTCGCCACGGGGGCGGTCAAGGCGGCGCTGTGGGCCCACCCGAAGCCGCCGGGTCTCTACAGCATGGCGGATGTCCTCGGCCTCTGACGGAGATCCCATGGAGCGCCTTCTGGTCCTCACCCGGCACGGCCAGAGCGCGTTCAACCGCCAGAACCTGTTCACGGGCTGGTGCGACCCCGACCTGACCGAGCGCGGCGTCGCGGAGGCGCAGGCTGCCGGAGGCCGGCTGCAGCGCGAGGGACTGTCGTTCGACGTCGCCTTCACGTCCGCGCTGGTGCGGGCCCGGCATACCTGCACGCTCATGCTCGATGCGATGGGGCTCGCCGACATCCCGGTGGTGCGGGACGGCGCGCTGAACGAGCGCGATTACGGCGACCTCGCCGGCCTCGACAAGGATGAGGCGCGCAAACGGTGGGGGGACGAACAGGTCCACCTCTGGCGCCGCGCCTATGATGTGCGCCCGCCCGGCGGCGAGAGCCTGAAGGACACGGCCGCGCGGGTGCTGCCCTTCTACATCGCGGCGATCCTGCCCCGGGTGATGCGCGGCGAGCGCGTGCTGGTGGCGGCCCACGGCAATTCCCTGCGGGCCCTGGTGATGGTGCTCGATCGGCTCGCCAGCGACGCGGTCGCCGCCCTGGAGATCAGGACCGGCGAGCCGCTGATCTATCGGCTCGCCGCCGACACGACGGTGGCGGAGAAGCGCGTGCTCCCCCGGGACGATGCGGGCGCCTGAGTGGCGACGGAACTGGCGCCGGGCCTGATCCACCACCCGGGCTACCTTGATCCTGCGGCCCGTCTGCGCCTCGCCGCGGAGGTGGCGGCAATCCTCGACGCGGCACGGCCCGTCGTCCCGCGGATGCCGCGCACCGGACAGCCCTTCTCGGTGCGGATGTCGAATGCCGGTCCTCTCGGCTGGGTCTCGGACCGCGACGGCTATCGCTATCAGGCGACGCATCCCGAGACGGGCCAGCCCTGGCCGGCGATGCCGGCGACCGCGTTGGCGGCCTGGGATGGCTTGGCGCGGTATCCCGCGCCACCGGAGGCCTGCCTGATCAATCTCTACGATCCGACCGCCCGCATGGGCCTGCACCAGGACAAGGACGAGGCGGATCTCGCGGCCCCGGTCGTCTCCCTGTCGCTCGGAGCGCCCGCGCTGTTCCGCTACGGCGGGCTGCGGCGCACCGATCCGACCCGCTCGATCCGCCTGCTCGCCGGGGATGCCGTCGTGATCGGAGGCGCCTCCCGGCTGATCTTCCACGGGATCGACCGGCTCTATCCATCCGCCGATCTGCTGGCCGAGGATCCGCTGCCGGGGTATTTGCCGGCCGGCGGCCGCTGCAATCTGACGCTGCGCCGGGTGAATGCCACGACCGGCCGAGCGGGCGGACCGGGGCTCCCAATGTCCTGATTGCTCAGGCGCTTGACAGCGGCGACGCGGCGTCCGACGCATCGCGGGAGGCGGAGCCCGACGGGCCGCCCTGGAGACACGAAGGCTGATGCCGGTGCGGAACCTGTCGCTGCGTCTCGGGTGGACCCTCGTCCTCGGGAATCTGCTTTTCGGCACCACGGCCTGGGCCGCGGAGCCGGTCTTCCCGCCGGGCTCCCGCTTCGGCTTCGAGCCGCCCGCCGACATGTCGCTGTCGCGCCGGTTCACGGGCTTCGAGCGCAAGGAGGGCGGCGCCACCGTCTCGGTGGTGGAGCTGCCGCCGAACGCCTTCGCCGAGATGGTCAGCGGCTTCACCGACGCGAACCTCCTGAGCCAGGGCTTCGCGGTCGAGAAGCGCGAGGAGATCAAGATCGGCGACAACGAGGGCATGCTCTACACCGGCGAGCAGCCCGCGGATCCGAACGCCTCCGCCCCGCCGATCCGGAAGTGGATCCTCGTGGTCGGCGCGCCCGGCGTGACCGGCCTCGTCATCGCCCAGGCGCTGCCCGACGCCGAGACCGAGGAGACGATGCGCCGGATGGTGACGGGGGTCTCCCTGCGCCCGGCGCTGTCGCTGACCCAGCAGGTCGATGCGCTGCCGTTCCGGATCGGCGATATGGCGGGCTTCCGCCCCGTCCGGGTGCTGGCCGGCAATTCGGTCCTGCTGACCCAGGGTCCCAAGGACCAGATGCAGAACCTCGAGCAGCCGATCCTCGTCCTGGCCCAGGCGGTGCAGCAGCCGCCGACCGCCGAGCAGCGCGACGGCTTCGCCCGCGCCGCCCTGGCGTCCAACCAGACGCTCAAGGACTTCGTGATCGAGCGGGCGCAGAGCTACCGCTCGAACGGCGTCGACTGGCACGAGATCGTGGCCCGCGCGGTCGACCAGCCGACCAACCTGCCGGTGGTGGTCTCGCAGACCATTCGCTTCAACCCGGACGGCTATCTGCGCGCGCTGGGCGTGGTCCGCGAGGACCAGCGGACCGGGGTGCTGGCGAAGTTCCGCGAGCTGATCGACAGCGTGCAGCTGAAGTAGCGCCTCACCACACCGCCGCCTGCCCGTCGCGGCGCGGATCGCTCGCCGCCACGTAGCCTTCGGTCGCCGGATCGCCCATCCGCCAGATGAACTGGCCGGCACCGAAATCCTGGTAGCTGTCCTCGATCACCTCGATCCGGTGGCCCAGAGCCTTCAGCCGGTCCACGGTCGCGGACGGCATCGCCGATTCGACGTTGATGTCGAGGCCCTCGCTCACGCGCCAGCGCGGCGCGTCGCAGGCGGCCTGCGGGTTCTGGCCGTGGTCGAGCATCCGCACCAGGGTCTGGACATGGCCCTGCGGCTGCATGTTGCCGCCCATCACGCCGAAGCTCATCACCGGCGCGCCGTCCCGCGTGAGGAAGCCCGGGATGATCGTGTGGAACGGCCGCTTGCCCGGGGCCACGACGTTGGGGCTCTCCGGATCGAGCACGAAGCCGTAGCCGCGGTTCTGCAGCGAGATGCCCCAGCTGGGCACCACCACGCCGGAGCCGAAGCCCATGAAGTTCGACTGGATGAAGCTCACCATCATGCCGGATTCGTCGGCCGCGGTGAGGTAGATCGTGCCGCCGGCGGGCGGTTTGCCGGGGCCGAACACCTGGGCGCGGCTGGGATCGATCAGCTTGGCGCGGCGCGCCAGGTAGGCGGGATCGAGCATCGCCTCGGGCGTCAGCTCCATCCCGCGCGGATCGGCGACGTACCGGTAGGTGTCGCTGAAGGCGAGCTTCATCGCCTCGATCTGGAGGTGCTGCGCCTCAGCCCCGTCGACGGGCAGGCCGGCGAGGTCGAAATGCTCCAGGATGCCGAGCGCGATCTGCGCCGCGATGCCCTGGCCGTTCGGCGGGATCTCGTGGAGCGTCGAGCCGCGATAATCCTGGGCCGTCGGCGTGACCCATTCGGGTGTGTAGGCGGCGAGGTCGGCCGTCGTCATGGCGCCGCCGTTGGCCTGCGCATGAGCGGCGATCGCATCGGCGATCTCGCCCCGGTAGAAGGCGTCCCCCTTGGTCTCGCCGATCAGCCGCAGGGTCTTCTCGGCGCCGGGGAAGGTCACCAACTCGCCGACCTCCGGCGCCCGGCCCTTCGGCAGGAAGAAGTCCGAGAACCCCGGCTGACTGGTGATCGCCTCGATCCGGGCGGCGGCTGCCCATTTCTGCTGCACGACGACGGGAGCGAGATAGCCGCGCTCGGCGATGCGGATCGCCGGTTGCATCAGGTCGGCGAAGGGGAGGCGGCCGAAGCGCTCGCTCAGCGCCACCCAGGCGCCGACCGCGCCCGGGACCGTCACCGAATCCCAGCCGCGCATCGGCGGCCGCTCGGCCGGCCCGTACTTGTTCAGGAAGTAGTTCCGGGTCCAGACGGCCGGCGCCCCGCCCGAGGCGTTGAGGCCGTGCAGCTGCTTCCCATCCCACAGGATGCAGAAGGCGTCCGAACCCAGCCCGTTGCTGCACGGCTCGGTCACGGTCTTGGCGGCAGCCGTCGCAATGGCCGCGTCCACGGCGTTGCCGCCCGCCTGAAGCATCTGGATCCCGGCCTGCGCGGCCAGCGCGTGCGAGGTCGCCACGCAGTTGCGCCCGAACATCGGCATGCGCAGCGACGGATACCCGGTCGCCCAATCGAACGGCTTCATGGCTCTGACCCCGCCTCGGCAGCCTGTCGGCCCCTGTACCGCTTGGCATACAGGATAACCGGTACCGGTGAAGGCCCGAAACGGCGAGGTCACGAACGAAAAACGCGGACCCGAAGGCCCGCGCCTCTTACGCTCGCACCTTTCCCGGCGCATGGAGCGCCTGCGGAATGCGACCCGGGATCCAGCACGAACCGCCGCGAAGCGGCGATCTGGCTTGACCTGTGCCGCTGGCGCGGCGCTCATTGTGCTCGGTCCCGGATCAGGTTCCGCTGACGCTCCACCTGTCCGGGGAAGGGGGCGCCTCATGCGCCCCCGGGACGCTCCGAATTCTGCGGCCTTAGTAGGGGCGGCCGTAGAGCGGCGACGTCGGGTCCAGCCGGTCGACGAAGGACAGGTCGACGTTGCGGATGGCCGACGAGCGGGCGCCGATGAACGGGCCGTTGGTGATCGGATCCGGCAGGATCCCACGGCCGAAGCGATCGGTCGGGCCGTAGGGCGGGTTCAGCTGGTTCGACGCCGCGATCAGGTAGGGGTTCAGGGCCGGGTTGCGCGAACCGCCGGCGCCCGGAACGTTCGAGGTCAGCGGGACGTTGCCGGCGTCGAGCCAGCTGCGCGGGCGGACCCGGATCGGCAGGGGACGGCTGACGCGATAGATCGGGCCGGGGACGAAACCGTCCTGCGCTTGGGCCGGCGCAGAGGCGCCAAAGCCGGCAGCGGCGATGACGCCGAGAAGTGCGATCCTGAGCGAGCGCATGGCTAACCTTGCGTGTGAGTGCCACCAGTATGGCGAGCGAAGCTTAACAGTTCGACGCCTTTCACGATAAGACGCTTGGGCGAAGCTGTTGTTCCACCTTTATGGCTGAGCTTGTGCGATTTGCCGCATTGAGGCCTCATTTTTTATTGCGCACTCGTTTCCCGGTCGATGCAAATGGTCCGGAAACCTCCGCAACCTTCGTCACGGGGCAGGATCGGGGCGTGGGCGCTGTCGCCGAGAAGGCGGCCGTCGTCTCGGGATCGGCGAGGTCGACGAAGCTCAGCGCATCGATCGTACAGGCCAGCGCCTGAGCCGCGGGCGGCTGCCCCAGCGGTGCGCAGGACCATCCATCGAGCCGGAAGCCGGCCTCCAGGGTGACGAATCCCAGGCAGGTCCGCGGCGCGGGATGGCCGAACGTGACCTCCAGGGTCTCGACCGCACCGAACTTGGTCTGGATCCGCCCGCGTGATCCGGTCCGGACCACCGCGAGCGCCGGCCGGTCGAGGGACGGGCCGGAAGCGGCGCGCCGGGCCATCAGGACGAACAGCGTCGGGGCCGCGCCGGCGTCCCTGCCGCGCGTGAGCGTCAGCCGCAGCGCCGGGGCCTCGATGGCGGCCGCATCCCCGCGGCTCAGCACATCCGCGCGCAGGCCCGAACGTGGTTCGATCCCGGCGGTGACGTGCACCGGATCGATCCCGGGCTGCGCAAGATCGAACAGGGCGACGGGGATCGGCGGCGCAGCCGGCGCGGCCGGCATGCTGGGCCTGAAGCCGGATTTCACTTCGGTCGCCACAGCGGGTGCGCCCCCGGGCGAACCCGGTCCGCGGCCCGGTTGCCATGCGGCGACGCACAGCAGCGCGATCACGGCCGAGGCCAGCACCAGACGCAGCCCAAGGGCGCCCGGCGACAGCGTCATCCAACCCGTAAGACCTGACGTGCGACCGGCGGGCGCGCGCCCGTCCAGTGCCTCCCCCGATCCAGCCACCATGACATCCTGCGGACAGAGAACCTCGTGTTCCGTCCGCGATCGTCGGGGCGAAGGATTGAATTCCCCGGGGCAATCCCAGGATCGTCACCGCTTTCCCCGGGTCAGGGTGAATCGATCGTTGCATCGGCCCCGGCCTTGACAGCACTGTTCCGGGCGCGCCTTGCTCGGGCAGGCCGTCGATCCCACCTCCGTCGAGGACGGGATCCGCGGCCGCGCCCGTTTGGCGGGCGCTGTCCGGCCCGAACGATCCTTCGGCCGATTTGGACTGGCAGGAGCGCGGCGCCCGATCCTCGGGGCCTTCCGCGCGGAGACGAGAGATGGGTTACAAGGTCGCCGTCGTCGGCGCCACGGGCAACGTGGGCCGCGAAATCCTCGATATCCTGGCCGAGCGGGCTTTCCCCGCCGACGAGGTCGTGGCGCTGGCCTCGCGCCGCAGCCAGGGCCAGGAGGTCTCCTTCGGCGACAAGACGCTCAAGGTCAAAACGCTCGATTCCTACGACTTCTCCGACACGGACATCTGCCTGATGTCGGCCGGCGGCGAGACGTCGAAGGAGTGGTCGCCGCGGATCGGCCAGCAGGGCTGCGTGGTGATCGATAACTCCTCGGCGTTCCGCTACGACGCCGACGTGCCGTTGATCGTGCCCGAGGTGAACGCCGACGCCGTGGCGGGTTTCACCAAGCGCAACATCATCGCCAACCCGAACTGCTCGACCGCGCAGCTGGTCGTCGCCTTGAAGCCGCTCCACGAGGCGGCCACGATCAAGCGCGTCGTGGTTTCGACCTACCAGTCGGTCTCCGGCGCCGGCAAGGAGGCGATGGACGAGCTGTTCAACCAGACCCGCGCGGTGTTCACCGCGGGCGAGATCAAGGAAGGCGGCAAGTTCACCAAGCGCATCGCCTTCAACGTCATCCCCCACATCGACGTGTTCATGGAGGATGGCTACACGAAGGAAGAGTGGAAGATGGTCGCCGAGACCAAGAAGATGCTCGACCCGAAGATCAAGCTGACGGCCACCGCCGTCCGCGTCCCGGTCTTCATCGGCCACGCCGAGGCGGTGAACGTCGAGTTCGAGCGTCCGCTCTCGCCCGAGAAGGCCACCGAGATCCTGCGCGCCGCCCCCGGCGTGCTGGTGATCGATAAGCGCGAGAACGGCGGCTACATGACCCCCCACGAGGCGGCCGGCGAGGACGCGACCTACATCTCGCGCATCCGCGAGGACGCGACGATCGAGAACGGTCTGAACTTCTGGTGCGTGTCGGACAACCTGCGCAAGGGCGCGGCGCTCAACGCGGTGCAGATCGCCGAAGTGCTGGTCAACCGGAAGCTGCTCAACCGCGCCAAGCGCGCGGCCTGAGGGCGAGCGTGACGTTCCCCTCTCCCTGCACACGGGGAGAGGGGACGGTTCCGGAATCGTCTCGATCCCTCCTTCTCGGCTGCCGCCTCGGATCGTGCCCGGGCAAGAGGGGCCATAGAGCCGGCCCTTCACAGCTGCAGGGCTAAGATCCGGCTCCAGCGTTGAACCGGTTCCGCACGGCCCCTTTCCCGGACAGGTGGAGCGTCAGCGGAATGCGATCCGGGACCCAGCACGGGACGTCGCGAAGCGTCGATCTGGATCGACCTGTGCCTTTGGCGCGGCGCATCTTGAGCTGGATCCCGGGTCGCATGCCGCTATCGCTCTGTGCGCCCGGGAAGGGGCGTGCACCTCATCGGGTTCAGGGCTCCGGTCCCGCGCCGAGCGCTCAGCCAAACATCGGTACGGACTGGAAGTCTGAAGCCCTCGCCCCGCAAGCGGGGCGAAGGGGCTCCGCCGCGATCGTCGGCGCAGCAGGCGATCCGCGAACCCGTTCGCCTCACGAACATCCCTGTCACGCTTCTGTCACGCTCTCCCCTCACGCCGGTCGCCGACACCATCGGAGATTCGCCGTGCGGCGCGCTTTCACTTCCTGCCTGATCGGAATGGGGCTCCTGGGTTCGTCCGGAGCACAGGCTGAGCCCCGCAACGTCGTGCTCTTCGTCGCCGACGGCCTGCGCTACGGCATGGTCACCGCCGCCAACGCCCCGACCATGGACCGGCTGATGAAGGCCGGCGTACGGTTCACCAACACCCATTCCCTGTTCCCGACCTTCACGATGCCGAACGCCACCGCGATGGCGACCGGGCACATGCTCGGCGATACCGGCCAGTACGGGAACACGATCTACACGGCTTTCCCGGTGCCGGGGGCGGGCGAGAGCCTCACGCCATTTCTGGAAAGCGATCCGGTGCTCGGCGATGTCGATGAGCATTTCGCCGGCAATTACCTGAACGAGGAGACCATTCTGCGGGCGGCGCACGCCAAGGGCCTGTCGACCGCCAGCATCGGCAAGCTCGGGCCGTCCCTGGTCTTCGATCACGCGGCCCGATCCGGCCAGGAAACGATCCTGATCGATGACAGCACCGGCCGCCCGGCCGGGATCCCGCTGAGCGACGAACTCAAGGCCCGCCTCGGCACCGCCGGCCTGCCGGTCCAGGCGCCGACCCGCGGCGCCAACGGCGCGGCCGGCAATGCCGATGCGCCGGGGACGCTCGCCGCCAATGTCGATCAGCAGGCCTATTTCGCCGATGTCGCCGCCAAGGCGGTGCTGCCGCTGTTCAAGGCGCGCAAGGCGCCGTTCGTCCTGGTGTTCTGGTCTCGCGATCCGGACGGGACCCAGCACAACCAGGGCGACAGTCTCGGCCGGCTGGTCCCGGGCATCAACGGCCCGACCAGCCTCGCCGCCATCCGCAACGCCGACACCAACCTCGCCACGCTGCTCGCCGCCCTGAAGGAGCAGGGGCTCGCGGAGACGACCGACGTGGTCCTGACCTCGGATCACGGCTTCTCGACCATCTCCAAGGAGAGCGCGACGAGTTTTTCCGCGACCCAGAGCTACAAGGGCGTCCCGAGCCGTCAGCTGCCGCCGGGCTTCGTCGCCATCGACATCGCGCACGCGCTCGGCCTCGGTCTGTTCGATCCGGACGCCAAGGGCGCGAAGCTCGGGGCGGAGACCTTCCCGAGCCGCGCGAACGGCCTGATCGGCACGGATCCGGCCAAGCCCGACGTGGTCGTGGCGGCCAATGGCGGTTCGGACCTCGTCTACATTCCGAGCGGCGACCGCGCCCTGGCGCAGCGGGTCGTCGACGCTCTGTCCCGGCAGGATTACGTCAGCGGCCTGTTCGTCAGCGCCGCGCTGGGCTCGATCCCGGGCACGTTGCCCCTTGCGTCCATCGCGCTGGACGGTTCGGCCCTGACGCCGATGCCCCCCCTCGTGGTCAACTTCCGGAGCTTCTCCACCGGCTGCGCCGATCCGACCACCTGCGGCGTGGAAGTCTCCGATACCGGGCTGCAGCAGGGCCAGGGCATGCACGGCAGCTTCTCGCGGGCCGATACGCGCAACGTGATGGGTGCCGCCGGCCCGAGCTTCCGCGCCGGCCTCGAGAGCCCGGTCCCGGCGAGCAATGCCGATCTCGGCAAGACCATCGCGCGGATCCTCGATCTCACGATCCCCGACAAGGGCACGCTGGTCGGCCGGGTGCTCACGGAGGCGCTGGCCAATGGGGCGACGCCGAACGCCGAGACGCATGTCCTCCGCTCGGAGCCGGACGCCGCCGGCCTCACCACGATCCTGCGCTATCAGACGGTCGGCCAAACCCGCTATTTCGACGCCGCCGGATATCCGGGGCGGACGCTGGGCCTGATCGACGAAGCCCATCCGGCGCCGGCCGAGGCCCATTGATGACCGCGAAAGCGCCGTTTCCCGTGCCGGACCTGATATCCGGCACGGGCAGAGACGCCTACGCCATGCCGAGCGCCTGCATGTAGAGCTCCAGAATGGCTTCCTGCTCCTGGCGCTCGCTGTGATCCTGCTTGCGGATCCGCAGGATGGTGCGGACGGCCTTGGAGTCGAACCCCCGGCCCTTCAGCTCGGCGAACACCTCCTTGATGTCGCCCATGATGCCGGCCTTCTCCTCCTCCAGCCGTTCGAGCCGCTCGATGAACTGCTTCAGCTCGTCGGCGGCCACACCCTCGGCGGAGGAGACGTTGCCGGATGTGTTGAGCCCCGCGGTCATGAGGAGGCCTCCGGTGCGCCGCCCTCGATGACGACCGGCGGCGCCCAAGCGCGCCGCGCCAGGTAGCGCTCGGCCGCG
>Ga0160428_1001976_pt1 | contig 13586 bp, 10 predicted proteins | sample SolpanmetagenomM_FD_108198 | JGI IMG/M metagenome (GOLD analysis project Ga0160428, IMG submission 108198) | Solar panel surface microbial communities from Lawrence Berkeley National Laboratory, California, USA - M | ecosystem: Engineered > Built environment > Solar panel > Unclassified ... | reverse complement strand
GAGCGCGCGTTGCGCCAGCTGTTCCATTCCGCATCGGGATAAGGGCGGGTCGTTCCGTCCTTCATCACTTCGGCGACCGAGACCGGGGCGTCGTCGGTCCAGCGCGGGAAATTGACGAAGCGGCGACCGTCTTCGGTCACGGCGACGCCGGTCGCCTGATGGTCGAACGTCGCGACCAGCGCGAGCGGGCTCGCCGATGTCCGCGCCGTCGTGCGTGCCTGAGCGGCACCGAGCGCGGTCGCGGCGACTGCGCCTGCGACGGCCAGCCCAGCAATCCACGGTTTTACCTTGTTCATCGTCATCGTCCTCTCAGTATCGGTGGAAAGTGTCGTCGGATCGCCGGTGAAGAGCCGGACGAGGTGTGGCGCGACGCGGTTGGGCGCCTCGCGCTGCGGGAAATGGCCGACGCCGGACAGCGACACGAGCGCGAACGGGCCGGTGAACTTCGCGGGAACCGACTCGGCGGCGGACGGCGGATTGACGCCATCGCGCTCACCCTGGAAATACAGCGTCGGCAGCGACAGGGACTTCGTCGCCTTGACCTTCTGCTCGAGCCACGCGCTGCGCGGATCGGGCTCGGCCTCGTCCCAGCGCGCGCGATAGCTGTGGAGCGTGACATCGACCCAGTCGGGATTGGCGAACGACACGGCAACCCGTGCGAACGTTTCCTCGTCGAACCAGCCTTTCGGCGCCCAATTGACCCAGTGGAGATGCGCAAAGCCACGACGATCATCGCGCACCGCCTGCGCGCCACGGCCCGTCGCCATGAACCAGTGATACCATTGCCGCTGCGCCTGTTCGAACGGCGGGGTCGGCATTCCGCCGAGCCGGGGGGGCGTGGCGAGCATCGCGATCCGCTCGACCCGGTCGGGCCAGCCGACCGCAAGCGCCTCGGCGGTGTTCGAGCCCCAATCGTGCCCCGCGACCATGAACCGCTCGATCCCGAGCCCGTCCATCAGCGCGATCGCATCCATCGCGAGGATCGCGCTGTTGCCGGTGCGCGGGGCGTCGCCACGGAAGCGGGTCGCACCGAACCCGCGCAGCGTCGGCACGATCGTCCGCAGGCCCGCGTCGTGGAGCGCGGGGCGAACCGCATCCCAGGTCGAGGCATCGTCGGGCCAGCCGTGGATCAGCAGGACCGGCTGGCCATCTAGCGGGCCACCGTCGGTGTAGGCAATATCGAGATCTTCGGTGGTCAGCGTCGGCATGGTTGGGCTCCGATCGGGCAGAGGAGGGACGCGCTACCGGAGTAGCACGTCCCTGGGCGTCGTCAGCGCTTCGGCGGCATCGCGAAGGCGGCCTTGAGCTTCTCGATCGCGTACATGTTGGCGTCATATGCGCCGCGCACGACCTGCCCCATGCCGAACATCTCATGCGTCACGCCCGGGAAGGTACGCTGCTCGACGCGGTCGGCCGCTGCGCGCATCGCAGCGGCGAGCGTCTCGCCGTCCGACCGCAGCGGATCGATCTGCGCGTTGATGATCGTCGTTGGCGGCAAGCCGCGCAGGTTCGCCTTTACCAGGTTGATCCGCGGATCCATCTGGTCGGCCTTGGTGGTCGAATAATAATAGCCGAACCAGTTGAGCATCGCGGTGTTGAGCGGCTTGGCATTCGCCGAGTCGCGGCGCGACGGCAGGGTCATGCTGCTGTTCGCGATCGGATAGACCGAGACGATGTGAAGCGGACGCGTCACGCCTTCGTCGCGCGCGCGGATCGCGGTCGAGACGGCGAGATTGCCGCCCGCGCTTTCGCCAACGAACGCGATCTTGCGCGTGTCACCGCCCCAGCTTGCGGCGTTCTGCAGCACCCAGCGATACGCCGCGAACGCATCGTCGTGCTGCGCGGGGAACTTGAACTCGGGGGCGTGGCGATATTCGACCGAGACGACGATCGCGTTGAGCTGCTTGGACAACAGGCGCGGTGCGGCGTCATAGGTGTCGACCGTCGCGATCACCCAGCCACCGCCGTGATAATAGACGATGATCGGCAGCTTGGCCTCGGCCGGTGCATTGGCCGGACGATAGATGCGACCGAACTGCTGCGCGTCGCTGCCATAGGGCATGTCGCGCGTCGTGACGCTGGCGTCGGGCGTGGTGGGCATGCCCCTTGCGGCCATCACTGCCTTGGCGGCATCCGCAGCGGACGGATTGATCCGCGCCTGCGCCGGGGTCAGCGTCTCCACCGGCTTCGAGCCGAGCACGGCGAGCTGGTCGATCACTGCCTGCATGTCGGGGGCGGCCTTGGGCGGCATCATCCGGGTCGCTGGCGGCGGGGGCGGGGGGGGCGCGGTCGGCGAGGTTGCCGACTGCGCGAAGGCACTGCCGCTCGAGGCGACGAGAACGGTGGCCAGCAGCATGGCTCGCTGGGTAATGGTACGCATGGAATACTTCCCTGTTGACTAAGCCGTTAGGCGTTCAGTCGAACAAGCGCGCACGGCAAGGCGTTCCCGAAACGCGGGAAAATCCTTCTTTAGATGGATCAGGGTAGCATCGCGCGAAGCGCACGGACGATGTCGCCACGCTTGAACGGTTTGGGGACGATCTTCTGCTCGGCGAAACGCGCCGGGATCATGCTGTTGCTGTCATATCCGGTCGTGAAAACGAACGGAATGCCGCGGTCCTGCGCAATTGCCGCTGCTTCCCACGACATTTCACCGTCGAGATTGACGTCGAACAGCGCCGCGTCGATCTGCTCGGTCCGCACGAGCGCGAGCGCTTCGTCCAGTCGCATCGCCGGCCCCACCATCTGCCACCCGACATCGCCGATCGCATCCTCGATCTCCATCAGCACAAGTGCCGAATCCTCGACGACGAGAATGCGCTGCGCCGGCCGGACCTCCGCGCCGGGGTCGCCGCCCGCCTCGATCGACGCGGGCGGGATCGGGGCGGCGGCCGGGCCGGGGGTGAGGTGGAGCGCGGTGGCGGGCACCACGATCGTGCAGATCACGCCCGTGGCGGGGAAGGACAGCGCGGAGGTGCCGCCGGTCTCCATCGCGAGCGCGCGTTCGATCAGCGTCGAGCCGAAGCCGCGCCGCTTGGGTTCGGTCACGACCGGTCCCTCGCTCTCGCGCCAGACGAGGTGAAGCGCGCCGTCGGGCGCCATCTGCCAGAGGACCTCGAGCCTGCCGGTCGCGATCGACAATGCGCCATATTTCGCAGCGTTGGTCGCAAGCTCGTGCGTTGCAAGCGACAGCGCCAGCGCGGCCTTCGGCGTCAGCGAGACGTTGGGGCCCGACAGCGTGATCTCGCCATGCTGCATGCGATACGCGTCGAGTTCCTCCTGCAGCAGGCTTTCGATCGATACGCCTTCCCAGCGGCTCTTGGTCAGCAGGCTGTGTGTGCGCGACATCGAGCGGATCCGGCTGTCGAGCCCGGCGGTGAAGTCGCCCAGCGAATTGGCGCTGCGGCTGGTCTGCGTGACCAGCGCCTGGATGTTGGCAAGCGTGTTCTTCACGCGGTGGTCGAGCTCCGCCATCAGCAACTGCTCATGCTCCCACGCGCGCAGCCGCTCGCGCGCGGCGGCGTCGATCCGGCGCAACACGATCTCGAGCAGCGAAACGCGCAGGTCGAACGCGGCATCCTGATCGGAACTGGACCAGGGGGCCGACTGACGCCTGACGGTCTCGGTCCACACCTCGAACGACTTGCGCGGGGTCAGCCGTGCGCCGTTGGGGCCTTGTTCGACCGGCTTGTTCGGGTCGCCGCCCCAGCGCACGGTTTCGAGCACCTCCGGGCGGAACCACAGGATGAAATCGTGCGGCTCGCGTGAGACCGAGATCGCGAGCAGGCCCGAGCCCAGCCCGGCATAGGCTGCGGCGGGAGGGAACAGATCGGACAGGCGATCCGTCGAAAACACGCCCTCGAACGGCTTCATCGTCGTGGTGAGCCAGTCGGTGAGCGCAGCGATCTGGTCGTCGGTCGGGGTGGTGCCCATTACCGAAATGCCGTCGTTGACGCGGATCGCAATCCCCCCCTCCGACTGGCTGAGCCTGAGCGCGAGCCCGCCCGCCGCGACATAGCCGAGCAACGCCTCGCGTTGCGCGACGAGGCCGACCGCATAATCGTCTTCGATCGCCAGTGCATGCAGGATCGTGTTGAGCGCGGCGCGGGATTCCAGACGCTTGGCGAGACTTGCCGCACGCAGCCGTGCTTCGAGCTGCAGCGAGAAGATCGAGCCGAACAGTTCGCACACCGCGCGCAGATGCCGCGGGAGGCGGCGCGGGGTGCGGTGGTGGCAGGCGATCAGTCCCCACAGCTTGCCCTCGTGGACGATCGAGATCGACATGGAGGCATTGACCCCCATGTTGCGCAGATATTCCCGGTGGATCGGCGAGACGTCGCGCAGCACCGCCTGGCTCAGGTCGAGCGGGCGCCCGCTGCGTGGGTTGAGAAGGGGAACGACCGGCGCGGGCTCGTAATCGACTTCGGTGATGAGCCGCAAGGTGCTCGTGAGATACAGCGCGCGCGCCTGCTTGGGGATGTCCGACGCGGGGTAATGCAGGTCAAGGAACGGGGTGAGGTCGGCATGCCGCGCCTCGGCGAACACCCAGCCCGAATCGTCCGGCATGAAGCGGTAGACCATCACGCGATCGTAGCCGATCACGGTGCGGACCCGCTCCGCCGCCCATTGGCAATAGTCTTGCAGCTCGGGCGCATCACCCAGCCCGTCGAACATGTCCTGCACGCAGGCGAGCGGGTCGACGACGTGCCGGTCGTCGAGATCGGCATCCTCGAATTCGATCAGCAGCGCGCCGTCGGCGAGATGGATGCTCGCGTCGGTCGGATGGTCCGTGACGATCCGGAGGACCGGGTCGAGCAGATGCCGGGGACGCTGGAGACTGGACGCCTGCACCAGCGCCGCGATCCGCGCGCGCTGCTCCTCCGTCACCACTTCGGCGAGCGGTTGGCCCAGTAGCTCGTCTGCAGGTCTGCCGAGCAGCCGCGTGGTATCCCCGGCCAGCTGCTCGATCACCAGCCGCTCGGGATCGACGACGAGCAGGACGCCGTGCGGGAGGATCCTGCCGGGGATCTGGATCGGTTCGCGGTCGCAATTGGTCAGGTCGACCGTCGCCGGTGCGGGATCATTCGGCATCGGTATCGCCCCATCGGTCCATCCAGCGCTCGAACGCCGAAAATGTCGTGATTGCGGCGCGCGTCGCGGCCGCGCGCTGATCCGCCGAACGGCAGGTCGCCTCCAGCGTCTGGACGAACCCGCGCCAGCGGCCGGTCTCGATCCCGTCGCCGCTCAAAAACCGAACCGGCAAGCCCGGTGGCAGCGCGCGTGCCATCACCAGGCCGCCGAGCGCGGCTCCGGTCAGCACATAGGCCGCGCCGAGACGTTCCGGGAGCGTCCGCCCGATCGCGAGCGGAGGGCATTGCGGCAGCGCGGCGATGGCGTCGCGGGTAAGCCCGAGCCGCAACAGGTCGTCGACCAGCCGCGCGGTTGCCTGACCGCTCATCCCCGCGAGCGGTTCGACCGGCGCGTAGAAACCGAACGAGCGTGCGAGCAGCCGCCGATACGCCGGCCGCCCGATGCTGCCGTCGGCGGCACTGGCATAGCCGGGGTGGCGGTGCATGCGCTGATGGATCGCGTCGGTTGCATCGCGAAGCACGAAGCGCAGGTCGGGCCGGGGTTGAACTGGGGTTCGGCCGGCAAGCGCTTGATGCATCTGATCCCCGCAATAAAGGCTGCCCAACGAAGCGTGACGGTTGGATCGCCCCTTCGCGAAACATTCCGGATTTTGCGTTTTTCCAAGTGCCGCACAACCACAATCCGGTGCATCGGCAATATGGACGAGATGCTTCGTTAATTCAAATCAAGAACAACGAGCGCATCATCCTGTGGCAAACCGTGGGGACGACTCCGCCCCTTTCCGCAATACCGCAGTTATCTCTTTGAAATACCGTCATCTACTTCCCGGATCACCGACCAGCCTTCCGGGATATAGTCAAGCGCCATGTAAAAGTAGAAGGCACAGGAACCGTCGGGGCGGTAGCTTGCACCCTTGACGATCCCGAGCGCGGTGGTGCCGGTAAAGACCGGCGCGCCGCTGTCGCCGCCCTTGCAGGTCGGGCCGGCGACGGTGACCCAGGTCGGCAGGCACGCCCCGCCGCACAGATCGCCCGCCGGTGCGAAGTCGGTCAACTGGACGAGCGCACAGCTATAGCCGGTGCGTTCGCCACGGTGGCAGACGAAGTCGCCAGCGCGGGTGCTGGTACGGCTGCGCTGACCGGTGACCGCGCGGACGCGGGTCTTGGCGGTGTCGGCGAAGAAGGTCGGCGCGAGCGGTTCGGGCGAGGCGTTGATCTGGACGTCGCGATACCCCCAGCCCCATTGCGCGACGAACGGCAGCGCGACGCGCTGTCCGCTGCGGTCGCGATAACTCAGGTCGTCGACGCAATGTGCGGCGGTTGTGATCGCGCTGCGCGTACCGTCGGTGACTGCGAAGCCGGTGGTGCAGAGATAGCGTCTGCCGTCGTCAGGATTGACCCCCTCAACCCGCGCGCCACCTTCGACCGCGAGATTGACGTCGACATGATCGAGCGCGCGGACCTGGACGGGCACGCCCGCGATTGCCTCGATCCGCTGACGGATAACGTCGACGCCATTGCGCGCGTCGGCACTGCCGATCGTGACGACGAGCTCGCCGGTGCGCGGGTCGAGTCCCATGCCGGGCGGGGTGCGCAGTGCGGCACGGATCGCCGCCTGCTTGTTGGTCATCGCCCAGATAACGCGCTCGCGCGTGACGCGTGCGCCTGTGCGGAAGACGATCGGGACGGTCGTCGTGCCGACCTTGATCCGTTGTTCGGCGACGGGGGTGGTGCCGGTGAGCGAGACGAGGATGTGATAGGCCGGGCGATGCTCGATCGCGATCCCGGCGAGCCGGGCGCGATAGTCGTCCGCGATCGCATCGGTTGCGGCGACGCTTGCGTCCTGCGCGACGAGACGGCGTTGCGCTTCCGCCAGCGGGACGGCGAATTGCCGGGCATATTCGGCGGCGTCTTCGGCAAGTGCCTGCGCGGGGGTTTCGCGGGGTGGCGCGGGGGTGACGGTCAGGGGGGAGACAGGAAGGATCGTCACGACCGGGGGCGTCGGCTGGCGCGGCGCGATGATCTGGGCCGCAAGCGGGGTCGAGAGAAGCGACAGCAGCGCTGCGGCGAGCTTTGGAATACGCACCTGCGATGACTACCAGCTTCAACGGGCCGGCGCGAGGTTTTGCTTACCATGCCCCCCGTTCGTTTCGAGCGAAGTCGAGAAACCACGCGCTGTGCCAGGTTTCTCGACTTCGCTCGAAGCGAACGGGCAGGATGATCGGTAAAGCTCTGGAAGGATGGACGTAATCCGGAGGAGCAGGATCACCCCGGGGCCAACCCCCGGGGTGATCGCCAAACCCTCAACCGCTCAGTGCGTCCACGCCTCGAACGGGAGGTCGAGCGCCTCGGCGACCGCTTCGTGGCGGATCTTGCCCTGCGACACGTTGAGCCCGTTGGCGAGATGCACGTCCGCCGCCATCGCGGCTTCCGCGCCGAGACCGGCGAGCTTGAGCACGAACGGCAGCGTCGCATTGTTGAGCGCGAACGCCGAGGTGCGCGCGACCGCGCCGGGCATGTTGGCGACACAATAATGAATCACGCCGTCGACCTCGAACACCGGGTCCTCGTGCGTGGTGGCATGGCTCGTCTCGAAGCAGCCGCCCTGATCGATCGCGATGTCGACCAGCACCGACCCGCGCTTCATCGTCTTGAGCATGTCGCGCGTGACGAGCTTGGGGGCTGCCGCGCCCGGGACCAGCACTGCGCCGATCACGAGATGCGCATTCTTCACCGCCGCCGCGATCGCCGCCTTGCTGGCGTAGGCGGTCTTGATCTGGCTGCCGAAGAACATGTCGAGCTCGGCGAGCCGCGCGTTCGAGATGTCGTAGATCGTGACGTCGGCGCGCATGCCGACCGCCATCTGCGCGGCGTTGACGCCCGACACGCCGCCGCCGAGGATCGCCACGCGGGCAGGGGCCACGCCCGGAACGCCGCCGAGCAGGACGCCGCGACCGCCCTGTTCCTTCTCGAGATAGTGTGCGCCGACCTGGATCGACATGCGGCCGGCGACTTCACTCATCGGCTTGAGCAGCGGGAGCGAGCGATCATGCGCGGTGACGGTTTCGTACGCGATGCAGGTCGCGCCCGACTTCATCAGCCCCTCGGCCTGCGGCTTGTCGGCGGCGAGGTGGAGGTAGGTGAACAACAGGTGGCGGCTTTCAAGCAGTGCGATCTCGCTTGCCTGCGGCTCCTTGACCTTCACGATCATGTCGCTCTGCGCGAAGACCGTCGCGGCATCGGGGAGGATCGTCGCGCCGGCGGCGACATAGTCGGCGTCCTCGAAGTCGATCCCGAGGCCCGCGCCGGTCTGGACCGAGACGGTGTGCCCGGCAGCGACGAGTTCGGCGACCGACGGTGGGGTCAGGCCGACGCGATATTCGTGATTCTTGATTTCCTTGGGGACACCGACACGCATGCGAACTCTCCAGTTTTGATTTGCGTCAGAATACTCCGGCCGGCGTAGAAAGTGCTTGCAAAGATGACGGCTGGCGACGCGTTTGCGGGAAGTGATTGCGTTGAAGGCAGGTCGGTCGCAATGGGATCGCGCATGGATAGTATCGACGGCAAGATCATCGCGCAGCTCGGCGCTGAGTCGGGGATCACCAGCGAGGAGCTCGGCAGCCGCGTCGGGCTGTCGCCCTCGGCGGCGCATCGCCGGGTCAAGGCGCTCGAACAGCAGGGGCTGATCCTCGGCTATCGTGCGCGGCTGTCGCTCGAGGCGCGCGGCAATCCCTCGACCGTGTTCGTCTCGGTGACGCTGACAGACCAGCGGCAGGCGACGATGATGGCGTTTGAACAGGCGCTTGCGCGAACGACTCAGGTCAGCGAGGCGCACCTGATGAGCGGCGAATCGGATTATCTCCTCAAGGTGCTGGTCCGCGAAGACGACAGTTATGAGCGGATCCACCGCGAGGTGTTGTCCACGCTCCCCGGGGTCCACCGGCTGGTGACGCAATTCACGATCCGCACGCTGGCAAGCGAGGCATGAGCGTTGCGTTGCGAGGGGGTGGGGCGCATGCTAGTGCGCTGCACCATCGAGGCCCCGGCATCATGCGGTCATTCCTGACCTATCCGTTTCAAATCGGCTTGAGATTCAGCGTACTGTGAGCATCGTGAACGCATCCGCAACGGACCTGACGAGCGCGGGCGACTCCGCCGCGATCGGACCCCAGCATCGTAAGAACGGGCTGGTTCGCCTTGCCCTGGGCGCGGTCGGCGTCGTGTTCGGGGACATCGGCACCAGCCCGATCTACGCTTTTCGCGAAACCTTCGCGGGGCATCACAAGCTCGCGGTCGACGCGGTCCATATCATGGGCGTGGTCAGCCTGATCTTCTGGTCGATGATGATCGTGGTGACGTTCAAATATGTCACGATCCTGATGCGCGCGGACAACAAGGGCGAGGGCGGGAGCCTCGCGCTCCTCGCGCTGGTCAACAACCGGACGACGACGCGGCGCTGGTCGCGCGGAATCGTGCTGCTCGGGGTGTTCGCGACCGCATTGTTCTATGGCGACAGCATGATCACGCCCGCGGTGTCGGTGCTGTCGGCGGTCGAAGGGCTCAAGGTCGCCGCGCCCGGGCTCGGACAGTTCGTCTTACCGATTGCGATGGCGATCGTGATCGGGCTGTTCTCGATCCAGCGGAGCGGGACCGCCAAGGTCAGCCTGTTCTTCGGACCCGTGATGCTGGTCTATTTTGCGGTAATCGCGACGCTCGGGGTGCTCAGCATCGGCGAGACGCCGGAGATCCTGTGGGCGCTGTCGCCGCATTATGCGTTCGAGTTCTTCGCGATGGACCCGGTCCGCGCGTTCCTCGCGCTCGGGTCGGTCGTGCTCGCGGTGACCGGGGCGGAGGCGCTGTACTCGGACATGGGGCATTTCGGGCGCAACCCGATCGGCATATCGTGGCTGTGCGTCGTGCTGCCTGCGTTGATGCTCAATTATATGGGGCAGGGCGCGTTGCTGTCGAGGATCGGGATGCCCGCACTCGAGGCGCCCTTCTACATGCTGGCGACCGAACAGTTGCGATTGCCGCTGGTGCTGCTGTCGATCGCGGCGGCGGTGATCGCGTCGCAGGCGGTGATCTCGGGCGCGTTCTCGGTCACGCATCAGGCGATCCAGCTCGGCTTCATCCCGCGGCTGCGGATCGAGCATACCAGCGCGGCGACGGTCGGGCAGATCTACCTGCCGCTGATCAACTGGATCCTCGGCACGATGGTGCTGCTGCTGCTGATTTTCTTCCGTAGCTCGTCCAACCTCACCTCGGCGTATGGGATCGCGGTAACCGGGGCGATGCTGATCGACACCTGCCTGCTGACGATCGTGCTGTTCCGGCTGTGGCGCTGGCCGGTCTATTTCGCGGTGCCGCTGCTGGCGGTGTTCTTCCTCGTCGACGGCGCGTATTTCACCGCGAACCTGACCAAGATCCCATCGGGGGGCTGGTTCCCGCTGCTGGTCGGCTTCTGCATCTTCGTCGTGCTGACGACCTGGTCGAAGGGGCGACAGCTGATGATCGACCGGATGCGCGAGTCGGCGATGCCGATCAAGGTGTTCATCCAGTCCGCTGCGACCTCGGCGACGCGGGTGCCGGGGACAGCGGTGTTTATGACCTCGTCGCCCGAGGGCGTGCCGCACGCGCTGCTCCACAACCTGAAGCACAACAAGGTGCTCCACGAGCGGATCATCCTGTTGACGGTCAAGATCGCGGACGAACCGTATATCCCCGAGGGGCAACGCTGCTCGATCGAGGATCTCGGGCAGGGCTTCCACCGGATGATCCTGCGCTACGGCTTCGTCGAGGAGCCCGACGTGCCCAACGCGCTTGCCAACGTGCATCGCTGCGGTGCCGATTTCCGGATGATCGACACCAGCTTCTTCCTCGCGCGGCAGACGCTGCTGCCCTCGTCGCGGCCGGGGATGATGATCTGGCGCGAGAAACTGTTCTCGTGGATGCTCCGCAACGCCGAGAGCGCGATGGAATTTTTCCGCCTGCCGACCAACCGCGTGGTCGAACTCGGCAGCCAGCTCGAGATTTGAGCATGGAAGCCTCCACGGGTGCGCCGATCATCGTGACGGCGCTGTTCGGCGCAGCCGACGCGGCATATTTCGACGACCTGCGTCGGGCGCATTTTCCACCCGAGCGTAACCAGCTCTCGGCGCATCTGACGATGTTCCACCATCTCGCGCCAAGCCTCGAGCGCGAGCTCAAGCAGCGGCTCACCGCGGAAACGCGCGGCATCCCCGCACCCGATGCACGAATCGCCGGCGTGATGTCGCTCGGACGCGGGGTCGCGTTCCGGATCGATTCGCCCGCGCTCGAGGAGATTCGCGCCGGGCTGGCAGAAGCGTTCGAGACTTTGCTGACGCCGCAGGACCGTTCCGGCTGGCGTCCGCACGTCACCGTGCAGAACAAGGTCGACCCTGCGATCGCCAAGGCGCTCAAGACCACTCTGGAGGCCGATTTCCGGCCACGGACGGTGCGCATCGCGGGGCTGGCGAGCTGGTGGTATCGCGGCGGACCGTGGGAACCGCTGTCGCGACACACTTTTGCATAAAAGGCGGTTGACCGCGCAACGGTCCCGCACCTATAGCGCCGCTTCTTCGATACGGCTTGGCGGAGTAGCTCAGCTGGTTAGAGCACGGGAATCATAATCCTGGGGTCGGGGGTTCAAGTCCCTCCTCCGCTACCAATTCGGTAGCGTCGCCGTATTGAAGTGCTAATCCGCTCCCTCCATAACGTTACGTAGGGAGCAGGAACCGTGTTCAGCCACATCATGGTCGGATCGAACGACACCGAGGCATCGCGCGTCTTCTACGACGCGACGCTGGGCGCGCTTGGTGCGGGTGCCGGTCGGCTCGATCCTTCGGGGCGGGTCGTCTACATGCACGACAACAGCCTGTTCATCGTGACCAAGCCGATCGACGGCGAGCCCGCCTGTCATGCCAATGGCGGAACGATCGGGTTCGCGGCGGCATCGCCCGAGGCGGCGGATGCCTGGCACGCGGCTGGCATCGCCAATGGCGGAACCGCTTGCGAGAACCCGCCCGGGGTCCGCGACGGGGCGTTCGGCAAGCTGTACCTGGCGTATCTGCGTGATCCCGCCGGCAACAAATTGTGTGCCTTGCACCGCATGCCTGCATAATCGACCGCGCCGTGCCGCTCTTGCTTGACGCGGCGCGCACACCATGTTGTCAGCCGGCCCGTCGCGACCCTAGACGCGGCGGGCCGACAGGACGAAAGCGACCATGACCACCTATACCACTCGCATGTTGATCCTCGGTTCGGGCCCGGCCGGCCTCTCCGCCGCCATCTATGGCGCGCGCGCGGGGATGAAACCGATCCTCGTCCAAGGCATCCAGCCCGGCGGCCAGTTGATGACGACGACCGACGTCGAAAATTATCCGGGCTTTGCGGACGTCATCCAGGGCCCGTGGCTGATGGAGCAGATGCAGAAGCAGGCGGAGCATGTCGGCACGCAGCTGATGTACGACACGGTGGTCGAGGTCGACCTGACGCGCCGCCCGTTTCGGCTCGTCGGCGACAGCGGCGATGTCTACGAGGGCGACGTCCTCGTCATCGCGACCGGCGCGCAGGCCAAGTGGCTCGGGCTAGACAGCGAGGATGCGCTCAAGGGCAAGGGCGTCAGCGCCTGCGCCACGTGCGACGGCTTCTTCTATCGCGGCAAGAAGGTTGCGGTGATCGGCGGCGGCAACACCGCGGTCGAGGAGGCGCTGTACCTCACCAACCATTCGCCCGACGTCACGCTGATCCACCGCCGCGATTCGCTCCGCGCCGAGCGGATCCTGCAGGAAAGGCTGTTCGCGCATAAGGGCGTGACCGTTCTGTGGAACAAGGAAGTCGACAGCTTCGTCGACGGCGGCGGGACCGCCGGGCTAGTGGCGATCGACCTGATCGACACCGTGACCGGCGAGAAGTCGCGGCTCGACACCGAGGGCGGTTTCGTCGCGATCGGGCATCACCCCGCGACCGAGCTGTTCCGCGGGCATCTCAAGCTCGACGAGGACCATTATATCTGGACCGAGACGGGTTCGACCCGCACCAACGTGCCGGGCGTGTTCGCGTGCGGCGACGTGATGGACAAGGTCTACCGTCAGGCCGTGACCGCCGCCGGGACGGGATGCATGGCCGCGCTCGACGCCGAACGGTTTCTCGCCGAGATGGAATTCGAGATGGCCGAAGCGGCGGAGTAACGCGGGCTACCGGGCGCGCGGCACCCGAGCAAGGGTGTCGCCGGTCGCCCTCCGAAGCGGGCTGCCTACGGGTAGCTTGGCAGCAAGAGGGGCTCGCGATCGGTTCCGGCCGGTCACCAGCACGGCTTCGCACGGATTGCCGCCGCCGGTAGCAACACCGCCAGCATGCGAACGCGACAGGCTGCCTCGAACCGCGGCAGCGCGTCCGGCGCCTTGACGTGGCAAGACCTCACGGTCGCCGCGCCATACCTGGATCGATCAGCTCGGCGCGTGCGCCGCGGCG
>Ga0160428_1001974_pt1 | contig 13624 bp, 9 predicted proteins | sample SolpanmetagenomM_FD_108198 | JGI IMG/M metagenome (GOLD analysis project Ga0160428, IMG submission 108198) | Solar panel surface microbial communities from Lawrence Berkeley National Laboratory, California, USA - M | ecosystem: Engineered > Built environment > Solar panel > Unclassified ... | reverse complement strand
GCCCCAGGCCCTGTGCGCCGTGGCCGCCCGCCTGCTGCGCCAGGCCTGGGCCCTGCTGACCCACGAACGGGATTTTGACGCCAATTTTCATCTTTTACTTGCTTCGTAAACACAGTTCATGCTAAGCTTGCCAAAGCATCCCTACTGCGTCGTTGAACAGCTCAGACGAGGCGGTAGAGATGCTTTGGCAAGCTCAGCATGACGTTTTAAAGACATTTTTTAGCAAGATTTAAACGCCCCCTTAGAGCGCCAGGCTAGCCAGAAAATCTCCGGCTAGCCTGGCGCTTTTACTTATTTTCAATTAAGGAAGGTCAGCTTGGAAGCTATGCTTTGGCTAGCACCAGCGCCGTGCGGCTGGGTACGTAGAGGCGTAGCCGGGGCGCTTCGGCGGTGCCGCCCCCCCCGAGCGTGTCATACATAATCGTTTCGTCGAGCCGCGCAAAGCCGCCAAACTCGGGCTGGTCGGAGCTGAGCACCAGCCGGTAGCGCCCCACGGCCGGCACCGGAATGCCATAGTCGAAGAAGCTCTCGCTCACGTGGAAGCTGAACACGAATACCAGGCCAGCCCGCTCAAACGCCAGGATTTTGTTGCCGTAGTCGATGTTCAGCAGCTGGGCCGGGCCTTTCAGGAGTAATTGCCGCTGGCGGGCCAAGCCGAGCATGGCTTGGTCGAAGGCCAGCAGCTGGCCAAAGCGCAGGCCGGGAGTATCGGCCAGGCTCCACTGGCGGCGGGCGTAGCGGTAGCTCCAGTCGTTGCCGGCCCGCGGAAAGTCAATCCACTCGGGGTGCCCAAACTCGTTGCCCATAAAGCTGAGGTACGCCTCGCCGCCCGCGCTCAGCGTCACGAGCCGGATGAGCTTGTGCAAGGCTTGGGCCCGCACGGCGCCCCCGTCGGGGTCGCTCACCTGCATATGGTGGTAGATGGCATCTCCGAAAAGCCATTGGGCAAACGTCTTATCGCCTACCAGCGCCTGGTCGTGGCTTTCGGCGTACGCCACGGTTTTTTCGCCCGGGCGGCGGTTCACCAGTTGGTGCCACAGCTCCCCCAAGTCCCAATCCTCATCGCGCTGGTGCTTCAGGGTTTTTATCCAGAAATCGGGCAGGCCCATTCCCAGGCGATAATCAAAGCCCACGCCTCCATCGGCGATGGAACGGCACAGGCCGGGCAGGCCGCTCATGTCCTCGGCAATGAGCAGGGCCGCTTTTTTGAGCTCGCGCACCAGCGTGCTGGCTAGCATGAGGTACAGAATCGCATCGTCGTCGGCGTCGGGCCCGAAGTAGCTATCGTAGCCGCCAAAGGCGTGGCCCTCACCGTGGTGATGATACAGCATCGACGTGACGCCGTCGAAGCGGAAGCCATCAAAGTGAAACTCTTCGAGCCAGTAGCGCAAGTTGCTGAGCAAGAATTGCTGCACTTCGGGCCGGCCGTAGTCAAAGAGCTTGCTGTCCCAACCAGGATGGTTGCCGCGCTCACCCTTATGAAAATACAGGTTGCCCGAGCCGTCGAAGTCGGCCAGGCCCTCGGCCTCGTTTTTCACGGCGTGCGAGTGCACCAGGTCGAGCAGCACCACGAGGCCGCGCTGGTGGGCCGCATTCACCAGGTATTTCAGGTCTTCAGGCGTGCCAAAACGCGAGCTGGGGGCGAAGAAATTGGCCACGTGGTAGCCAAACGAGCCATAATATGGATGCTCAAGCACGGCCATCAGCTGCACGCAGTTGTAGCCATCAGCCTGAATGCGCGGTAGCACGTGGTCCGCAAATTCGCGGTAGCTACCCACACGTTCTTCCTCGGTAGCCATGCCCACGTGCGCCTCGTAAATGAGCGGCTGGCCTTTCGTAGCACTCGCAATGCGAAAGGTCTGGTCCGTCCACTTAAATGGCGCTTCGGGCACCCAAAGCTGGGCCGAATAATCCTTGGTTTGTTCGTCTTGCACCGCGCGGCGCAGGTAGGCCGGCAGGCGGTCTTTACCCTGCCCGTGGGCCACGATGTGCAGCTTGTAGCGCGAGCCGGCGGCAAGCCGGCGGCCCTGCTCCGTATCGGGCAAAAATGCTTCCCACACGCCGGTAGCCTCGTCTTTTTGCAATGGGTCGGCGCCGCGGTTCCAGAAGTTGAAATCGCCTACCAAGTACACGGCCTCGGCGCCCGGCGCCCACTCGCGCACCACGTAGCCGCGGCGGCGCGGGTCGTAGTGCAGCCCCAGCCGCTGGTGGGCAGTGGCAAATTTGCTCAGCGAGCCATGTTCTTTGGTGATGACGGCCAGGCGGTCGGCCAACCGCTGTTGGCGGGCCAGTAGCACGGGTTCGTAGGGTTGCAGCCAGGAGTCTTCCTGCGTCAGACTCAGCGTAGGGGCGAGGGAAGTCAGCGTGTCGGCAGCCATAAGAACAAGTAGTTTAGGCGAAGCCCAAAGGTAGGTAACTAGCGGGCAGATGGGCGCTTGTGCCTACTTTGCGCCTTATGCACACGCTTTTTCGACTCTCGGCGACTACTCTGCTGCTAGCCACGCTGGCGGGCCCCGCGCTGGGGCAGGTGGCAGCGCCCCGCTCCGCTCCGCGCAGCTCGCTTATTGACCAGCTGCCGCCGGCTACTTCGCCAGTGGTGGCCCACCATGCACTGGTGGTATCAGCCCATCCATTGGCGTCGCGCGTGGGGCGCGACATTATGCAGCAGGGCGGCAACGCGTACGATGCCGCCGTGGCCGTGCAGTTTGCGCTGGCCGTGGTGCACCCATCGGCGGGCAATATCGGCGGGGGCGGTTTTATTGTCTACCGTGACCACGGCGGGGCGGCCGGCACCCTCGACTTTCGCGAAACGGCCCCGGCCGCCGCCAGCCGCGATATGTACCTCGACGCGAGCGGCAACGTGGTGCCGGGCCTCAGCACCGTCGGGCCCAAAGCGGCCGGCACGCCCGGCACCGTGGCCGGCATGGTAGCCTTACACCAAAAGCTAGGCAAGCTGCCCTGGTCCAGCCTGGTAGCACCAGCCGTAAAGCTGGCCCGGCAGGGCGTAGCCCTCACCGCCAAGGAAGCCGCCGGCCTCAACGACAACCGGCGGGCATTTCTCAAAAACAGTCGGAGCCCCGACGCTGATACGCTGGCTCCTAGCCAGACCTTTCCCGCTTTGATCAGTGCCACTACCTGGCAGCCCGGCGACACCCTAAAGCAGCCGGAACTGGCTGCCACTCTAGAGCGCATTCAGTTCCAAGAACGGGCCGGCTTCTATAAAGGCAAAACAGCCACTCTCCTGCTAGCTACCACTAAAGGCAACTTGGCCCAGCAAGACCTCGATGGCTACCAGCCCAAGTGGCGCGACCCACTGCGCGGCCAGTACCGGGGCTACGATGTGCTCACGATGCCGCCGCCCAGCAGTGGCGGCGTGGCGCTATTGCAAATCCTGCAAATGCTAGAGCCCAGCGACTTGGGCAAGCTTGGCTACCATACTCCTGCTAGCGTGGCCCTCATCACCGAAGCCGAGCGCCGGGCCTACGCCGACCGCGCCACTTACCTCGGCGACCCTGATTTTGGCCGAGTGCCGGTGGCGCAGCTGCTAGCCAAAGCTTACAATAAGCAGCGCAGCAGCACTATTCGCCCCGATGGCCAGGCAACGCCCAGCAGCCAGATTACGGCCGGTCCGGGCCTGCCGCACTACGAGTCAGACCAAACTACGCACTACAGTATCGTCGATGCCCAGGGCAACGCCGTGAGCTGCACCACCACTCTCAACGGAGCCTACGGCAGCAAGGTAATCGTAGCCGGAGCCGGCTTTCTGCTTAATAATGAGATGGATGACTTCAGCGCTAAGCCTGGGGTGCCCAACTCCTACGGCCTCGTGGGCGGCACGGCCAATGCCATCGCGCCCGGCAAGCGCATGCTCAGCAGCATGACGCCCACCATCCTTACCCAGAATGGCAAGCTAGCCCTGGTGACGGGCTCGCCCGGCGGCAGCACCATCATTACCAGCGTGTTGCAATCCATTCTGAGCGTAGTAGACTACGGCGCCAATGCCGAGCAGGCCGTATCGGCCCCGCGCCTGCACCACCAGTGGCTACCCGACCAGCTCGATGTGGAAGCCGGCGCCCTCACGCCCGCCACTGAAAAAACGCTGCAAGACAAGGGGTTCAATCCTAAGGCCCGCAACTTTTGGGGCCGGCTGGATATTATCCGTGTCTTGCCCAACGGACAGCTGGAAGGCGGGGCCGACCCGCGCGGCGATGATGCCGCTTTAGGATACTAGGAATAGCCCCATCGTCGGGTTTACCTCATTTGTAAACGACTGCGAAAGGTTGTATCTTTACAGCAGAATTTGGTATTCAATCTGAAAAGAGGGGACGCGCAGTCCCCTCTTTTTTTGTCCTACCCCTCGCCTATTATGGCTCAATTTGACCGCCACCGCATTCAGCAGCTGCTAGCCGACGCACTCGGCGACAGCGGGTTGTATGTAGTCGACCTCACCGTTTCCGACTCGGTGATGCCCAAGATTACCGTTACCCTCGACGGTCCCAATGGCCTCGGTATTCAGGAGTGCGCCCAAGTGACGCGCCGCCTCAACCGGGGCCTCGAAGAGGCTTACAGCGAAGAAGCGGCCTACTCACTGGAGGTAACCTCGCCCGGTGCCGACCAGCCGCTCACCGACCCGCGCCAGTACCAGCGCCACATTGGCCGTAGCCTCGCTCTGAAGCTAGCCGACGGCTCGGAGAAGACTGGCCCGCTTACTGCCGTCACGTCCGAAGGCATTGAGCTGGAAGAAGTTATAAAAGTAAAAACCAAGAAAACTACGCTGCCCGCCGCCTTTTTTCCCTTCGGGGACATTCAGGAGGCCACGGTTGTTATCTCCTTTAAATAAGCTCCCTGCTTTTTTATGAACGCTAACATTCTAATCGAAAACTTCCAGGACTTCGCCAAAAGCCGTAGCATCGACCGGCCCACGATGATGTCCATCCTCGACGATGTGTTTCGGACGATGATTCGCAAGAAGTTTGAGGACGATTCCAACTTCGACGTTATCATCAACCCGGATAATGGTGACTTGGAAATCTGGCGCAACCGCGAAATCGTGGATGACGACTCGGAGGATATCTGGGACCTCGACAAGATTCCGCTGAACGAAGCACAGAAGATTGAGCCCGACTTCGAGATTGGCGAATCGGTAGCCGAACCGATTAATATTGAGGACTTTGGCCGCCGGGCTGTGCTACTAGCCCGCCAGACGCTCATTCAGCGCGTCAAGGATATGGAGCGCGACAACCTGTACCAGAAGTATAAGGACCTGGTAGGTGAAATCATCACGGGTGAAGTCTACCAAGTTTGGAGCCGTGAGGCCCTTATCTTGGATAAAGACGAGAATGAGCTGGTGCTGCCCAAGAGCGAGCAGATTCCGAAGGACCGCTATCGCAAGGGCGACACCGTGCGCGCCGTAGTACACCGTGTAGATGTTGTGAATGGTTCGCCCAAAGTCATCCTGAGCCGCGCCGCGCCCGCTTTCCTGGAGCGCTTGTTTGAACAGGAAGTACCCGAGATTTTTGATGGCCTCATCACCATCAAAAACGTGGTGCGCGAGCCCGGCGAACGGGCTAAGGTAGCTGTTGAAAGCTACGACGAGCGTATCGACCCGGTGGGCGCTTGCGTGGGTATGAAAGGCAGTCGCATTCACCCCGTAGTGCGCGAGCTGATGAACGAAAATATCGACATCATCAACTACACCGACAACCTGGAGCTATTTATCTCCCGGGCGCTGAGCCCGGCCAAGGTTGGCTCGATGAAAATCAGTGAACAAACTGGGCGGGTTTCCGTGTTCATGAAGCCCGACCAAGTGAGCTTAGCCATCGGCCGGGGTGGTGCCAATATCAAGCTGGCTTCGCGCCTAGTGGGCATGGAAATCGACGTTTTCCGCGAAGCAACCGACTATGAGGAAGACATTGCGCTCGATGAGTTTACCGATGAAATCGAAGGCTGGGTAATTGCCGAGCTCAAGAAAATCGGCCTCGATACGGGCCGCGCCGTGCTAGCCGTCAAGAAAGACGACATCGTGCGTCGCACCGAGTTGGAAGAAGAAATGGTGGACGACGTGTACCGCGTTATCCGCCAGGAGTTTGCCGACGACGACGATTTACCAACCGATGAAGCGACTCCTACCGCAGCCGCTCCTACCGCCGAAGCGCCTCCCGCTCCGGCTGCCACCCCCGACAGCGCTCCGGCCGCCCAATGAGGGCCGGGGCCAACCGCCCGCAGAGTTATTATTAAATCGAGCCAGTAGGCTTGGTTTATAGCCTGCTGGCCAGAATTAATCTTTACCTTTGCACCCAAGAACGTATCGTTCGCGACTTTATAGAATGGCGGAAGCAACCCCGAAACGGCTACTCCAGGCGGCCAAAGACCTGAACATTGGCATCGACCGGGCAGTCGAGACTCTTTCCCGCAAGGGTATTGCAGTTGAAAATAAGCCCACTACCAAGCTCACTGGCGAGCAGGTGGCGCTGTTAGAAAAAGAATTTGCTGCGTCGGCGCAAGACAAGCAAGAAGCGCAGCGTCATACCCAGGCTCGTCGCCAAAACGAGCTCAATGCCCAGGCTGCGGCGCCGAAGCCCGCTACGCTGGCTCCTAAGCCTGTGGTTGCAGCGCCGATGGCCGCTAGCCCTGCTCTGGTGGCAGCCCCAGTAGCCGCGGCGCCAGCAGCAGCACCGGTAGAAGCAACTCCGGCCCCAGTAGCCGCGCCACCCACACCCACTCCGGCCGCTCCAGTAGCCGCTGAAGCCCCTAAAACTCCTGGGCTTAAAGTATTGGGTAAAATTGAGTTGGATAGCCGCGGCCGGGTAGTACCGCCTCGTCCCGCTGCTCCGGCCCCAACGCCAGTAGCAAAGCCAGCACCAGGTGCCGCACCTGCGCCCCAACCGGCGCCAGTTGCTCAAGTACAGCCAGTTGCGCCGGTAGCTCCTCAGCCCCCAGTTGCTGCTCCGGCAGCACCGCAGCCGCTAGCTAAAGTTGAGGCTACGCCCGTGGTCACTGCGGCGCCGGTACCGGCTGCCGTTGCTGCTCCAGTTCCCGTGGCAGCAGTTGCCCCCCCTGCACCTGCTGAGCCAGCACCTGCTCCAGCTACTGAACCAACTGTTCCGACGGCAGCTACACCGGTCCCCGCAGCCGAAGAAGGTACTATTACAGCCAAAGCTGACCAGCTGAAAGGCTTGACCGTACTCGGCAAGATTCAGCTACCAGTTGATTCGAGCCGCCGCGGACCAGGTGGCCGTGGGCCCCGCCCCGTGGCTTCGTCCGACGTGCGCAAGAGTGGAGTTGGCACTAATAACAACCAGAAGAAACGTCAGCGTCTCCCCGCACCCGGCCAACCGGGTGGTGGCACTGCTCCTGCTGGTGGCCAGCAAGGTGGTGGCCAACAGGGAAATCGCCCGGCCGGTGGTCCTGGACAGGGCCAAGGCGGCAACCGCCCTGGTGGGCCTAGCCAGGGTGGCAATCGCCCTACTCAGGGAGGAAATAATCGCCCTGGCCAAACGGCTAACCGCCCACCGCAGCCGGCGCTTACGCCTGAGCAGAACGATAAGCAGATTCAGGAGCAAATCAAAGCGACCCTGGCTAAGCTCAGCGGCGGCAAAAACAACGCCGCGGCTAACCGCGCCCGCTATCGCCGCGACAAGCGGGGTATGGCGGCTGAAGAGCGCGAAGCGCTGCGTGCCCAGAACGAGCTGGATGCCAAAACGCTGAAGCTCACCGAGTTTATTTCGGCCAACGACCTCGCGTCGCTGATGGACGTGAACGTGAACGAGGTTATCCGGGTGTGCCTGGGTATGGGAATGTTCGTTTCCATCAACCAGCGTCTCGACGCCGAAGCCATCACAGTTATTGCCGACGAGTTTGGCTACGATGTGGAGTTCCTGTCGGCTGAGGAAGACGAAGAGCCCATCGACATGACCGATGAGCCCGATGCCTTGCAGCCTCGCGCTCCTATCGTGACTATTATGGGCCACGTCGACCACGGCAAAACATCGCTGCTTGACTACATCCGCGAAGCGAGCGTAGCCAAGGGCGAGGCCGGTGGTATCACCCAGCACATTGGCGCCTACGAGGTAAGAACGAAGTCGGGCAACCCTATCACTTTCCTCGATACGCCTGGTCACGAAGCCTTTACGGCTATGCGTGCTCGTGGTGCTAAGGTCACGGACATTGCCATTATTGTGGTAGCGGCCGACGACTCGGTGATGCCCCAGACCAAGGAAGCGATCAACCACGCTCAGGCGGCGGGAGTGCCGATTATCATCGCGCTCAACAAGATCGATAAGCCCACGGCCAACCCGGAAAAAATTCGCGAAGAGCTTTCGCAGATGAATATTCTCGTGGAAGAATGGGGCGGTAAATATCAAAGCCAGGAAGTATCGGCTAAGTCAGGCCTCGGTGTCGAAGACCTACTTGAGAAAGTACTGCTCGAAGCTGAACTGCTCGACTTAAGAGCTAACCCCGACCGTAATGCGATAGGTACAGTGATCGAAGCCGAGCTGGACAAAGGCCGCGGCTACGTAACTACCGTACTGGTGCAAACTGGTACCCTAAACGTAGGCGACATCGTACTGGCTGGCCCGCACTACGGCCGCGTAAAAGCCATGACGGACTACCGCGGCAAGAAAAAGAAGCTAGCCGGCCCCGCTACTCCCGTGCAGGTGCTCGGCCTAACGGGTGCTCCGCAAGCTGGCGACCGCATCCAGGTGATGGAAACGGAACGCGAAGCCCGCGAGCTGGCCACGCAACGCCAGCAGTTGGCCCGTGAGCAGAGCATCCGTACCAAGAAGCACATCACCCTCGACGAGATTGGTCGCCGCTTGGCTATCGGTTCGTTTAAGGAGCTGAATATCTTGGTAAAAGGTGACGTGGACGGTTCGGTAGAAGCACTCTCCGACTCACTGCTAAAGTTGAGTACGCCCGAGGTGAAAGTGAATATCCTCAGCAAAGGGGTAGGTGCTATTTCGGAAAGCGACGTACTACTAGCCTCGGCTTCCGATGCTATCATTATCGGCTTCCAGGTTCGGCCTTCGCAAAGCGCTCGCCGCCTAGCCGAGCAGGAGCAGATTGACGTGCGCCTGTACTCGATCATCTACAACGCCATCAACGAGGTGAAGGATGCCATGGAAGGCATGCTGGCCCCGACGCTGCACGAAGTAGTAGTAGCCAATGCGGAAGTACGCCAAGTGTTCAACATTACCAAAGTCGGCACCATCGCCGGCTGTATGGTAACGGATGGCACGTTCACCCGCAAAACCCGGGTACGCGTGGTTCGCAACGGCATAGTGCAATACACTGGTGAAATTCAGGACCTTAAGCGTTTCAAAGACGATGTGTCGGAAGTACGCCAGGGCTACGAATGCGGTATCTCGGTCAAGAACTTCAATGACCTCCAGGAAGGTGACAACATTGAAGGATTTGAAGAGCAGGAAATCAAGCGTAAGCTCTAATTGTGGAGCGGAGCAATGGGCGCTGGCTGCATTAGCATTAGCCTCCAGCAAACAAGAAAGGCCCCTCACGCGAGGGGCCTTTCTTGTTTGCTGGTAAATAGTCAGCTACTCAGCGAAGCTTTGTAGCGACTGAATGAGATCAGCGTCTAACTCCGATTGTTACGCTTTAAAAAAACAGAAACTTCTTTTTGCGGCCGTGGTCGTGCACTAGCGGCTTGCCTTTGGGATTAGCACCCATTACTACGCGCTTCGACACGCCGCGCTTTTGCTCTTGGCCCGGCATTGCCTTGAATTTGCGCACCGTAAAGGCGTTGCCGCCTTTATCGAGCTGCCGGTACGGACCACCTCGCTCGGCTCCAAAGCTGGTATTGCCAGTGCGGGCCTCGAGTACTTGCAGCTGCTGATCGCGAGCGGCATCTTCGGGGCTCATCTGCTGCTGGCGGCGGGCGCGCGCCGGGTCGACTAGGCTAGCAGGAGTTGACCGGGCCGGGCCCGAGCTACCAGTCGTTGGAAAATCGGGAGCGGCAGCTTGCGCACGAACCGATAAGCTACTGAGCAGCAAGGCAGAGCCTAAAATAAAAACTGCTCCAAAATGAACTTTCACGCGGAGTATTGAAAAAGAGATGAGGGCAAAAATCGTTGGGCGGCTAACTACCAGCCAAACTTGAAAGGTTCCGGCTGGTCCGCTAGCTCCTTTTGCATTATACTTGACGTAGGGATTAGGAGCGGTTTGCACGTAAGGAATCGCGGATTTCCATCAGTAATTCCTGGTCCTTAGTTACTGCTGGTGCTACGGCCACTGGCGTTGGCTTCTTCTTAAAGCGATTAGCCGCTTTGACAACGAGGAAGATGCAAAAGGCGATGATAAAGAAGTTGATGATGGCATTGATAAATAAGCCAACCTTCATGGGCCCCAACACGACGGTAGAGTAATCTATTTTCCCCACCAACAGCCCCAAAACAGGCATGATAATGTCATCGGTAAGTGACGAAACAATCTTGCCGAAAGCAGCGCCGATGATAACCCCAACTGCTAAGTCAAGCACATTACCTTTGGAAATAAACTCTTTGAATTCGGAAACGACGCTCATGGCAGTAAGAAAAGAAGGGTGTGAGGAAAGTAAGAGTACCTCTTAACAGCTCACCACTATCCTCCTGGGCTAGCAGATGCCACTGCAAAAGTCTGTGCAATATGCTGCCTTTCACTTGGTTTCTCGTTGAACAGCTAGATTCTTTATTCAAACAGGGGTTCTGGCTAGTCAGGATTTACTTGCCAACTGCCTGGCCGTACCTTTGGCCTGCCGCTCTTACCGCCATTTTTGCTGCCTAAACGATGACGTTCGAAAACCTGCTTTATGCCTTGGATGCCACTACCGGTATTCTGATGCTCACCCTCAACCGTCCGACGAAGCTTAATGCCTTGAACGCGGCTACAATCACCGAGCTAGGCCAAGCCATCGACCACGCCCGGGCCGACGCAGCAGTGCGGGGTATTATCCTCACGGGCAGCGGCGAAAAAGCATTTGTGGCCGGCGCTGATATTGCCGAGCTAGCCCAGCTGAGCGGCCCGGATGCTCAGGCGGCAGCGGCCCAGGGCCAAGCGGTCTTTCGGCGCTTCGAAACCAGTCCCAAGCCGGTAGTGGCCGCCGTCAATGGTTTTGCGCTCGGCGGGGGCTGCGAGCTAGCCATGGCCTGCCACCTGCGAGTAGCCTCAGAAAATGCCCGCTTTGGCCAGCCCGAAGTCAACCTGGGGCTGCTGCCGGGCTATGGCGGCACGCAGCGCCTGGTGCAACTCATCGGCAAAAGTAAAGCGTTGGAACTGCTGCTTACTGCCGACCAGCTAAAGGCTGCCGAAGCCCAGCAGCTGGGCCTGGTAAACCACGTAGTACCGCAAGCCGAGCTGCTGGGCTTTTGCAATACCTTGCTACTCAAAATACTGGCTAAAGCTCCCATTGCCGTTGGCTTAACCATTGCCTGCGTCAATACCTACTTTGATGAAGGTGGCGAAGCGGGCTACACTGCCGAAGCGGCAGCCTTCGGCCAAGCATTCGAAACGCAGGATTTTCGCGAGGGTACGGCCGCCTTTTTAGAGAAGCGGACAGCAGTATTTAAGGGCCGTTGATTTATTTAGCTAAGGCATGGGGAAGAAGAATGGGCCGCTACGTCAGCTGGTCCTGCTTTCTTGCCCGTGCCTTTATTGTTACGACATGAGTATCGCGAAAAAACTAGCCTCCCAAACCGCTATTTATGGGGTTAGCAGCATTGTGGGGCGAGTACTGAGCTACCTGCTGGTGCCAATTTATACTGCGCACTTTGCCGCCGCCGAGTATGGAATCGTGACGGGCTTGTACGCCTACGTTTCGTTTTTGAACGTCGTCTTTACCTACGGCCTAGAAACGACGTTTTTTCGCTTTGCCAATCGCCCGGATCAAGACCGCCGCGACCTTTATAACCGTACCCTAAGCTTGCTGCTGCTGAGTAGCATAGTGCTCACGGTGCTCCTGGCCTTACTGGCTCAGCCGCTGCTGGCGCTGCTGCATCTACCGCCTGGTCACAATGAATACGCCATTTGGGTGGCGCTCATTCTGGGGCTTGATGCGGTGGCAGCCCTGCCTTTTGCCCGCCTCCGGCTAGAGAATAAGGCGCGTAAATTTGCTACTATTCGCCTGATTAACATTGGGATATACGTCGGGCTTAACTTGTTTTTCGTAGTGCTTTGCCCGGCCGTAGTGCGCAGCACTCCCGGCAGCGCCCTAGCTGGCCTACAGCCGTTGGTAGCGGCGGTGTATAACCCAGCTTTGGGAGTAGGCTACGTATTCTTATCCAACCTATTGGCTTCGGCCCTCACACTGCTGCTGCTGGGCCACGAACTACTGGACTTCCGCTTCCGTTGGCCCAGCTTGGCCTTTCTACAACCGCTGCTAGCCTACGCGCTGCCGCTGATGTTGATGGGCCTGGCGGGCATGGTCAATGAGACGCTCGACCGCATTCTGCTGCCGGCCTGGCTACCCGCGGGCTTTTACCCGGGCGTGAGCCGGCTGGCAGCCGTGGGCGTGTACGGGGCCTGCTACAAGCTCAGCATCTTTATGTCGCTGGTTATTCAGGCCTTCCGCTACGCCGCCGAACCCTTCTTTTTTTCGCAAAGCACGGAAAAGAACTCCCCCGCCACGTTTGCGCTGGTCATGAAGTGGTTTACGCTCTGCTGCGCGCTTATTTTTATTAGCATCAGCCTCAACCTTAGCTGGATAGGCCCCCTATTCTTGCGGCGCGCTGAGTACCGCACCGGCCTCGGTGTGGTGCCGATCCTACTGCTTGCCAATCTTTTTCTGGGCGTGTATTACAACCTGTCGGTATGGTTTAAGCTAACCGACAAGACATATTTCGGCACCTACATTGGGGTGGCAGGCGCGGTCCTCACCATCGCTCTCAATTTTGTGCTTATTCCCTTGATGGGATACACGGGTAGCGCATGGGCTACCCTAGCCTGCTACTTTCTAATGGCCGGGCTGTGCTGGTGGCTAGGCGAGCGGCACTTTCCGGTGCCTTACCCAGTGGGCCGGCTGCTGCTGTGGCTGCTGGGGTCAGTGGGGCTGGTGGTATTCGGCCAAGGTGCCAACAACTGGCTACCCGCCTGGAGCAACTATGCGCCAGGCTTAGTCCTGCCTTTGCTCTTTATTGGATTAGTATATGCTGTCGAAGTGCGTGGACGTCATTTAGCAACCTCTTAAATATGGTATAAGTGCAAAAAAGGCATCGAACAAAATCCGATGCCTTTCTGAGCTATGAAAACAAACTTAGCCAACTTCCTATAGCCAAGCCAGCCGCAAGCGGCAATGACCAGACTAAGGCTGCTAACCGCTTGCAAAATTGCCACTGCCAGCGCACATTAAAACTATTCTTTCGGTGAAAAACCCGTTTTTCTCGCCAAATAGCGGGTTTGATACAGATGAACAAAGTTCTTCGCAACTTATTTCGGCAGCCTAGGCTTTTGCCTGATGCTATCAAATCTACCCTTTGGCTGCTAGAAGGGTGGGCCCATACTCTAGACGCTAACCCTTAGAGCGGTTCTCAAGTTAGTGTACGTGGTAGCCACAATGGTCAAACCAGTTTTGTGCGTCGGCTTGGGTGACCCATTCGGTGGCCGTTTGGATGACCTTCTCCAACGCCTCGCGGGTGCG